>OERD01000092.1_pt1 | contig 34639 bp, 25 predicted proteins | sample 1539941 | NCBI WGS metagenome assembly OERD01 (sample SAMEA3891242, study PRJEB23780) | metagenome | biome: terrestrial biome; feature: animal house; material: water of meat washing | place: Italy | collected 2015-05-12
TCGGTGGCGGCGGCACAGTTGGTGTGGCGGCCTCAGTCCGGAACAATTTGAAAACAAGAACCTCGCTTAGGCCTGTGTCCATATTACGTGGGTAGGATCATGGAACCTGTATGGATATCAATTGAATCCGATATCAGACATCGACCCCCTGGGTTTATCTATGTGGGAGGATGCAAAATCGGGGGCATGTACTAATGGTCTTTGCGGCACACTATCCGCTATGACAGGTCCAGATAAATTTGATTCTATAGATAGCACCGCATATGACGCCTTAAATAAAATAAATAGCCAATCTATTTGCGAAGATAAAGAGTTCGCTGGTTTAATATGTAAGGATAATAGTGGCAGATATTTCTCAACAGCACCTAACCGAGGAGAATGAAAAGGATCATATCCATTCAATAGCCCTTGCCCTAATGGTACTGAGAAAGTATCAGCTTATCATACTCATGGTGCAGATAGTCATGGAGAATATTGGGACGAAATATTTTCAGGTAAAGATGAGAAAATAGTTAAAAGTAAAGATAACAATATCAAGTAATTTTATTTAGGCACGCCCAGCGGTAATTTTAAAGCAATAGATAACCACGGGAAGGAAATAACAAACAGAAAAGGATTACCTAATGTCTGCAGAGTTCATGGTAATATGTAAAAAAATATTGTTTAGGAACTGTGTCATTGTATCTTTGTTTGTTTTTACATACAACACATGGGCGCAGTGTAATAATAATATTAAAATAATGCGCAAGTATGAAAGTGAAGGTAAATATACCGTTAGAAATTTGGTTAAAAATAAAGCTATAGCATTGGAATTAGCTGAGATATATGTTAAGAATCGTTATGGACAGGATGCCGCAGAAGAAGAAAAACCATACGAAATCACTGAGTTAACAACAAGTTGGGTTGTTGAAGGTACCATTCACTCAGACCAAATTGCTGGTGGGGTTTTTATTATAGAAATAGGCAAAAATGATGGGAGAATTCTGAATTTTGGCCACGAAAAATAAGTATGTAAGGATAATCAAACATCGTGTGCGCTGATGGCAGAGTAGGTGGAGGACTCCAGACAGTCAAACGATAGAAAAAGATAGCCTTTATGGAGGTTCCTGCAATGTCAAATACATACCAGAAAAGAAAGGCAAGTAAAGAGTATGGTTTATATAATCAATGTAAGAAACTAAATGATGATGAATTATTTCGCTTACTTGATGATCACAATTCCTTGAAAAGGATTTCATCTGCCAGAGTATTACAGTTAAGAGGTGGGCAAGACGCTGTTAGATTGGCAATTGAGTTCTGCTCTGATAAAAATTATATCCGTAGAGATATCGGAGCATTTATACTCGGGCAAATAAAAATTTGCAAAAAATGCGAAGATAATGTTTTTAATATTTTGAACAATATGGCATTGAATGATAAGAGCGCTTGCGTTCAAGCTACGGCAATCGAGTCAACGGCTCAGCGATGCAAGAAAAACCCAATTTATTCACCTAAAATAGTAGAACAATCTCAAATTACTGCTTTTGATAAATCGACTAATGTCAGACGTGCTACAGCATTTGCTATTTCTGTTATCAATGATAAAGCAACAATTCCACTATTGATTAATCTGTTAAAAGATCCAAATGGAGATGTCAGAAACTGGGCCGCATTTGCAATAAATATCAATAAATATGATAATAGTGATATTAGGGATTGTTTTGTGGAGATGCTTCAGGATAAAAATGAGGAAGTCCGTATTGAAGCAATAATCGGACTTTCCTACAGAAAAGATAAAAGGGTTTTATCTGTTTTATGCGATGAGTTAAAAAAAAATACTGTTTATGATGATATCATTGAAGCTGCGGGTGAATTAGGTGATAAAACGCTACTTCCTGTTTTAGATACTATGTTGTACAAGTTTGATGACAATGAAATTATAACTTCCGCTATTGATAAGCTGAAGCGTTCATAGCGTGAGTTGCCTATGCACAGTGGGGGATTCCCGCCGGCACGGTGCAGATGCTCGACCGGCTGGAAAGTGAAATCCTGGCTGACCGGGTGAGTGAGGAAAGCCGCCGCTGGCTGGCATCGTGCGGCCTGACCGTGGAGCAGATGCAAAACCAGATGGACCCGGTGTACACGCCGGCGCGAAAAATCCACCTGTACCACTGCGACCATCGCGGCCTGCCGCTGGCGCTCATCAGCACGGAAGGGGCAACAGCGTGGTGCGCAGAATATGATGAATGGGGCAACCTGCTGAATGAAGAGAACCCGCATCAGCTGCAGCAGCTTATCCGGCTGCCGGGGCAGCAGTATGATGAGGAGTCCGGCCTGTATTACAACCGCCACCGCTATTATGACCCGCTGCAGGGGCGGTATATCACTCAGGATCCGATTGGGCTGAAGGGGGGATGGAATTTTTATCAGTATCCGTTGAATCCGGTCATAAATGTAGATCCGCAAGGTTTGGTTGATATAAATTTATACCCCGAAAGTGATCTTATCCATTCTGTAGCTGATGAGATTAATATCCCAGGCGTTTTCACAATCGGGGGGCATGGTACCCCCACATCTATTGAATCCGCAACGCGCAGTATCATGACAGCTAAAGATCTAGCATATCTAATTAAATTTGATGGGAATTATAAAGATGGGATGACAGTTTGGTTATTTTCTTGTAATACAGGTAAAGGACAAAATTCATTTGCTAGCCAATTAGCTAAAGAGTTACATACAAATGTAATAGGACCTGACACGCTATGGACGTGGTGGGGGCGAGGAACTAATGGTAAGTTAAAAATGGATACAGTGCTAACAGCACCAACGAACCTTAATTCAAATAAGGATCTAATGGCTATAACAACAAAAGACCTTGGTAATTGGATAACATATGGGCCATCTGGGCACCCCATTTCTAATATGCAAGGTACGCCAGAAAAACCCAGTGATATAAGATAGGTTGTAGATGTATGAAAGCATGCTTGTTACTATTTTTTTATTTTTCTCTTATTGGTCAATTGCATGGTGCTGATGTGAAAATAAAAGAAAACGAAAGTGTGATGGGATCTACAGCAATGACCTATGATTTAAGTGAAGAAAAGCTGATGAAACTGAAGTATAAATCACAACATGGTGATTCAGAGGCATCATTTCGACTATATCAATATTACTGCTTTACTAAAAATAATATTGATAAACAATTGCGATTCTTGGAAAGATCAGCATCTCAGGGGAATGTTACAGCGCAGTTTAATTATGGGGTCTTTTTATCAGATACAAATCCAACATTATCAGAATATTATAATTTGAATAGAGCTATTTATTGGATGGAATTCGCTGTAAATAACGGTAATATTGATGCAAAGAGCAAACTTCAAGAGCTCAAAAAGCTAAAGCGAATGGATAGAAGGAAGAATAAGGAGAATCCGTAAAAGCAATAGTTCATCAGACTGCCGCAGCAGTAGTATGATGATGAATCAGGGCTGTACTATAACTATTATCGGTAACATTAACCGCAGCAGGGGCGGTATAACACTCAGGCTCCGATTGGGCTGGAAGGTAGGTGGAATTTTTATCAGTATCCGTTGAACCCGATTTCTGGAATCGATCCCCTTGGGATTAGCCACCTGTTTATACAGTATAACTTTAGGTATGCTTTCGTGTGTTTCAGATATACCATGTGATGATAATTTTTATGATGTGCTTAGTATTCCAGTCGCTTCTGGTAATAATATGCAATGTAAAAATAATCCCCGTTGTACACATTTATAAATAGATGGCCAATACCTCAAGGCCTATGGAGTTAGAATGTTAATGACCCGGGAGCAAGCAATAGAAAACCTGACGGCATACGATTAGTACCGTCAGTTAATACAGGAACTTATAATCGCAATGGATTTTCAATACATAGTTGTTTAAACGCTTTTGGTCCGTCTTTAGGACCTCGATTCTGTTCCGAGGGTTGTATAACTGGTTTATCTAATGACATGCAAAAATTAAATGAGTTAATATTTTCAGAGCCAGATAGCACATTAACAGTTACGGACTAAAAAATATGGCAAGGTTATTAACAATTGTATTTTTTTCTCTATTTCTGCGAGTGCAGTTACTGCAAGACAATTTCAGAGAGAGTTAGATTTGGCAGACAAAGCAATATTATGGGCACTAATATCAGCCAGTACTAAAGAGGGACGAAAAGCGTGTTCACTAAGCTATTTTGCCTGTAAGGCCGCAGAGGCTGAACTCGGACTGGCATATATGGCTGCGAATGATAACAAGGAATTTCTCACATCCTTATCTAATATAATGAGGTACAAAATAGATGCTGGACTTTCCGAATCCTATACATGCTATTTATTAAGTAAGGGAAAGATCATAAGACCATATCTGAAAAATCTAAATCCACTCCAACTTGCCGCTGATTGCATTGAAACAGTAAATAAAATAAAAGATAAGAATAAAAAAATCATTGATATAAATTCAGTTAATATTTGTAGTGATGATAAAAATATAAAATTGAGAGTTAATAGTACTATTATGGCCATTGATGATTCTATAAAGTGCATCGATGAATGATAACTTAATTTTATTTAAAAATATATTAATAACTCACTCTCCAGGAGTTTTTTTAACTTAGTTTTATAATGAATACGATAATTAAAAGTGAAGAAGAAAATAGTTGTATACATATATTCCATGACCCTACATTGTGATCTATAGATTAAATATTTTTTAAATGTGACTGTCATCCTTCAGATAATAAAGCCATCATCGCAATAGATGGAAAAGCACTCCTGCTCTTTTTTGATTAGAGCCGTCGCAGGAGGAACAACTCATATCATCATTGCGATCTCGACGATGTATAGTCTCATCCTGCGGCAGAACAAGACGGATAAAAAATCCAATGAGAGCACACTCATCCAGAACTTATTAACATAATGAATATTAAAGAAAAATCATCGCAGCTAATGAAGTAATATGCAAAAATAATTAGTCCTTACAAGGAGCAAAGTTCCATAATCTCCCCCCTCCCCCTCAATGATCCAAATAAAGATAATGCATCCAGCTGGTCATTCTTAGCAGCACTTTCCGCATCACCGAAACATGGCTGAAATGGTCGGAGTAAACCGCCACCTGGGCGTAGATGCCGTCGGGTAAGGCATCGATATCATCGTTAGGGTCCAGTTCAATGGTTCCCAGCACACCGTCCGTGCCGGGCACGACCGTTAATGATTGCAATACCCCCTGCGCCTGATAAGAACCGCCTGGCACGACAGGTAAAATACTAGTCAGTTTGCCGTGAAACACCTGCCCAGGTAGCGCGTTAAACACCACTTCCGCATCATCGCCGGGTTTCAGACGTAACAGCGAGTTTTGCCGAAATTGGGCGACAATTTGCCGTTTTTGCTCGGGGATGAAGACCATCACCGGACGCAGCGGCAAGGCAGCTGCGTATGTACCTGGGCGGATCAGTACCTGAGTAACGTAGCCATTGCTCGGCGCGCGAATGACAGTCTGCTCAAGGTTATATTTTGCTTCAGTAAGTTGCGCTCTTAAGCTCACAATCTGCGATTGCTCGCCGTTAACCATACTGTCGAGCTGGCTCTGGATCTGCGCCTGCTCCGCCACCGAGCCTTTCACCAGCGCATCCTGCGCGAGGAAATTTTGCCGCGCATCGTCGATGTCACGTTCCGAGAACGGATTCACCGCCGCCTGGCTGCCTTTCAAGTAACGTTGATAATTTTTAAACAGACGGTCGCGCTCCGCTGAAACCTGGGTGGTGTTGGCCTGCGCTTCAGTGAGCTGCGCACGCAGCGTCTTTATATTATGCGTCGCCGTCATCAGGTCAGCCTGAAGTCTGTCAACTCGCGCCTGGTAACGAACCGGGTCGAGCTTAAAAAGCACCTCGCCCTTTTGAATAAGCTGATTATTCTTGTCAGTGACTTCAGTAACAATTCCCGTCACCTGTGGCGTGATAGGGATCGCTATCACTGCCTTTTGCGCGGTAAAAGTGTAAGGGTGGTTGTAGTTCATCAACAAAATTAAACCACTCACCAGAAACACGCCTCCCAGCGCCGCCGTCGCCAGCGTCCACTGATTTACCGGAATGCGGAAGATTTTAAAGACCGCCCACGCCAGCGCCACGTAAGTTAAAACAATCAATAGATCCATAATTAGATCTCCGGGAACGTGGAATAGTCAGTCTTTTTCTCGGCGGCGAGTTGATGCTCCAGCCGGGAAATTCGGTCAGAAAGTGAGGCGATTTCCGGGTCAGTCGCTTTCTCCTGCGACGCAACATGTGACTGCATACCCCAGCCACGCTCCGGTTGATAGAGCGTCGCCCAGATCCACAGAAACGGCCAGATAACATGCAGAGTAAACAGGCTCACCCAGCCCGCCGTATGAATAGCGTCGGCATGGGGGTGATTGCGCTTTTTGGCAATCAGATAAGGGATGTCATGTATCGCGATGATTCCATAAAAAATCACCAGAAAGACGAAGATCAGCACTCCCAACGCGAAATAGTTTAGAAACATATCTGCCTCGGATTCACGTTTATCAGTGTTGTTTTTGGGCTGGCAGCCAGAAGGGAGTCAGGCTGATATTTTGACAATAATCCGGGTTCGCGATTCTCGCCATAACACCAAAGAATAATTTTTAGAGGTGATGAGTTGCTTAGTTACATAACGATTGTATGACGAAGGCATAACATGCTGTAGATCACATCAGGTGAACGCCGTAAGAAAATATCTTGTGATTCAGATCACAAAGATTCAACAAACCATCAAAACAAAAATGTGACACTACTCACATTTAAATGCCATTTTTAGCGAAAATCGCCGTCTTGTTGCTTTTTTACACAAGCGTTTTGTGATGAGTATCACGTCAATTACCTCTCTACCCCCTATATTTATGTGACTGATATCACACAAAAGGCCGTCGACTGGACAGTTAACCGATTCAGTGCCAGATTTCGCAGTATCTACAAGGTCCGGCTACCTCTGCCGCCACATTAACAAAAAACCTCGGGCTTCCAGCCTGCGCGACAGCAAACATAAGAAGGGGTGTTTTTATGTCATCCGATATTAAGATCAAAGTGCAAAGCTTTGGTCGTTTCCTCAGCAACATGGTGATGCCAAATATCGGCGCGTTTATCGCGTGGGGTATCATCACCGCGTTATTTATTCCAACAGGGTGGTTACCGAACGAGACGCTGGCGAAGCTGGTCGGGCCGATGATCACTTATCTCCTGCCGCTGCTGATCGGTTATACCGGTGGTAAGCTGGTAGGCGGCGAACGTGGCGGCGTAGTCGGTGCCATCACTACCATGGGCGTTATCGTCGGCGCAGACATGCCGATGTTCCTCGGTTCTATGATTGCAGGTCCGCTGGGCGGCTGGTGCATTAAGCACTTCGACCGCTGGGTAGACGGTAAGATCAAATCCGGTTTTGAGATGCTGGTGAATAACTTCTCCGCAGGCATCATCGGGATGATCCTCGCCATTCTGGCATTTCTCGGCATTGGCCCGATTGTTGAAGCCCTGTCCAAAATGCTGGCTGCGGGCGTTAACTTCATGGTTGTCCATGACATGCTGCCGCTGGCGTCTATCTTTGTTGAACCGGCGAAAATCCTGTTCCTCAACAACGCCATTAACCACGGTATCTTCTCGCCGCTGGGTATTCAGCAGTCCCATGAACTGGGTAAATCCATCTTCTTCCTGATTGAAGCTAACCCAGGTCCAGGTATGGGCGTGCTGCTGGCGTACATGTTCTTTGGTCGTGGTAGTGCTAAACAGTCTGCGGGCGGTGCGGCAATCATCCACTTCCTGGGTGGTATCCACGAAATCTACTTCCCGTATGTGCTGATGAATCCGCGTCTGATCCTGGCCGTTATCCTCGGCGGTATGACTGGCGTGTTCACGCTGACTATCCTGGGCGGTGGTCTGGTTTCTCCAGCATCTCCGGGGTCTATCCTTGCGGTACTGGCGATGACGCCAAAAGGTGCTTACTTCGCTAACATCGCGGGTGTGTGTGCGGCGATGGCTGTCTCCTTCGTTGTCTCTGCTATTTTGCTGAAAACCAGCAAAGTGAAAGAAGAAGATGATATTGAAGCAGCAACTCGTCGTATGCAGGACATGAAAGCTGAGTCTAAAGGCGCATCTCCGCTGTCTGCTGGCGATGTGACTAACGACCTGAGCCACGTACGTAAAATCATCGTTGCCTGTGACGCCGGTATGGGTTCCAGTGCGATGGGCGCAGGCGTTCTGCGTAAGAAAATTCAGGATGCAGGTCTGTCGCAGATTTCTGTTACTAACAGCGCGATCAACAACCTGCCGCCAGATGTGGACCTCGTCATCACTCACCGTGACCTGACCGAACGCGCTATGCGCCAGGTTCCGCAGGCACAGCATATTTCGCTGACCAACTTCCTCGACAGCGGCCTGTACACCAGCCTGACCGAACGTCTGGTTGCTGCCCAACGCCACACGGCAAACGAAGAGAAAGTAAAAGACAGCCTGAAAGACAGCTTTGACGATTCCAGTGCTAACCTGTTCAAGCTAGGCGCGGAGAACATCTTCCTCGGTCGCAAAGCGGCAACCAAAGAAGAAGCGATTCGTTTTGCTGGCGAGCAGCTGGTGAAAGGCGGTTACGTTGAGCCGGAATACGTTCAGGCGATGCTGGATCGTGAAAAACTGACCCCGACTTATCTGGGTGAGTCTATCGCGGTGCCACACGGTACGGTTGAAGCGAAAGATCGCGTACTGAAAACGGGCGTGGTGTTCTGCCAGTACCCGGAAGGCGTGCGCTTCGGTGAAGAAGAAGATGACATTGCCCGTCTGGTGATTGGTATTGCAGCCCGTAACAACGAGCACATTCAGGTTATCACCAGCCTGACCAATGCACTGGATGATGAGTCCGTCATCGAGCGTCTGGCACACACCACCAGCGTGGATGAAGTGCTGGAACTGTTGGCAGGTCGTAAGTAATCCAATCCCACCCTCTCCACATGGAGAAGGTGGGGTTAATTGCCTGATGCGCTACGCTTATCAGACCTACAGGATGCATCACGATTTGTTGAATTTGCACGTTCTTGTAGGCCGGATAAGGCGCTTACGCCGCATCCGGCGCTGCCCCTCTCCTCACGGAGAGGGTTTGGGTGAGGGAAAAGCCTCACCCCAGCCCTCTCGGGTAAAAACATTGATGAAGGTTAATACTATGAAAGCATTACATTTTGGCGCAGGTAATATCGGTCGTGGCTTTATCGGTAAACTGCTGGCAGACGCGGGTATCCAACTGACGTTTGCCGATGTCAATCAGGTGGTACTTGATGCCCTGAATGCCCGTCATAGCTATCAGGTTCATGTGGTTGGTGAAACCGAGCAGGTAGATACCGTTTCCGGCGTCAATGCTGTCAGCAGCATTGGTGATGATGTCGTTGATCTGATTGCTCAGGTCGATTTAGTCACTACCGCCGTTGGCCCGGTTGTGCTGGAACGTATTGCTCCGGCTATCGCCAAAGGGCTGGTGAAACGCAAAGAACAAGGTAATGAATCCCCGTTGAACATCATCGCCTGTGAAAACATGGTACGCGGTACCACGCAGCTGAAAGGCCATGTGATGAACGCCCTGCCGGAAGACGCCAAAGCGTGGGTAGAAGAACACGTTGGCTTTGTCGATTCCGCCGTTGACCGCATCGTACCGCCTTCGGCTTCGGCAACTAACGATCCGCTGGAAGTGACGGTAGAAACTTTCAGCGAATGGATTGTCGATAAAACGCAGTTCAAAGGCGCACTGCCGAACATCCCAGGCATGGAGTTAACCGACAACCTGATGGCATTTGTCGAACGTAAACTCTTCACCCTGAACACGGGTCATGCTATAACCGCGTACCTCGGAAAACTGGCCGGTCATCAGACCATTCGTGACGCTATTCTCGACGAGAAAATCCGCGCGGTGGTAAAAGGTGCGATGGAAGAAAGTGGTGCGGTACTGATCAAGCGCTACGGCTTTGACGCAGACAAACATGCGGCGTACATCCAGAAAATCCTCGGTCGTTTTGAGAACCCGTATCTGAAAGATGATGTAGAGCGCGTAGGCCGTCAGCCGCTGCGTAAACTGAGTGCTGGCGACCGTCTGATCAAGCCATTGCTCGGTACGCTGGAATACAGCCTTCCGCACAAGAATCTGATTCAGGGGATTGCTGGTGCAATGCACTTCCGCAGTGAAGATGATCCGCAGGCTCAGGAACTGGCAGCACTGATCGCTGACAAAGGTCCGCAGGCGGCGCTGGCACAGATTTCCGGTCTTGATGCCAACAGCGAGGTTGTATCCGAGGCGGTAACCGCTTATAAAGCAATGCAATAATGGTGGACCAGGCGCAGGACACCCTGCGCCCGAATAACAGATTGTCAGATATGCAGGCAACAATGGAACAAACCCAGGCCTTTGAAAACCGTGTGCTTGAGCGTCTGAATGCTGGCAAAACCGTGCGAAGCTTTCTGATCACCGCCGTCGAGCTTTTGACCGAGGCGGTAAATCTTCTGGTGCTTCAGGTATTCCGCAAAGACGATTACGCGGTGAAGTATGCTGTAGAACCGTTACTCGACGGCGACGGTCCGCTGGGCGATCTTTCTGTGCGTTTAAAACTCATTTACGGGTTGGGCGTCATTAACCGCCAGGAATACGAAGATGCGGAGCTGCTGATGGCATTGCGTGAAGAACTAAATCACGACGGCAACGAGTACGCCTTTACCGACGACGAGATCCTTGGACCCTTTGGTGAACTGCACTGCGTGGCGGCGTTACCACCGCCGCCACAGTTTGAACCAGCAGACTCCAGTTTGTATGCAATGCAAATTCAGCGCTATCAACAGGCTGTGCGATCAACAATGGTCCTTTCACTGACTGAGCTGATTTCCAGAATCAGCTTAAAAAAAGCCTTTCAAAAGTAAGCAACGTCTGCTTACTGCCCCTCTACCTGCTTCGGCCGATAAAGCCGACGATAATACTCCAGACGTTGTAGATATAACGGCACGCTTTCATCGGGTATTCCGGACGGAATCGCGTTACGGGGAGGAAGTTTTTTCAGATACTCCCGGAACGCCTGGCTTGATGCCATGAAATCTACGGCTTTATCGATAAGAAGCGGAACGTTTTCACCTAATTTGCCCATGATGATATCTCCGTATTACCCCGCGCCGGGAATGCGCGGCCGCCAATTTTAGTTTAGGTTCCCGGTAAAGATGACATTAAGGAAAACGTGCTGAATCCTCAATAATCATCCGCTGCTGTTTATTATCTTTTTTCTATAGATTTCTTAATTAATCAATAAATTGCGTAGTTTTTAAGCATGTTAATGATTACGTTACAGAACTATTGCAATGTCATCAGTTGTGAACAAAGCACCTGGTCGCGCATACTAGGGGCTATAAATTTATCTTTATCAGAAGCCATCACATGAAAGAAGTCGAAAAAAACGAAATCAAACGTCTCAGCGATCGCCTGGACGCCATCCGCCACCAGCAGGCCGATCTGTCGCTGGTTGAAGCCGCAGACAAATATGCCGAGCTGGAAAAAGAGAAAGCCACGCTGGAAGCAGAAATTGCTCGCCTGCGTGAAGTTCATAGCCAAAAACTGAGTAAAGAAGCACAGAAGCTGATGAAGATGCCGTTTCAGCGCGCAATTACCAAAAAAGAGCAGGCTGATATGGGCAAGCTGAAGAAAAGTGTTCGCGGACTGGTGGTTGTGCACCCAATGACCGCGCTGGGCCGTGAAATGGGCCTGCAGGAGATGACTGGATTCTCTAAGACTGCGTTTTAAGCGCCTCAGACGACTGGTTCGATCATATCAACCCGCATCTGGCTTGCCTTAGCTGGTCAATGCGGGGACTCTCCTGTCTACTCGCCTAATTACCAAACAATTCACTCCCTTTACTTCGATTTACCGCTGGTTGATATTCTGAAAATGTATTTTTACCGTAATAGCCATCTATAAACAATAAAAATATATAGAAGATATCATTTGTTAATTAACAAGCATTTACGTCTCTTTTTTTCGGATTTAATTGTGAAATTTTAATCATCATATTCACAAAATCAATTATCTGTAAAATTTTTCCCAGACATGGTTTCTTTCATATTTGACATTTATTAATAATCATCATTAGAATCCACGAAAAATAATATATTCATACAAACACAGACATCTTTTGAAACGAATGATACATTTTTATGATGAATGCTTAAAACAATATTTAATCGACACACATCACTGTCATTAATGTAAAGCAACATAGCTCACCAATAATACAATGGACAACTCTACCGGCATTGATCGCTGGTCGGAGGAAATAAGGATTTTTACATGAACTTGAAGAAGATTTTTTTCAGTGCTGTCACTGTTTCAGTTCTCTGCGCATTAACGGGATGTGACTACATTGAAGAAGGCAAGCCAGAAAGTAGTTTACTGAAACAACAAGAAGAACATAATAATAAAATTGTGCTACTTGAAAAACAACAAGCACAGCTAAAGAGTCAACTCGAAACTATTCAAAAACAACAAACTGGCATAATAAACAGTACAAAGACTTTAACTCACGTAATTAAATCCGTTAAAGACCAACAAAATACTTTTATTTTTACCGAGTTTAACCCAGCAAAAACGAAGTATTTCATCCTGAACAACGGTTCGGTGGCTTTAGCGGGTCGAGTGTTATCCATTGACGCCACAGAGAATGGTAGTGTTATTCATATCTCACTGGTCAACTTATTAAGTACACCTATCTCAAACATTGGTTTTAATGCGACATGGGGTGGTGAAAAACCTGTCGATGCCAAAGAGTTTGCCCGGTGGCAACAATTACTTTTCAACACATCAATGAAATCCACATTGAAATTATTACCAGGTCAATGGCAAGACATTAATTTGACCCTGAAGGGTGTATCGCCCAATAACCTGGGATATCTGAAGTTAGCCATCAACATGGAAAATATTCAGTTCGACAATCTTCCCTCTGCTGAAAATCGGCAGAAAAGAAGCAAAAAATAAATGCAGTTAGTACGCTTATAACAAGGAATAGCGAGCATCATTAATGAACAAAATATTTAAAGTTATCTGGAACCCTGCGACAGGGAATTATACTGTTACCAGCGAAACGGCAAAAAGCCGTGGCAAGAAATCTGGGCGCAGTAAGCTGTTAATTTCTGCGCTGGTTGCGGGTGGAATGTTGTCGTCGTTTGGGGCATTGGCGAATGCCGGGAATGACAACGGTCAGGGTGTTGATTACGGTAGTGGATCAGCTGGCGACGGCTGGGTTGCTATAGGCAAAGGGGCGAAAGCAAATACTTTTATGAACACCAGTGGTTCCAGTACTGCTGTGGGTTATGACGCTATAGCTGAAGGCCAATATAGCTCTGCCATCGGGTCAAAAACCCATGCGATTGGCGGTGCATCAATGGCCTTTGGGGTTAGTGCAATATCAGAAGGCGATAGAAGTATAGCACTGGGTGCCTCTTCGTATTCATTGGGCCAATACTCAATGGCCCTCGGCCGTTATTCAAAAGCATTGGGTAAATTGTCTATTGCTATGGGGGACTCTTCCAAAGCGGAAGGAGCAAACGCCATTGCCCTGGGAAATGCCACTAAAGCTACTGAGATTATGAGTATTGCTCTTGGCGACACCGCCAATGCGTCAAAAGCGTATTCAATGGCGCTGGGAGCAAGTAGCGTCGCATCTGAAGAAAACGCAATTGCCCTGGGGCGTAGCAGTGTAGCTAGCGGTACTGACAGCCTCGCATTTGGCAGACAATCACTTGCCAGCGCAGCGAACGCTATTGCGATAGGTGCTGAGACCGAAGCCGCTGAAAATGCAACTGCTATTGGCAATAATGCGAAGGCAAAAGGGACTAATAGCATGGCAATGGGGTTCGGAAGCCTTGCCGATAAAGTCAATACTATCGCATTAGGAAATGGCAGCCAGGCTCTGGCAGATAATGCAATCGCCATAGGCCAGGGCAACAAAGCTGATGGCGTGGATGCCATCGCTCTGGGTAATGGTAGCCAGTCGAGAGGCTTAAACACCATTGCCTTAGGCACAGCCAGTAATGCAACTGGTGATAAGAGTCTTGCGCTTGGTAGTAATAGCAGTGCCAACGGTATTAACTCTGTCGCGCTGGGCGCAGATTCCATTGCGGATTTAGACAATACCGTCTCTGTCGGCAATAGTTCATTAAAACGCAAGATCGTTAATGTGAAAAATGGCGCGATCAAGTCTGACAGTTACGATGCCATTAATGGTTCACAGCTTTATGCCATTAGCGACTCGGTAGCAAAAAGGCTTGGAGGAGGGGCTGCAGTAGATGTTGATGACGGTACTGTTACAGCACCAACCTACAATTTAAAAAATGGTAGCAAAAATAACGTAGGGGCTGCGCTCGCTGTACTTGATGAAAACACCCTGCAATGGGACCAAACCAAAGGCAAATACAGCGCTGCTCATGGTACTAGTAGCCCAACTGCCAGCGTAATCACCGATGTTGCGGATGGCACGATTTCAGCCTCCAGTAAGGATGCGGTTAACGGTTCCCAACTGAAAGCTACCAATGACGATGTCGAAGCCAATACCGCCAATATCGCTACTAATACCAGCAACATTGCCACGAATACGGCAAATATTGCCACCAATACCACCAATATCACCAACCTGACGGATTCCGTTGGTGACCTTCAGGCTGATGCCCTGCTCTGGAACGAAACTAAAAAGGCATTCAGTGCAGCTCACGGCCAGGATACCACCAGCAAAATCACCAACGTTAAAGATGCCGACCTGACGGCTGACAGCACTGATGCTGTTAACGGCTCTCAGCTGAAAACCACCAACGATGCTGTGGCGACGAATACCACCAATATCGCCAATAACACTTCCAATATTGCCACTAACACCACCAACATCTCTAATCTGACTGAGACGGTGACTAATCTTGGTGAGGATGCGCTGAAATGGGATAAGGACAATGGTGTCTTCACTGCAGCTCATGGCAACAATACCGCCAGCAAAATCACCAATATCCTGGACGGCACAGTCACTGCAACCAGTTCCGATGCCATTAACGGTAGCCAGCTTTATGACTTAAGCAGCAATATCGCCACCTACTTCGGCGGCAATGCTTCTGTGAATACTGACGGTGTGTTTACCGGTCCAACCTACAAAATCGGTGAAACAAATTATTATAACGTCGGCGATGCACTGGCTGCGATTAACTCCTCATTTAGCACGTCTCTCGGCGATGCTCTGCTTTGGGATGCCACCGCAGGTAAATTCAGTGCCAAACACGGTACTAATGGTGACGCAAGCGTGATCACTGATGTCGCAGATGGTGAAATTTCAGACTCCAGTTCTGACGCAGTAAACGGCTCACAACTCCACGGCGTGAGCAGTTATGTTGTTGATGCGCTGGGGGGTGGTGCCGAAGTCAATGCAGACGGCACCATCACTGCGCCGACGTACACCATTGCTAATGCTGATTACGATAATGTCGGTGATGCCCTGAATGCTATCGATACCACTCTTGACGACGCTCTGCTCTGGGATGCGGACGCCGGTGAAAATGGTGCATTTAGCGCCGCTCACGGAAAAGATAAAACTGCCAGTGTAATCACTAACGTCGCTAACGGTGCAATCTCTGCTGCCAGCAGCGACGCGATTAACGGCTCACAACTCTATACCACCAATAAGTACATCGCTGATGCGCTGGGTGGTGACGCAGAAGTCAACGCTGACGGCACCATCACCGCACCGACTTACACCATTGCGAACGCCGAGTACAACAACGTCGGTGACGCCCTGGATGCGCTTGATGATAACGCCCTGCTGTGGGATGAGACTGCCAATGGCGGTGCTGGAGCCTACAATGCCAGCCATGACGGTAAAGCCAGCATCATCACTAATGTCGCTAATGGCAGTATTAGTGAGGACAGTACCGATGCAGTGAACGGTTCTCAGTTGAATGCGACGAATATGATGATTGAGCAGAACACCCAAATTATCAATCAGCTCGCTGGTAACACCGACGCAACCTATATCCAAGAAAACGGTGCGGGTATTAACTATGTGCGTACTAACGACGACGGCTTAGCGTTCAACGACGCCAGCGCACAGGGTGTTGGCGCTACAGCTATAGGTTATAACTCTGTCGCCAAAGGCGATAGCAGCGTAGCTATTGGTCAGGGCAGCTACAGCGACGTTGATACGGGTATCGCCCTGGGTAGCAGCTCTGTTTCCAGCCGAGTGATTGCAAAAGGCTCCCGTGACACCAGCATAACGGAAAATGGCGTTGTTATTGGTTACGACACCACGGATGGCGAACTGCTCGGTGCATTGTCTATCGGTGATGACGGTAAATATCGTCAAATCATCAACGTAGCCGATGGTTCCGAAGCCCATGACGCCGTTACGGTTCGTCAATTGCAGAATGCGATTGGTGCGGTCGCAACCACGCCGACTAAATACTTCCACGCTAATTCAACGGAAGAAGATTCACTGGCAGTGGGAACTGACTCGCTGGCAATGGGTGCGAAAACCATCGTGAATGGCGATAAAGGTATTGGTATCGGTTATGGTGCCTACGTGGACGCGAATGCACTTAACGGCATTGCCATTGGTAGCAATGCGCAAGTCATTCATGTCAACAGTATTGCGATAGGTAATGGTTCTACGACCACTCGTGGCGCTCAAACCAATTATACCGCCTACAACATGGACGCACCGCAGAACTCTGTCGGTGAATTCTCAGTCGGTAGTGCGGATGGTCAACGTCAGATCACTAACGTCGCAGCAGGTTCGGCTGATACCGATGCGGTCAACGTGGGTCAGTTGAAAGTAACGGATGCGCAGGTTTCCCAGAATACCCAGAGCATTACTAACCTGGATAATCGGGTAACGAATCTTGATTCACGCGTCACCAATATCGAAAACGGTATTGGCGATATCGTCACCACCGGTAGCACCAAGTACTTCAAGACCAATACCGATGGTGTAGATGCCAGCGCGCAGGGTAAAGATAGCGTCGCGATTGGTTCTGGCTCCATTGCTGCCGCGGATAACAGCGTCGCACTGGGTACCGGTTCCGTTGCAGAGGAAGAAAATACAATCTCTGTAGGTTCTTCTACTAACCAACGCCGTATCACCAACGTAGCTGCCGGTGTTAATGCCACCGATGCGGTTAACGTGTCGCAGCTGAAATCTTCTGAAGCAGGCGGCGTGCGTTACGACACCAAAGCTGATGGTTCTATCGACTATAGCAATATCACCCTCGGTGGCGGCAACGGCGGTACGACTCGTATCAGCAACGTCTCCGCTGGCGTCAACAACAACGACGCGGTGAATTACGCGCAGTTGAAGCAAAGCGTGCAGGAAACGAAGCAATACACCGATCAGCGAATGGTTGAGATGGATAACAAACTGTCTAAAACTGAAAGCAAGTTGAGCGGTGGTATCGCTTCTGCAATGGCAATGACCGGTCTGCCGCAGGCTTATACACCGGGTGCCAGCATGGCTTCTATTGGTGGCGGTACTTACAACGGTGAATCGGCAGTTGCTTTAGGTGTATCGATGGTGAGCGCCAATGGTCGTTGGGTCTACAAATTACAAGGTAGTACCAATAGCCAGGGTGAATACTCCGCCGCACTCGGTGCCGGTATTCAGTGGTAATGATCCATTAAGTTAGTGTGACTAAGGGCAAACGCCAAATTGCCTGATGCGTTACGCGCATCAGGCAAGATAAGGCGCTCCGGGTCAACAATCTAAGGGCAATTCTCTGATGAGGATTGCCCTTTTTCTTTACCAGACATCTCCCCCCACAAGAATTGGCCCTACCAATTCTTCGCTTATCTGACCTCTGGTTCACAATTCCCCAATTAAAACTCACATCAATATTGCCAATACATAACATTTAGTTAACCATTCATTGTCATTATCCCTACACAACACAATTGGCAGTGCCACTTTTACACAACGTGTGACAAGGAGATGAGCAACAGACTCATTACACGATGTGCGTGGACTCCAGGAGACCTGCAATGAATCTCTGGCAACAAAACTACGATCCCGCCGGGAATATCTGGCTTTCCAGTCTGATAGCATCGCTTCCCATCCTGTTTTTCTTCTTTGCGCTGATTAAGCTCAAACTGAAAGGATACGTCGCCGCCTCGTGGACGGTGGCAATCGCCCTTGCCGTGGCTTTGCTGTTCTATAAAATGCCGGTCGCTAACGCGCTGGCCTCGGTGGTTTATGGCTTCTTCTATGGTTTGTGGCCCATCGCGTGGATCATTATTGCAGCAGTGTTCGTCTATAAGATCTCGGTGAAAACCGGGCAGTTTGACATCATTCGCTCGTCTATTCTTTCGATAACCCCTGACCAGCGTCTGCAAATGCTGATCGTCGGTTTCTGTTTCGGCGCTTTCCTTGAAGGAGCCGCCGGCTTTGGCGCACCGGTAGCAATTACCGCCGCATTGCTGGTCGGCCTGGGTTTTAAACCGCTGTACGCCGCCGGACTGTGCCTGATTGTTAACACCGCGCCAGTGGCATTTGGCGCGATGGGCATTCCAATCCTGGTTGCCGGACAAGTAACAGGCATCGACAGTTTTGAGATTGGCCAGATGGTGGGGCGTCAGCTACCGTTTATGACCATTATCGTGCTGTTCTGGATCATGGCGATTATGGACGGCTGGCGCGGTATCAAAGAGACGTGGCCTGCGGTCGTGGTTGCGGGCGGCTCGTTTGCCATCGCTCAGTACCTTAGCTCTAACTTCATTGGGCCGGAGCTGCCGGACATTATCTCTTCGCTGGTATCACTGCTCTGCCTGACGCTGTTCCTCAAACGCTGGCAACCAGTTCGCGTATTCCGCTTCGGTGACTTGGGGGCGTCACAGGTTGATATGACGCTGGCCCACACCGGTTACACCGCGGGTCAGGTGTTACGTGCCTGGACACCGTTCCTGTTCCTGACCGCTACCGTAACACTGTGGAGCATCCCGCCGTTTAAAGCCCTGTTCGCATCGGGTGGTGCGCTGTATGAGTGGGTGATCAACATTCCGGTGCCGTACCTCGATAAACTGGTTGCCCGTATGCCACCAGTGGTCAGCGAGGCTACAGCCTATGCCGCCGTGTTTAAGTTTGACTGGTTCTCTGCCACCGGCACCGCCATTCTGTTTGCTGCACTGCTCTCGATTGTCTGGCTGAAGATGAAACCGTCTGACGCTATCAGCACCTTCGGCAGCACGCTGAAAGAACTGGCTCTACCCATCTACTCCATCGGCATGGTGCTGGCGTTCGCCTTTATCTCGAACTATTCCGGACTGTCATCAACACTGGCGCTGGCACTGGCGCACACCGGTCATGCATTCACCTTCTTCTCGCCGTTCCTCGGCTGGCTGGGGGTATTCCTGACCGGGTCGGATACCTCATCTAACGCCCTGTTCGCCGCGCTGCAAGCCACCGCAGCACAACAAATTGGCGTCTCTGATCTGTTGCTGGTTGCCGCCAATACCACCGGTGGCGTCACCGGTAAGATGATCTCCCCGCAATCTATCGCTATCGCCTGTGCGGCGGTAGGCCTGGTGGGCAAAGAGTCTGATTTGTTCCGCTTTACTGTCAAACACAGCCTGATCTTCACCTGTATGGTGGGCGTGATCACCACGCTTCAGGCTTATGTCTTAACGTGGATGATTCCTTAATGATTGTTTTACCCAGACGCCTGTCAGACGAGGTTGCCGATCGTGTGCGGGCGCTGATTGATGAAAAAAACCTGGAAGCGGGCATGAAGTTGCCCGCTGAGCGCCAACTGGCGATGCAACTCGGCGTATCACGTAATTCACTACGCGAGGCGCTGGCAAAACTGGTGAGCGAAGGCGTGCTGCTCAGTCGACGCGGCGGCGGGACGTTTATTCGCTGGCGTCATGACACATGGTCGGAGCAAAACATCGTCCAGCCGCTAAAAACGCTGATGGCCGATGATCCGGATTACAGTTTCGATATTCTGGAAGCCCGCTACGCCATTGAAGCCAGCACCGCATGGCATGCGGCAATGCGCGCCACACCTGGCGACAAAGAAAAGATTCAGCTTTGCTTTGAAGCAACGCTAAGTGAAGACCCGGATATCGCCTCACAAGCGGACGTTCGTTTTCATCTGGCGATTGCCGAAGCCTCACATAACATCGTGCTGCTGCAAACCATGCGCGGTTTCTTCGATGTCCTGCAATCCTCAGTGAAGCATAGCCGTCAGCGGATGTATCTGGTGCCACCGGTTTTTTCACAACTGACCGAACAACATCAGGCTGTCATTGACGCCATTTTTGCTGGTGATGCCGACGGGGCGCGTAAAGCAATGATGGCGCACCTTAGTTTTGTTCACACCACCATGAAACGATTCGATGAAGATCAGGCTCGCCACGCACGGATTACCCGCCTGCCCGGTGAGCATAATGAGCATTCGAGGGAGAAAAACGCATGATTATTTCCGCAGCCAGCGATTATCGCGCCGCAGCGCAACGCATTCTGCCGCCGTTCCTGTTCCACTATATGGATGGTGGTGCATATTCTGAATACACGCTGCGCCGCAACGTGGAAGATTTGTCAGAAGTGGCACTGCGCCAGCGTATTCTGAAAAACATGTCTGACTTAAGCCTGGAAACGACGCTGTTTAATGAGAAATTGTCGATGCCGGTAGCACTGGCACCGGTGGGTTTGTGTGGCATGTATGCGCGTCGTGGCGAAGTTCAGGCAGCCAAAGCGGCGGACGCGCATGGCATTCCGTTTACTCTCTCGACGGTTTCCGTTTGCCCGATTGAAGAAGTCGCGCCAGCCATCAAGCGCCCAATGTGGTTCCAGCTTTATGTACTGCGCGATCGCGGCTTTATGCGTAACGCGCTGGAGCGAGCAAAAGCAGCGGGTTGTTCGACGCTGGTTTTCACCGTGGATATGCCGACACCGGGCGCACGCTACCGTGATGCGCATTCAGGTATGAGCGGCCCAAATGCGGCAATGCGCCGCTACTTGCAGGCGGTGACGCATCCGCAATGGGCGTGGGATGTGGGCCTGAACGGTCGTCCACATGATTTAGGTAATATCTCAGCTTATCTCGGCAAACCGACCGGACTGGAAGATTACATCGGCTGGCTGGGGAATAACTTCGATCCGTCCATCTCATGGAAAGACCTTGAGTGGATCCGCGATTTCTGGGATGGCCCGATGGTGATCAAAGGGATCCTCGATCCGGAAGATGCGCGCGATGCAGTACGTTTTGGTGCTGATGGAATTGTGGTTTCTAACCACGGTGGCCGCCAGCTGGACGGTGTACTCTCTTCCGCTCGTGCGTTGCCCGCTATTGCAGATGCGGTGAAAGGTGATATCGCCATTCTGGCGGATAGCGGAATTCGTAACGGGCTTGATGTCGTGCGTATGATTGCGCTCGGTGCCGACACCGTACTGCTGGGTCGTGCTTTCCTGTATGCGCTGGCAACAGCGGGCCAGGCGGGTGTAGCTAACCTGCTAAATCTGATCGAGAAAGAGATGAAAGTGGCAATGACGCTGACTGGCGCGAAATCGATCAGTGAAATTACGCAAGATTCGCTGGTGCAGGGGCTGGGTAAAGAGTTGCCTACGGCACTGGCTCCGATGGCGAAAGGGAATGCGGCATAGTCGTTTGAGCCCCCTCACCCTAACCCTCTCCCTCAGGGAGTGGGGACCGTTCGGCGCTGTATGTACTCCCTCACTCTGAAACGACACCGCACTCTTTTTTTCTCCCTCGCCCCTCCGGGGTGAGGGGAAAAGGCCGCACTGCTCACCAATTTTCTGCTATCCTGCCCCCGCACTAAGGGGGCAGTATGCTAAACATCGTACTTTACGAACCAGAAATTCCGCCAAATACTGGCAATATCATCCGTCTTTGCGCTAATACCGGCTTTCGTCTGCATATCATCGAACCGATGGGATTTGCCTGGGACGATAAGCGCCTGCGCCGCGCGGGGCTGGACTATCACGAGTTTACCGCCGTTACGCGTCATCATGACTTTCGCGCGTTCCTCGAAGCAGAAAATCCCCAGCGCCTGTTTGCCCTCACCACGAAAGGTACGCCTGCTCACAGCGCCGTAAACTATCAGGATGGCGATTATCTGATGTTCGGCCCGGAAACACGCGGCCTGCCAGCGAGCATTCTTGATGCCCTGCCCGCTGAACAAAAAATTCGCATTCCGATGGTGCCGGACAGCCGCAGCATGAACCTGTCCAATGCGGTGTCAGTTGTGGTGTATGAAGCCTGGAGGCAGCTGGGATATCCGGGAGCGTTGTTGAGAGATTAGTTACTGTATGCCGGATAGATGATTACATCGCATCCGGCACGATCACAGGACATCAGATCCCATCCCCATACTCAAATGTATGGTTAATACCGTTGAAATGCTGGTCCATATCCATTGATGGCTTATCGCTGTCTGGTTTACCGACAATACGAGCCGGAACGCCAGCGGCGGTTGTATGCGGCGGCACCGGTTGCAGCACCACGGAACCTGCGCCAATCTTCGCGCCGCGACCAACTTCAATATTGCCGAGGATTTTCGCGCCCGCGCCAATCATCACACCTTCACGAATTTTCGGGTGACGGTCACCACCAGATTTACCCGTACCGCCAAGCGTCACAGATTGCAGAATCGATACGTCGTTTTCAATTACCGCCGTTTCACCCACAACGATGCCCGTGGCGTGGTCGAGCATAATGCCACGGCCAATTTTTGCTGCCGGGTGAATATCGACCTGGAACGTCACAGAAACCTGGTTTTGCAGAAAGATTGCCAATGCGCGACGCCCCTGATTCCACAACCAGTGACCGATGCGATAGGCCTGCAAGGCATGAAAACCCTTCAGGTATAACAACGGGGTTGAGTATTTATCGACTGCCGGGTCGCGGGTACGCACCGCCTGAATATCACAGGCCGCAGAGGCGATCATTTCCGGGTCAGCGGCGTAGGCTTCTTCCACCACTTCACGGATAGCAATAGCAGGCATAATTGGCGATGACAGCTTGTTCGCCAGCATGTAGCTCAGTGCACTACCAAGGTTTTCGTGCTTGAGTAGCGTCGCGTGGTAAAAACTGGCCAGCATTGGCTCACAGTCCGCCAGCGTTCTGGCTTCGGCTTTAATATTGTTCCAGACAATTTCCAGTTCTTCACACGACATTGCTTACTCCACACGATGAGATAATGACCGGCCCGTTCTGCGCGGGCCGGGTCATAGCGGTAACAAAGGTTCCCTGGGGTTAGTGGCTGCTGCGCTCGTCCTTGCGTGCACGACCTAATAACGTCAATGCTGCCTCGCGCGCGTTTTTTCCGCAATATAATACTTGATAAATTTCCTCGGTTATTGGCATTTCAACGCCGAAGCGATGCGCCAGTTCGCGGACTTCTTTCGTATTGCGGTAGCCTTCCACCACCTGACCAATCTTCTCCTGCGCGCTTTGTACATCCATGCCCTGACCGAGCATCATGCCAAAACGGCGGTTACGCGACTGGTTGTCGGTACAGGTAAGCACCAGATCGCCAAGCCCCGCCATGCCCATAAAGGTGGCAGGATCGGCACCCAGCGCCGCACCAAGACGCGACATTTCAGCCAGCCCACGGGTGATCAGCGCCGTACGCGCATTCGCACCAAAACCGATACCGTCGGACATCCCCGCGCCAATGGCAATGACGTTTTTCACCGCACCGCCAAGCTGCACACCGATGAAATCCGGGTTGCTGTAAACGCGGAAACTTTTGCCACAGTGCAGCAATTGTTGGAGATCATCGGCAAAGGTCTGGTCGGTAGAGGCCAACGAAATAGCCGTCGGTAAACCTGCCGCCAGTTCTTTCGCAAACGTTGGGCCAGAGATAACCGCCAGCGGAATTTGATCGCCTAAGGCCTCACGCGCCACGTCCTGTAACAGACGTCCGGTTTCCGCTTCCAGCCCTTTGGTCGCCCACACCAGACGCGCATCAGGACGCATCAGCGGTTTAATCTGGCGCAGCACTTCACCAAAGACATGGCTGGGTACGACGACGAGAATATTACGGCTGGCTGCCAGCGCAGTGGCGAGATCGCTTTCAAGATGGAGCGTATCGGGAAAAGGCACATCGGGGAGAAACGCGGCGTTACAGCGGTCGCGTTCAAGCGTTGCGATATGTTCAGGGTCATGGCCCCAGAGGACAACCTCGTGGCCATTTCTTGCCAGGGTAATGGCAAGAGCGGTGCCGTACGAGCCGGCACCGATCACAGTCATTGAAGCATTACGTTGGTTCATCAGGCATCCTGATGTTCTTCAGTACCTTCGCCAGCCTGCTGCTGCAAATAGTTCATGAACAGCGCATCGAAGTTAACCGGCGCAAGGTTCAGTTGCGGGAATGTACCGCGGGATACCATGCTGGTGATGCACTCACGAGCATACGGGAACAGAATGTTCGGGCAGTATGCGCCCAGGCAATGTGCCATCTGGGTGCCTTCGATACCCGCGATGGAGAAAATACCGCCCTGCTGAACTTCACACAGGAACGCGGTTTCTTCGCCCAGGGAGGCCGTTACGGTAACACGCAGTACCACTTCGTATACGTCATCTGCCAGTTGGGAAGATGCCGTATCCAGATCAAGTTTAACTTCTGGTTGCCAATCTTTCTGGAAAACGTGCGGCGCGTTCGGCGCTTCGAAAGAGATATCCTTGGTATAAATACGTTGGATCTGGAAAGTCATTTCAGTGTTGTTTTGTTCTGACATGTGTAGAAAACCCTTAAGTGTTGTCCTTAAATACTGCGCAATGTAATGCCAACGTTCACACGTTATTTCAGCAGGGGATCCAGTCCACCACGTGCATCCAATGCATACAAGTCATCACAGCCGCCAATGTGCTGTGCGTCAATAAAAATCTGGGGAACCGTGGTGCGACCGCTGCGTTTGATCATCTCTTCACGCTTGGCGGCATTGCCATCGATCGGCAGCTCCTGGAAACTCACGCCCTTGCTGCTCAGCAGTGCTTTTGCACGATGGCAATACGGGCAGGTTTCTTTGGTATAGATTTCAACATTGGCCATAAATTAGCTCCTGTTTTTTTACCCTGAAATTTCATGTTGCAGGGCGGCAGCAAAATGGAGTGTCCCCAGAAGCTTATAACAATAAGTCGCTGGGGGCCTAATTGCAGCTAACGGCCTGCATCATGAAAGACGACAGGTAAATTATTTGCCGCGCACCAGAGGCAAGTTTTCGCCAGCCCAGCCAGCAACGCCCTCTTTCAGCACGAATACTTGCGCAAAACCAGCTTTCGTCAGCGCGTTTGCAGGCTCCTGGCACTGCATGCCAGAACCGTCTACCACGATAACCGGTTTGTCTTTGTGCTTCTCAAGCTCACCAACATTGTTGGCTTTGATTTCACTCGGCAACAGATTGATAGAACCTGCGATATGGCCTTTACGGAAGTCATCACGCTGACGTAAATCCACAACCACAGCGTCTTCTTTGTTGATCAGACGCGTAGCTTCACCACGAGTAATCACCTTCACTTTCGAGGTCAGGCTCTTAAACGTAGTCACAAGAACCGCCACCAGTAACGCGATCCAGGCGATACTCAGTATGGGATGACGGCCAACAAATTGCATAATTTCTTGCATGGGGGGTAACAACTCCCGACGTAGTGATTAAAAAAACCAGGAAAGGAGTATACCTGCGCGGTGCGGCAAATACAGCCAGCGCGTTAACTGGAATGCAATTTTGCGGGGCACGACGAAAAAAAAGCGCAAATCTGGCATCGGCTTGCCGCGAGCGGTCGTATATTTTGATCTTCAGAGGCTATTTTATCGATTCAGCTGTAGTAAAATTACGCAAATTTTGACTCTTGAGTATGAGGTTGTCGCAATGTCGGTTTCTAAAAAACCTATGGTACTGGTGATTCTGGATGGCTATGGCTATCGTGAAGAACAGCAGGATAACGCCATTTTTAGTGCTAAAACCCCGGTAATGGATGCACTGTGGGCCAATCGTCCGCATACCCTGATCGACGCTTCCGGTCTGGAAGTCGGTCTGCCTGACCGTCAGATGGGTAACTCCGAAGTAGGCCACGTTAACCTGGGTGCCGGCCGCATCGTGTATCAGGACCTGACTCGTCTGGACGTTGAAATCAAAGATCGCGCTTTCTTTGCTAATCCAGTGCTGACTGGCGCGGTAGATAAAGCGAAAAACGCAGGTAAAGCAGTACACATTATGGGTCTGCTCTCCGCAGGCGGCGTACACAGCCACGAAGATCACATCATGGCGATGGTAGAACTGGCAGCTGAACGCGGCGCAGAAAAAATCTACCTGCACGCATTCCTTGACGGTCGCGACACCCCGCCGCGCAGTGCTGAATCCTCGCTGAAAAAATTTGAAGAGAAATTTGCTGCGCTGGGTAAAGGCCGCGTAGCGTCCATCATTGGTCGTTACTACGCGATGGACCGCGATAACCGTTGGGATCGCGTTGAAAAAGCCTATGACCTGCTGACTCTGGCGCAGGGTGAGTTCCAGGCCGATACTGCCGTTGCTGGTTTGCAGGCAGCTTATGCTCGCGACGAAAACGACGAGTTCGTGAAAGCGACCGTTATTCGTGCAGAAGGTCAGCCAGATGCGGCAATGGAAGACGGCGATGCGCTGATTTTCATGAACTTCCGTGCTGACCGCGCGCGTGAAATCACTCGTGCATTCGTGAACGCTGATTTCGATGGCTTCGCGCGTAAGAAAGTGGTTAACGTCGATTTCGTGATGCTGACCGAATACGCCGCTGACATCAAAACTGCGGTTGCTTACCCACCCGCTTCCCTGGTTAACACCTTCGGCGAGTGGATGGCGAAAAACGACAAAACTCAGTTGCGTATTTCCGAAACCGAAAAATATGCCCACGTTACTTTCTTCTTCAACGGTGGCGTAGAAGAGTCGTTCAAAGGCGAAGATCGCATTCTGATCAACTCACCGAAAGTGGCTACCTACGATCTGCAACCGGAAATGAGCTCCGCAGAGCTGACCGAAAAACTGGTTGCGGCCATCAAGAGCGGCAAATACGACACCATTATCTGTAACTATCCGAACGGCGACATGGTAGGTCACACCGGGGTGATGGAAGCGGCGGTTAAAGCGGTTGAAGCACTGGATCACTGCGTGGAAGAAGTCGCGAAAGCGGTTGAGTCCGTGGGTGGACAACTGCTGATCACCGCTGACCACGGTAACGCTGAACAGATGCGCGATCCGGCAACGGGTCAGGCACACACGGCACACACCAACCTGCCAGTTCCGCTGATTTACGTTGGTGATAAGAACGTGAAAGCGGTTGAAGGCGGCAAACTTTCTGACATCGCGCCGACCATGTTGTCGCTGATGGGTATGGAAATCCCGCAAGAGATGACTGGTAAGCCGCTGTTCATCGTGGAATAATCCCTCCCCATGAGGGGAAAGGCGATTAATACCATGACACGGGCCGTGAAACCGCGCAGGTTTGCAATCAGGCCCATCATCTACGCCAGCGTTCTTAGCGCTGGCGTATTGTTGTGCGCCTTTTCCGCCCACGCGGATGAGCGTGACCAACTCAAATCTATTCAGGCCGATATCGCCGCAAAAGAGCGCGCGGTACGCCAAAAGCAACAACAACGCGCAAGCCTGCTCGCACAATTGAAAAAGCAGGAAGAAGCGATCTCTGAAGCCACCCGTAAGCTGCGCGAAACGCAAAACACGCTCAATCAACTCAATAAACAGATTGATGAGATGAACGCGTCGATTGCCAAACTGGAGCAGCAAAAAGCCGCCCAGGAGCGCAGCCTCGCCGCGCAACTGGATGCCGCATTCCGTCAGGGCGAGCATACCGGTATTCAGCTAATTCTCAGCGGTGAAGAAAGCCAGCGTGGACAGCGTTTACAGGCTTATTTCGGCTATCTCAACCAGGCGCGACAAGAAACCATTGCCCAGTTGAAGCAAACGCGTGAAGAAGTCGCCATGCAGCGTGCTGAACTGGAAGAGAAACAAAGCGAGCAACAAACGCTGTTATATGAACAGCGCGCCCAACAGGCGAAACTGACTCAGGCTCTGAACGAGCGTAAAAAGACGCTGGCGGGGCTGGAATCTTCCATCCAGCAAGGTCAGCAGCAGCTAAGTGAACTGCGTGCCAACGAATCCCGTCTGCGTAACAGCATTGCCCGTGCGGAAGCCGCGGCGAAAGCGCGTGCTGAACGAGAAGCGCGTGAGGCCCAGGCGGTTCGCGACCGCCAGAAAGAAGCGACGCGCAAAGGCACCACCTACAAACCGACCGAAAGCGAAAAATCGCTGATGTCCCGAACTGGTGGCCTGGGTGCGCCGCGTGGTCAGGCATTCTGGCCGGTTCGCGGGCCGACGCTGCATCGCTATGGTGAACAGCTACAGGGCGAACTACGCTGGAAAGGAATGGTTATCGGTGCCTCTGAAGGTACTGAAGTTAAAGCGATTGCCGACGGTCGGGTGATTCTGGCTGACTGGCTGCAAGGTTACGGTCTGGTGGTGGTGGTTGAGCACGGTAAAGGCGACATGAGTCTTTACGGCTATAATCAGAGCGCACTGGTGAGCGTTGGTTCGCAGGTTCGCGCGGGCCAGCCAATTGCACTGGTGGGCAGCAGTGGCGGTCAGGGTCGGCCTTCACTCTATTTCGAAATTCGCCGCCAGGGTCAGGCGGTCAATCCACAGCCGTGGTTGGGAAGATAAGTTTTGTTTCCATTTCGTCGTAACGTTCTTGCATTTGCCGCTCTGTTGGCGCTCTCCTCCCCCGTACTTGCTGGCAAACTTGCCATCGTCATTGATGATTTTGGGTATCGCCCGCACAACGAAAACCAGGTGCTGGCGATGCCCTCCGCTATCTCCGTCGCTGTATTACCCGATTCACCGCACGCCAGAGAGATGGCGACCAAAGCGCATAACAGCGGGCACGAAGTGTTGATTCATCTCCCGATGGCACCACTGAGTAAACAGCCGCTGGAGAAAAATACGCTGCGCCCGGAGATGAGCAGCGACGAAATTGAGCGCATTATTCGTAGTGCGGTCAATAACGTGCCCTATGCCGTGGGGATCAACAACCACATGGGTAGCAAGATGACCTCTAACCTGTTTGGTATGCAGAAAGTGATGCAGGCGCTGGAGCGTTACAATCTTTACTTCCTCGACAGCGTAACCATCGGTAATACCCAGGCGATGCGCGCCGCGCAAGGCACTGGCGTGAAGGTGATCAAACGGAAGGTATTCCTCGACGATTCGCAAAATGAAGCGGACATCCGTGTGCAATTTAATCGCGCAATTGATCTGGCGCGTCGCAACGGTTCAACCATTGCCATTGGGCATCCTCACCCTTCAACGGTACGCGTGCTACAACAGATGGTTTATAACCTGCCGCCAGACATTACGCTGGTGAAAGCCAGCAGCTTGCTGAATGAACCGCAGGTTGATACGTCTACACCGCCGAAAAACACTGTGCCCGACACACCGCGTAATCCGTTCCGTGGCGTGAAGCTGTGCAAACCGAAGAAACCGATAGAACCTGTTTATGCTAATCGCTTCTTTGAAGTATTAAGCGAAAGCATCAGCCAGAGCACGCTGATCGTTTACTTCCAGCATCAGTGGCAAGGCTGGGGCAAACAGCCCGAAGCGGCAAAACTTAACGCTAGCGCAAATTAAAGGCGCTACGCGTAATGCGATGGTGCGACCGCGTTTTGTCGCGCCATTGCCATAAGCGGAAAGACCACAGTAACGCCTGGTAACCCACCTTCACGCTGCGCACATTGGTAATCAGGCGCTTATACATACCGGAAGTAAATATCTCGGCAATCATCCGTTGGCGGGTAAGAATATCCGGCTCTTTGCGCACCGCATGGCAAACACGCAATGCTTCGTAAGTTATTTGCTGATGAAATTCCGGATAAATCGTAATTTTGTCGGCATAATTTCGATTTAATTTCTCCAGCAGGCGGGTAATCTTAATATAGTGACGTTGATAATTAAGGTTTTTATTCCCTTGTCTATGCAACCGACTCACTGACGTATTATGCAGATAATATTTATATAATGATTGCTCGGTATATCGCGCACGCAGCGCATTAAACATGAATTCTGTTGTCCAGACAATATCCTGATGATGTAATCCGGCAATAAATTTAATGTTATTTTTAACAATAACATCGCGGCGATAAACCCCCATCCAGACAACGTGAGTCCAACGGCGCGAAGAAAGCCCCATCCGCAGCCAGTCCGGGCCGGTTAATACACCGGTTGAGCGAAGGCGATCGCTGGGGATGGATTGCCAGGTTTCTCCCGTTTCACGAAAAGACCAGTCAGCGTTGCACTGCGCCACGTCGAGGTCATCCTCTAACGCCATGGTCATCAGCGTTTCGTACATGGTGGGATAGACCTCATCGTCAGCATCGACAAAAGCGACATATTTGCCCGTCGCCACCTCGATCCCACGATTACGCGCTACCGATGCGCCAGCATTCGCCTGATGCAACAAACGAACGTGCGGATAGTTTTCTGCGTAATGCTTTGCTATTTCAACAGAATTATCCGTTGAACCATCGTTAATAATAATGATTTCCAGAGCAGTCCAGGTTTGCGTAATTAAAGATTCCATACAAGTGCGGAAATCATCGCCCGCATTATATAACGGAATAATAACACTAAGTTTATTGGTGCTGTTCATCATAAATTACCGACGACCTCTGAAGTTATCCTGACGTTTTACAGGCTTTGTATTAAGAAACTATTAAGCCTGTGAGATATTATTTTTACAGGTGAGAGAGTCACTTCAGGGTAGAGAGATAATGAGAGCAGCTATATAAGAGATCAGCGCAATTACGATATCTTTATTACACTGACAGGATTTTACATATTTAACGGATTATCCTCAGGCAAAAGGGCTGGAATACCAGCCCTTGTTCGTGTTAATCCCAGCTCAGAATTACTTTCCCGGACTGGCCCGAACGCATAGCGTCAAAGCCCTTCTGGAAATCATCAATAGAGAAACGATGGGTAATGATCGGCGAGAGATCCAGACCTGACTGAATCAGCGCCGCCATCTTGTACCAGGTTTCAAACATCTCACGACCGTAAATACCTTTAATGAACAAGCCTTTAAAGATTACTTTGGTCCAGTCGATAGACATATCGGACGGTGGAATACCCAGCATCGCAATGCGACCGCCGTGGTTCATGGTGTCGAGCATGGTACGAAACGCTGGCGGCGCACCGGACATTTCCAGACCGACATCAAAGCCTTCGGTCATGCCCAGTTCTGCCATCACATCATTAAGGTTTTCTTTAGCGACGTTGACCGCACGGGTGATACCCATTTTGCGCGCCAGTTCGAGACGATATTCGTTAACATCAGTGATCACCACATTGCGTGCACCAACGTGTTTCGCCACCGCCGCTGCCATAATACCAATCGGGCCTGCACCAGAGACCAGCACATCCTCGCCAACCAGATCGAACGACAGCGCGGTATGCACGGCGTTACCGAAGGGATCAAAAATGGAAGCCAGGTCGTCGGAGATATTGTCGGGGATTTTGAAAGCGTTGAACGCCGGAATCACCAGATATTCGGCGAAGCAGCCCGGACGGTTAACACCGACACCAATGGTGTTGCGGCACAGATGGGTACGACCGCCACGACAGTTGCGACAGTGACCGCAGGTGATATGGCCTTCGCCAGAAACGCGATCGCCGATTTTGAAGCCTTTCACTTCCTGACCAATACCTACCACTTCACCGACATATTCATGGCCTACGACCATCGGCACCGGGATGGTTTTTTGCGACCACTCATCCCAGTTATAGATGTGAACGTCAGTCCCGCAGATGGCTGTTTTACGGATTTTAATCAGCAGATCGTTATGCCCGAGTTCCGGTACAGGAACGTCGGTCATCCAGATGCCCTCTTCCGCTTTCAGTTTGGATAACGCTTTCATCTCACATCCTCAGGCGATAACGCCCAGTTGTTTACCAATACGCGTGAATGCTTCTACTGCACGCGTAATTTGCTCAGGGGTATGCGCCGCAGACATCTGGGTACGAATACGCGCCTGACCTTTCGGAACGACCGGATAGAAGAAACCGGTGACGTAAATGCCCTCTTTTTGCAGCTCACGGGCAAATTTCTGCGCCACTACTGCATCGCCAAGCATGACCGGAATAATGGCATGATCGGCTCCCGCCAGGGTAAAGCCCGCCGCCGACATTTGCTCACGGAACTGGCGCGCGTTCGCCCACAGACGGTCACGCAGTTCGCTGCCCGCTTCGACCATCTCCAGTACTTTGATGGACGCGGCAACAATGGCCGGTGCCAGCGAGTTGGAGAACAGGTACGGACGAGAACGCTGGCGCAGCCACTCAACCACCTCTTTGCGCGCCGCGGTATAACCACCAGAAGCCCCGCCCAGCGCTTTACCAAGCGTACCGGTGATAATATCGACCCGGCCCATCACATCGCAGTATTCATGGGAACCACGACCATTTTCACCGACAAAACCGACCGCGTGGGAGTCATCCACCATCACCAGGGCATCGTATTTATCTGCCAGATCGCAAACGCCTTTCAGGTTGGCAATCACGCCGTCCATTGAGAACACACCATCGGTGGCAATCAGCACATGACGCGCACCGGCTTCACGCGCTTCTTTCAGACGTGCTTCCAGCTCCTGCATATCGTTGTTGGCATAGCGATAGCGTTTAGCTTTGCACAGACGCACACCATCAATAATAGACGCGTGGTTCAGTGCGTCGGAGATAATGGCGTCTTCCGCACCCAGCAGCGTTTCAAACAGTCCACCGTTAGCATCAAAGCAGGAAGAGTAGAGAATCGCATCTTCCATCCCCAGGAATGCCGCCAGTTTTTGTTCAAGCTCTTTATGGCTGTCCTGAGTGCCGCAAATAAAACGCACCGAAGCCATGCCGAAACCGTGAGAATCCATTCCCGCCTTTGCCGCCGCAATCAGATCCGGATGATTCGCCAGCCCGAGATAGTTATTGGCACAAAAGTTAATGACGTGGCTTCCATCAGCCACAGTGATATCTGCTTGCTGCGCAGACGTAATAATGCGCTCTTCTTTAAACAACCCTTCCGCCCGTGCGGTTTCCAGATCGTTGGTTAACTGCTGATAAAATTCTCCACGCATTGCGATTCTCCAGACAGGGCAAATTCCAGCACATATTACCCAAACTTATAGGTCGCGACGAGATGACGCGTTAACACTTCTGCAAAATTCAGGATAAATAACGTGTAACTTGATGTCTCTCAACACCTACAGATAGTAGAAAAACTGTACAGTTTTGGCTGGGCATAATGATGATTGATTTTACTGCATTGATATAAAAAGAAAAAATGATGCCAAAGCATCATTTTTCCTATCTCAGTTGGTATCAAAACGCTACCCACTAATGGAGGGAAACCTATTTTCTTGAAAGGAAAATTCTCAGCGCCTGCATTTTTGCCCCTAAAGTGTTACTCCTGAAGCAGCGAAACAAATCGAACCATTTTCCTCTCCCCAGATAGTTTAGGTTGAAGAGATCGGGGCGTTTGTAATAGCACATGACAAAAATGCCCTGGTCATCATCCACAATGTTATTATTTAGTGTTATTTTTTGACTTTCCAGAACTAATTTATAGAATTCTTTCCATTTATGCTGTGAACCAACAATTGCGCCCCCAATAATATATACATGATTGCCAATCATGAAATCAAAAACCTGTTGTTGAGATGTGACAGTAAGCCCTTTTTTTATAGTGAAAAGATGCATCTTACTTTCATCAAATGGGAAATCCCAAATTTTCAATCCTCGAGTTACATTTGGCTTATGGCAATAGCCAAAATCTATCCACGCAACAAGAGGCGTTTTCACTAAGCCCATGTTGATAGCTTTATTTACAAAATAGGCCTTAAGGTTACATACCAAAACATACTCTGGTGACCAGTACTCTGGGTTTTTTAATTGTCGAGGCTCAAGTCTATTTGTAAACGACTCATCTTTTTGAATTTTTTCGATACGACTTCTGATATATCTAAATTTCTTTTTTATATCGATAACGATAACCGTTGTTGGTTTTCCGTTGCGAATCGCTTCAACCCTTGGTTTCAAATCGGGAGAAGTGAAAATAATCATCTCATTTTCAAGTGCGGCCAGACGCTCAAAGTAACTAAAATAAACATCAACTGAACGAGCTAGTTTTTCACGGAACCCTTTATTAGCAGTCCAATCCCCTCTACCAATGTCAAAATATGCAGTGATAATTGTGGTGGATGATTTCATTACTAATAAGACCATTAATATAAAAAAAGAATTATATCATAAATATTAATAGAATGTATACTGTATATTATCCATTCAAATGCTTCCGTTATTTATCATACATCGGAATATTGATACTAAAGCACTATTCACATGCAAAACCAACATCCGCCATGAAGGACTAGCTAAAACCCAAACTAGTTTGTTGCAATTAGCATCCTTGCACCTCTATGTAAAGGGCTGAAGGGATTCGGATGTGATGGTATGATTACAGACATTCGTGTCTGAGATTGTCTCTGACTCCATAATTCGAAGGTTACAGTTATGATCA
>OERD01000116.1_pt1 | contig 29717 bp, 25 predicted proteins | sample 1539941 | NCBI WGS metagenome assembly OERD01 (sample SAMEA3891242, study PRJEB23780) | metagenome | biome: terrestrial biome; feature: animal house; material: water of meat washing | place: Italy | collected 2015-05-12
AGGTACCAGCATTATTAAGCACCTTTGAAGCTTGCTCATTAGCTGAGGCTGTGAAGGTGCTTTTTCCATTCTCAACTTTGACACTTTTACCACAATTGATACGGGCTTGAAGTTGCTCATTAGTAAGTTCACTCGTAGAGCGATTATATAGCTCCTGACACATCAACATACCGTTACCTAAGCTTGTCGTAGTGTTCCCTGTATTCTTTTTACTGGTAGCACCACCATCACTTGTGGTAGAAGTCCTTCCGGTCGCAGCCGAGATATCAGTTTGCCCTACAATAGCTTTGAAGTTAATTTCCTGAAAAGTTAGCTGGATACGAAGACCGTTAGAGATAGTAACATCTTTAGAGGCTTTAAAGTTGGTAATAATTGAGTCATCAATCTTGATACCATCTTTACAAATCACTGAAATAATCTGTTTCTGGTCACGCCAGCTTTCAAGAGTGTCGATGAAGTTCTCCACCAACTTATTATCTCGTGAGATAAGGATACTACCGGATTCACCAACCACAACCACACCACTGATTGAAATAGTTCTTGGTGAACGCATTACATTATCTGTAACAGTCTGCCCTGATTGCATATTTTGAGTGGTAACCATCATAGGGCTGTCATATTCCATCTGTTCAGTTGCTGATAAGGTTAAGAAGGCATCTATATTATCTCTTAAGTGGAAGTAAACGCCATCTTTGCCACTGTAGCGGATTTGATTGCTAAAAATCATTAAATTCTCCTTTGATTTCAAAGGCTTAGTGTATTTTAATCATTTTTAACCAAGCCTTTGATATATAAGTATTTTCTCTGTTAAGCGTGAGCTACGTGAAAAATAATTTTTGGTGTGGGTATTAACTTTGCTTTATTCACGTAGAACACCGTTAAATCATTCTTCCTCTGGATAGCTTGAACTTAAGAGCATATCCTGCGTGAACTGGTCATTAGCTGATTGATTGAAATTAAAGAAAGATGGCTCATCCGGCCTAACAATTGCTTCACCTTTGATATTAACTGATAAAGGCTTCCGAGCTTCTGCTGTTAAAGCGTCTACCTTTCTTCCTAACTCTGATACAGCCATAGCTAATTGAGCATTGATATTCACCGTGTCGATAGCTGGTGGAGTTGATTGTGTGTTATTTACGAAGTTATTCATCGGTTCTTGTAAGTTAGCAATTTTATTAGCTGCACTACTAAACCAACCTTTCACATCGTCCATAGTGAACACTGGTTTAAGTCCAGACTCTTTAGCTAGCTCTGGTAATTTAGCTTGTGCTTCCATTCGTTCAGGTGTAGAAGCTAATCTTTCATAACCTGCATAGATAGCACTACCAGCTAATAACATATTCATAGGGTTTAGTCTTGATGGTTTTCCGTTCTTTCTATTCACGTTATCCGCTGTAGTATCAGCGACCTGACCTAATCTTGTGATAGCAGTCATAAGCCCGTAAATACTTCTGGTTACACCAACAACTTTATTCACAGCAATAACACCAGCCAAGACTTTTAAACTATTAATCAAGCCAGAACCTAAAGCATCAACTACTTTCTTTTGTTCATCGGTTAAACCACGATAAGCTAATGTCACCTCATCGAAGAATGCTCTTACCCTGTAAGAAATATCGGTTAGTGAATCGACCCCATGCGACATATCACTCATCAAGCTACCAAAACTTTCACCAAGACTCTTACCACTCCCACCAAGAGCGTTTAAAAGCGTTGTTAGGCTTCGTGTAAAATCTTGAAGACCATCTTCAGAACCTCTGAAAATATCCGTTAGTGAGTTGTTCCAAGTATTCCTTAAGTTTCCTAACATTGTCTGCGTAGAGTCCTGAATAGCTTTCCAGCCACCTCTTGAATCAATCTGTGAACCAAGTTCTTTAGCAAACTTAGGAAGTGCATCAGAGGCTTTAACATCACCATTTTTCATCTTATCGAAAAGCTGTTTTTCAGTCAGACCTAAAGCCTTTGCAAATGCCTGAGTAGCACCCGGTAAAGCTTCAGATAATTGCCCCTTCAACTCCTCAGCCATCACCTGACCCTTAGAAGCCATCTGTGACACTGCGGTTAATGCTCTTTGAATCTGCTCATCTGAACGACCCATTAAACGGGCGTAACCTGTAAGGTTTTTAAATAACTCTTCTGACCCTTCAAGACCCATCGTAGTCGTTGCAGATGCACCAAATGAAGCAAATTGTGCTTGTGTTTCGGTTGTGTCCATACCAGTAATCTGAGTTAAATCTTGAATGAACTTTTTAACCTGTGTACTTTGGTCACCGAATACGAAATCAATACTTCTTTCCGATGATGCACGTTGAAGGCCAACTTCCATAATCTTCTGATAACTGGCTAATACAGCCTGCATTGAGATAAATGCACCTGCTGTTTTAACTGCTGCTGAACTTAAATTATCAAGACTGCTAGCTGCTCTGTCACCGTTAATGCTGGTGGATGTATGACCTTTAGCTTTAGCAATTGCTTCTCTTACACTTGAATTTAGTTTAGCAAGGGCTTCATTGAATTTTGAATTATCCATTGACCCAGCTTTAGCAGATAGCCCGTAAAACTGAGATTTGATGTATTTCTGCAAAATAGGGTCAAAGCCTTTTAGCTTAGACATATTAGCTGAATAAGCCGCTGTGATTGCTCTGTTGCCGCTAATTCGTGGCTGTCTTGGTTGTTTTGGAGGATTAATAGCGTCATTAACCTGACTTGTGAAACGGAAAGCTTTTGTGTTTCTTGCTCTTTGTTCGAACTTATCAAAAGCCTTGTTAAACTTCCTTTCAAGCTGCCCTAAAGAAGCCGTTAAATTACTGTCAAGTTGCTTGGTATCGACCTTAAACGCTCTATTCAAATTACGTTCAATTCTTTGTGCTGACTGCAAAGCTGCCTTTTCAACTCTTTGCAAGCCCTTAATAACGTTTTCATTGAAGCCTAGCTCAACGATAAAACTATCGACTGTGAATTTGCTCATTCATGTTTCACCTCTTTAAGCGTGTTGTACGTAAATTCTATTTTTCAGTGTGGGTATTAGCTTTACAGATTTTATGAGGATAATTCTTATCCGAATCATCACGTAGCACACAGGATTCGATAGAAGACTATCTCATATACAAAAAAGGGAGAGCTACCCAGATTGCCATCCAGATAATCTCTCCCGTAGATTTTCACTAACTAACCAACAACTGATACCCAATGATAATCACCATCTTCACGAATAATTCTTGAACCAACCGGAATACGGTCAATGCACCACGAAGGAATTTTGCGAATCTTTATTTTGCTGTTTGAGGTGACAGGCTGATGCTTACTCTTTACCGTTTTTGGTTTACGTGGTTGGTTTTTAAGTTTTTCACAAACTGCCTTGATAGTTTCCAAACGGTCTTCATACATTAATCACCTCTTCTTAATTCATAATCAAAGTGCCTTGCTATACTTCTGAGAAATCTTCGTTAACTGCTCAATATCAGCCATCAAAGCAATCTTCTTCTGCGACTCATATTCACTAACAAGCTCTTTCATGCTATCAAGTTCTTTTCTAAGTTTTTGCTTTAACTTATCCAGTTTATCGGAGTAATGCTTAGTCAAATTAGCTTCAGCTAACTGAAGAATCTCTTCATCTGTTTTATCACTCATCAGAATAAATTGACCAGAACCCCTTAATGCTTGTCTTACATCAATTAACCGGAACCCTTCAGGGATACTTTGAAGAACTTTAGGAACGTCTTCAATCGCTGTACCAAAACCATCATTAAAGTTTCCTTCATAATAGATAAACGGGTTTGACTTAATCTCGTAAGCAATATCATATTCTGAAGGTTTCGAGGTTTCTTCGAAGTTCTTAACAGCATCGTAAGCAATATCAAGTCGAATACGCTGTTCTTTTAACTGTGGGTAATATTCACGCTCAAGATTAAATAGTGCTTCACCCTTGCAGATATCTGGCATTTCTTGAGGCTCAGGAGACACAAAGGTAATTTGCTTCGGTGACATCTTTAGCGATTGCTCAAGCTTAATTCTTTCATCGTGTTCTTTACGCTGAATAGTGATAGCTGGATGTTCAGTCTGTGGCGACCAGTCACCGAAGCTATCAACCTTTCTACCGCTAATATATAGATTTTCCATTTCATTTTCCTCTTCTAAGTAATATTCAGTTTTTAAAAAGCACACCTGACATCCTACGAACTTAGAAGAGGCTTAAAAGGCGGTTTGCCAAGTATGCTTTTTAAAAACTGAATAGCCCTAGATAATTTCTTATAAAGGGCTATTCATAAGGTGAAGAAATTAAAACATCTAAAGGATTCAATAACGAATGAACAAGAGTACTTTTCGAGATGACCTCTCAGGTTATATAAGAGGTCATGTAGCGAAAAGCATTGCACCTTTCCAACTCAGAATAACTATCATTGATGTAGAATGATTAATAGTTTAATTCAGGAAGAGTTGCTCTTCCCTATTACCATCATCTCATGCTTAAGGTTATTTGTCAACAGCTTTTTAACAGATTGGTAACATCAATTCTTATTTACTGTGTTACCCATCCAGCAACCAACAAATAGCCCTAGCAGCGTCCATAATACAATTAACGTCATTAGTGAACCCTCACAGAATCCGCAACCAAAACATTGTCAGCGTACAAAATTGCTATAGCTGCCTTGAGATATCTTTCAGGGCTAATGCTGTATTTGTTCGTTTGCTCGATAACCAATCTTTTCATGTTGCTGTCTTTAATTGGTAGCATCATTCGAGGCTCGTTAAACTCCACCGACTGAATAAAATCTTCAATTGTTTCTGAGTTATCAGCCATTAACTCTAACAGCCTGTCAAAGTCAATTGATACACCGGAATCAGTGAAAGCCTGAATCATCATGGCGGTGTCGGTATCAATAAAAATCTGTAGTGGGAAATTATTCATTTTTAAAATCCTATAAAAACACATCTTAAATCTGCCAAAATAGCCATTCTGAGGCCAGTAACCATGCGGGTTACAGAGGGAGTGAGACACCCTAGTAATAGGGTAGCTCATCTTTGAGTCTCACTCATTCTCACAGACTTACACAGACGCTTTAATCTTGTAGTATTGACTACGTGATAAGCCGTATTTCTCAGAAATATAACTTTGTGATTGTCCTTTGGTGATTGCATCAATGATTAAATCTTTATCGTATCTGTTACCGTTGGCTTTGTGCTTGTCACCACTTTTAATAGAGTTGAAATTCTCAATTAATTTAATGGCGTCTTTAAGGTCGTCTTCGTAAGCATAATCAAAACCCCTGATAAACTCGAAATCACCATTATCTTTTTGTGCTTCAGCCCAGATATCAAATCTTGAGGCTAATTGCTGGTGGGTAAACTTGGGTTTATTGGTTTGTGTTACGTCTTTCCAGACTTTACCGTCAAATCTTACCAAATGGTCACGATGTTTATAAAAGTCATACATTAAACCTCCTGTAGCAAATTGTTTGGGTGGCAATTTCTTTTATTACCATCCCTGAAGATAATTTTTTTAGTTGCCTGAACTTCATGATGCAAAAACCAGATGACATATTTCACATAATAATCACGAGTACCATAACGAATCATTGGATTACCGTAAGCATCATCTCTTGTCTTAACCTCTCCGCCATCAATCCATTCAAGCATTCCTGTTTCGTAATTAATCATGAAGTAAGTTGCAAAGAACCGTTTAATATCATCTCGCCATTGCTTCATAATCAGACCTCCAGAGACAGTTTGTGAATTTTAAGACTCAATAGACGGGCAATATCAATCTTAAAGCTGTTTAGTCCCTTCAAAGTAGCTAAAGCGTCCTGACTAATTCGGATGTGTTTACGACCTTTAGAGACTGGATATTTCAGTAAATCCGACTCAGTAACCTCTTTAGCAATTGCAAGCTGCATAACAGTTTGATGAGGGAGGTTAGTTGTCTGTTTAATTCGGGTAAGCTCGTGAAAGGCTTCTTCTGAAATACGGGTCAAAGTGTGTTTCTTCATTTAAAATTCCTCTGTAACTAAATACGGGTCAAACTCGAAATCTGGTTGCTCGTTTTCCATTGGCTCAATATTTCCAACGGCAATATGATGATTGATTGTCTCGATAACTTTATTGCAAATGGTAGTTAAATTAGCGCAATACTTATCAGATGGTAGCTCGTAGCTAAGTCTGGTTGCTTGTCTTTGAAGATGGCTCGTCACTGTGCTTGAGCTAATCTTATCAAGGCTTCGAAGCAAATAGAAAATCTTCCGGTGATAGTTATCCCTTCCAAAGCTGCGACAAGTGCCGATAATTACATCTTCAATTCGTGATGGTAGTTGTCCATAGCTGTCAAAACTCATCAAGAAAGTTTTTAAAGTATTTTCTTTTTCTTTGCGTGTTGGCATATATCTGTCTCGTGGCGTAATGCTACGAATGACCGCTTCAATGTTCTTACGTTCGGATTTGCTAAAGGTTGGCAGTTCGTAGCTGGTGGGGGTGTCTGTGTGGCTGTAGGAGTTGTGCTTGTTGCGCTCTCTTGATGCTTGAAGCATCGCTCTAAATTCTCTGTCGTTCATTCATATTCTGACCCTCATGAAATGTTATTATTCTGTTAACCTATATACAATACTAGCATTTTCAAAGACTAATGTCAAGTATTTTTAACAATTTCGTAACATCTGTGGTATAATGGTTCTATGAGAGAGGGGGAATATGAAGCGTGGCTATGTATTTGGTCACATGTTTTTGCATTGCACACAGAAGGTACATTGAATGGTAAATCTCCCTCCTGAACTGGGGTCACCTGATGTATGGGCTGGTGGAGGTGTTGGGCTGATTGCAGGCCTGCTACTTCGCTACGTCCTTGTCAGAGTGCTTGTTGTGTTCCGATTGTTCGGTCGTACATGGACGCTTGACCTTAAGGATAACGACCACTCTGACCCCCGCTAAACTCCCTCCAAAATCCCCTGTACGTGATGGTATAGGGGTATCTTTAGCATTTTGTGCTATCCATGAAAAAATAGCTTGACAGAGCCGGAAAGCTGCATCTATCAAGTATTCACCTCTCTGACAGTAACTTCTAAAAGTTCTTATTTTTCAATAAGTTGTAATTAGCCATATATAGAGAACTGACAAGTCTCTTCACAGTTAACTCCGTAACCTTAACAGTAACTTCTAAAAATGCTTATTTTTCAATAAGTTGTAATCACCCAATATAATAGCTGTTCAGCTTCTTCACAGAGAAACTTCAGAAGCCCTCTTAACCGCCCCACTAATCGGGAGAAGAGCGATAACCCAAGAAAGGGAGAGCCACCTTCTTAACCGCCCCCTTAAACAATATTTACAGACCCCGTTCACCAGTCTCAATATTTTTATTTCTCGCTCTTCGTTTGTTGCTCGTTTTTTATTATTGAGGGGGTTTGAAAAACCTCTGTAAAATAACCCTTCCAGTAAAAAGCGAATAACCCCAGAAAGGGGAAATCGCCTCTTTAACATTCTCATAATCAGTGCTCTATATGAGAATTTTAGCTCAACCTTTGAACAATCCTGTAAGTGGTGCTTAGAGGCATTCTTAGCGATTCTGCGATGCTCTTGACGGATTGCCCTTGGTCATGCATTTTAATCAACCTGTCAAGCGTCTGTGCATCGTGTATATGAGGTCTTCCACGTAAACCACCCCTATTAACCACGGCAAGTAAAAGCATTGTGTCGCCACAATAGATTGTCTGGGTAATTTCAACCTTCGGTTTACGGGGTGTGTTCCTGTATATCAAAACACAGCTTGCAAATGGTGAACGCGCTACAACACCTCTCTTTCCTGCTGGTGGAAGGTATTTAACCGCTCGGTGTAATGTTCGAATCTCATGCAGGAAGGGGTTTGTATATACACACCGAAGCCAGTAAGTTGTCTTTGACCTGTGCGGAACCAGACATACACACACATCAGCTTCAGGGGCTTTTAGGAGGAACTTTTCGGCCATGCTAAACGGCGGGTTAACGAAGACCCGTTCACCAACCCATGATTGATTGTGAATATCATCGGTGAACCGTGGTAACAGCGTGTCATGCTTAGTTGCAGCACCATCTAGACTGAAGCTATACTCATGATGCAGGTTACGAAATAGACGATACGGTGTACGCCAGTCATCAGAACCCCCATGATGCTTCCCGATATGGATTATTGGATGTGACACAAGCGAAGCGCCCCTCTAAAAAGATTTTTTAGCTATTTTGTTTAAAAGCACATCAAACGATACATTTTATTGATTTAGGTCAAAGACAAAAGCATTGACAAAATGGTAAGATTGTTCACATAGCCCTTACTTAACAGACTTTTAAGAGACTTTGAAACGAACTGTTTAACAAGGTCACTACCTCTGGTTCTTCGTTTCCCTTCATCTTGGTAGTTCTGTTAAGTATCTTTTCAGTTTTATTCTTAAGATAATTGTTAAGATGATACTCTCCCTTCGGGTTATATCGTATCTCTTCTCCTGTTAAACAATTCTTCCTAACAACTTCATAGTTATCTGTCAAGTACCTTTGAAGATTCCATCAAGACCTCTAAATCTGACCTGATATAGATGCTGTGAAGGCATGTTCTCTAGGTCTGTGTAGCTCACTAAGCGAGAGAGGGATATGTGACCATAGGGGAACCCCTCCTGTTAAAAAGACCACTTAGAAAGTCTGAGGTTTTAGTAAAATCTGTGAATATAGCTTCTCAGACGCTCTGTAACGCATTCTAAGCGATTTTACCCCTTTATTTTAAGGTGGGTGGTACATGCCTATAGGTTGCCCCTAAAACTGGGGTTAAAACTCGCTACAGAGCTTTCTATGAGGCTTAATAGGATTGTATAAAATCTGTACAGTAACTTTTCAGAGTCTGAAAATTTTTATAAAAAATGACTAGCCCTCTTTGAATCTCATCTTCCCCGAATCTTCAAAAATATCTGACTAGTTGATTCGGTTAGTTGGGCTTGTACCAACCCCCTAATCTACCTCATGATGTCTGTAGCTGTTAAGTACCCCAGATTCACGATATAGCACCCCCTTTGCAAAAGCAGTTAAAATATCTATAACCAACTATTGACTTTCTTTATAGCATCTGTTAACTCCACCTCAAAAAACCTTCATCACACTTCAAAGTATCTATCAAGAAGATTTCACCTATCAATTGCTGTAACATTTTGTAGTTCTGTGAAGTCCTATCCAGTTTTCTCTGTAACAGCTACAAACTTCTGTGACCTTATGTATCAATGACTTACAAGACATGCTCTCAAGGTGCTGTATAGCCTCTTATCAGCCAATACACAAAACCCTTATAAATCAGTACTGATACGTATACAGTGCGTTTTTAACATAATAGCTGTTTTACGCACTAATCGTGTTCTACATGAAATCTGTATAGATATTAAGGTGTCTGTAAGTGATTTTTTAAGAGGAACTACGAAGATTTGACAAGGTAACTATGAGGTTGATTCCTAGAACTAACCGAATCAACTATAACCATCACTTCCTAACTTTCACATAGCTGATTGTTATCTCTTGCAACTGTAACGTATGGTGACCAAGCATCTATACATCGCTATATAGCCCTGTATATAGCACTATATGTAGTGTCTGGAGAGGGACGACTAACACGATACAGTTTATCCTGAAAAGAGACTTCACAGATTCTTTATATATTTCAATAAGTTATGCTAAAAAGGGACTATATCAATACTGCATAGAATCTGTGTAGAATTGCTTAGATATTTGAAGAAATACCGTTAAATTGAATAGGTACTAACCTGATATTGTCCTGTAATTAACAGGTAGTTGAATGTACGTGTTTAGCTATGTAAAAGCACCAGAACTTTAGCCATTTCTAACCACTCCTCGTGTTATCTCTATTCCGTAGCGATTCGCTACCACTTATTTAAAGATAAGACGTCCTTTTCAGAGTGCAAATTTCACAACCACTTATTTGATTTATAACAACTTTCACAAGCACGTAATTTTGTCGCAAAATGACACATTTTTATCTCATCGCGTTTTTTTAATCATAAGAGCGGCTTATGGATAATTATTGGAGATGATATCTATTCTCGCTAATAAGCTGTTGCAGGATATTACCAAACGCGGGTCTGCCCGCGTCAGTTCACTAAGCTTAGTCCCACGTAGCGAAAATATGGCAGCCGCCATACGCCGCGTTAATTCTATGCAATATGATGTCTATACCCAGACGGAGGTCAGTAATGGCAAACCATCGAGGCGGTTCCGGCAATTTTGCAGAAGACCGCGAAAGAGCATCAGAAGCAGGTAAAAAAGGTGGACAGCACAGCGGGGGTAATTTCAAGAATGACCCGCAGCGCGCATCTGAAGCAGGTAAAAAAGGTGGCAAGAGCAGTCACGGCAAAAGCGACAACTAGCCGGGCTAATCAATGACGAATGCATTTTTTTCTTAGGCTCGTCAAAAAGTCATCACCGCCGGTAATCCCGGCGGTTTTCTGTTTATGGCTCCTGATGAACAACTTCTGGCGGTGGAACGTCAACCAACCTTCTGCTTAACAACGCATTGAGTAAAATCGCGCCAAAGGTTGCTGTACCGATCCCTCCCAACGTAAAACCGCCCAGCGTGAGAGCAAAATCACCCGCGCCCAGCACTAAGGTTACTGCGACCATAATCAAATTACCGTTCTGGCTTAAATCGACACGGTTTTGTACCCAGATCCTTGCGCCTGCGACGGCAATCAGCCCGAACACAACAATTGAAGCACCACCAATCACCGGTGCAGGAATGGTATGGATCAGCGCGCCAAATTTCGGCGAAAAGCCCAACAGCATGGCGATGACGGCAGCAGCAACAAACACCAGCGTCGAGTAGACTTTGGTCACGGCCATCACACCGATATTTTCAGCATAGGTGGTCACGCCGCTACCGCCGACAGAGCCGGAAAGCATCGTTGCCAGACCATCGCCTACGAATGCCCGCCCCATATACGGGTCCATATTGCGTCCGGTCATCCCGGCGACTGCCTTGAGATGACCTAAGTTTTCCGCCACCAGAATCACCGCCACGGGCGCAATCAGCATCATTGCCTGACCATTAAAAGCAGGAGTGGAAAAATGTGGCAGACCGAACCAGGCAGCATGGCTGACGAGAGTAAAATCGACGGCTTTTCCCAGCCCTAAAACGTTGGTCATCACGCCATACAGCAGACAGGCGACAATTAATCCTACGAGAATCAATAACCGCTGGATCATGCCACGGGTAAACACCGCCACCAGCCCAATACACAGCACCGTCATTACCGCCATCCAGCTATCAAAGGCCGAAGCCGATACACTTTTCACTGCGATAGGCGCTAAGTTCAGGCCAATCGCCATCACCACCGCACCCGTCACCACCGGCGGCATTAGTCGTTCAATCCAGCGCGTACCGATTTTCATCACCACCAGGCCAATGACGGTATAAACCAGCCCACAGGCGATAATCCCGCCCAGCGCAATGCTGATATTCGGGTTAATGCCCTGACCGTTAAAGCCCGTCGCGGCAATCACCACGCCGACAAAAGCCGCGCTGGAACCGAGATAACTGGGGACGCGCCCGCCGGTAATAAAGAAAAACAGTAACGTGCCGATCCCCGACATTAAAATGGAAAGATTGGGATCCAGCCCCATCAGAATCGGCATTAACACCGTCGCGCCAAACATCGCCACCGCGTGTTGAACGCCCATTACTGCCGTCTGAGCAAACGGCAATCGTTCATCCGGCGCGACCACGCCGCTCTCTGTAGAGGTCGATTTTAACTGCCAGTGAGGAAAACCGAACATTGCCATCAGCTGTCTCCTTAAGGAGGTTAACAAGCAGGGCGCATCAGCGCGTGATAACTGCGATCGAACCACACCAGCCCGTAGGGTGTGGCGTGACGATGAATCGCTTCGATGGCGCAAAACAGAATGTCGTGGGTGCCGACGCTCACCACCTGGCTGATACGGCAGTCAAACGAAACCAGTGCCTCTTCCAGTTGCGGGCATCCGGTCACACCCGTCTGCCAGCGGGCGGCGGCAAAGCGGTGTTCCATGGGCGTTTTGCCGCCAAAAAGGTTTGAAAGCGGCTCCTGCCCGGCGCTAAGTGTATTTACACATAGCGTTCGATTTTCATTGAATACCGGCCAGACGGACGCCCCACGATTCAGGCACACCAGTAATGTGGGCGGCGTATCGGTCACGCTGCAGACCGCGCTGGCGGTGAACCCGGCGCGCCCGGCTGGACCGTCCGTGGTGATGATATTGACCGCCGCGCCCATACAGGACATCGCATCGCGAAAGGTTTGTTGATCAACTATGTTCATAGTTTGCTCCTTACAACAGCCCGCAGGCTTCTTCAAAGGACAGACGTGGCAGGCGCGCATAAAGTTTGCTGCTATCGCCATAGCCGATATTAATCAGCAGATTGCTCTTCAGCGTGCTGCCTGCAAAAAAAGCGTCGTCAACGTATTGACGGTCAAAACCCGACATCGGGCCGGTATCCAGTCCCAGCGCACGGCAAGCGACGATCAGATAGGCCGCCTGCATGGAGCTGTTGCGAAACGCTGTTTCTTCGGCAAGTTGTGGGCTGGAGGTAAACCAACTGCGGGCATCACCGTGGGGAAACAGTAGTGGTAACCGTTCATAAAATTCACTGTCCCAGGCAACGATAGCGGTGACGGGCGCGGTCAGGGTTTTTTGTAGATTGCCGCTGGAAAGCGCCGGGCGCAGACGTTCTTTTCCTTCTGCAGTGCGGATAAACACGATCCGTGCCGGAGAACAGTTAGCTGATGTCGGCCCCCATTTCATCAGGGCATAAATCTCCCGTAACGTCTCATCGCTGACGGGTGTCTCCCGCCAGCCGTTGTGAGTGCGGGCATCGGTGAACAGGGTGCTAAGCGCACCTGGGCTAACGGCTTCGTTCATAGCAATTCCTTACAGGGCGGCTTCGCGGTGATGTAACAGGCTGGCAAGCCCGTTGAGTAAAAGAGCATTAAACGTTTCGGGGTCGGTCACGTTGCAGGCGTGTCCGCCATAGCGCATCACCATTTTCTGGCTATCGGGCAGGGCGGCATGAAGCTCACTGGAACATGCTGATGGCACCAGCAGATCATCACTGGCGCAGATGATTTGCACCGGGCAGCGGATGCGATCCGCATGGTGACTAAAGTCAGCGCGTTTGAGGGCGTTAAGTCGACGCAGTAAATTATTTTTGCCCTGAAAATGCGCCAGTGCCAGCGCGTCTTCTGCCTCAAGGCGAGGTGCGCGGGCCGCCATCCAGTCGGCGGGATAGAGGAACAACGGCTGCGCTTCCACCCATGCCTGCGCGCCGCCGCTATACAGTAATCGTTCGCGAACCTGAAAACAGCGGCGCGTATGGGCGTTTATTCGTAGCCAGCCGTTAACGCTGATCAGCACAGTTACCGACGCGGGATAATCCAGCGCCAGCTGCATTCCCACCAGCGCACCGAGCGCATGGCCGACCACTGCGTAATGCTCAATCCCTGCGGCTACCAGCGCCTGATGCAGTTCCGCTGCCATCTGGGCGATACTGTAATCTTCTGCCAGCGTGTCGGGATTATTGCCGGTGCCGCGCTGGTCGTAACAGACTACCTGATACTCCTGCTCCAGCACCGCCAGTTGCGGTAACCAGTAACTGCCGCTACCCCCAAGACCCGAAATCAACACCACTACGGGCGCATCAGCATAAGGGGGAGGTGAGAGTGAAAGTTTCATCGCGGCCTCACTTGGCGATATGCGCAATTGTGGCGATTTCCACCAGCGCGTCAGGTTTTACCAGTCCGCACTGAATGCAGAATCGCGCCGGTTTATCACCCGGAAAAAACTCGGCGTAGATTTCGTTAATCGCGGCGTAATTTTTCCAGTCGGTAATAAAGATGCTGTTGAAGGTCACATCCGCCATCGTGCCACCCGCCGTCTCGATCACCTTGCGGATGGTTTCCAGAACGTGGCGGGTTTGCGCCTTTGGGTCATCTGCAAACAGCACGTTATTATGTTGATCAAAAGCCAGCGTACCGGAGACATACACCACGCCATCAGCCAGCGTGCCGGGAACGAAGGGAGCCAGCGGTGCGCTGCTGCCAGCGGGAATAATTACGGATTTTGGCATCGTTAAACTCCTTAAGCGATATGAGCAAAGGACGTGGGAGAAAGCGCGTCGCAGAATGTTTCGACGTCGCTGACCCAGCCAAAAAAGGTTTCGATATTGAACAACGCGGCTTTCTGTGCAAATTCCGGCCCCGCCTGGTGTGTTGCGTCTTCCAGCACCACGCCGAAATACTCCAGAAAAAAGCCATCGCGTAGCGTCGATTCGACGCAGACGTTGGTAGCGATACCGGTGAAAACCAGATGGCGTATTCCACGGCTGCGCAAAATGCTGTCCAGCGGCGTATTGAAGAAACCGCTGTAGCGCGGCTTCGGCAGCACAATATCGCCAGGCTGCGGCACCAGTTCATCCACCAGTTGATAATCCCAGGAGCCTTTCGCCAGCAATTTCCCCTGCAGCTGCGGCTGCTTACGCATGGTTTTCAGGGCGTTCGATTTATGAAAATTCGGTGAGCCGGGGCCGCCAGCTTCGACATACTGTTCATCCCAGCCATTTTGAAACCAGATGATCAGCATCCCTGCCGCTCGCGCTGCGGTCACGGCGGTTTGAATGTTGGCAATGACCGGGCGAGTGGTTGAGACATCAAACCCGGCGAGATCTAAGTAGCCTCCTGGCGTGGCATAAGCGTTTTGCATATCCACCACGATCAGCGCACTTTGCTGCGGATCGAAGGTAATGGCTTCCGGTCGAGCGGTTAAGGTCGTCATCATGCCACCTCCTGAGTCAGCGCAGGGAGATGGGCGCGGCACTGCATCAGTGGTTGAATGCGCTCGCCGAAGGTTTCGATTCCCGACAGAAAATCATCGAAGGTCAACAGCACGCCTTCGGCACCAGGCACGCTTGCGACTTCATCTAACATGCGCGCGACACTGGCGTAAGAACCGACTAACGTCCCCATATTGATGTTTACCGCCGAAGTGGGATCGGCCATCTGACGGACGTTGGTGTCAGTACCGGAGCGGGTATCTTTCTGACTTTGTTCGGTTAGCCAGCTTAACGCCTCTTCATCCGCGCCCGCTTTGTAGTGTTCCCATTTGGCGCGAGCGGCATCGTCGGTTTCATCGGCAATCACCATAAACAATACATAAGAGCCAACGTCGCGCCCGGTTTGCTCTGCGGCCTGTTTCATCCGCGCAGCGGTCGGGGCGAAAGCCGTGGGTGTATTTACGCCTTTGCCGAAACAGAAGTTGAAATCGGCATACTGGGCGGAGAACGCCATGCCAGCGTCGCTTTGCCCGGCGCAGATCACTTTCATGGGGACACTCGGTTGCGGACTGACGCGACAATCATTCATGGTGAAAAAATCGCCTTTAAAATCGCTTTTCCCCGAGCCCCACAGGTCGCGCAGCACCTGAACATATTCGGTGAGATAGTCGTAACGACGGGAGAAATAGTCATCGCCAGGCCAGATACCCATCTGCTCATACTCGGGCTTTTGCCAGCCAGTCACGAGGTTGACGCCAAAACGCCCGCCAGAGATGGAGTCAATGGTTGCGGCCATACGGGCGACGATTGCCGGAGGTAACGTTAAGGTGGCAGCTGTCGCGTAAATCTGAATGCGTGAGGTGACGGCTGCCAGCCCCGCCATCAAGGTGAACGACTCAAGGTTGTGATCCCAGAACTCAGTTTTGCCGCCAAAGCCACGCAGTTTGATCATCGACAGGGCGAAATCGAAATGGTAGTGCTCCGCTTTTTGCACAATGGCTTTATTCAGTTCAAAGGTCGGCATGTACTGCGGCGCGTGGGTCGAAATGAGCCAGCCGTTGTTGCCAATAGGTACGAATACGCCAATTTTCATCATCAACCTCTCTTCGTCTCGTAAAGTGAAAGTCAGACGGGGCACTGCGTCCTGCATATCCTTTTCAGCCGCGTAATGGCTTGTTTGCAAAGTGGATGCCAGTTTTTAAAAAGTGAATGTTATTAATGTGTTAATGCTAAGTTATCTAAAATATCTGGTAAAAAGTGGACTAAACGGTCAAAACAGTTGCACATAAAACATGCATCCGTGCGCGATGAGAGTGCAGAAGGTCGAGGCCGGGCGGGGGTTTTGCTATCCTGTTGCCAATCTACAAGAGGGGAGAGCGCATGACGCAAGGCGCAGTGAAAACAACGGGTAAACGTTCGCGCGCAGTAAGCGCGAAGAAAAAAGCGATTCTTAGCGCAGCACTGGACACTTTTTCACAATTCGGTTTTCACGGCACAAGGCTGGAGCAGATCGCAGAGTTGGCGGGTGTTTCAAAAACCAATCTGCTGTATTACTTTCCGTCAAAAGAGGCGCTGTATATTGCCGTGCTGCGGCAGATTCTCGATATCTGGCTGGCACCGTTAAAAGCGTTTCGAGAAGATTTCGCCCCGCTGGCGGCGATCAAAGAGTACATCCGTCTGAAGCTGGAAGTCTCCCGCGATTATCCGCAGGCTTCGCGCCTGTTCTGTATGGAGATGCTGGCAGGCGCGCCGCTGTTAATGGATGAACTGACGGGCGATTTGAAGGCATTAATTGATGAGAAATCGGCGCTGATTGCCGGTTGGGTCAAAAGCGGCAAACTCGCGCCGATTGATCCGCAGCATTTGATTTTTATGATTTGGGCTTCCACTCAACATTACGCCGATTTTGCCCCTCAGGTGGAGGCGGTGACAGGCGCGACGTTGCGCGATGAGGTATTTTTCAATCAAACGGTTGAAAACGTGCAGCGGATTATTATTGAGGGGATTCGACCACGTTAAAGATGCCGGAGGAGGTTGTAACATCCTCCGGCTACCTGTTTAACCGATCGTCATTAAACTGGCGTTACCGCCAGCGGCAGCGGTATTCACACTCAGCGAACGTTCGATATACAGCCGTTCCAGAAGGATATTGCTTTCGCCACGGGCAAAACCCTGCACCGAAACAATTGCGCCATCCCGCGCGGCAACTGCTTCACACAATGCGCGAAGCTGATCCGAATCACCGTGGAAGATCACCGCATCAAACGGTTGAGCGGTTATATTTTCCGCTTTCGCCAGTTGAATACGTTCGCTGACTGCCGATGGCAATGCCTTTACTAGCTGACGATGCAGCGCGTCATCCGGCCACAGTACCTGGCTGCCCACCGCCAGCACGGCGGCGAGCTGAGTCAGCGCATCCTGCTCATCATCGGCAATACACAACACGCGCTCACGCGGCAGCAGCGTCCAGGTGTTGCGTTCACCCGTCGGCCCCGGCAGCAATCGTTGTGTTCCTGCCTGCGCCAGCTCGCCATATTGCGTACATAACGCCTGCAATTCTGGACGATTTGCTGCCCATTCCCGCAGTGCATTTAGCGGCTGAGTCAATGCTGCTTTCAACTGTGCATCGACCGGATACTCTGCATCCTGACGCGCGAGCGTCACTGCCAGCGCACTTTCCGGGCGATTCGCCAGCAGACGGTAGAGATAGAGCGGACCGCCTGCTTTCGGCCCGGTACCGGACAACCCTTCGCCGCCGAATGGCTGCACACCCACCACTGCGCCCACCATATTACGGTTAACATACAGGTTACCAACATGGGCCGAGCCAGTGACCTGGGCGATGGTTTCATCAATACGCGTATGGACACCAAGCGTCAGACCATAGCCGGAAGCGTTAATCTGCTCGATCAGCTCTGGTAGCTGGTTACGGTTGTAACGCACCACATGCAGCACCGGACCAAAGACCTCTTTTTGCAATTCGGCAAAGTCATCCAGTTCGATCAGCGTCGGGGCGACAAAGGTGCCGCTTTGCCATTCACGGGCATCTTCGCTGTTTTCCCGCACCGCCTGGAACACCGGACGGCCTTTGCTACGCATGGTCTGAATATGGCGCTCAATATTGGCTTTCGCTTCGCTATCAATCACCGGACCGATATCGGTGGTCAGGCGACCCGGATTACCCATCCGGCATTCGGCCATTGCACCGCGCAGCATTTTCAACGTGTGGTCGGCAATCTCATCTTGCAGGCACAGCACGCGCAGTGCCGAACAACGCTGACCCGCACTGTCGAACGCCGAGGCCAGTACATCCACGACGACCTGTTCGGTCAGTGCTGAAGAATCGACAATCATCGCGTTCATGCCGCCGGTTTCAGCGATGAGCGGAATAGGGCGACCCTGAGCGTCCAGGCGGCTGGCGATATTGCGCTGCAGTAACGTAGCGACTTCGGTTGAACCGGTAAACATCACCCCGCGTACGCGATCATCACCCGTCAGTTGCGCGCCCACGGTTTCCCCCTGACCTGGCAGCAATTGCACCACGCCTGGCGGTACACCCGCTTCCAGCAAAATGGCGATCCCTTGCGCGGCAATCAGCGGCGTTTGTTCTGCCGGTTTTGCCAGCACGCTGTTACCTGCCGCCAGTGCGGCAGCGATCTGCCCGGTGAAAATAGCCAGCGGGAAGTTCCACGGACTGATACACACCACAGGCCCTAATGGACGGTGGGTTTCGTTAGCGAAATCATCCCGCACCTGTCCGGCGTAGTAGTGGAGAAAATCGACCGCTTCGCGCACTTCGGCAATGGCGTTACTGAAGGTTTTTCCGGCTTCACGCACCAGAATACCAATCAGTTGCTGCATCTGGCTTTCCATTAGCACGGCAGCGCGATGCAAAATCGCCGCGCGTTCAGCCGGAGGCGTGGCAAACCAGATTGGCGCGTTATTAACCGCACTTTCCAGCGCCTGTTCTACTTCACGCGGCGTGGCTTCACGCACAAAGCCCACAATATCTTTCGGTTCCGCAGGGTTAATAACGGGCGACATCTCACCTGCCGCTACCGGTTGTTCCAGCATTGGCAAGGCCTGCCATTTTTGCAGTGCACTATTGAGCAGGGCAGAGGAGAGCGAGGCCAGACGGTGTTCGTTAGCGAGATCCAGCCCTGCCGAGTTGTCGCGCCCGTGACCGTAAAGATCGCGCGGCAGGGGAATTTTCGGATGCGGTAATCCAGTTTGCCCTTCCTGTTGCGCCAGTTTTTCTACAGCAGTGACCGGATCGGCGACCAGTTCATCCAGTGGCAAAGAGGTGTCGGCAATACGGTTAACAAACGAGGTGTTAGCACCGTTTTCCAGCAGGCGACGCACCAGATACGCCAACAGCGTTTCATGGGTACCGACCGGAGCATAAATACGACACGGACGGTTAAGTTTGCCGTCGGCAACTTTCCCGGTGACCTGCTCATACAGTGGCTCGCCCATACCATGCAGGCACTGGAACTCGTACTGACCCGGATAGTAGTTCTGACCTGCCAGTTGATAAATCGCTGCCAGCGTATGGGCGTTGTGCGTCGCGAACTGCGGGTAGATTAGATTCGGCACCGCCAGCAGCTTTTTCGCACAGGCGAGATATGAAACGTCGGTATACACCTTGCGGGTATAAACCGGATAGCCTTCAAGGCCGTCCATCTGCGCACGCTTGATTTCACTATCCCAGTACGCGCCTTTCACCAGGCGAATCATCAGACGGCGACGGCTGCGGGTGGCGAGATCAATCAGGTAATCAATCACCAGTGGGCAGCGTTTTTGATAAGCCTGAATAACAAAACCGATACCGTTCCAGCCTGCCAGCTCAGGCTCGAAACAGAGTTTTTCCAGCAGATCGAGGGAGATCTCCAGACGATCGGCCTCTTCGGCGTCAATGTTGATACCAATATCGTACTGACGCGCCAGCAGGGTGAGTGATTTCAGACGTGGGTAAAGCTCTTCCATTACCCGGTCATACTGGGCGCGGCTGTAACGCGGATGCAGCGCCGACAGCTTGATTGAAATGCCCGGACCTTCATAGATGCCACGACCATTGGACGCTTTACCAATGGCGTGAATCGCCTGCTGATAGGAAACCATATACGCTTGTGCATCTGCGGCAGTCAGTGCAGCTTCGCCAAGCATATCGTAAGAGTAACGGAAACCTTTCTCTTCCAGCTTGCGGGCATTGGCTAACGCTTCCGCGATGGTTTCGCCAGTGACGAACTGCTCGCCCATCAGGCGCATCGCCATATCCACACCTTTGCGGATCAGCGGTTCACCGCTTTTACCGATAATGCGGTTCAGCGAGCGGGAGAGGCTGGCTTCGTTATGGGTGGAAACCAGTTTGCCAGTAAACAGCAGCCCCCAGGTGGCGGCATTAACAAACAAAGACGGGCTACGACCAATGTGTGATTGCCAGTTACCGTTGCTGATTTTGTCGCGAATTAACGCATCACGGGTGGCTTTGTCGGGAATACGCAACAACGCTTCCGCCAGACACATCAGCGCCACGCCTTCCTGCGATGACAACGAAAACTCCTGCAATAACCCCTGAACCATACCTGCGCGACCACTGGCGTTTTTTTGATTACGCAGTTTATCGGCCAGTTGATACGCCAGTTTGTGCGCCTGTTCAGCAACTGGCTGCGGCAGGCGGGCTTGTTCCAGCAGCATAGAAACCGCTTCGGTTTCCGGGCGGCGATAGGCCGCGGTGATCGCGGCGCGGGAAACCGACTGGGGCAAAATTTGCTCGGCAAAGTCGAGGAATGGCTGGTGTGGTTCCTCTGCCGGAGTCGGTGCTTCATCGCTCTCATTGGCAGCGCCAGAAAGCAGCGCAGGTAGCTCCGGCAGAGTATCGCTGTTTTCCAGTTGTTCGAGATAAGAAAAAATCGCCTGCTTAATTAACCAGTGTGGCGTGCGATCGATACGTGTCGCGGCAGACTTAATACGCTCACGCGTCGCGTCGTCCAGCTTAACCCCCATGGTGGTGGTTCCCATGCCATTACTCCTGTTGTTCTGAAAGGTGCAACTTAACGTTATCGTGAAATATCCATGATGTTGCAACTTTGTGCAACCATGTTAAATGTGACATGCGTAGCAAGCTTAAAAATGAATGAAATGTTAATAAAAGAAATCGATATGACAGGGATTAAAAAAATAACTCAGACTTTTTCTCTGCGGCAGTTAACATTTTTGAAAGGTGCAACCGCAAAAAATGTGAGAGAGTGCAACCTGATGAAAAATAGTGTCGCTGAGCACTAAAATTTAATGTAAATGGTGTGTTAAATCGATTGTGAATAACCAGCGCTTCCGGCAGGATACGGTCGCCCTGGTAAAACATAAACTCTGTTACCCCGTTCCGGTGGCAGATATAACGGCAAGTTTCGACATTGCCGATAATAATTTTTTGGAGACTTTAGATGGCTATTAGCACACCGATGTTGGTGACATTTTGTGTCTATATCTTTGGCATGATATTGATTGGGTTTATCGCCTGGCGATCAACGAAAAACTTTGACGACTATATTCTGGGCGGTCGTAGCCTTGGGCCATTCGTGACGGCATTATCGGCGGGTGCGTCGGATATGAGCGGCTGGCTGTTAATGGGGTTGCCGGGCGCGGTTTTTCTTTCCGGGATTTCCGAAAGTTGGATCGCCATTGGCCTGACATTAGGCGCGTGGATCAACTGGAAGCTGGTTGCGGGGCGGTTGCGTGTGCATACCGAATACAACAATAACGCCTTAACATTGCCGGATTATTTCACCGGGCGCTTTGAAGATAAAAGCCGCATTTTGCGCATTATCTCCGCGCTGGTGATTTTGCTGTTCTTCACCATTTATTGCGCTTCGGGCATTGTGGCAGGCGCGCGTCTGTTTGAAAGTACCTTTGGCATGAGCTACGAAACGGCTCTGTGGGCGGGAGCTGCGGCGACGATCCTTTACACCTTTATTGGCGGTTTCCTCGCGGTGAGCTGGACTGACACTGTACAGGCCAGCCTGATGATTTTTGCCCTGATCCTGACGCCGGTTATCGTCATTATCAGTGTCGGTGGCTTTGGTGACTCGCTGGAAGTGATCAAACAAAAGAGCATCGAAAACGTTGATATGCTCAAAGGGCTGAACTTTGTCGCCATTATCTCATTGATGGGCTGGGGGCTGGGTTACTTCGGGCAGCCGCACATCCTGGCGCGTTTTATGGCGGCAGACTCTCACCACAGCATTGTCCATGCGCGTCGTATCAGTATGACCTGGATGATCCTCTGCCTGGCAGGGGCGGTAGCTGTCGGCTTCTTTGGTATTGCTTACTTTAATGAGCACCCGGCGGTAGCAGGTGCGGTAAACCAGAATGCTGAACGTGTGTTTATCGAACTGGCGCAAATTCTGTTTAACCCGTGGATTGCCGGGATTCTGCTGTCGGCAATTCTGGCGGCGGTAATGTCAACCTTAAGTTGCCAGCTGCTGGTGTGCTCCAGTGCGATTACCGAAGATTTATACAAAGCGTTTATGCGTAAACATGCCAGCCAGAAAGAGCTGGTGTGGGTAGGGCGTGTGATGGTGCTGGTGGTGGCGCTGGTGGCCATTGCGCTGGCGGCAAACCCGGAAAACCGTGTGCTGGGGCTAGTGAGCTATGCGTGGGCAGGCTTTGGCGCGGCGTTTGGTCCGGTGGTGCTGTTCTCGGTGATGTGGTCACGCATGACGCGCAACGGTGCGCTGGCGGGGATGATCATCGGGGCGCTGACGGTTATCGTCTGGAAACAGTTCGGCTGGCTGGGACTGTACGAAATTATTCCGGGCTTTATCTTCGGCAGTATTGGGATTGTAGTGTTTAGTTTGCTGGGTAAAGCGCCGTCAGCGGCGATGCAAAAACGCTTTGCCGAGGCCGATGCGCACTATCATTCGGCTCCGCCGTCACGGTTGCAGGAAAGCTAAGGGACTTAGCCTGCGGCGGTTTTGTTTGGCTTCAGCAGCGGGTTGCGCTCCCTTAATGTGCCTCGCCATATAAATTGAATGGTGCAGGGAGCGCGCAGGGGGCGGCCAATCGCCGCCGCCCCCTGCTGTCCCGGCCTTCGGGGAACGCTTCAGCGATTTTGACGCCACCAACACCCGAGCTGTTATTATGTTCCGGGCAAAAAGTTAGATTTGATAATCGCGGATGGACGAAATTGCTTGATACACCCGCTTATCAGTTTTACATGGAAGCTCTGATGCATTGAGTCTGGACAGTTTTGTCGGCTGGATACGGCGTTTACGCGGCATCCGGCAAGAACACATGGTTCTTTGCAAACAATCCCATCTTTCTACCCTGGAATAATCGTTTATATCCCTTGGCATTACCTCTCTTTGTTTACATTCCAACATCATTTTATAAACATTCCGCTTGTATTTTTCTTTGCCGTAATGATAATCGCTATCACTGCGATTTACTTTTCTTTGCATAGATTGACTCAGAAAAACGTTTAAGGGTGGGTGGCATGTTTGTTCCGTTTCTCATTATGTTGCGCGAAGGACTTGAAGCCGCGCTGATTGTCAGTTTGATTGCCAGCTATCTTAAGCGTACCCAGCGAGGCCGATGGATTGGTGTGATGTGGATTGGCGTGTTGCTTGCCGCTGCGTTGTGCCTGGGCTTGGGGATCTTCATTAACGAAACCACCGGCGAATTTCCGCAAAAAGAACAGGAACTGTTTGAAGGTATCGTGGCGGTGATCGCCGTGGTGATCCTTACCTGGATGGTTTTCTGGATGCGCAAAGTGTCGCGCAACGTCAAAGTACAACTGGAGCAGGCAGTCGATAGCGCATTGCAGCGTGGAAATCATCATGGCTGGGCGCTGGTGATGATGGTCTTTTTTGCCGTTGCAAGGGAAGGGCTGGAGTCGGTCTTTTTCCTGCTGGCGGCATTTCAACAAGATGTCGGGATCTGGCCGCCGCTGGGTGCAATGCTCGGTCTTGCTACTGCCGTGGTGCTAGGCTTCTTGCTCTACTGGGGCGGTATTCGCCTCAATCTTGGTGCATTTTTTAAATGGACCAGCCTGTTTATTCTCTTCGTCGCCGCAGGGCTGGCAGCTGGTGCCATTCGCGCATTTCATGAAGCCGGATTGTGGAACCACTTTCAGGAAATCGCCTTCGATATGAGTGCGGTGCTCTCAACTCACTCGCTGTTTGGCACGCTGATGGAAGGGATTTTTGGCTATCAGGAAGCGCCGAGCGTCAGCGAAGTCGCCGTCTGGTTTATTTATCTCATCCCGGCGCTGGTGGCATTTGCTCTGCCACCACGCGCAGGGGTGACAGCGTCTAGCTCCGCGTAACAAATACGACGCAAACTCTTGTTTAGTTACAACATACTTTAAAGGGATAGTCTCGTCATGACCATTAACTTCCGCCGTAACGCATTGCAGTTGAGCGTGGCTGCGCTGTTTTCTTCTGCTTTTATGGCTAACGCCGCTGATGTGCCGCAGGTCAAAGTGACCGTGACGGATAAGCAGTGCGAACCGATGACCATTACGGTTAACGCCGGGAAAACACAGTTCATTATTCAGAACCACAGCCAGAAGGCGCTGGAGTGGGAGATCCTCAAAGGCGTGATGGTGGTGGAAGAGCGGGAAAATATCGCCCCTGGCTTTAGCCAGAAAATGACGGCGAATTTACAGCCTGGCGAATACGATATGACCTGCGGTCTGCTGACTAACCCGAAAGGGAAGTTGATCGTCAAAGGTGAGGCAACGGCGGATGCGGCGCAAAGTGATGCGCTGTTAAGTCTTGGTGGTGCAATTACTGCATATAAAGCGTATGTCATGGCGGAAACCACGCAGCTGGTGACCGACACCAAAGCCTTTACCGACGCGATTAAAGCTGGCGATATCGAAAAAGCGAAAGCACTGTATGCGCCGACGCGCCAGCACTATGAGCGCATTGAACCGATTGCTGAACTGTTCTCCGATCTGGATGGCAGCATTGACGCCCGTGAAGATGATTACGAGCAAAAAGCCGCCGACCCAAAATTCACTGGTTTCCACCGCCTGGAAAAAGCATTGTTTGGCGACAACACCACCAAAGGGATGGATCAGTACGCTGAGCAGCTTTATACAGATGTGGTCGATTTGCAAAAACGCATCAGTGAACTGGCTTTCCCACCTTCAAAAGTGGTCGGCGGCGCAGCCGGACTGATTGAGGAAGTGGCAGCCAGCAAAATCAGCGGTGAAGAAGATCGCTACAGCCACACCGATCTGTGGGATTTCCAGGCTAACGTTGAAGGCTCGCAGAAAATTGTCGATCTGCTGCGTCCACAACTGCAAAAAGCCAACCCGGAACTGTTGGCAAAAGTCGATGCCAACTTTAAAAAGGTCGATACCATTCTGGCGAAATACCGTACTAAAGACGGTTTTGAAACCTACGACAAATTGACCGATGCCGACCGGAATGCACTGAAAGGACCGATTACTGCGCTGGCGGAAGATCTGGCGCAACTTCGCGGTGTGCTGGGATTGGATTAAGCATTATGCAGTATGAAGATAAAAACGGCGTGAATGAACCGTCACGCCGACGTTTACTGAAAGGCATTGGTGCGCTGGCGCTGGCGGGAAGTTGTCCGGTCGCTCATGCACAAAAAACGCAAAGTGCACCGGGCACGCTTTCACCGGATGCTCGCAATGAGAAACAGCCGTTTTATGGTGAGCATCAGGCAGGGATCCTGACGCCACAACAGGCCGCAATGATGCTGGTGGCGTTTGATGTGCTTGCCAGCGATAAAGCCGATCTTGAGCGGTTGTTTCGCTTGTTGACTCAGCGTTTTGCTTTTCTGACTCAGGGCGGAGCAGCACCAGAAACGCCAAATCCGCGCCTGCCACCACTCGATTCCGGCATTCTTGGCGGCTACATTGCGCCCGATAATCTCACCATCACGTTATCGGTGGGTCACTCATTGTTTGATGAGCGCTTTGGCCTTGCGCCACAGATGCCAAAAAAGCTGCAGAAGATGACGCGTTTCCCCAACGACTCGCTGGATGCGGCGTTATGTCATGGTGATGTGTTGCTACAGATTTGCGCCAACACCCAGGACACGGTTATCCATGCGCTGCGCGATATCATCAAACACACGCCGGATTTGCTCAGTGTGCGCTGGAAGCGGGAAGGGTTTATTTCCGATCACGCGGCGCGTAGTAAAGGCAAAGAGACGCCGATTAATTTGCTGGGTTTCAAAGACGGCACTGCCAATCCCGATAGCCAGAATGATAAGTTGATGCAAAAAGTGGTGTGGGTAACGGCAGATCAGCAGGAGCCTGCGTGGACAATCGGTGGCAGCTATCAGGCAGTACGCTTGATTCAGTTTCGAGTGGAATTTTGGGACAGAACGCCGCTGAAAGAACAGCAGACGATTTTTGGCCGTGATAAGCAAACCGGTGCGCCGCTGGGAATGCAGCATGAGCATGATGTGCCTGATTACGCCAGCGACCCGGAAGGGAAGGTGATTGCGCTGGACAGCCATATCCGGCTGGCGAATCCCCGCACGGCGGAGAGTGAGTCCAGCCTGATGCTGCGTCGTGGCTACAGTTATTCACTGGGCGTCACCAACTCCGGGCAACTGGATATGGGGCTACTGTTTGTCTGTTACCAACACGATCTGGAAAAAGGCTTCCTGACAGTACAAAAAAGGCTCAATGGCGAAGCGCTGGAGGAATACGTTAAACCTATCGGCGGCGGTTATTTTTTTGCGCTGCCGGGAGTGAAGGACGCGAACGATTATCTCGGAAGCGCGTTATTGCGGGTTTAATGTTTTTAGACGTATAAGGCGTTCTTGCGCAGATGCCTGATGCGATGCTTGCGCGTCTTCTTATGCCTACAATCGGTGCGGGTTCGGTAGGCGGATAAGGCGTTCACGCCGCATACGGCGATCGTGCACTGATGCCTGATGCAAATCCTGCTGAAAGCACACAGCTTTTTTCATATCTGTCATCACTCTGTCATCTTTCCAGTAGAAACTAATGTCACTGAAATGGTGTTTTATAGTTAAATATAAGTAAATATATTGTTGCAATAAATGCGAGATCTGTTGTACTTATTAAGTAGCAGCGGAAGTTCCCGGCAGTGATAGTCAGTCACTATGGAGATCGCGGATGGTAACGTCCTGTACTGGACATGTTTTAGATAATCAACGCGCCACCACTCGCGGAGTTTTCTCCTCCGGTAGTCATCTCGTCACTTTGCATTTTCAACCTCATCCTTTCTTTTCATGTGTTACCGACGCCGTAAACGGTGCGCGTAGCCGTTTTTCGGCATTTTATCCAAAAGCAAACTATGGCTTACAAGGAAGCCAACCCTCTGATGTTCGTGCGCATAATCGCGCTGCCAACGGCGCGTGTGATGAATACAAACAACTCAAGGTGCTCTCCATGGGAAGACAAAAAGCAGTGATCAAAGCTCGTCGCGAGGCAAAACGTGTGCTGAGACGGGATTCGCGCAGCCATAAGCAGCGTGAAGAAGAATCGGTCACCTCGCTTGTGCAGATGGGCGGCGTAGAAGCCATTGGTATGGCCCGCGACAGTCGCGATACTTCGCCCATCCTCGCGCGAAATGAAGCGCAATTGCACTATCTGAAGGCTATTGAGAGTAAGCAGCTGATATTCGCCACGGGCGAAGCCGGGTGCGGAAAAACCTGGATCAGCGCAGCAAAAGCGGCAGAAGCCCTGATACATAAGGATGTCGACAGGATTATCGTCACCCGTCCAGTTCTGCAAGCCGATGAAGATCTTGGCTTCTTACCTGGAGATATCGCAGAAAAGTTTGCTCCCTATTTTCGCCCGGTCTACGACGTGCTGGTCCGGCGCTTAGGGGCTTCCTTTATGCAGTACTGCCTGCGACCGGAAATAGGGAAGGTGGAAATTGCGCCGTTCGCCTATATGCGTGGACGTACCTTTGAAAATGCAGTCGTCATTCTTGACGAGGCGCAGAATGTGACTGCCGCGCAAATGAAAATGTTTTTAACCCGCCTCGGGGAGAACGTGACGGTTATCGTCAACGGTGATATCACGCAATGCGATTTGCCTCGCGGCGTGTGCTCCGGATTAAGTGACGCGCTGGAACGTTTCGAAGAAGATGAAATGGTTGGGATCGTCCGGTTCGGTAAAGAGGACTGCGTACGTTCGGCACTTTGCCAACGTACGCTGCATGCATACAGTTAAGTGTATTATCGGTGCAGAGCCCGGGCGAACCGGGCTTTGTTTTATTTCAACAGATTTTCACTTCAGGTTAGCGTTCAGGGGGGCGACTTTGAGCGTGTTGATAAGCTGAACTGGAGTCTGGTTTAGATACTCTTACCAGGCATTTTTCGTCATAGCATCAGACCAGTGTAATACTGCCAGCGCGGAGAGTTTTTCTTCCAGAAGCCAAAAAAATGAGCATCTGCCTATCTTTTTTCGGCCATTCAACCTGTACAGGAGATCTGGTGCCAATTTTGCTTATGAGGTTTAATCAACAATGGGCTATACTTTGACTGACTGTTTAACACCGAATATATTCCTCTGATTTATTCTTTAGGGATAATATTATAAATGTAAGGTTAATCTTAATTAATTCTTTGCTAATATTGTGTGTTGTTATTTTTTTGTGGAAGGCAAGCCGCAATGGCTAAATAGGGATGGTTGTAATAATCAAAACATGATACTAACTATATATTGATCGTTGCATTGTTGGCATGTAACACGCTGCAGCGAGTAACATTGGTAATGAAATATAATCAACATGGATAGGTGAAAATTAATTATGAGCTTTATGGCTTTTGTAACTTGTTTGACAATTGCATTTATCGCCGGTTTTGCTGTTGCCAGAAAATTGACACTCCGAAAAGTTGCCTCATCGGTAATCATCGCTAAATCGCAACCCGTCCCTTCATCTGCAACTTCCCCTGCCGCTAAGGCGTCGACAAGGAGCTATATACCGCAGAAAACCTATCGTGACTCTCGTTGGCAAGAGCGAGATGAGTTATTTCAGGGAATGGTTGCCGAAGGTATTTTATTGGAAAGAAAAGAGTGGTTAATCACGCGTTGTGAAAAAATGTATTTCGATAATCTGGAAAAATGGTTTGGACATTATTGTCATATCCATTGCCAGGTCTCTCTGGGGCGCTTGATCAACTTTCCAGAACAACCTGAGTTTAGCGAAGAAGAAAGAAAGCGTTTCTTTGCAATTTATAATGGCATGGCAATGGATTATGTTCTGGTTTCAAAGAAGAACAATAAAATAGTCTGTGTTATTGAGCTGGATGACCCGAGTCATGAAAGGGCGGATCGCATTATTCGTGACCGTTGGTTGGATACAATTATGACTCTTGCACGGGTGCCTTTTGTACGAGCTTCTGTCACTAAATTGGAGGAAATTCCTCCGGTCTGGGAGACTCGTGACAAAATTCGCCCATTAGTCGCGGCGACAAAGAGTGAACCGGTGCATTAACTAAGCATCCCGGTCGGGGCTTCTCATCCCCCCGGTGTGTGCAATATACGAAAAAAAGCCCGTACCTTCGTACGAGCTCTTCTTTAAAGATGGCGGTGAGGGGGGGATTGACTCGCTTCGCTCGCCCTGCGGGCAGCCCGCTCACTGCGTTCACGGTCTGTCCAACTGGCTGTCGCCAGTTGTCGAACCCCGGTCGGGGCTTCTCATCCCCCCGGTGTGTGCAATATACGAAAAAAAAGCCCGTACTTTCGTACGAGCTCTTCTTTAAATATGGCGGTGAGGGGGGGATTGACTCGCTTCGCTCGCCCTGCGGGCAGCCCGCTCACTGCGTTCACGGTCTGTCCAACTGGCTGTCGCCAGTTGTCGAACCCCGGTCGGGGCTTCTCATCCCCCCGGTGTGTGCAATATACGAAAAAAAAGCCCGTACTTTCGTACGAGCTCTTCTT
>OERD01000117.1_pt1 | contig 29669 bp, 28 predicted proteins | sample 1539941 | NCBI WGS metagenome assembly OERD01 (sample SAMEA3891242, study PRJEB23780) | metagenome | biome: terrestrial biome; feature: animal house; material: water of meat washing | place: Italy | collected 2015-05-12
GATTACCAAAGAAGCGCCGAACTATCGCGTGGGCTAATTCAGCTATACCAATTGTCTTGTCCTGAAATAGATTGACAGTATTCCACTTCAAACCGAGTTAAGCAATTAGCTCGGTTTTAGTTTGCTCATACATCTGATTCGGGGTGTTCATATTTAAACTTAAATGTGGTCTATAGCAATTATAAATCATGATAGATTCCGTAATTAAGTGATCTAACTCCTTCATGGTTTGACATCGTGTAGTTAAAAACTCCTGCTTTAATATTCCATTAATCCGCTCTGCTAATGCATTTTGATATGAGAAACACTGTTTCGCAAGGTATCCATCTGTCATGGAAGGACATATCCCATAATGGCGCAATGCCGATTGATATAGCTCAGAGCAATACTGAGAGCCTCTGTCTGAATGATGAATCATCCTAGTCGCTCGATCCGTCACATGCTGCATCGCCATATGTAGAGCCTGCATAACATTCTCCGCACGCATATCATTCGATAACTTATAACCTTTAATCTGACGGGTATAAGCATCTGTCACCAATGATAAATAATGTACGCCTTCAGCACTCTCAACATAAGTAATATCACTAACAAAGACTTCGTTGGCTTGCACTGCTGAATAATCCTTTAATAAATTTGGATGCTTCTTCATCCAATGCTTGCTATCCGTAGTTTTTGTATAGCGACGCTTGGGGCGAATCAATAAATTATGCTCTTTCAATATTTTAAATAACTGATCCCGTCCACACTTTAAACCACGCTGCAACAATTTGCCTTTAATAAGCCAATACAACTTACGTGTTCCGATACTTGGCATGAGACAACGATATTCCATAACCAACTCAAGTATTTGTTCAGTTGCTTGTGCAGTCATTTGAGCACGTTTTTCTGCTTGATAATAAGCTTGTCGGGTGATTCCCAACCACTGACAATAACGTGAAACGCTTAGTCCTCTTTGGCTTTGCCAATCTTTGAAACGTGCTCGGTATACTTTTTTCCAAGATCAGTCCCACATTCTTTATCAATGTGATAAATCACATCCTGAATAAATTCAGTTTTAAGCTTTTCTGCGGCTAACTGCTTTTCTAATTGGCGGATTCGTTGTTGGGGTGTTAATTGGCGTTTAGAAGAAGGCGGCATATTCGAAGTCCAGTCCTGTTGTCCGTGCTTGCGTAACCATACCAGCACAGTTGATCTTCCTTGAATACCATATTTTGCCTGAGCTTGTTTATAAGTAATTTGCCCTTTTTCTACTTCATGTACAACCATCATTTTAAAGGCAAAGCTATAATCACGTTGTGTACGCTTAACTCGTTGTTCTCGTGCATGTTCCATAAAATAAGTCTCTTAAGGTGTAAACTTATTTCAGGACGGGACAGGTATTGCATAAAAAAAGCCTCCAATATGGAGGCTTTTTGATTAGGAGCCTAAAAATTAGACTCCGTGTTTAATGCGATATTGCACCAATTCTTCAATGGTGATCACAGTCAACTGATGCGTTTGCGCATATGCCAACACTTGAATGCCAGAGGCCATAGTCCCATCGGCATTGGTCAGTTCACACAAGACACCTGCTGGCTTCAAGCCTGCTAAACGTGCTAAATCAATAGTACCTTCGGTATGACCACGACGGGTGAGTACACCGCCTTGGCGCGCACGAAGAGGGAATATATGACCAGGGCGGTTTAAGTCGCTGGCAATTGCCCCATCTTTAATCGCTGCTTTAACTGTGGTAGTGCGGTCTTGTGCAGATACACCTGTAGTCACGCCTGTTGCGGCTTCAATGGTCACAGTGAATGCTGTTTTAAACTGACTTGAGTTATCTGACACCATAGGCACAAGGTCTAAGTGATCGGCCAGTTCATCGGTCAGGCATAAACAGACAATGCCAGAGCCATCACGAATCATGCGTGCCATCGTTTCGACAGTGAGAGTTTCGGCAGCCACAATGAGGTCGGCTTCGTTTTCGCGGTCAAAGTCATCCATCACCAAAACAGGTTTGCCTTGGCGGATATCTTCTAAAGCTTGTTGGATACGTTGTTCAGCTGGAGAAAGGGCTGAAAAGAAAATTTCGGGTTGAATCAAACTAGACATTGAAACGCTCGCGTAAAATTGAAGTACGGTTGAACATTTCAGGACTTTGAAAAATTGGCGTAGCAATAAATCCTCACAGGTTTGCACCTGAGATTCTATTGGTCACGTCGTCTTCTTTCATCCGGACTATACCGTCGGCTTTGGAATTGAACCAAATCTGCGAGCCAAATAGATGATTTCTGCTTGGCTGGCTCGTGGGCTGATTCAGTCTGAGTCATTCAACTGAACTTACCACCGGTGGGGAATTACACCCCGCCCTGAAGCGATGTAACTCCATTATAGTGCTAAATATTTAGAAAAACAGGGGGAGTTTTAGAATGATCAGTTTTATACATAGAACAATTTTTGCTATAGCTTTGCTAAAGATCAACAATCTCTTTGCATGATTTAACTTAGTATAGGTATAAGGTTTCAAAATGAATGCCCAAAATAAAGGGCATAACTTAAATGAGTATAGCCTTTCTAGGTTGAATCCTTTTAAATAATGAAGATAAAAATAAGAGTGAGGAATTGGGATTGATCAAAATTCAACAATATGATTATCCTTGGAATGCTGAATCCTTCATAAAGCATCTTCAAGTTTTTGGTTTTACCCTCATCGCGGTCAGTATGTTGTATTTGGTTGCTGCTAATTGGTTTATGTTGCCACAGAATATTCAGCTGGCTATTCCTCAGTTGTTATTGTTATTTAGTGCGGTTTGCAGCTTGTGGCTGACAAAACATGATTTTCTAGTGCAATGTTTACATAGTATCTGTGGTTTGATGATTGGTTTAAGTCTGGCTGTGATTGGTCAAATTTATCAAACGGGTGCTGACAGCTATTTATTATTTCTATTTTGGTCTGTGCTGCTTTTACCGTGGTTATATCATCCGAATATCGGTGTATTTTTCCTTTTATGTATTACCAGCCAATTGGCATTGTTTCTATTTTTTATCCAAACCTTTTGGGGAGATCAATATCCAGATCTTTTCTTAATCAGTATTCATGCATTTGCACTGATTCAATTCTATTTCTGCAATAAATATTATTCGAAACTCCGTTACTTATTCTTGCTGTGGTTTGCCATTCTCTCGGTTTGGCATATGGCGATGTACCTCTATGCGGATAAAAGCATTCTTTATTTCACAGTGTCTTTTCTCTTGTTGGGCATTTCACTGGCTTACTATTATCAAAATAAAGATCAGTTGTGTAGTGCACTTTCAGCCGTTGGCTTGGGCATTAGCTTTACCATGATCATTGTGAAGGCGGTGACGGAGTGGTTTGGTCAGAATGAAATTTTTGAATTATTTTTTATCGCACTGATTATTTTTGCGTGGTTTGCTTTCATCACTTACATGTTGATTAAATTTATTCCGCATAGTCGGTTCAATGCTATTCCACTTGCTGTGGGAGCTTGGATTGCGGGTATCGTCTTTGCAACGCTGATGTTGACCTTTTGGGGAAATTTCTCTTTGCTTATGGGCCTTGTTTTTGTGGCTTTGGCGGCTTACTTGTTGAAAGCTAAACAAAGTTTGTTTTTAAGACAATTTGCTTATTGTCTCTGGGTTGCAGGACAAATTGCGGTGATTTTTCACACCGTTGATTTGATGAATCAAATTATACCTATTCTATTTTTACAATTGGTGATGCTTGCACTCGCCTATTTTATGCGTACACATTGGTTCTTTGTTTTTGTTCAAATTTTGGGTTTATATGCAGCAGGTGTGGCGTGTATTTGGGATATTAATGCACATCTCAGTTGGCGTAATATTGTTGAAAATTTTGTTTATCTAGCACTTTGGAATTATGTTTTTTATCTGGGAATTTTGGTCATAAAATTCATACAGCCAACTGAATATCAACGCAGTTTATTACTTTCTGCACTTGGGATTATTCTATTTTCTATGGGTTTTTATACTTTATTTGGGAAATACGAATTAGCGAAAATTGAGCACATTCCTATATTGGCTTTTGGCCTACCGATTTTATGGTTTGTACTTTTTGTCTTTTTACATATTCAAAAGCAGTTTCATTTATTTGCGCATTTTATTTTGACTGCTTTGGCAGTAGGGCTGATTTTTTATGGTTATTTCGATATTTTTATTTGTTTGGCCATCATTTCATGGGCATTAAAAACACAAGATAAAGTGATCTATGGATTTGCGTTGGCAACTTTCGCTTTAATTTTAGGATTTTTATATTATTCCCTTGACGTGACCTTTCTAATTAAAAGTTTAAGTATGTTCTTGTCAGGTCTGATGTTGCTCTTGCTGACATTGAGCTTGATGCTATTTAAGCAAAAAGAGGAGTTCGACATATGAAGAGAATGATTCCTCTTGCTTTGGCATTACTCAGCATCGCGGTATTTTTAGGCTTAATTTTTAAAAATGAATGGCACTTAAACAATAGTCAAACCATGTATGTGCGTTTGCAACCTGTAGACCCGCGTTCGATTATTCAGGGGGATTATATGGCGCTGAATTATCAACTTTATTTTGCGCCTCAGCATTTGAGTCCAGAAAGTACCAGCCAAGCCAACAGCAATCAAGAAGATCAGATTTTTTCAGGTCATTATTTTGATGAAGTGATTAAGAACAAATCTTCGGTGCTCACTTATGTTGAACTCGATTCACAGAGGCGCGTGATACATAGCTATTTTGAGTTGCCGAAAAATGTTCGTACAGCTCGACTGATTTTACAAAACCCGAATAATCGCTATAGCGGGCTTTATCCTGCGTCGAGAAGTTTTTTGTTTGCAGAAGGTTTAGCGGATTGTTATCAGCAGGCAGAATATGCTGAGTTTAAAGTCGATGAGCAGGGCAATGCGATACTCACGGCATTGAAAGGTGATCAGCTACAAGATTTAGGCTGTGAGAGCAAACGAGATTGGTTGAGCGGGTTTCGTGCTACTCAGAATTGATCCAATTGCATTATTCTGCTCATAAAAAAATCCGCACGCAGCGGATTTTTTAATCTATTGGGCTTAAGCCACTTGTACCGGAATACAGTTTGCCATGTGACTTACAGTGTTGTCTGGATTTGCATAAACTAAACGTGGTTTATGTGCATTTGCTTCAGCTTCTGTAAAATCACCAAATGTCGCAATAATCATTAAATCGCCTACATCGGCCTGATGTGCTGCACCACCATTGACTGAAATGATGCCAGAACCTTCTTCACCACGAATTGCATAGGTACTGAAACGCTTACCATTAGTCACGTTCCACATGTGAATTTCTTCATATTCGCGGATACCGGCTAAATCCAATAAAAGACCATCGATTGCACATGAACCTTCATAATGAAGTTCAGCTTGAGTAACAACACAACGGTGGATTTTTGCTTTTAATAAACGAGATAGCATGGCTAGCGTCTCCTGAGTGGACCTAAGATCGTTATCTTATGGTTGAATCAATCTGAACTTGCTGGATAAGCAATCAGGCAAGCGCATTTTGCCTTTAAAATGACAGTATGGCAAGCAGCATGGTTCAACATTTTTTTGACTTATCAGTTTGGTTTGTAAGCATTGATTTGATTCATGGCAGGCTGAATCTCACCATTCACTAGCATTTTAGTGCGAGCCAATGCGTGATGGATTGCGTCATCCATTAAATTTTGTTCATTGCTTGGTGCTTTGCTTAAGACATGTCCTGAAACACGTTCTTTTGAACCGGGGTGACCAATACCAATGCGTAAGCGATGGAAGTTTGGACCGATATGAGGGACTATGTCACGTAAACCATTATGACCACCATGACCACCACCTGTTTTTAGGCGAATGACACCAGGGTTCATATCCAGTTCATCGTGAGCAATCAGTATTGCTTCTGGAGCAATATTGTAGAATTTTGCGAAGGGAACAACACTTTTACCAACAAGGTTCATAAAGGTTGTGGGTAATAGCAGACGGACGTCTTGACCTTCGATATTACCACGCCCACTCATTCCATTGAATTTTGGGTCTTTTTTAAGCGTAATGCCATATTGTTCTGCAAGGCGTTCAACAAACCAAAAGCCTGCATTATGGCGGGTTTGGGCATACTCAGAACCTGGGTTGCCCAAACCAACAATCAGTGAAATATTTGACACTAATTACACCAATAACACTTATGCGCGAACGAAGTCAGCGTGCATAGGCGTGTTTTTAGCTGGGTGACGTTGTAACGCTTTGATTTTAACGCTTTCAACTTTGTCGCCAACTTTGATTTCAACAACTTCTTCGAAGAAAGCGTTGTTTTCTAAAGCTTTAACAAGCTCACGAAGTTCTAAAGTAACAGCTACAGGTTCAGCAGCACCACCGTAGATGATAGCTGGAACTTGAGCAGCGTGACGAAGGCGGCGGCTCGCACCTTTCCCTTGGTTAGCTGCTTCACGCGCTTGAGCGTTTAATACGAAGTTTGCCATGATAGACATCCTTAATTTAAGTTTTAAATAAACTAGATCTGCGACCGACCTAGTGAGACAAAGCCCTGCACTGGGCAGGGCTTTTAAAATTCAGCGCTATATTATAGATAAGAATCAAACATTGCGCTAATAGATTCTTCGTTGTTAATACGACGAATTGTTTCAGCAACCATACTCGCAACTGAAACTTGGCGAATCTTACCAAGAGCTTGAGCTTCTTCAGAAAGAGGAATGGTGTCTGTAACAACCAATTCATCAATCACAGAGTTTTTCAAGTTTTCGATAGCTTTACCTGATAAAACAGGGTGAGTTGCATAAGCAACCACTTTGCGCGCACCAAATGTTTTCAATGCATCAGCAGCTTTACATAACGTACCTGCAGTATCCACCATGTCATCTACGATGACGCAGTCACGGCCTTTAACATCACCAATCAAGTGCATGACTTGTGATTCGTTTGCCTTTTGACGACGTTTGTCGATGATAGCAAGGTCAATATCGCCCATTTGTTTAGCAACAGCACGTGCACGAACGACACCGCCAACGTCAGGAGAAACCACCATGAGGTTATCATGTGATTGTTGACGAAGGTCAGCTAAAAGCGCTGGTGTACCGTAGATGTTGTCTACAGGGATATCGAAGAAACCTTGGATTTGGTCAGCGTGAAGGTCGATCATTACCACACGGTCAATTCCTACAGTTGTCAGCATATCTGCGACAACTTTTGCAGTAATTGGAACACGTGATGAACGAGGACGACGGTCTTGACGCGCATAACCGAAATAAGGAATCACTGCGGTAATACGACCAGCACTTGCACGACGCAAAGCATCAGCCATAACGAGGATTTCCATCAGGTTATCATTCGTTGGGGCACAAGTAGGTTGTACGATAAATACGTCTTTACCACGAACATTTTCAGTAATTTCGACAGCAATTTCACCGTCAGAAAATTGACCAATAGATGCAGCACCTAAAGGGATGTGCAAGTGGCTTACGACTTTTTGGGCGAATTGTGGATGTGCAGATCCACTAAAAACGACAAGATTGGGCATGAAGCACCCTTGGCGGTTGGCAATTTAGGAATTAGATGGCAGGGGTAGCTGGATTCGAACCAACGGATGCCGATATCAAAAACCGGTGCCTTACCACTTGGCGATACCCCTATCAGGTAACGTGGAAATGTCTTATTGGTGATTCATTCAAGCTGTTGACCAAGTAAGCTTTACATGGTGCATTTGCAAGAACATCATCAATGTTCATATCACTCGTTACTTCAGTAAAAACACAAGCACCTGTACCTGTAAGTTTTGCAACACCGAACTGGTCGAGATATTGCATCGCTTCATCTACTTCTGGATATAAACTTCTTGCCAAAGGCTCAAAATTATTTCCAAAATCAGATGGCTTTAACTGATAGGCGCAAAATTTAGAGCTCTTCGTGTTTCTTGTCAATGTTTTTTGTGAAAAAAGCAATTGAGTGCTGATAAAACAATCAGGTTTTAACACAATGTATTGTTTTTGATCTAAGTCTATGAATGTTAAGTGCTCACCTATGCCTTCAGCCCATGCATTGCGACCATGGACAAAGATGGGAACGTCTGCGCCTAACTGAACACCCAAGTCTGCTAGTTGCTCAGTATTTAGCCCGCACTGCCACAGTTGATTGACCACGATTAATGTCGTCGCGGCATCCGATGAACCGCCACCTAAGCCTGCACCCATCGGAATATTTTTTTCAAGACGAATGGATAAACCGGTGGCTGTTTGTGCATACGGCTTAAGTATCTGTGTCGCTTTATAAATCAGATTTTGACTCAAATCGACACTGTTTAAGCCTTCAATATGAATCTCTTGATCCGTACGAGGCTCAAATTCCAACCAATCACATAGATCGATCAACTGGAAAATACTTTGCAGTTCGTGGTAGCCGTTTTCACGACGACCCGTAATGTGTAAAAACAAATTCAGTTTTGATGGGGCAGGGACACGGATCATAACGAGATAAACTAGCGGTTTTGAATGACCATTGTAATACGGTTTTCTGCACCATTTTCAAGTGCTTGTTTTAAAATCAACCGATTTGGCATATGGGCTTGCTCGTTATAGCTCAGCTCAACGCTCCAACCATCTTCAATGATCTGTACTGCGCGTTTGGCACTGTCACGTTGGATTTGTGCTTGAACTGTTGCGGGTTTGGCTTGAACCCAATTGACTAAATGGGTGATGGGCGCCTGCCAACCAGTTGCTGTTTTTAAAAGTTCTTCAGGAGTTTCAGCTTGGATGAGGCCAGTTTTAGCACTATTCAGGCTAACTTCACCTGGACGACCAGTAATTTGCGTTTTACCAACGCCTAAAATTCCACTGAGCTCAATATCAAACTCTTGTTGCTGTTGTACCCATGTGAAAAAAGCACTGCCTGTCTGTTCAGGCGTCCGTACCCCAATTTTACCCTGTAAGCTAAAGTGTTGATCAGATTCTGTTTGTATGGTGTTTGGGTCAAGCTGTGGTTTGGTAAATTGTTGACAGCCTGTTAGTGCCAAGCTACTTGCAGCAAGTAAGCTTAAGCTCAGATTTGAGAAAATACGCATAAAAACTATGAGCTCTTTTTCAGTTGTTGGGGTAACAATAAAGTATTGAGTTGATCCAATTGAGGATCATTTGGGTGTTTTTGTTTGAGTTGTTGTAACACAGTGGAGAATTTTTGCAGATCACCGAGCATATAGACTGATCGTGCATAACGCACGCCAATATTGACACTACCACTGATGAGGTAGGCTTTTTCTAAGACTTTGGCTGAAGTGCTAAAGTCATTTTGTAAGTAACAAATAAAGCCTAAGGTATCTAAGATGGAGGCCTGTTCAGGGGCATATTCTAAAGCATGTTCAACAAATCGACGTGCATCATCTAAGCGTCTGTTTTGCAAGGCTAAAGTGTATGCATAAGCATTGAGATAGGTTGGGCTATTGGGCTCAATACTTAACAGTTGATTGAGCAACTTTTCAAGTTTGTCTTTATCCGTATGAGCATCCAACATTAGCACTTCAGAATAGATCAGTTCAGGATCATCCGGTAAGTTTTTAATCGCCTCATCTAACAGTCGCATGGCTGCGGCTTTGTTATTCATGCGCTTTAAAATATCGGCTTGTGCCTGATACAAGAAGCTTGCATGTTGTGGATAGTTCACTCGCTCTTGGGTTAAAAAGCGTAAAGCATCATTGGGTTTGTTTTGCTGGGTATAGATACTGATGAGGCTGCGACGCGATACGGTATATAAGCTACCATCGACCAGACGATAGTAGGCTTTTGCTGTTTCAAAATGCTGTTTTCGTTCAGCATTCACTGCTAGATAGTAATAGGCTTCATTTTGATATTCCGCCGAATTACGTAGTTCAACCAGATATTTTTCCGCTTTTTCGTACTTCTTTAAGTCAATACTGGTTAACCCCGCAATAAACAAGGCTTCTTCTTGGTCAGGCCATTTTTTAATCAGGCTCTCAAGCTTGGTTAAGGCCTCATTCGACGCATTAATTTTAATCAGATATTTGGCTTCGGCTAAACGGACATCGACATTGTCGCGGTGTTTACGACTTGATTTTGCATACCAATTACGGGTTTCTTCCTCTTGACCGAGTGCGCTGAGTAAGTTGGCTTTCATCAGGATGTAGCCTGTGACTTTTCCACGCTTTTTTAGGGCTTTATTGATGGTGGTTAGGGCTTGGTCAAGCTGGCCATTTTGCGCCTCTAAACCTGCAATCAATGCCAAAATAGAGGGGTTATTCCGCTCCTTACTCGAACGTAACGCTTGGATGAGAATTTCTTGATCTTCAGGTTCTTCAGGGGCAATCCCCGCAAGGATTTGCTCTAAATCGGCATTGGCATCAATATTGAGAATTTTATCGAGCGTTTCAGCCGCAAGCTCATATTCATGTGCTTTGAGTGCAATATGCGACAAATAAAATAAGGCTGGAACATCGGTGGGCTCTTGCACCACCCAATGCGTTGCAATGTCGAGTGCGGCATGCAAATCATTTTGCTCAAGGGCAATATTTAAAGCGCGCTGTTTAATGGTGGTGGAATTACTTTTAATCGCCAGCACAGTATAGTTGTGCAGGGCAGTCGCGCTGTCTTGGTAAGCCAGTGCAAATTCGGCAATCATACTTTGTTGAATTGCATCATAATTAGATAGCGAAAAATCTCCAGCTGCTCTAAGATGAGCACTAGATGCCATGCTACCGACGAGTAAGAATGTGGTAGAATATTGCTTAATTCTCGCGCCGCTCAGTCGGCAATGTGTTTGACGCAATTTTTCTTGATCCAAGTAATGCTTTTTATGACACCGTTATTGCACAATAGCATAAATTTAGCGAAATGATGATCTGATATGTCTTTCTTTGCATTGGGTGTCAACCATCAAACCGCCTCCGTAGAATTGCGTGAGCAAATTGCATTTAACCCTGAAAAGTTAACGCAACTGCTTGAGCAACAAGGCCAAAACCAAGACTTAAATGAAATGGTAGTGGTGTCTACGTGTAACAGAACAGAAGTGTATGCCATGTCTGAAAACTCAGATATGGTATTGAACTGGCTCGCCCAAGCAAATGGCATAGATGTTAAACAATTGTTGAATCATGTATACCGTTATGAAAATGCGCAGGCTGTCACTCACTTGATGCGTGTTGCAAGCGGTTTAGATTCACTCATGCTTGGTGAACCGCAAATTTTGGGGCAGGTTAAATCTGCACTATCTCTAGCGAAGACTGCTCATACTGTTTCTCCTCATTTAAACCGAATTTTTGAATATGCCTTCTATGCGGCGAAACGCGTCCGCTCTGAAACGGCTGTGGGTAGTCATGCCGTATCGATGGGCTACGCGGTGGCTCAGTTGGCATTACAAGTGTTTAGTAAGCCTGAAAAGTTGACGGTCATGGTGGTCGCTGCGGGCGAAATGAATAGCTTAGTGGCGAAGCATTTGGCTGAAATGGGAGTCGCAAAAATCCTCATTTGTAACCGTACTCGTGAACGGGCTGAAACTTTGGCTCAAGAAATAGCCCATCGTGTAGATGTTGAAATCATTGAATTTGATCAGTTGGCCAATAACTTAGCGCGTGCAGATGTCATTTCCAGTTGTACCGGTAGTTTACATCAAGTGATTCATTATCCAGATGTCAAAGCTGCTTTAAAAAAGCGTCGTTATCAACAAATGTTGATGGTGGATTTGGCTGTTCCGCGTGATATCGACCCGAAAGTGGAAAGTTTGGATGGCGTCTATTTATATGGCGTAGATGATTTGCAGTCGGTGATTGATGAAAACCTTGCTCAGCGTCGTCAGGCAGCGGTTGAAGCAGAGGTGATGGTCAACCAATTAGCAACCGAGTTGGTGACCCAGCAGAAGGTTAATCTCGCAGGTGAAACCATCCATGCTTACCGTCAGCAAGGTGAACAGTTAAGACAAGAAGAATTAGATCTAGCGCTGGCACGGATTGCGAAAGGGGAAAAGCCTGAACGGGTGATGCAAGAGTTTGCACATCGTTTGACGCAGAAGTTGCTACATCCGACCTCGATTATGCTGCGTGAAGCAGCCAAATCTGAAGATCCGAGTCATTTTGAACAAATGCAAACGTGTTTAAATGAGACTTTTGCTAAACGTCGTAAAACTAAAAAGTAAATCTAAATACGAAAATGTAATAGGTTTAAGTAATCAGTCTTAAGCCTATTTTTTTGGTCAATTCATTCAGTTTTTGACGTAGATTGCGCGATTCAAGCAGGCTTAAAGGCGCTTTTAGTTTTTGGCGCAAATATTTTTCTTCAAGCGAGAGAGCATATTCACTGGCCAGTTTGTCGGCCATTTCAGGTGTTTTGGTCAGAACTTCAATATTGGTGCGCTGCATAATATCGGCAATCGCGTTGGCATAACGGCTACATGCACCCAAAACATAATAGGTTGCCAGTTCTTGGTCATCAGGTAAATCATCAAAGATACCATCTAAGACTTGTAGCACATGCGCTAAAAGTTCATCTTCAGGTAAATAGGCGCGTAGAGTTTCAAAGTGAATATACAAAAACGGATGATGGATCAGAACGGCGAGGGCGAAGTCTTCATCTTTGGTGCGAATATTAAAAGACAACGAGGCATCGTTGCTGACTTGAGGTGTCCAGCGACGACCAAAACCGAGTTTTTCTTTGAAGGATTGATTCAGCAAATAACGGAAAGAGCCTGTTTTGGGCAATAAGTCCGTCAGTTGACGTAACTCACTCATGACCTGACTTTTACCTTCAGGGCTACTGATGTCATGGTTCTGCGTCAGATGTGCAAAAACAAAGTCTGACAGCAATGGGGCCTGTTGAAGCAGTTTATTAAAGTTTTCAATACCTTCGCGACGAATCAGTGAGTCAGGGTCATGATCATTCGGTAAAACAAAAAACTTCAGCTCGCGACCATCATTGAGCAAAGGTAATGCAATTTCTAAAGTACGGCGAGCCGCTTTTTGTCCAGCCACGTCACCATCGAAGGCAATGGTAATACGGTTGTTTTGTTTAAACAGAATATTTAAGTGTTCGGTGTTACTGGCCGTTCCTAAGGTCGCCACAGCACCTGCAATCCCATACTGCTGTAGCGCAATCACATCCATATAGCCTTCGACCATCAGCCAGTCTTGGGCTTTTTGTTTACGGCCTTCATATAAACCATAAAGCAATTGGTTTTTATGAAATACCTCAGAGTCTGGTGAGTTGATGTATTTGGGCTTAATTTCGTCATTTAGAGCACGACCACCGAAGCCCACGACACGACCTTTGGCATCACGAATCGGAAATATGACGCGATCCCGTAACAAGTCAAAGTCACGACCATTGTCACTGGTACGAATCAGTCCGAGTAGCTTTAAGCCTTCGATATCTTGCGGGAAGGCTTTTTCTAAGTGTTGCCAGTCCTCAGGTGCATAACCTAAACGCCAATACGCAATAGTATCTCGGCTGAGTCCACGCTGTTTAAAGTACTGCTGAGCAGCACGACTATGCGGTAGTTGTTGTTCATAGTATTGCGCAATATTTTCTAACAGGTCGTATAAGTTACCTTCCTGAACGGGGGCAGTGTTGAAGCCCTCGAAAGTATCAAAATCAGCGTAACCCTCTTGGTAGTCCATGGACTGAAATTCAGCAAAAGGATCATGCTCAATCTGAAACTCAGGTTGTGCTAGAGCTGGCTCAGTTTTCTTGGCTTCAGTGGCATCGACCTGTGGTTTTTGGACAGGTTTAGCTTCACGCTTATACACCAGTTTTTTTGAGTCACGGTTGTCTTTGGGAAGTTCGATGCCTGTTTGACTCGACAAATCCTTCATCACATCAATAAAGCTACGACTGTCGATGTCCATTAAAAAACGAATGGCATTACCATTGGCCTGACAACCAAAACAGTGGAAATACTGTTTGTCACGATACACGTGAAAAGATGGTGATTTTTCTTGATGGAACGGACAACAGCCTGAATAGGTGCGACCTGACTTTTTAAGTTTCACACGTTGACCAATCAGGTCGACAATGTCGGTCCGATCTAAAATTTGGTCAATGGTGTGTTGAGGAATAGCCATGTCGAATCGTCAGTCGCTGATGTTTTGAACCGTGAAAAGAAGCAGAGATGGAGGTTTTAAAATGCAAAAAACCATCGAATCTAGATTGTTTTGTATACCTTTTAGGCGTTTTGATCAAGCGGAAATCGCACAAAACAAAAGGGCAAGTATGATAACTTGCCCTTTCTAAAATAGCGAATATTTCAGAGGAATTATTCGGTTTCAGTATTGATGTTTTGCTGTGTTTCAGGACGATCGAGTAGACCGAAACTGATACGGTTGGTAAAGCTGCGCTCTGTTGTTTGTTTCGGCTGTTCGATTTTTTCTTCAGAACTGTTTTGTTCTTCACGACCAAACACACCTAAAGTCGCACGGTTGACCCAACTTGCTTCTTTACGTGCAGCGCGTAAGTTCACTTCACCATTCGATTTCACTAAATTTGGATAATTTAGTTTCAAGACATCGGTATATTGTTGCGCAGTTTGCTTGTCGCCCAATTGGTCATACGAATAAGCAACAGTTGCTAAAGCTTCAGGCACTTGAGGGCTTTGTGGATAATGTTCAATCACCCATTGAGCACGCTCTAGTGCTGCGACCCATGCTTTACGTTTGATATTAAAGCGTGCTGCATTCATTTCGCTTTCAGCCAACTCATTACTGATAAACTTCATGCGTTGTGCAGCATCTACAGCATAAGTGCTTGAAGGGTAACGACGAATAAAGTCTACGAAGTTTTGATACGCCACTTTAAGATAGCTCACATCGCGATGTGCTTGCTTTAAAGAAGTATAACGAATCAAACCATCATAGTTTTGTTCCATGTTGGCTACGCCACGGACATAGTAGGCATAGTCCACGTTTGGATGCTGAGGGTTCAAACGAATGAAACGATCAGCCAGTGCAATCGCACCTTCATAATCTTTCTGCTGAAACTTCACATAGAGCAGCTCTAGTTGAGCTTGTTGTGCATATTCACCTGTAGGGTAATAGGTATCTAATGCTTCTAAGTGTTTTGCAGCGTCGGTATATTGACCACTTTGCAGTGCTTTTTCTGCTTTTTGAATATAAACCTGTTCACTCGATTGTGGACCGGTATCTACCACTTCTTTCTTGGGATTGCTGCTACAGCCTACCATTGCAGATGCAATGCCAATCGTTAGAGCAAGCATTGTCATTTTATAATGTGGTAGCGACATAAAAATTCCTCTGTTAATACGGGCAATGAGCTACAATTGCGCTATTAAATCACTTTTATTTGAATGATCAAATGGCTCAAGCACAATCTTCCGATCCAAATTTCCCTGAAACCGATTTCAATTTACTTGAAGATTCTGAGGATGCAGATAACCATACTTCAAGCTCTACTGCAACACGTTTATCGTTGCAATTTCAATTGGATGAAACTTATCTCGGACAGCGTATAGACCAAGTTGCAGCAACGATTTGGAGCGACTTTTCGCGTGAAAAACTCAAACAGTGGCTAAAAGAAGGCCATTTGTTGGTAAATGGTAACAGTGTCAAACCCAAATATAAATGTGAAGGATTTGAACTGTTAACTCTTGAAGTTGAGTTAGAAGCCCAAACTCGTAGTCTGCCTGAAGATATTCCACTGGATATCGTCTATGAAGATGACGACATTATTGTCGTTAATAAACCTGTTGGGATGGTGGTTCACCCAGGTGCGGGCAATTCATCGGGTACGTTGGTAAATGCATTATTGCATCACTATCCAAAATCGGCAGAACTGACTCGTGCGGGTTTGGTGCATCGTATTGATAAAGATACGTCAGGCTTATTGGTCGTTGCGAAAAATTTAGAAGCACAATTTTCACTGAGCAAGCAATTGGCGAAAAAAACGGTTTACCGTGTTTATGACCTGATTGTGTATGGCAATGTGATTGCTGGTGGCACGGTGGATGAACCGATTAAACGTCACCCTGTAGATCGTGTCAAAATGGCGGTATTACCAGGTGGTAAAGACGCTGTAACACACTACAACGTGAAAGAACGCTTCCAACATTTCACCCGTATTCAAGCTCGTCTTGAAACTGGCCGTACGCATCAGATTCGTGTGCATTTTAGTTATATTGGTTTTGGTTTAGTTGGCGATCCTGTGTATATGCCACGTGTACGCGTGCCCGCAGGTGCAACAGAACTTTTAGATGAGACTTTACGTGGTTTCAGACGCCAAGCCTTGCATGCAGCAGAGCTAGGTTTGAAACACCCTCGTACAGGTGAAGAAATGTTGTTTAAAGCGCCGTGGCCAGCAGACTTGGCGACCTTGGTCGATGTACTACGCACGGAAAACAAAGCCTACTAAGTTATAGTTGAATCATCATAAGGACAGTATATGCAATTTGTTCAAGGACTTCCGGCAGGTGTTTTTGTAGGGCAAACCCGTGTACATCATGATTGTGCTTTAGAAACTACTCAATCTGAACTACAAGGCTTTAATTTGGCTTTGCATGTACAGGATGATGCTGCACGTGTGCAACAGCATCGCATGATCTTGCTCGAAGAGTTTGCAGGCTATGGGGTCGATAAAATTACGTGGATGACGCAAACCCATAGCACCATTTGCTGTGTAGTGAATGAGCAAATTGACTTTGATGCTCAAGAAGGGGATGGTTTGGTGACACAGCGCCCGAAGCATGCCCTGATGATGATGACAGCCGATTGTTTGCCAGTGGTTTTAGGCAATGCGGATGGAACTGAAGTGGCCAATTTGCATGCAGGTTGGCGTGGGTTGGCGCATGGCATTATTGAAAATACCATTGCCAGTATGAACACTCAGCCGACATGGGCTTGGTTGGGTGCGGCTATTAGCCAACCTTGTTTTGAAATTGGGGCGGAAGTAAAAGAAGCCTTTTGTTCAAAGTATGCTGAGCTTGAGTCTGCATTTCAAACAGGTGAGCAAGCTGGAAAGTATTATGCTGACTTATATGCGATCGCAAAATTCATTCTAAAACAGCACGGTGTTGATGTGGTCTCTGGTGGTGATCAGTGTTCATTTAGCCAGTCTGATGAATATTTTTCGTATCGCCGTCATGCCAAAACTGGGCGTATGGCGACCTTTGTGTTTATGCAATAGTTTTGGCTTTTGATGAAGTGCTTGGCTGTTTTAATCCTTGCACTTACTCCCCACTCAGCGAGTGGAAGTGTTAAACTTAGCTCAATTCTTTGCTCTTAAAAACTACCATGTCTGTACCTGATCTTGTTTCTGCTACACCTGTTCATGTGTGTGTGGTTTATCATAGCGCCTATGGTCATACGGCGAAAGTCGCTCAGTATATTGCACAAGGTGCAGAGCAGGCGGGTGCTGATGTGCATTTGATTTCGGTTGCTGCAGTACAGTGGGACTTGTTAGATCAGGCCGATATTATTGTGATGGGTTGCCCAACGTATATGGGCAGTCTTACAGCAGCGCTTAAGCAGTTTATGGAAGATTCCTCTAAGCGTTGGTTAGCACGGGCTTGGCAAGGAAAACTGGCTGCAGGCTTTACCAATGGTGGTGGCTTAAGTGGCGATAAACTGGCGGTATTACAACAGATTAATTTATTTGCTATGCAGCATGGTATGTTGTGGGCTGGTTTACCGTTTATGCCGACGGGACGTAGCCAACACGATATTAATCGGATGTCGAGCTTTTTAGGTTTGATGACTCAGTCAGACAACGCCAGTATTGAAATAACCCCACCCGAAGGTGACTTGGAAACTGCTCGAAAGTTCGGAAAATATTTGGTTGAGCTAAAAGCTGACTATTAACAGTTCTAATAATAAAAAACCTCCACATGGGAGGTTTTTTATTATTTATGCATAATACGGGCTTTATCACGTTGCCAGTCACGGTCTTTTTCCGTGGCACGTTTGTCATGTAGCTGTTTGCCTTTCACTAAAGCGATTTCTAATTTCGCACGTGGTCCTTTCCAATAAGCAACAAGCGGAACACACGAATAACCTTTTTGATTCACTGCGCCGAGTAACTTATCCAGTTCACGACGGTTCAACAGTAACTTACGGGTACGGGTCGCTTCAGGAACAATGTGCGTAGATGCACTGAGTAAAGGCTGAATTTGAGCACCGAACAGGAAAGCTTCACCATTTTTAAAGGTGATATAACTCTCAGACAGCGTCATACGACCTGCACGTAATGATTTCACTTCCCAGCCTTGCAGTGACAGGCCAGCTTCAAATTTTTCTTCAATAAAATAGTCGTGACGTGCACGTTTATTCTGTGCAATCGTCCCGCTGGTATTTTTTTTAACTACAGTTGCTTTCGCCATAATCAATTACTTCCAACAATGTACCTATTGTGCCTTAAAGCAGGGTTAAGGTGAAGTTTTTTCAAATTTATGGAGTTTCTTCACCTATAAAACAAGTTTTTGCTAAAATATGGCTCTACAAAATCAACAGAGTAAAAATGGATGTCTAAAACTCGCGTCATTTACCCGGGGACTTTTGATCCAATTACCAATGGTCATATTGATTTGGTTACACGTGCATCACGTATGTTTGATGAAGTGGTGGTAGCCATTGCCATTGGTCATCATAAAAACCCTCTCTTTAGTTTAGAAGAGCGTGTGAGCTTGGCCAAAGCATCATTAAGCCATCTTGATAATGTTGAGTTTGTAGGTTTTGATGGTTTGTTGGTGAACTTCTTCCGTGAACAAAAGGCAACGGCTGTACTGCGAGGATTGCGTGCAGTGTCTGACTTTGAATACGAGTTCCAGTTAGCCAATATGAACCGTCAACTTGATTCACACTTTGAGGCGGTATTTTTAACGCCGTCAGAGCAGTATTCATTTATTTCATCGACGTTGATTCGTGAAATAGCACGTTTAAAAGGTGATGTGACCAAGTTTGTACCGCAAGCTGTGGTTGCTGCTTTTGAACGTAAACATCAACAAGGTTGGTAGCGTGTCTTTATATATAACCGATGAATGCATCAATTGTGATGTTTGTGAACCTGTGTGCCCCAATGAAGCCATTTTCATGGGGGAATTGATTTATGAAATCAATCCAGACTTATGCACAGAGTGTATCGGACATTATGATAAACCCCAGTGTCAATTGTTCTGTCCAGTGGATTGTATTCCGCTGGATCCTAATCATGCGGAAACTGAGGATGAGCTCATGGATAAATATAAAAAGCTGATTGCTCAAAAAAGCGCAAGCAATTAAGTCTAAGATTTGATACTATGCGCCTCGAAGTGAGCCAGACGATCGCTGCTGTGGAGATCTCCGTGATTGAAGCAGGGGAGGAAAGTCCGGGCTTCATAGGGCAAGGTGCCAGGTAACGCCTGGGCGGCGTGAGCCGACGGAAAGTGCAGCAGAGAGTAGACCGCCTTCATTATGGTTTCGAGCAATCGAAATCGAAGGTAAGGGTGAAAGGGTGCGGTAAGAGCGCACCGCATGGCTGGTAACAGTTCATGGCATGGTAAACCCCACCGGAAGCAAGACCAAATAGGGATCCTTTAGGCATGGCCCATGCTGGATCCGGGTAGGTCGCTTGAGCGTATGAGTGATTGTACGCCTAGAGGAATGATCGTTCTCGACAGAACCCGGCTTATCGGCTCACTTCAACAAATTTTGATCAATTAAGCGCGCAAGGTACTTGACGTACTGGTGAGAAAACCACATAATGCGCGCACAGTTTACGGCTATGTAGCTCAGTTGGTTAGAGCACCGCACTCATAATGCGGGGGTCACAAGTTCAAGTCTCGTCATAGCCACCATTTTTATAGACCACGTTCCAAAACGTGGTCTTTTTTTGTCCTTATTTTGGGCTTAATACCCACCTCCAATTTGCGTTTGTTGTTGTGAAGAAACTTCCTGAGCAGTAATTTTCTGCTGATTATCTGTTTCAATTAAATAGGTGGAAGAACGTTTTTTTGAAATTAACCCAAATTGATAGCGAGCGGTGAGTTGAACATAATTTTCTAGATATTTTGCACGGTGACGTGGTTCTAATTTGAAAATATATTGTGCAAATTCTTCAGCATAACTTGGATTATTGAGTAAATTAGGATCGGTAATCGTGGCTAAATAATAATGTTGAGTTGGATTTATACCTTCCTCATTTTTAGGAAGGATGAGATAACCATAATCAAATTGGCTTAATTCCTTAAATTTTAGATTTTGTAAAGAAATAGGAATATAGTCTTGATCACTTGTAATACTGTTCCAAACTTGTAACCCTGAAAAAATGAAAACTAAAATAGTCGCGATGTAAAAATGTACATTCCATGTTGTAGAAATAGTCTTAGGTTCAACCCCATTTTTTATGACAATTGTGTGTGCTAGATAGTCGTGAATAGAGCGGCGATTTTTTCGGTTAAAAATATATAAATAAAGTATAGAAATCAGTAAGCTACCTAATAGTATCGTAAAGATGCTATTCAATACTGGGTGAAAAAGTAGCGTAAAAGACATTAAGCAGAAAGGGGCATATAAAATTGCCGAGCGTAGAAATGAGGCGGATAGGCTGAGATACTGCTGATCTAGTTTGACGACTTTAATGGATTGAAGAATTTTGCCAATTGTTTGTCCATTATTGTTAACGCTATTGCAATAAGTAAAATATAGAACAACGAAAAGATAACCAATTAATGTTATGAGTATAGGGTATTCATAAGGAAATTTACCTAATAGGCTAGAGATAATGTTACAGAAAGCACCGATGAGCAAAGCATCAATGATAAATGCGAAGCTTCTACGCCAAAAGCCTGCAATATAAGGTTGTGTATCAGGTGATACATCATTTTCAATTGTATTATCCAAAATAATGACTCATGCTGTTATAAAATTATTGGTTTTGATGTTAAAAGTAATCAGTGATTAAAGTTTTAAGCACTTTATTAAATAGTGAGCTGTTTTACAGAATTGTAGAGATGAAATCAATAATTCGAAGAGATTCTTTTTATTTACATTGAGTTGATACTTCTGCAATTTTAATCCTTGGAAGCTATTTTGGATCTGCATATAGGCAGTACATTATTCTGCAAAAATTTATTTTTTTAGCCTGTAATTTTATTCTTTGTTCAGTTTAGTTGCGCATAGCATTTAGCATTGCAATTTCAAGTTGCTTATATGGTGATCTTTTTGAACATGATATAAGCGTTGTTGGGCCTTGCTGAGCTATGCCATGCATCGTTTTTTGTTGCATGTTCTATAAGTGTTGATTGGTGATTCATTTGGCAACATCCATGTGAGCGTGATTATAATTGACCAAGGCTGGACTCACGAGTTGGCATGCATTTAGTGCTGTTATGAGTGTAGCAATAAGCAAGGATTTGATCTGAGTAAGGATAATTTTCTTTATATATTTAGCTATTGTGCCCTATGTTTTTTTTCTAAATATGTATTAATTTTAAACATTTAATTATCAATTGTTTAAATGCTGATCATTGGGATAGGGTGGGGCTTGACGGGTGTTTAATATGTATAGATAATGCCCCCACAGTTTACGGCTATGTAGCTCAGTTGGTTAGAGCACCGCACTCATAATGCGGGGGTCACAAGTTCAAGTCTCGTCATAGCCACCATTTTAAAAGACCAAGCTCTCAGCTTGGTCTCTTTTTTTGTGCGTAAAAAATAGATTTGAATATGTCGATATAAAAAAGCCCAAACAGATGTTTGGGCTTTTTTATTGGAGAAAGTGCTTATACGCCAGCTTTCCAGCCATTCATGATTGGGTAGCGACGTTCACGGCTAAATGCACGTGAGCTGATACGCGGACCAATTGCACCTTGGCGACGTTTGTATTCATTGAAATCGACCAAACGAATCACTTTTGCAACCACTTCAGCATCAAAGCCTTTGGCAATGATGTCATCTTGGCTCATATCTTCTTCGATATAGGCATACAAAATGGCATCCAGTACATCATATGGCGGTAAAGAGTCTTGGTCTTTTTGATCTGGACGTAACTCTGCTGAAGGTGGGCGAGTAATCACACGCTCAGGAATCACAGGCTTGTCTGAAATGCTGTTACGGTATTTCGCAAGTTCAAACACAATGGTTTTATACACATCTTTCAGTACGGCAAAACCACCGACCATGTCACCATAGAGCGTGCAGTAGCCCACCGCCAACTCTGATTTGTTGCCTGTAGACAGGACTAAATTACCAAATTTGTTGGATAAACCCATCAGCAGTGTACCGCGGGCACGCGCTTGTAAGTTTTCTTCAGTTGCATCCGCAGGGCTGTTGCCAAAAAACGGATAAAGCGTTTGCATAAAGCTGTTCACAATCGGGTTGATTTCAGCAATCCCAAAAGTCACCCCCATACTCTTCGCTTGTTCAGCAGCATCTTCTACACTGATTTGAGCGGTATAGGTATATGGCATCATTACGGCTTGGACTTTATCGGCGCCAATCGCATCGGCCGCAATTGCAAGGGTTAGAGCTGAGTCGATCCCGCCTGATAAACCCAAAATTACTCCGGGGAAACCTGAGCGCTGTACATAGTCACGAGTCGCCATCACTAAGCTTTGATAAATCTCTGCCATAGTGTCTAAAGCAGGCGGCAGCGCATTGGCCTTAAAAGCTTGTTGTTCTGCTTCGTATTCAGCGAAATACAGAGACTCTTTAAAGCTTTCTGCTTGAAGTACAACTGAACCATTTTTGGCAATCACGAAGCTTGTACCATCAAAGATCAGGTCGTCTTGACCGCCGACTTGGTTGGCATAAACCAAGTTGAGGTTCATTTGTTTCGCCAATGCAGACATGGTTTCAACACGGTGCTGCGGCTTACCGACTTCATATGGTGAAGCATTTAAGACCAAAGCCGTTTCTACATTGAGCTGTGCCAGTTGTTGTACTGTTGAAAGTGACCAAACATCTTCACAAATCAACACACCAAACTTATGACCCAGATATTCAAAAACAAGGTGTTGATGCCCTTCGGTGAAGTAGCGCTTTTCATCAAATACGCTATAGTTTGGCAAGTTTTGTTTGTTATACACACCCAAAACTTGTCCATCTTTCATGACCGCAGCGGCGTTGTAGCGTTGACCATCTTCGGTTTGGTTGACAAAACCAAAGACCATCACAATGTCTTTTACTGTTTTAAGTTGTTCAAAAACTTGTTGCGTGCGTTTGGTTAGGCTTGGACGTAGAAGTAAATCTTCTGCTGGGTAACCAATGCTCGAAAGTTCTGGAAAAATAATTAAATCAGCATTTTGTTTTTTTGCTTCATTGGCCTGCTCCAACATTTTTTGGGCATTTGCTTCAAGGTTGCCAATGTGCGGAGAGAACTGTGCAAGTGCAATTTTAAAACTTTTCATTTCCAACTAAATCCTATACCTATAGGGATATACACGACGATTGAGTTTGTTATAGCTATAAGTTCTACGTGGTGTAAGTGACGATAAACAAATAGAAGTATTAATCAATAATAAGTGCGAATACTATATACGAAATGCGATTTTTTTTAAGGGATATTCTAAAAAAAATCCGTAAATGTCCTTAAAAAGAACAAATTATTCTAATGTCTTTATGGAGTGTGATTGTGTGGTTTCAACCGCTTTTACAAAAAATACAGCAAAAGTTTGAACTTAAAAATCGGCCCTTGACTGAAGGGGAGAAAAAGCTTGCCAGCAGTATTTTTGGGAACAGTCTGAACATGGATTCGGTTCGAATTATCGCACATCGGGCAGTGCTGCCTCATTATGCGATTAGCCCCAATGGACATGTCTATTTTAATATCAAAGACTGGTGCGAAAACTTTGCCGACCAACCGATTCATCAACAAGCTTGGTTGATTCATGAATTAACGCATGTTTGGCAAATTCAGCAGGGACTCGCTGTAGTCCGTAAGGCACTTTTTAACCGTCAATATCGTTATGCATTAAAACAAGGCAAGCAGTTTTTAAGCTATGGCATTGAACAGCAGGCGCAAATGGTGCAAGACTATTTTCTCAAAAAACACTATGGCGAAGAGTGCTCAGCCTATGAGCAGTGTATTCCCTTTGTGGCACACAAAGCCTCGTTCTGACCCCGATAGATAAATCTGTGGAGTGATTGTTAGACAACAGATTTTAAAGTCATAAATTGCAAATCATTTGAAGAAAAATGCCAGTGGCATAGGGGAAGCGGACTCTTATTTTGAATGCAAAGCACAGGTAAAAATCGTGAGATTGAGCCTGAAAAATGAGCTAAAAATAAGAAGGAATGTCCTATGCGTATCGCTCTTCCATTGAAAGGCAAAGCCAGCCAAATTTTTGCAGGACCCGTATTCGATGCTGAAAAACAGTCTGCGATTATTCCGATTCGGCATATGAAATTTGACTTTGAAGCTGAGAAAATTGATCCCAAATTTTACTTAAATGCGGAGCTAGCGAGTGCTTACTTTGCATCACTCTCGATCTTTCTGACCTATGGTGAAGACTTGGTGATTGATACCGCCCGTTATCACCGCGATTTCCTCACAGACCCTGTATTAAAACAACGTGTGACTTCTTTAATTGGACAGGAGGCACTGCATTCAAAGCTACATGAAGAATTGAACGATACTTTTAAACAGGTTGATTTACCCGTTGGCATTTTTCGCTATTTAGCTGAAATCGTTTTTGATTACGGTTTTAACCGTTTACCACAACCGATGAAACTGTCTTTGATGGCAGGCATTGAACATTTTACCGCAGTGCTGTCTGAATACATGATGAACCATGAAGAGATTTTCTTTGATTCTCAAGATGAAAAGCAACGGGCGATTTGGATGTGGCACATGCTAGAGGAATCTGAGCATAAAGACATTGCATATGATGTGTTTCAATCACTTTCCAATAACTATGCCTTACGTATTGCAGGCTTTTTTCCAGCCCTTATCACCATTTTGCTACTGATTTCAGTGGCGTCAGTTTTTGTCCCGTTTTATCGCAAACCGTCTAATTTGGTGAGTCTCAGTTATTGGAAGGATGTGCCGCGGAGTTTCGGCCTCTTGTTTGGGCTGAAACGAGGTGTTTATGGCAGTAGTTGGATGCATATTTTTGACTATTTACGTCCGAGCTTTCATCCGAATGATTATGACACTTCTGCATTTTTAGATTATTACAAAGAGCGTTTACTACATCCTGAAACAGGAGTGTTAACCCCCTATTTCACCAAAGAATTTACTCCAGTACTTAAATCATAAAAAGGAGGTTATGACATGGGACTGTTGAGTAAAAAAAATAAACCAAGTCAAAAGGCCTACGCAGTTGTAACGGGTGCAGGTAGTGGAATTGGTCGTAGCTTTGCATTGGAACTGGCAAAACGCGGTGGTGATGTCATCTGTGCAGATATTGACTTAAGCTCGGCACAGGAGACGGTAGATTTGATTCAGTCGATGACATCTACGTCAGCCTATGCGGTGCATTGTGATGTTGGATTAAAAGAATCTGTACACGCTTTGGCGGAGCAAGCGGAACAGCTTTTGGGACATCCTGTCACCTTGCTCATCAATAATGCCGGAGTTGGGCTAGGTGGTAAGTTTGATGAGGTGTCGCTGGAGGATTGGCAGTGGTGTATGCATGTCAACCTGTGGGGGGTAATTCATGGTTGCCACTACTTTGTACCCAAATTTAAACAGCAAGGTTTTGGTGCCATTATCAATGTGGCATCGGCAGCGGGCTATACCGCAGCCCCTGAGATGACAGCGTATAACGTGACCAAGTCTAGTGTTTTGGCACTATCAGAAACCTTAGCTTCAGAGCTTCAGGCTTATAACATTGCAGTCAATGTGCTGTGTCCGACCTTGGTGCCGACCAATATTATGAAGAATGGGCGTTTGCCAAGTCGCTATTCTGGACTGGCTGACAAACTGCTGATGAACCATGCGTTTACCACCAGTGATGCTGTAGTCAAAAAAACATTAAATCGCTTAGATGCAGGCAAGCTTTATACCATTCCACAACCCGATGCCAAATTGTTTTGGTGGATGAAACGCGCATCGCCAAGCTTATACGTCAAGCTTTTAGGTTTGGGTTATCCACTGTTTAATCAAATCACAAAATAAGAATAGAGAAAAATGAATATGGAAACGCAATTAGAGATCGAGCAAGTAGATGTGCAAGCGCCGTCTGATCAAATGCGAGATCAAACTACCACGTCAAAAAGTACGGAAGCTCAACCTAAGCAGACCCGTAAAAAGGCTGTGCTTCGTCCTAAAGCTGTACATACTTACGATACCATTGTTGTAGGGGCTGGGATTTCGGGCATTGCTGCGGCTTATAAAATGAAACAAGTCGGCTATCAGGACTATCTGGTTTTAGAAAAGGCAGAGAGAGTTGGTGGTACGTGGCGTGATAATAATTACCCCGGCTGTGGCTGTGATGTACCTTCGGCATTGTATTCATTTTCCTTTGCACCTAGTCATCAATGGAGCCATTTATTTGCGAAACAACCTGAAATTTTAAGTTACTTAGAACGGGTGGTTGAGCAGTTTGAATTGCAAGACAAAATCCGCTTTCAGCATGAGTTGCTCAGTGCCAAGTGGAATGATGAGACGAATATTTGGCAACTCGAAACTTCTCAAGGGGCATATCAAGCACGAACCGTGATCTTTAGCACAGGGCCGATTACAGAACCGTCCTTACCTAAAATTAAAGGGATAGAGGGGTTTAAAGGAGAAATGTTCCATTCAGCCCGTTGGAAACATGATTATGACTTAACGGGGAGGCGGGTTGCAGTGATTGGAACAGGTGCATCTGCCATTCAGTTTATTCCACAAATTCAGCCGTTGGTGAAAGAGTTGATCGTATTTCAGCGTACTGCACCGTGGGTTTTGCCCAAAGCGGATATGCAGCTGAATGCTAGTGTGAAGTCGCTGGTGGCCAAATTCCCGATGATTCAGCAAGGCTGGAGGAAGAGTGTTTCCAGTATTTTAAATGGGATCAACTTTGGGCTTCGTCATCCGTCACTGCTTGAGCCAGTCAATGTTTTAAGCCGTCAATTATTAAAATTGCAAATACAGGATGACACCCTACGTAAAGCCGTAACGCCTAACTTTTCGATCGGCTGTAAGCGACTTTTATTTGCCAACAATTATTATCCAGCACTGCAACAAGACAATGTCACGCTGTTACCCCAAGGTTTGGTCGAGATTGATGGGCAGAGTGTCATTGCGGCAAATGGGGAGCGATTTGAGGTCGATGTCATTATCTGGGGGACCGGTTTTGAAGTGGCACATCTTCCAATTGGCCAGCGTGTATGGAATGCTCAAGGTGAGCGATTGGCTGACCTTTGGAAGGAAAGTTCTCCAGAAGCGTACTTGGGTACAAGTTTGGAAAATGTGCCGAATGCCTTTTTGGTATTGGGCCCAAATATCTTGGTTTATGACTCTTTTATTGGCATTGCTGAAGCTCAGATTCAGTACATTGTAGATGGTCTACTAAAAATGAAGCAGCAAGGCTTTAAACGTATGATGGTAAAACGAGATGTTCTACGTTATCACAATGCCAAGGTGCAAACCCATTTGAAAACCACCGTATTTAACCGAGGTGGTTGCTCAAGCTATTATTTAGATCAAAATGGGCGTAACTTCGCGGCTTGGCCGTGGTCCTTGGCCGAGTTAAAGCAACGTTTATCTGCGCTTGAGCTAAAACACTACGATGTTGTTGAAGCTTAAAGTAGCCACATTAAGTATTAAAAAAAGCCTGAGTCTGTTCAGGCCTTTTAATACTTTAAGGGTGTGATTCATGAATGGTAGGTTTAGAGTTCAATATATAAAAAAACCACCCATGCGGGTGGTTTTTTGTCTATCAACGCAGACCGAATTAACGGTTGATGTCGCGTTGAACTTCGCCAGTGTAAAGCTGACGAGGACGACCGATCTTGTATGGACCGCTGTGCATTTCTAACCAGTGGCTGATCCAACCAACAGTACGTGCAAGCGCGAAGATCACTGTAAACATTTCTGTCGGGATACCAATCGCTTTAAGGATGATACCTGAGTAGAAGTCTACGTTCGGGTATAAGTTACGTTTGATGAAGTATTCATCAGAAAGCGCGATACGTTCAAGTTCCATAGCAAGAGCAAGCTGTGGATCGTTGATGCCAAGCGCACCAAGAACTTCGTCGCAAGTTTCTTTCATTACTTTCGCACGTGGATCGAAGTTTTTGTACACACGGTGACCGAAGCCCATGAGTTTAACTTCTTTAGTTTTCACTTTTTCCATGAAGTCAGCAACGTTCTCTACAGTGCCGATTTCATCAAGCATCTTAAGAACAGCTTCGTTCGCGCCGCCGTGAGCAGGGCCCCAAAGTGCAGAGATACCCGCAGCGATACATGCATATGGGTTCGCGCCAGTAGAACCAGCTAAACGTACTGTAGACGTAGAAGCATTTTGTTCGTGGTCTGCGTGAAGCGTGAAGATACGGTCCATTGCTTTAGCAAGGATAGGATCTACTTTGTAATCACGGTCTGCTGGAGTAGCAAACATCATGTATAAGAAGTTTTCAGCGTAGCTTAAGTCGTTACGTGGGTAAACAAATGGTTGACCAACAGTGTACTTGTAGCTCCACGCAGCCAAAGTAGGTACTTTAGCAATTAAGCGGATCGCTGTAATTTCACGGTGATCAACATTTTCGATGTCTAAGTTGTTGTGATAGAACGCAGAAAGCGCACCAACTACACCAACCATGATCGCCATAGGGTGAGCATCGCGACGGAAACCATTGAAGAAGCGGCTAACTTGATCGTGAACCATAGTGTGGTTACGAACTTTAGCATCAAATACTTCTTTTTGTTCAGCTGTTGGAAGCTCGCCATTGAGAAGTAAGTAGCAAGTTTCTAAGTAGTCAGCTTTAGTTGCTAACTGGTCGATTGGGTAGCCACGGTGTAAAAGCACACCTTTGTTACCGTCGATGAAAGTGATTTTAGACTCGCATGCAGCAGTAGCCATAAAACCAGGATCAAAAGTGAAGTGACCTGCGGCCAATACATCCTTAACGTCGATTACATCTGGGCCCAATGTGCCGCTGTAAATTGGTAATTCAATTTCTTTGCCATCAAGCTGTAAAACGGCTTTTTTGCCAGTTGCTTCAGACATTCAATAGATCTCCTGTCCTGGTGAATGATTTATCTGACTCGAAATACTCATCTTTTAATGCACGAATCAGACGGATTAAAAATTTGCTCTAAGAGTAGAGAGTGCTGAAATTTTGTCAATTATACTTATGGATAAAATGATGACTTCCGAAGTTATAGTTAAGATTTAATCCATTAAAATTTGCATAAAATCACAGCACCGACACACTATAATAAGTTAATTCAAGGAGCAAGTGCATAAATAAAAAATGTTGCTGGCGCAATTGTAAGCAGTTTTATATTGAAAAAAGCGCTTGAAAAGAAACAGAATTCAAGTCGTCATATATTTACATTTATTATGATTCTCGTAACTTACGCATCATTTTAAAAAGAAAATGCTGCTTTCGTAGTCATTGTTAAAAACAATAAGTGACTCAAAAAAAATGATTTAATTGTATAAAAAATAGCTTATTTGGTATTTCGAAAACGATATATAAGTCACTTTTTTTATTTATACGGATGTGAAAAAATTGTTTTAATTAAAATTTATTACGAGATATTTCAATCTTGTAGGGGATTAATCTGTTGCACCAACATAATGCATATTTATGCC
>OERD01000133.1_pt1 | contig 27748 bp, 29 predicted proteins | sample 1539941 | NCBI WGS metagenome assembly OERD01 (sample SAMEA3891242, study PRJEB23780) | metagenome | biome: terrestrial biome; feature: animal house; material: water of meat washing | place: Italy | collected 2015-05-12
GATCGGGAGAAGGGCAGAAGGCAGGGGTTCCTCAGATGCGGCATACAGCTTCGCCATTAGTTCCGCTGCAATTTCGGTCGCCTGGTAGTCGCCGTGCTCGGCAACGATGTGAGAGAGCATTCGCCCCCCGGCATATTCGAGCAACATCAGATTGTTCTCACGACCGAGCAACCGGACTGCTCCCCTCCCATTGCGCCATACCAGATAGTCGGCCCCGCGCAGTTCATCAGCAATGTCTTCTATAGGTTTCAATCCCTTGACGATTGCAGGAGTCCCGTCTGGCAATGAAACTTTCCAAACGAGGCTGGAAAAGGTGTCCGCAATGAGAACAGGTTGCGAAACGTGCCAATGAGCAGGAAAAACAGGCGGCATGAACATCAACCCCAAGTCAGAGGGTCCAATCGCAGATAGAAGGCAAGGCGTTCGCGGTCGGGGGCTTCGATCCCCAATACATTGAATAGGACAGCGAAGGCGCGCTCTGCTTCATCTGGCGCTGCCCAGTTCTCTTCGGCGTTAGCAATCATGAGTGCCAAATCGGCATAGCGATCTGCTGTTCCGAGCCGCCCAAGGTCGATCAGACCCGTGCATTGAAGAGTTTTAGGGTCCACCATGAAGTTCGGCATGCAGGGATCACCATGGCAAACAACCATATCGGGGCGCTCTTGGTCGAGCCGCACCGGTAGCTCTCTTTCGACACGAGCCAAAAGATCGAGCTGCGGCGTACTCTTGTCCTCGTCCGGTAAGAAGTCGGGATTGACGGCATTGCGGGACACCACATCAACGGCGCGTCCGAACATTCGCGACAGCCTGCGCTCAAACGGACATTGATCAACCGATAGGCTGTGAACAGCGCCAAGTTGCTGCCCCATTGACGGCCACGCTTTGAGCAAATCCGCTCCAGACAGATCAGCCGCCGGTACTCCCGGAATTGCCGTTATCACCAAGCATGCACCCTCCTGTTCCTCCTGCCAGTTGATCACCTCGGGGCAAGCCACACCTCGACCTTTGAGCCAAATGAGGCGGTCACGCTCTCCAGCGAGCTCACCGCGGCGGGAAGCAGGTGCGATTTTCGCGAAGGCATGCCCGTCACCACGTCGAAAAACAAAATCACCAGATTCTCCGCCTCTGACAGGCAACCAGTCAGAATGCGATTCACCAAAAAAAATATTAGTTCGATTCAATGGAGGTTCCTTCAGTTTTCTGATGAAGCGCGAATATAGAGAAATATCCCGAATGTGCAGTTAACGAATTCTTGCGGTTTCTTTCAGCGCCGCCAATACCGCCAGCCCGTCGCGCAAGGGGCGCGGCTCGTGTGTGCGGATGAAGTCAGCTCCACCTGCGGCGGCGGCAAGCTCTGCAGCGAGTGTCGCGGCCCCGACATCCCCCGGACCACGGCCTGTGAGCGCGCGCAGAAAGGATTTGCGCGAAACAGACAGAAGCACCGGCAAATCGAAGCGCAGCCGCAATTCATCGAACCGCGCCAGCACCGAGAGCGAGGTTTCGGGAGCAGCCCCCAGAAAAAACCCCATGCCGGGATCAAGGACAAGGCGGTTGCGTTTGATACCGGCACCCGTCAGCGCCGCGATGCGCGCGTCAAAGAACGCCGCAATGTGATCCATGATGTCGCCAGCGGGTGCCTCGCGCCGATCTGCCTGCCCGTCTTGCACCGAATGCATAACGACGAGTTTGGCAGATGATTTCGCCAATTGCGGATAGAACGCAGCGTCTGGAAAACCGCGAATATCATTGAGATAGGCCACACCACGCGACAAGGCATAGGCTTGCGTCGCGGGTTGATAACTGTCGAGCGAGACGGGAATGCCATCTGCCTTGAGCGCGTCCAGCACCGGCGCGATACGCGCGATTTCTGTGTCGGACGAAACAGGCGCGGCGTCGGGATTGCTGGATGCCGGACCGAGGTCGATCACATCTGCCCCCTCGGCCATCAGCTTACGCGCCTGCGCAATGGCTGCGTCTGGCGCCAGATACCGGCCTCCATCGGAGAAACTGTCCGAGGTTATGTTGACGATGCCGAAAATGATGAGCGATTTATTCATGGGGGCTTCTCTCTGTACACGACAAAAAACAAAAAAGCTGACTAAGGACAAGGCATAATAGTAATTTTTCTTACGAACCACACTATGCCAAACCTTAATCAGCTCGTAAATATACTATCGCAAAACCTAACCATGAACCACGGCAGCCTGGCGGCTGCAAATCGTGGTGTGGCAGAATATGAGCTTTCAGAGTAACCATCCAGAATGAGTTCCCATGTCACACAACCTGGAGCACCAGAAAGTCCACACCAGAATGGTGAAAGAGGTTCTGAAAGCCGTCGCCAGGGCCAATAATCACCCTTATCAGTCTGTATTTACAGACTTTATCGCCGGTCATCCCTCCTGTACGGTCTGTTTCTGGGAAACCTTCCACAAAATGTACCCGGATTCACCGTACGAATACGTCACGTTCTGCCATACCTGCCGTCGTTTTGATTTATACGAAACTGAAGCGGAGATGAAGGCGGATGACCCGAAGTGGTGGTGATTTTCAGCCCCGACCGCTGAAACGCCTGTTCACAGCCAACCAGTGCTGGACATCCTTCCTGGATGCGGGCGGCCTGCGCGATATCGAGGTTGAGGCTGTCACAAAAATGCTGGCCTGCGGCACGCGGATACTGGGTGTGAAGGAATACAACTGCGATAAACCTGAGTGCCCCCACGTCAGATACGTCACTAACTCATGTGGCAGCCGTGCCTGCCCGTCCTGCGGAAAAAAGGCCACAGACCTGTGGATAGCGACACAGCTGAATCGTCTTCCTGACTGCGACTGGGTGCACCTGGTCTTCACCCTGCCGGACACGCTGTGGCCGGTGTTCGAAAGCAACCGCTGGCTGCTGAATGACGTGTGCCGTCTGGCGGTGGAGAATCTGCTGTATGCGGGGTCTGACGCTCAGTGGAACGAAAACTCACGTTAAGCAACGTTTTCTGCCTCTGACGCCTCTTTTAATGGTCTCAGATGTCCTTTGGTCACCAGTTCTGCCAGCGTGAAGGAATAATGGCCGAGCATATTGATATGTCCGTGGCAAAGCGGGGAGAGGCGTGCGATATCTTCATCATTCAGTGTTTCACCCTGCGCCCGGAGATGATCCAGGGCTGCCTGCATATAAATAGTGTTCCATAACACGACGGCGTTAGTGACCAGCCCCAGTGTGCCCAGTTGATCTTCCTGACCGTCGGTATATCGTTTTCTTATCTCACCTTTTTGACCGTGACAGATGGCTCTGGCAACGGCATGGCGACTTTCTCCCCGATTAAGCTGGGTCAGAATGCGCCGGCGGTAATCTTCATCATCAATATAATTAAGCAGATACAGCGTTTTGTTGATGCGCCCCACTTCAATGATTGCCTGAGTCAGTCCGGAAGGACGTTCACTTTTCAGCAATGAACGGACCAGCACTGAAACCTGTACTTTGCCCAGCTTCAGGGAGCCAGCGGTCCGGATCATTTCGTCCCACTGAAGGACTATTTTTCGGGGATCTGATTGCCCTCTGGCAATATCATTCAGCACGCCATAGTCGGCATCATGGTCCATTCGCCAGAAAACCGAAGCACCGGCATCAGCCAGGCGTGGAGAAAACTGGTATCCCAGCAGCCAGAAAAGGCCAAAGACAAGTTCGCTGGCACCTGCTGTATCGGTCATAATTTCGGTTGGATTCAGCCCGGTCTCCTGTTCCAGAAGACCTTCCAGCACAAAGATAGAGTCCCTCAGCGTCCCCGGTATAACGATGCCATGAAAGCCGGAATACTGATCGGACACAAAGTTGTACCAGGTGATCCCTCTGTTATTACCAAAGTATTTGCGGTTCGGTCCGGCATTGATTGTTCTGACTGGCGTAACAAAGCGCATTCCATCTGCAGATGCCACTTCTCCTCCACCCCATATCTGTGCCAGTGGCAGCGTTGCCTGAAAATCAACCAGTCTGGCATTAGCGCTGGTGATAGTTTCAGCCCGCAGATAGTTCGCTTTTGTCCAGTTCAGCCGGTGTCGGGTCAGTGCAGGAACATTTGATCTGATCAGTGGTTCCAGACCGATATTGCAGGCTTCAGCCATCAGCACGGCGCTGATGCTGACGGGCAGATCATCAACTCTGGCACTGGCTTCACTAGCATGGAAAAACTCATCAGCAAATCCGGTATGGGCGTTAATTTCGAGCAGCAACTCCGTTAAATCCACCGGAGGGAGTAGATCACTGATCATTTTGCTCAGTCGTTTCAGACTGTCCGGCTCATCAAGACTGGCGAGGGGAGAAATTGTCAACCGGGGCTTCGGGCCAGAAACATCGAGTTCGACAGCCTCATTTTCGCAAAGACGTGCAGCAACCTGTCTGTAACGACTATCAAGCTGATGACCCAGAGATTTTATTGCTTCCTGCGGGTCTGTCGGGTGCCCCAAAGAACGATAAACCTTAATCCGGTTTGCCTGCCAGTCAGCACCCTGTAGTAATCTTGCACGAGGATCTCCCCACCGGTTACTGCCGGTAACGTAGACATCCCTCCGCCTCAGACTATCCTGCAGTTTACTGAGAAAGCAGAGCGTGTATCCCCTGCGGGTGATATGTTTTTCCTTGTTAATCACCAGCCGTTTCCATGACCGACTGATAATTTCCGTTGGTGCGTCGTCAAAAAACTGCCGCCGTGAGCTGAACTCCCGGCTGAGGTAGTCACAGGCATTCAGAGTGGTAACCCCGGCAGGTGCGGATGAAAATTTAACGGTATTCAGCAGATGGGGCAGGAAACGACGAACGCGCCCGTACTGCTCCACCATTTCTTCATGAAAATTATCGTCTGAGGGCCGGGCAATTTCACGGACAAGCGTGATGATTTCAGCCAGCTTTTGCCTTGGGATGTAGCTGAACACCTCAGCACGAATCGATTCGTCCGGTGTTTCTTCTTTCAGCAGGTACGAACATGCGCTGGCGAGCGCCAATGCAGATTTATCCAGATCCTTCAGCGAGCGGAGCCGTTTTTTCTGCCCAATCTTTCTGGCGTCACGGATGATAACGGCCAGCATGGCGTCCAGAACGTCCAATGCATCATCCAGCGCCAGCGTTTCCCATGCAAGGACAAAGGCAACCAGAACCGCCATCCTTTTCTGCGGTGACATCCTGGCAATATTGAACACCGAAGTCATACCAGCATAACGTGCGAGATTTTTCAGGCGCACAGCCGGGAGTGTACTCAGGTTTTCAGCATGCAGGCCAAAATCGTTCAGAGTTTTCCAGCGTTCAATTGCTTCATTAAACGCCGGACCACTGATGGTCACAGGGCCCTTTTTCAGTGATTCCAGTAAAGACAGGCGGCTGCAATCAGTTGGCCCCAGCAGCATCTCCAGCTGTGAACGCTGTTCGGCTGACGGTATCAGTGCCAGTTTGTTCCACAGGCGCAACGTCGCCTTTTCCCTTACCTCTGAAATCAACCGGGTCAGCGTAGTGGCTCCGGGGAGAATAATACGATGTTGCATAAGCCACCCTGTCGCCAGATCGAAAAGCAGGCCAGGACGTTCGTTGCTTATCCAGCTCCGGGTATATAAAAGACGGGTAAGGCGAAATGTCCAGGGCCAGGCAAATTCACGATACTGATAGTGCTGACGTATCAGCGCTGCATGCTCACGGCGGGTATTTTCCCTCTGACCGTATTCTGCAAGAACGGTGATATCACGAATCCCGAGCTGTCTGGCGGTAAAATGCCGGACGCCGGAAGGAATATGATTCATATCGGTGAGGAAGGTGCCCAGAAAACGGACACATCCAATTTGCAGGGCAATGCCCAGACGGTTGTGATCACCTCTGCTTTTTCCGATAAATTCCTTGTCTGCTTCATCAAGGTGAAAATATCGTGCCAGCTGAAGCTCATCCGGTTCACCGGTGAATCTGCCATAGCTTTCAGTCTGCTCAGTGGTCAGAAAGTCAACGGGCATATCGGCCTCCCTGCCTGACGGGCATTTAGTAACATTTTTCCAACCGTACGAAATGTTATAAATTATCGGACATCGTAAAACTGTTACATTAATATGTCTATTAAATCGTAAATTTGTAATAATAGACATGAGTTGTCCGATATTCGATTTAAGGTACATTTTTATGCGACTTTTTGGTTACGCTCGGGTCTCAACCAGTCAGCAGTCTCTTGATCTTCAGGTCAGAGCACTCAAAGACGCAGGTGTGAAAGCAAACCGTATATTTACCGATAAGGCATCCGGCAGTTCAACAGACCGGGAAGGGCTGGATTTGCTGAGGATGAAGGTGGAGGAAGGTGATGTCATTCTGGTTAAGAAGCTCGACCGTCTTGGCCGCGACACTGCCGATATGATCCAACTGATAAAGGAATTTGACGCTCAGGGCGTGGCAGTCCGGTTCATTGATGACGGGATCAGTACCGACGGTGATATGGGGCAAATGGTGGTCACCATCCTGTCGGCTGTGGCACAGGCTGAACGCCGGAGGATCCTAGAACGCACGAATGAGGGCCGACAGGAAGCAAAGCTGAAAGGAATCAAATTTGGCCGCAGGCGTACCGTGGACAGGAACGTCGTGCTGACGCTTCATCAGAAGGGCACTGGTGCAACGGAAATTGCTCATCAGCTCAGTATTGCCCGCTCCACGGTTTATAAAATTCTTGAAGACGAAAGGGCCTCGTGATACGCCTATTTTTATAGGTTAATGTCATGATAATAATGGTTTCTTAGACGTCAGGTGGCACTTTTCGGGGAAATGTGCGCGGAACCCCTATTTGTTTATTTTTCTAAATACATTCAAATATGTATCCGCTCATGAGACAATAACCCTGGTAAATGCTTCAATAATATTGAAAAAGGAAGAGTATGAGTATTCAACATTTTCGTGTCGCCCTTATTCCCTTTTTTGCGGCATTTTGCCTTCCTGTTTTTGCTCACCCAGAAACGCTGGTGAAAGTAAAAGATGCTGAAGATCAGTTGGGTGCACGAGTGGGTTACATCGAACTGGATCTCAACAGCGGTAAGATCCTTGAGAGTTTTCGCCCCGAAGAACGTTTTCCAATGATGAGCACTTTTAAAGTTCTGCTATGTGGTGCGGTATTATCCCGTGTTGACGCCGGGCAAGAGCAACTCGGTCGCCGCATACACTATTCTCAGAATGACTTGGTTGAGTACTCACCAGTCACAGAAAAGCATCTTACGGATGGCATGACAGTAAGAGAATTATGCAGTGCTGCCATAACCATGAGTGATAACACTGCTGCCAACTTACTTCTGACAACGATCGGAGGACCGAAGGAGCTAACCGCTTTTTTGCACAACATGGGGGATCATGTAACTCGCCTTGATCGTTGGGAACCGGAGCTGAATGAAGCCATACCAAACGACGAGCGTGACACCACGATGCCTGCAGCAATGGCAACAACGTTGCGCAAACTATTAACTGGCGAACTACTTACTCTAGCTTCCCGGCAACAATTAATAGACTGGATGGAGGCGGATAAAGTTGCAGGACCACTTCTGCGCTCGGCCCTTCCGGCTGGCTGGTTTATTGCTGATAAATCTGGAGCCGGTGAGCGTGGGTCTCGCGGTATCATTGCAGCACTGGGGCCAGATGGTAAGCCCTCCCGTATCGTAGTTATCTACACGACGGGGAGTCAGGCAACTATGGATGAACGAAATAGACAGATCGCTGAGATAGGTGCCTCACTGATTAAGCATTGGTAACTGTCAGACCAAGTTTACTCATATATACTTTAGATTGATTTAAAACTTCATTTTTAATTTAAAAGGATCTAGGTGAAGATCCTTTTTGATAATCTCATGACCAAAATCCCTTAACGTGAGTTTTCGTTCCACTGAGCGTCAGACCCCTACAAGCGTGGAACACATCTACGCCGCAGGCGACTGCACCGACCAGCCGCAGTTCGTCTATGTGGCGGCAGCGGCCGGCACTCGCGCCGCGATCAACATGACCGGCGGTGACGCGGCCCTGAACCTGACCGCGATGCCGGCCGTGGTGTTCACCGACCCGCAAGTGGCGACCGTAGGCTACAGCGAGGCGGAAGCGCACCATGACGGCATCAAAACTGATAGTCGCACGCTAACGCTGGACAACGTGCCGCGCGCGCTCGCCAACTTCGACACGCGCGGCTTCATCAAACTGGTGGTTGAAGAAGGCAGCGGACGACTGATCGGCGTGCAGGCAGTGGCCCCGGAAGCGGGCGAACTGATCCAGACGGCCGCACTGGCGATTCGCAACCGGATGACGGTGCAGGAACTGGCCGACCAGTTGTTCCCCTACCTGACGATGGTCGAAGGGTTGAAGCTCGCGGCGCAGACCTTCAACAAGGATGTGAAGCAGCTTTCCTGCTGCGCCGGGTGAGGACAAGGAGGTGTGCGATGAGCGCCTACACGGTATCGCAACTGGCCCATAACGCTGGGGTGAGCGTACATATCGTGCGCGACTACCTGGTGCGCGGCTTGTTACGGCCGGTGGCCTGCACCACGGGCGGCTACGGCGTGTTCGACGATGCGGCCTTGCAACGGCTGTGCTTCGTGCGCGCGGCCTTCGAGGCGGGTATCGGCCTGGATGCCCTGGCGCGGCTGTGCCGTGCGCTCGACGCAGCGGACGGCGCACAAGCCGCAGCGCAGCTTGCCGTGCTGCGCCAGTTGGTCGAGCGGCGGCGCGCGGCGTTGGCCCATCTGGACGCGCAACTGGCCTCCATGCCAGCCGAGCGGGCGCACGAGGAGGCATTGCCGTGAACGCCCCTGACAAACTGCCGCCCGAGACGCGCCAACCCGTTTCCGGCTACCTGTGGGGTGCGCTGGCCGTGTTGACCTGCCCCTGCCATCTGCCGATTCTCGCCGCCGTGCTGGCCGGGACGACCGCCGGTGCCTTCCTTGGCGAGCATTGGGGTGTTGCCGCGCTCGCGCTGACCGGCTTGTTCGTTCTGGCCGTAACGCGGCTGCTGCGCGCCTTCCGGGGCGGATCATGACGAGTTCGCAGCCCGCCGGATGGACGGCGGCCGAGTTGGCGCAGGCGGCGGCGCGCGGACAGCTTGACCTGCATTACCAGCCGCTGGTCGATCTGCGCGATCACCGGATCGCTGGCGCGGAAGCGTTGATGCGCTGGCGGCATCCGAGGCTTGGCCTGTTGCCGCCCGGCCAGTTCCTGCCGCTGGCCGAGTCGTTCGGCCTGATGCCGGAAATAGGCGCGTGGGTGCTGGGCGAGGCCTGTCGCCAGATGCACAAGTGGCAAGGACCGGCATGGCAACCGTTCCGTCTTGCCATCAATGTGTCCGCCAGCCAGGTTGGGCCAACGTTCGACGACGAGGTAAAGCGGGTGCTGGCCGATATGGCCCTGCCCGCCGAGCTTCTGGAGATCGAACTGACCGAATCGGTCGCATTCGGCAATCCAGCCCTGTTCGCCAGTTTCGACGCCTTGCGCGCCATCGGCGTGCGCTTCGCCGCCGACGACTTCGGCACCGGCTATTCCTGCCTGCAACATCTGAAATGCTGCCCCATCACCACATTGAAAATCGACCAATCCTTTGTCGCCAGGCTCCCGGATGATGCCCGTGACCAAACTATCGTGCGGGCGGTGATCCAGCTCGCGCACGGGCTGGGCATGGATGTCATTTTCAGAAGACGACTGCACCAGTTGATTGGGCGTAATGGCTGTTGTGCAGCCAGCTCCTGACAGTTCAATATCAGAAGTGATCTGCACCAATCTCGACTATGCTCAATACTCGTGTGCACCAAAGCGAGGTGAGCATGGCGGCGGACACCCCACGGATTCCAGAACAAGGCGTGGCCACTCTGCCTGATGAGGCTTGGGAGCGTGCGCGCCGTCGTGCGGAGATCATCAGTCCGTTGGCGCAGTCGGAGACGGTCGGGCACGAAGCGGCCGATATGGCGGCTCAGGCGCTGGGCTTGTCTCGGCGCCAGGTATACGTTCTGATCCGGCGTGCCCGGCAAGGCAGCGGCCTCGTGACGGATCTGGTGCCCGGCCAGTCCGGTGGAGGTAAAGGTAAGGGGCGCTTGCCGGAACCGGTCGAGCGCGTCATCCACGAGCTACTGCAAAAGCGGTTCCTGACCAAGCAGAAGCGCAGCCTAGCGGCCTTTCACCGCGAAGTCACTCAGGTGTGCAAGGCTCAAAAACTGCGAGTGCCGGCGCGCAATACCGTGGCCTTACGGATCGCTAGCCTTGACCCGCGCAAGGTCATCCGCCGGCGGGAAGGCCAGGATGCCGCTCGTGACCTACAAGGTGTGGGCGGCGAGCCTCCTGCCGTGACCGCGCCGCTGGAGCAGGTGCAGATAGACCATACGGTCATCGACCTGATCGTGGTCGATGACCGCGACCGGCAACCTATTGGCCGCCCGTACCTGACCCTCGCCATCGACGTGTTCACCCGCTGCGTGCTCGGCATGGTCGTCACGCTGGAAGCGCCGTCTGCCGTTTCGGTTGGCCTGTGCCTCGTGCATGTCGCCTGCGACAAGCGCCCTTGGCTGGAAGGACTGAACGTGGAAATGGATTGGCAGATGAGCGGCAAGCCCTTGCTGCTCTACCTAGACAACGCGGCCGAGTTCAAGAGCGAGGCCCTGCGCCGGGGTTGCGAGCAGCATGGCATCCGGCTGGACTATCGCCCGCTGGGACAGCCGCACTATGGCGGCATCGTGGAACGGATCATCGGCACGGCGATGCAGATGATTCACGACGAACTGCCGGGAACGACCTTCTCCAACCCTGACCAGCGCGGCGACTACGATTCCGAAAACAAGGCCGCCCTGACGCTGCGCGAGCTAGAGCGCTGGCTCACATTGGCGGTCGGCACCTACCACGGTTCGGTGCACAACGGCCTGCTCCAACCGCCGGCCGCGCGCTGGGCCGAGGCCGTGGCGCGTGTCGGCGTACCGGCCGTCGTCACACGCGCTACTTCGTTCCTGGTCGATTTTCTGCCGATCCTCCGGCGCACGCTGACCCGCACCGGCTTTGTCATCGACCACATCCACTACTACGCCGATGGGCACTGTTGCAAATAGTCGGTGGTGATAAACTTATCATCCCCTTTTGCTGATGGAGCTGCACATGAACCCATTCAAAGGCCGGCATTTTCAGCGTGACATCATTCTGTGGGCCGTACGCTGGTACTGCAAATACGGCATCAGTTACCGTGAGCTGCAGGAGATGCTGGCTGAACGCGGAGTGAATGTCGATCACTCCACGATTTACCGCTGGGTTCAGCGTTATGCGCCTGAAATGGAAAAACGGCTGCGCTGGTACTGGCGTAACCCTTCCGATCTTTGCCCGTGGCACATGGATGAAACCTACGTGAAGGTCAATGGCCGCTGGGCGTATCTGTACCGGGCCGTCGACAGCCGGGGCCGCACTGTCGATTTTTATCTCTCCTCCCGTCGTAACAGCAAAGCTGCATACCGGTTTCTGGGTAAAATCCTCAACAACGTGAAGAAGTGGCAGATCCCGCGATTCATCAACACGGATAAAGCGCCCGCCTATGGTCGCGCGCTTGCTCTGCTCAAACGCGAAGGCCGGTGCCCGTCTGACGTTGAACACCGACAGATTAAGTACCGGAACAACGTGATTGAATGCGATCATGGCAAACTGAAACGGATAATCGGCGCCACGCTGGGATTTAAATCCATGAAGACGGCTTACGCCACCATCAAAGGTATTGAGGTGATGCGTGCACTACGCAAAGGCCAGGCCTCAGCATTTTATTATGGTGATCCCCTGGGCGAAATGCGCCTGGTAAGCAGAGTTTTTGAAATGTAAGGCCTTTGAATAAGACAAAAGGCTGCCTCATCGCTAACTTTGCAACAGTGCCGTTGTGATGGCACTGTTGCAAATAGTCGGTGGTGATAAACTTATCATCCCCTTTTGCTGATGGAGCTGCACATGAACCCATTCAAAGGCCGGCATTTTCAGCGTGACATCATTCTGTGGGCCGTACGCTGGTACTGCAAATACGGCATCAGTTACCGTGAGCTGCAGGAGATGCTGGCTGAACGCGGAGTGAATGTCGATCACTCCACGATTTACCGCTGGGTTCAGCGTTATGCGCCTGAAATGGAAAAACGGCTGCGCTGGTACTGGCGTAACCCTTCCGATCTTTGCCCGTGGCACATGGATGAAACCTACGTGAAGGTCAATGGCCGCTGGGCGTATCTGTACCGGGCCGTCGACAGCCGGGGCCGCACTGTCGATTTTTATCTCTCCTCCCGTCGTAACAGCAAAGCTGCATACCGGTTTCTGGGTAAAATCCTCAACAACGTGAAGAAGTGGCAGATCCCGCGATTCATCAACACGGATAAAGCGCCCGCCTATGGTCGCGCGCTTGCTCTGCTCAAACGCGAAGGCCGGTGCCCGTCTGACGTTGAACACCGACAGATTAAGTACCGGAACAACGTGATTGAATGCGATCATGGCAAACTGAAACGGATAATCGGCGCCACGCTGGGATTTAAATCCATGAAGACGGCTTACGCCACCATCAAAGGTATTGAGGTGATGCGTGCACTACGCAAAGGCCAGGCCTCAGCATTTTATTATGGTGATCCCCTGGGCGAAATGCGCCTGGTAAGCAGAGTTTTTGAAATGTAAGGCCTTTGAATAAGACAAAAGGCTGCCTCATCGCTAACTTTGCAACAGTGCCCATTTATGAATGTTCCTGTTATGGCTTATGTTCAAGAAAGCATTGCCCCTGAAATGATGGGCAAGGTGTTTTCCCTTTTGATGACCGCCATGACTCTTTCTATGCCGATAGGCTTACTTGTTGCAGGTCCGGTTGTTGAGGTTATAGGTGTTAATACATGATTTTTCTGGTCTGGTGTTGCGTTGATAGTAAACGCTGTTCTCTGCCGCATTCTGACACGACGCTATGACAAAGTAACAATGAAACCGCAAGTGGACTGAAAAAAGGACCGGGTTGATGATAATTTGTAGTGGTGAGCTTCTGGGAGTACAAAACAAAGTGCTCAAAATTGTCGGGCTCATGGCGTTTAACGGTATTAATTTCGCTTATAATAATCTTTCTATAATAGCCTAAAGGAGAATATCTATGATACCTAATAGCGAAAATAAAAGAGTATGGTTTATTACCGGAGCAAGCAAGGGGCTTGGCTATGCTTTTACATGCGCCGCCTTGAAAGCCGGGGATAAAGTTGTTGCAGTTGCAAGGACTATCGATAATTTGGCGAAGCTAGAAGAAACATATCAAGAGAGCTTACTGCCATTAAACCTCGATGTTACAGATAGGGAGGCTGTTTTTTCTACGGTTGAAACAGCAGTTAAACATTTCGGTAGGCTTGATATTGTTGTTAATAATGCGGGTATCATGACTATGGGTATGATTGAAGAACTAAACGAATCCGATGCTCGGAAACTAATGGACACAAACTTTTTTGGAGCTCTTTGGGTTTGTCAGGCAGTGATGCCCTATTTGAGGTCGCAGCGTTCTGGACATATCATACAGATTACAAGCATTGGCGCTATTATCTCGGGTCCGATGTCTGGTATTTACAGTGCAAGTAAATTTGCGCTGGAAGGAATGAGTGAAGCCTTAGCAAAAGAAGCGGAACATTTCGGAGTGAAACTCACTATGGTGGAACCAGGAGGATATTGGACAGATTTATACACTTCGATGAGTTACAGCAATCCATTAGATTCATACGGTACACTGCGCGATGAGCTGGCGAAACAGTATTCCGAAGATTCGGTCGATAGTGATCCTTCCTTGGCAGCGGAAGCCCTTATGAAATTAGTAGCCAGCAATAATCCGCCTTTGAGGCTTATCCTTGGCAGCATGGTATACGATTTGGCGATGGATACCTTAAAAGCACGGATGGCTACCTGGGAAGAATGGGAAGCTGTTAGCCGTGCATCAGAAAAGGCTATTCCTGCACCGGAGAGATATGGAGTATAATACCAAACATGGTTTTTGAGGCAAGGACGAAACTATCATGAAAATTGAAATTATGGAATATAACCCGGATTGGACAAAGAATTTTGAAGAAGAGAAAATAAAATTGCTCCATTTTTTCGGTTCTCATGCCGTAGCCATTGAACATATCGGAAGCACGGCGATACCCAATCAACGGGCGAAACCGGTTATAGATATATTTATTGGCGTTTCGCCTTTTGCTGAACTACCTTTTATCAGCGCATTTTTAATGCAAAGGAGTATCACCACACTCCGACAGATATGACAGGCAGATATTTGTTTGCAAAATATACAAATGAAGTTTGGACCCATAATCTTCTTGCTTTGGTGTAGGTATAATACCCAAAAACGAAGTTTATGCGGAACAGGATAACACCTCGAAATCGGAGTTTATATGGCTTCGTGGGGGAGTTATGTGTTTGAGCTTTGTCGCATTAACGCGAATCAGGGGTTGACGGCAGAAATAGACTGGAATTACACTTCTTGGAGTCGGCGTTGCCGGAAAATTCTGATTGGATTAGTTGTTCGGGGTGCGAAAACAGTCGTAGTTCGGGGAAAAAACCGAATTTTGACCCAAAACCGCGAAAAACTCGAAATGACAGTTCCTATCAGTTTTCATAATGAATTAAAACAAAAAAATTAGGCTGCAAAGATAGGGAAAATGTGTCAATTTGCGTAAGTGATAATTAGTCAATTAAGATAAATGCTACTTTTGTAATCAAAGCAAAATGATATGAGCAAGATTTTTGGAATCGTAAATATAACCACCGATAGTTTTTCCGATGGAGGACTTTATTTAGATACAGATAAGGCAATTGAGCATGCTCTGCATTTGGTTGAAGATGGAGCAGATGTGATTGATTTGGGAGCCGCTTCCAGTAATCCTGATACAACTGAAGTGGGCGTTGTGGAAGAAATCAAAAGACTCAAACCTGTCATTAAGGCTTTAAAAGAAAAAGGCATTTCTATTTCTGTTGATACATTTAAACCTGAGGTTCAGAGTTTTTGCATAGAACAAAAGGTTGATTTTATTAATGATATTCAAGGTTTTCCTTATCCTGAGATTTATTCAGGCTTGGCAAAGTCAGATTGCAAACTTGTGTTGATGCACTCCGTTCAGCGAATTGGTGCAGCTACTAAAGTTGAAACGAATCCGGAAGAGGTTTTTACTTCCATGATGGAATTTTTTAAAGAAAGAATTGCTGCTTTAGTTGAGGCTGGTGTAAAGCGTGAACGAATTATTCTTGATCCGGGTATGGGCTTCTTTTTAGGCTCTAATCCAGAAACATCTATTCTTGTTTTGAAGCGTTTCCCTGAAATTCAAGAAGCTTTTAATTTGCAAGTAATGATTGCAGTGTCACGGAAATCATTCTTAGGTAAAATAACTGGAACCGATGTGAAATCTCGTTTAGCACCAACTCTTGCAGCAGAAATGTATGCATACAAAAAAGGTGCAGATTATCTCCGCACCCATGATGTTAAGTCTTTATCAGATGCCTTGAAAATATCCAAAGCCCTAGGTTAGTTTTATTTTTTTAGCTTTCTAAATGAATATGCTATACTTGCTCTGAAGTTGTGTTGGCGTACTTGACTTAGGTCTGGATCTTTCGAACTGTTACTAAGAGGGTAATCATAGCCAAACATAAACTGGAAATGTCCTAATTCTAAACCTGTTCCAATACCTACACTATAATCAAGAGGACTTAAACTTCCATCACTTCCAAAAGGTTTTGTGTACTTCTCTTGAGTTTTCGTAGCTAAATAGTAGTGTTTGTTGGTAAATCCAAATAATCCAATATTCAATCTTGCGACCGGGAAAGTCCTCTTGAAAGTACCACAAGTTCGCGGGATGGAGTTTTATCCCAGCTGCATCGAGAAAGGCATGCGCAGTGAGCGTGCTCTCAAGCTCGCCATCGCCGAAATGTATGTCAAAGGAGTAAGTACCCGCAGGGTCTCGGATATCGTCGAAATTCTTTGTGGCACCGAAGTCAGCTCGTCCCAGGTCAGCAGGCTGGCAAAGGAGCTCGATGAAGAGATTACGTCTTGGAAGGCGCAGCCTGTCGGACAGATTCAATACTTGGTACTTGATGCGACCTATGAATCGGTTCGCGTCGGTTCCCATGTGGTCAAGCAGGCGCTTCTAGTGGCTATTGGCGTTGATTACAGCGGGAATCGGCATATTCTTGACGCCGAAGTCGCGAACAGTGAGGCAGAGGTAAACTGGCGTTCCTTTCTCGAGGGTCTCGTACGACGAGGGATGCACGGCCTGCGAATGATCACCAGTGATGACCACTCAGGACTGCGCGCGGCAATCGATGCTGTCTTCCCTGGAATTCTGTGGCAACGCTGCCAGTTTCATCTGCAGCAGAATGCCCACTCCTACGTCACGAAAAAAGATGAGATCCCGCTGATAGCCGCTGATATTCGGAAGGTGTTCAATCGGAATATGTCAAGATAGTTTATGCCAGATTTTTGAGAGGTTTGCATCAAGCAGCCTTCGAAAGAGGACGGCATGACATTGAGACCGGCAAGGCGTCGTAGATACGCACTTTCCCAGTACGCCACCGTAAGGGGTTTTTCTCTTTGGCAGCAAGAATGGTTTGGTTTCTTTTTTCCTCGGCGCCGTAGGCGTCCGACTAACACCTGAATTAAGCCGCGCCGCGAAGCGGCGTCGGCTTGAATGAACTGTTAGATGCCAGCCCGATCAATGTGCGCTGACCTTGGATAGCAGATTTAGAACGGCGACGCCACTAACGATAAGTCCCATGCCAACGAACGCCCACAAGTCTAGTTTCTGGCCATGGAAGATCCAAGCGATAGCTGCCACAAGTACGATGCCGAGGCCAGCCCAAACAGCATAAGCAATGCCGACCGGGATGGACTTGAGTGCGAGAGAGAGGAAATAGAACGCAAGCCCGTAGCCAGCCACAACTACAACAGAAGGAACTAACTTGGTGAATCCATGGCTGGACTTCAGTGCGGAAGTTGCGACGACCTCACCAAATATTGCAATAGCCAGAAAGAGCCAGTTCTTCACGTGCAATCTCCTCTACGGTATGAAGGATAAATAGTGGTGGCTATGAGTTGCCAAAAACAGTCTTGCGGCTGTCGATTTTCTGTGAGCATACGCAACGCCAAATCTGGCATCTAACGCTTGAGTTAAGCCGCGCCGCGAAGCGGCGTCGGCTTGAACGAATTGTTAGACATTATTTGCCGACTACCTTGGTGATCTCGCCTTTCACGTAGTGAACAAATTCTTCCAACTGATCTGCGCGGGAGGCCAAGCGATCTTCTTCTTGTCCAAGATAAGCCTGTCTAGCTTCAAGTATGACGGGCTGATACTGGGCCGGCAGGCGCTCCATTGCCCAGTCGGCAGCGACATCCTTCGGCGCGATTTTGCCGGTTACTGCGCTGTACCAAATGCGGGACAACGTAAGCACTACATTTCGCTCATCGCCAGCCCAGTCGGGCGGCGAGTTCCATAGCGTTAAGGTTTCATTTAGCGCCTCAAATAGATCCTGTTCAGGAACCGGATCAAAGAGTTCCTCCGCCGCTGGACCTACCAAGGCAACGCTATGTTCTCTTGCTTTTGTCAGCAAGATAGCCAGATCAATGTCGATCGTGGCTGGCTCGAAGATACCTGCAAGAATGTCATTGCGCTGCCATTCTCCAAATTGCAGTTCGCGCTTAGCTGGATAACGCCACGGAATGATGTCGTCGTGCACAACAATGGTGACTTCTACAGCGCGGAGAATCTCGCTCTCTCCAGGGGAAGCCGAAGTTTCCAAAAGGTCGTTGATCAAAGCTCGCCGCGTTGTTTCATCAAGCCTTACGGTCACCGTAACCAGCAAATCAATATCACTGTGTGGCTTCAGGCCGCCATCCACTGCGGAGCCGTACAAATGTACGGCCAGCAACGTCGGTTCGAGATGGCGCTCGATGACGCCAACTACCTCTGATAGTTGAGTCGATACTTCGGCGATCACCGCTTCCCTCATGATGTTTAACGCCTGGCACAGCGGATCGCAAACCTGGCGCGGCTTTTGGTACAAAAGGCGTGACAGGTTTGCGAATCCGTTGCTGCCACTTGTTAACCCTTTTGCCAGATTTGGTAACTATAATTTATGTTAGAGGCGAAGTCTTGGGTAAAAACTGGCCTAAAATTGCTGGGGATTTCAGGAAAGTAAACATCACCTTCCGGCTCGATGTCTATTGTAGATATATGTAGTGTATCTACTTGATCGATCAGGCTTTTGTATATCTCCCCACCACCTGAAACAATGACATGATCCGTTATTTTCTTTAGGTTGGTTAAAGCATCTTTAATTGATGGAAAGATCACTACGTTCTCATTGTCAGATGTAAAACTTGAACGTGTTACGACCGCATACTTTCGGTTGGGTAATGCTCCCATTGATTCAAAAGTCTTGCGTCCAACCAACAGCCATTGGTTATAGGTAATAGCTTTAAACAGGAGCTGTTCACCTTTGGCACTCCATGGAATATCAGGGCCATTCCCGATAACTCCATTCTTCGATATAGCTACCATTAGTGATAGTTTCACAATTCTTCCTCAGAGGTTAACTTTGTTTTAGGGCGACTGCCCTGCTGCGTAACATCGTTGCTGCTCCATAACATCAAACATCGACCCACGGCGTAACGCGCTTGCTGCTTGGATGCCCGAGGCATAGACTGTACAAAAAAACAGTCATAACAAGCCATGAAAACCGCCACTGCGCCGTTACCACCGCTGCGTTCGGTCAAGGTTCTGGACCAGTTGCGTGAGCGCATACGCTACTTGCATTACAGCTTACGAACCGAACAGGCTTATGTCCACTGGGTTCGTGCCTTCATCCGTTTCCACGGTGTGCGTCACCCGGCAACCTTGGGCAGCAGCGAAGTCGAGGCATTTCTGTCCTGGCTGGCGAACGAGCGCAAGGTTTCGGTCTCCACGCATCGTCAGGCATTGGCGGCCTTGCTGTTCTTCTACGGCAAGGTGCTGTGCACGGATCTGCCCTGGCTTCAGGAGATCGGAAGACCTCGGCCGTCGCGGCGCTTGCCGGTGGTGCTGACCCCGGATGAAGTGGTTCGCATCCTCGGTTTTCTGGAAGGCGAGCATCGTTTGTTCGCCCAGCTTCTGTATGGAACGGGCATGCGGATCAGTGAGGGTTTGCAACTGCGGGTCAAGGATCTGGATTTCGATCACGGCACGATCATCGTGCGGGAGGGCAAGGGCTCCAAGGATCGGGCCTTGATGTTACCCGAGAGCTTGGCACCCAGCCTGCGCGAGCAGCTGTCGCGTGCACGGGCATGGTGGCTGAAGGACCAGGCCGAGGGCCGCAGCGGCGTTGCGCTTCCCGACGCCCTTGAGCGGAAGTATCCGCGCGCCGGGCATTCCTGGCCGTGGTTCTGGGTTTTTGCGCAGCACACGCATTCGACCGATCCACGGAGCGGTGTCGTGCGTCGCCATCACATGTATGACCAGACCTTTCAGCGCGCCTTCAAACGTGCCGTAGAACAAGCAGGCATCACGAAGCCCGCCACACCGCACACCCTCCGCCACTCGTTCGCGACGGCCTTGCTCCGCAGCGGTTACGACATTCGAACCGTGCAGGATCTGCTCGGCCATTCCGACGTCTCTACGACGATGATTTACACGCATGTGCTGAAAGTTGGCGGTGCCGGAGTGCGCTCACCGCTTGATGCGCTGCCGCCCCTCACTAGTGAGAGGTAGGGCAGCGCAAGTCAATCCTGGCGGATTCACTACCCCTGCGCGAAGGCCATCGGTGCCGCATCGAACGGCCGGTTGCGGAAAGTCCTCCCTGCGTCCGCTGATGGCCGGCAGCAGCCCGTCGTTGCCTGATGGATCCAACCCCTCCGCTGCTATAGTGCAGTCGGCTTCTGACGTTCAGTGCAGCCGTCTTCTGAAAACGACAATGGAGGTGGTAGCCGAGGGTGTGGAAACACCCGACTGCCTTGCGTGGTTGCGGCAGGCGGGTTGCGACACGGTGCAGGGTTTCCTGTTCGCCAGGCCGATGCCGGCGGCGGCCTTCGTCGGCTTCGTCAACCAATGGAGGAACACCACCATGAACGCCAATGAACCGAGCACCAGTTGCTGCGTGTGCTGCAAGGAAATCCCGCTCGATGCCGCCTTCACGCCGGAAGGGGCCGAGTACGTGGAGCATTTCTGCGGGCTGGAGTGCTATCAGCGCTTCCAGGCGCGGGCCAGCACTGCGACCGAAACCAGCGTCAAACCGGACGCTTGTGATTCGCCGCCGTCAGGTTGAGGCATACCCTAACTTGATGTCAGGCAGGGCCGCGCCGCTTCGTCAGAATAGAGTCTGCTTTCCCATTTTTTGACACATGCCCGCGAAGGTTATAGATTTCAGCCTGACAGAAATGGGCTTTGAGGCACAACGGAACAGAAAGTGCACTTAAGCCGCCTTCAACCAAGGAGACATCGTGCAGGGGCACCGCATCGGCTACGTCCGGGTCAGCAGCTTTGACCAGAACCCGGAACGCCAGCTGGAACAAACCCAGGTGAGCAAGGTGTTCACCGACAAGGCATCGGGCAAGGACACCCAGCGCCCCCAGCTCGAAGCGCTGCTGAGCTTCGTCCGCGAAGGCGATACAGTGGTGGTGCACAGCATGGATCGGCTGGCCCGCAACCTCGATGACCTGCGTCGCTTGGTACAGAAGCTGACTCAGCGCGGCGTGCGCATCGAGTTCCTGAAGGAGGGCCTGGTGTTCACTGGCGAGGACTCGCCGATGGCCAACCTGATGCTGTCGGTGATGGGGGCCTTCGCTGAGTTCGAGCGCGCCCTGATCCGCGAGCGGCAGCGTGAGGGCATCGCCTTGGCCAAGCAGCGTGGCGCGTACCGGGGCCGCAAGAAAGCCCTGTCCGATGAGCAGGCTGCTACCCTGCGGCAGCGAGCGACGGCCGGCGAGCCCAAGGCGCAGCTTGCCCGCGAGTTCAACATCAGCCGGGAAACCCTCTACCAGTACCTCCGCACGGACGACTGACACATGCCGCGTCGCTTGATCCTCTCGGCCACGGAGCGGGACACCCTGCTTGCGCTGCCGGAAAGCCAGGATGACCTGATCCGCTACTACACCTTCAACGACTCCGACCTGTCGCTGATCCGCCAGCGACGCGGCGACGCCAACCGCCTCGGCTTCGCCGTGCAGCTCTGCCTGCTGCGCTACCCCGGTTACGCGCTGGGAACCGACAGCGAGCTGCCCGAGCCGGTCATCCTGTGGGTGGCGAAGCAAGTCCAGGCCGAGCCGGCGAGCTGGGCAAAGTACGGCGAGCGCGACGTGACCCGTCGCGAGCATGCCCAGGAACTGCGCACCTACCTGCAACTGGCCCCGTTCGGCCTGTCCGACTTCCGCGCCCTGGTGCGCGAGCTAACCGAGCTGGCCCAGCAGACCGACAAAGGCTTGCTGCTGGCCGGTCAGGCCCTGGAGAGCCTACGGCAGAAACGACGCATCCTGCCGGCGCTGAGCGTGATTGACCGGGCCTGCTCGGAAGCCATTGCGCGAGCCAATCGGCGGGTCTACCGCGCCCTGGTCGAACCACTCACGGACTCGCATCGGGCCAAGCTGGACGAGCTGTTGAAGCTCAAGGCCGGCAGCAGCATCACCTGGTTGACCTGGCTGCGCCAGGCACCGCTGAAACCCAACTCTCGGCACATGCTGGAACACATCGAGCGGCTGAAGACATTTCAGTTGGTGGACTTGCCCGAAGGCCTGGGCCGGCACATCCACCAGAACCGCCTGCTCAAGCTGGCCCGCGAGGGTGGGCAGATGACGCCCAAAGACCTCGGTAAGTTCGAGCCGCAGCGCCGCTACGCGACCCTGGCCGCCGTGGTGCTGGAGAGCACCGCGACCGTGATCGATGAGCTGGTCGATCTGCATGACCGCATCCTGGTCAAGCTGTTCAGCGGCGCGAAGCACAAGCATCAGCAGCAGTTCCAGAAGCAGGGCAAGGCGATCAACGACAAGGTGCGCCTGTACTCCAGGATCGGCCAGGCGCTGCTGGAAGCGAAGGAAAGCGGCAGCGACCCCTATGCCGCCATCGAGGCGGTGATTCCCTGGGACGAGTTCACCGAGAGCGTCAGCGAGGCCGAGCTGCTGGCCCGGCCGGAAGGCTTCGACCACCTGCACCTGGTCGGCGAGAACTTCGCCACCCTGCGCCGTTACACGCCGGCCTTGCTGGAGGTGCTGGAACTGCGCGCCGCGCCGGCCGCGCAAGGCGTGCTGGCAGCCGTGCAGACCCTGCGTGAGATGAACGCCGACAACCTGCGCAAGGTGCCGGCCGATGCACCCACGGCCTTCATCAAGCCGCGCTGGAAGCCGCTGGTGATCACCCCGGAAGGCCTCGACCGGAAATTCTACGAAATCTGCGCCCTGTCCGAGCTGAAGAACGCCCTGCGCTCCGGCGACATCTGGGTCAAGGGCTCGCGGCAGTTCCGCGACTTCGACGACTACCTGCTGCCGGCCGAGAAGTTCGCCGCACTCAAGCGCGAGCAGGCCCTGCCCCTGGCGATCAACCCGAACAGCGACCAGTACCTGGAAGAGCGTTTGCAGCTGCTGGACGAGCAGTTGGCCACCGTCACCCGCCTGGCCAAGGACAACGAGCTGCCCGATGCCATCCTCACCGAGTCAGGGCTGAAAATCACCCCGCTGGATGCGGCGGTGCCGGATCGGGCGCAGGCGCTGATCGACCAAACCAGCCAGTTACTGCCGCGCATCAAGATCACCGAACTGCTGATGGACGTGGACGACTGGACGGGCTTCAGCCGCCACTTCACCCACTTGAAGGACGGGGCCGAGGCCAAAGACAGGACGTTGCTGCTGTCCGCAATCCTCGGTGATGCGATCAACCTCGGGCTGACCAAGATGGCCGAGTCGAGCCCCGGCCTGACCTACGCCAAGCTGTCCTGGCTGCAAGCCTGGCACATCCGCGACGAAACCTATTCGGCGGCCTTGGCCGAGCTGGTCAACCACCAGTATCGCCACGCCTTTGCCGCCCACTGGGGCGACGGCACGACCTCATCCTCCGATGGCCAGCGCTTCCGCGCGGGTGGCCGGGGCGAGAGCACCGGGCACGTCAACCCGAAGTACGGTAGCGAGCCGGGACGGCTGTTCTATACCCATATCTCCGACCAGTACGCGCCGTTCAGCACCCGCGTGGTGAATGTCGGCGTCCGCGATTCCACCTATGTGCTCGACGGCCTGCTGTACCACGAGTCCGACCTGCGGATCGAGGAGCACTACACCGACACGGCCGGCTTCACCGATCACGTCTTTGCCCTGATGCACCTGCTAGGCTTCCGCTTCGCGCCGCGCATCCGCGACCTCGGCGAAACCAAGCTGTACGTGCCGCAGGGCGTGCAAGCCTACCCGACGTTGCGCCCGCTGATCGGCGGCACCCTGAACATCAAGCACGTGCGTGCCCACTGGGACGACATCCTGCGCCTGGCCAGCTCGATCAAGCAGGGCACCGTCACCGCCTCGCTGATGCTGCGCAAGCTCGGCAGCTACCCGCGCCAGAACGGACTGGCCGTGGCCCTGCGCGAGCTGGGCCGGATCGAGCGCACGCTGTTCATCCTGGACTGGCTGCAAAGTGTTGAACTGCGCCGCCGCGTGCATGCCGGCCTGAACAAAGGTGAGGCGCGCAACTCGCTGGCCAGGGCGGTGTTCTTCAACCGCCTTGGGGAAATCAGGGATCGGAGCTTCGAGCAGCAGCGCTACCGGGCCAGCGGCCTCAACCTGGTGACGGCGGCTATCGTGCTGTGGAACACGGTGTACCTGGAACGCGCCACCCAGGGGTTGGTCGAGGCCGGCAAGCCGGTGGACGGCGAGCTGCTGCAATTCCTGTCGCCGCTGGGCTGGGAGCACATCAACCTAACCGGCGATTACGTCTGGCGGCAGAGCCGCAGACTGGAAGACGGGAAGTTTCGGCCCTTACGGATGCCCGGAAAACCTTAGCGTACGATTTTTTCCGAATTCTGCGGGCTCCCCTATCTCATCTGCGCAAGGCAGAACGTGAAGACGGCCGCCCTGGACCTCGCCCGCGAGCGCCAGGCGCACGAGGCCGGCGCGCGGACCCGCGCCACGGCCCACGAGCGGACGCCGCAGCAGGAGCGCCAGAAGGCCGCCAGAGAGGCCGAGCGCGTGGACGCTAGGGCAGGGCATGAAAAAGCCCGTAGCGGGCTGCTACGGGCGTCTGACGCGGTGGAAAGGGGGAGGGGATGTTGTCTACATGGCTCTGCTGTAGTGAGTGGGTTGCGCTCCGGCAGCGGTCCTGATCAATCGTCACCCTTTCTCGGTCCTTCAACGTTCCTGACAACGAGCCTCCTTTTCGCCAATCCATCGACAATCACCGCGAGTCCCTGCTCGAACGCTGCGTCCGGACCGGCTTCGTCGAAGGCGTCTATCGCGGCCCGCAACAGCGGCGAGAGCGGAGCCTGTTCAACGGTGCCGCCGCGCTCGCCGGCATCGCTGTCGCCGGCCTGCTCCTCAAGCACGGCCCCAACAGTGAAGTAGCTGATTGTCATCAGCGCATTGACGGCGTCCCCGGCCGAAAAACCCGCCTCGCAGAGGAAGCGAAGCTGCGCGTCGGCCGTTTCCATCTGCGGTGCGCCCGGTCGCGTGCCGGCATGGATGCGCGCGCCATCGCGGTAGGCGAGCAGCGCCTGCCTGAAGCTGCGGGCATTCCCGATCAGAAATGAGCGCCAGTCGTCGTCGGCTCTCGGCACCGAATGCGTATGATTCTCCGCCAGCATGGCTTCGGCCAGTGCGTCGAGCAGCGCCCGCTTGTTCCTGAAGTGCCAGTAAAGCGCCGGCTGCTGAACCCCCAACCGTTCCGCCAGTTTGCGTGTCGTCAGACCGTCTACGCCGACCTCGTTCAACAGGTCCAGGGCGGCACGGATCACTGTATTCGGCTGCAACTTTGTCATGCTTGACACTTTATCACTGATAAACATAATATGTCCACCAACTTATCAGTGATAAAGAATCCGCGCGTTCAATCGGACCAGCGGAGGCTGCTCCGGAGGCCAGACGTGAAACCCAACAGACCCCTGATCGTAATTCTGAGCACTGTCGCGCTCGACGCTGTCGGCATCGGCCTGATTATGCCGGTGCTGCCGGGCCTCCTGCGCGATCTGGTTCACTCGAACGACGTCACCGCCCACTATGGCATTCTGCTGGCGCTGTATGCGTTGATGCAATTTGCCTGCGCACCTGTGCTGGGCGCGCTGTCGGATCGTTTCGGGCGGCGGCCGGTCTTGCTCGTCTCGCTGGCCGGCGCTGCTGTCGACTACGCCATCATGGCGACGACGCCTTTCCTTTGGGTTCTCTATATCGGGCGGATCGTGGCCGGCATCACCGGGGCGACTGGGGCGGTAGCCGGCGCTTATATTGCCGATATCACTGATGGCGATGAGCGCGCGCGGCACTTCGGCTTCATGAGCGCCTGTTTCGGGTTCGGGATGGTCGCGGGACCTGTGCTCGGTGGGCTGATGGGCGGTTTCTCCCCCCACGCTCCGTTCTTCGCCGCGGCAGCCTTGAACGGCCTCAATTTCCTGACGGGCTGTTTCCTTTTGCCGGAGTCGCACAAAGGCGAACGCCGGCCGTTACGCCGGGAGGCTCTCAACCCGCTCGCTTCGTTCCGGTGGGCCCGGGGCATGACCGTCGTCGCCGCCCTGATGGCGGTCTTCTTCATCATGCAACTTGTCGGACAGGTGCCGGCCGCGCTTTGGGTCATTTTCGGCGAGGATCGCTTTCACTGGGACGCGACCACGATCGGCATTTCGCTTGCCGCATTTGGCATTCTGCATTCACTCGCCCAGGCAATGATCACCGGCCCTGTAGCCGCCCGGCTCGGCGAAAGGCGGGCACTCATGCTCGGAATGATTGCCGACGGCACAGGCTACATCCTGCTTGCCTTCGCGACACGGGGATGGATGGCGTTCCCGATCATGGTCCTGCTTGCTTCGGGTGGCATCGGAATGCCGGCGCTGCAAGCAATGTTGTCCAGGCAGGTGGATGAGGAACGTCAGGGGCAGCTGCAAGGCTCACTGGCGGCGCTCACCAGCCTGACCTCGATCGTCGGACCCCTCCTCTTCACGGCGATCTATGCGGCTTCTATAACAACGTGGAACGGGTGGGCATGGATTGCAGGCGCTGCCCTCTACTTGCTCTGCCTGCCGGCGCTGCGTCGCGGGCTTTGGAGCGGCGCAGGGCAACGAGCCGATCGCTGATCGTGGAAACGATAGGCCTATGCCATGCGGGTCAAGGCGACTTCCGGCAAGCTATACGCGCCCTAGGAGTGCGGTTGGAACGTTGGCCCAGCCAGATACTCCCGATCACGAGCAGGACGCCGATGATTTGAAGCGCACTCAGCGTCTGATCCAAGAACAACCATCCTAGCAACACGGCGGTCCCCGGGCTGAGAAAGCCCAGTAAGGAAACAACTGTAGGTTCGAGTCGCGAGATCCCCCGGAACCAAAGGAAGTAGGTTAAACCCGCTCCGATCAGGCCGAGCCACGCCAGGCCGAGAACATTGGTTCCTGTAGGCATCGGGATTGGCGGATCAAACACTAAAGCTACTGGAACGAGCAGAAGTCCTCCGGCCGCCAGTTGCCAGGCGGTAAAGGTGAGCAGAGGCACGGGAGGTTGCCACTTGCGGGTCAGCACGGTTCCGAACGCCATGGAAACCGCCCCCGCCAGGCCCGCTGCGACGCCGACAGGATCTAGCGCTGCGTTTGGTGTCAACACCAACAGCGCCACGCCCGCAGTTCCGCAAATAGCCCCCAGGACCGCCATCAATCGTATCGGGCTACCTAGCAGAGCGGCAGAGATGAACACGACCATCAGCGGCTGCACAGCGCCTACCGTCGCCGCGACCCCGCCCGGCAGGCGGTAGACCGAAATAAACAACAAGCTCCAGAATAGCGAAATATTAAGTGCGCCGAGGATGAAGATGCGCATCCACCAGATTCCCGTTGGAATCTGTCGGACGATCATCACGAGCAATAAACCCGCCGGCAACGCCCGCAGCATCGCGACCGTCATCGGTGAGAAGTTCGGCAGGTATTGGGTGGTGACAATGTAGGTGCTGCCCCAAATGGCAGGTGCTATCGCTGTGAACAATAAATCGGGCGTGCGTAATGACATGCGATTACAAGACCTCCGCTACGGCGATGGGTTTTTGAGAGTTGCAGGCGCCGCGATGACCGCACCCTGACTTGGACTGGCCCTGCCTCGCACCAATCCACCTGCGGCTATGGCCGCGATCATGCGAGGCCCGAAAATTACACGACCTGTACACGTCCGCCGAACCCGGAACGCAACAGAGCTTCGTGGGCATCCCGATCCGGGTCGTAGCAGCAGTCCTGGACCAAACGCACGTCGTAGTCCGCATCACTAGCCCAGGCGACGCTTGAAAGAACAACGCCGGTGGTGCTTATCCCGGCCATGACAAGCGTGCTTACGCCGCGCGTCCGAAGGTCGGCGTCGAGCGCCGTGCCATAAAAGACGCTGGCTCGCGGACATGCATAGAAAAGGTCGCCCCGTTCGATCGCAAGCCCTTCGACGGGCAGACCGGTGCGAAATCGTCCGCTCGGGAGATACGGTGAGATTTGGCGATTCGTCGCCGGCGGCGCATGTTCATACTCTTCGCCGAGCGAAAAGTTGGGGAACAGCACGGGCCGGCCGCGCAAGGCGTGCTGGCAGCCGTGCAGACCCTGCGTGAGATGAACGCC
>OERD01000135.1_pt1 | contig 27198 bp, 25 predicted proteins | sample 1539941 | NCBI WGS metagenome assembly OERD01 (sample SAMEA3891242, study PRJEB23780) | metagenome | biome: terrestrial biome; feature: animal house; material: water of meat washing | place: Italy | collected 2015-05-12
AAAGCCCAAGCGATTCAATCGCTTGGGCTTTTTTGTATCTGCAGTATTTGGCATTTCAATGGACACGTCATATGGACGATAAAAATGGCTCGGGTTGTCCCTGAGCCATTTTCACCTTGAATGATGGCTTAGATCCGCCCCTGATAGCGCAGGGGGAAGCGGCCCTGACTGTCGGGCTGGCCGAGGAAGGGGAGCCCTTGTTGCATCTGCGGTGGCAGTTCTGGGCCCGGCTTCAGGGTGCCCTGGAACAGGTATTGGCCATTGGGTTGCAGCTCGAGGCGACCCATGGTCTGCACCGCATCGGAGCCCTGCTTGAGTTCGGCCACCAGTTTGGAGTCGAGGCAGGTGAGCTTCAGCTCGGGGTCGGCCAGATCCAGCTTGCCCGCCGGGGTATCGGCGCTGGCGTTGTACCAGTCGAGGTTGCCGTAGAGGTTGTCACACCAGGGGTTGCCCTGGGCAAATTGCTCCACTTTGAGCTGCAGCTGGCCGCTGACGGTGAGCGGGATCGGCAGGCGCATCGGCACCCGGCTCAGCAACCAGGGGGCGGGGGCGTTGAGGGTCAGATCCCGGCCGAAGGCGGCGCCATTCCAGCCGACAACGCCCTGACCATTGAGGCCGTTGCGATCGCCAAAGCGAATGGCCACTTCGGGGGCGAAGCGCAGCAGCGACCAGCCGTTGAGATCCCAGCGCAGCTGGTTCACCGATTCGCTGGCATATTGCAGTCGGGCAATCTGGCCACTCCAGAGGGTGCCGCTCACCCCTTCCAGTTTCAGCAGGTTGGCAACGTTGGCAGGCAGCGGCAGATGGCGAGCCACCAGTGCCGCGGGCAGGGTGGCCAGCAGGAAGATCAGATAGGCGGCCAGAAACAGGCTGGCAATCAGGATGCGTTTTTTCATAGGAAACGACTCAACTGCAAGAGAGAAACCCGGCCCGGCGCACTGGCTACATGACGGTGAGAGAGCAGCAACCGGCGGGGTGTGACCATGGGATGTTTCATTGAGGACGACTCAACTGCAAACGTCTGACCTTGACCAGACCCGGGGCCAGATCCTCGCGGGCGATCTCGATGATTTGAACCTGAATGCCGTGCTGCTCCACCAGCGTGGAGAGCCAGAGCAGCAAGTCATCGAACTGGACCGTGTCGATCCACACTTGCAGCTCCTGCGCCTGGGGTTGCAGCCGGGCAATCTTGATCTTGTGGTTGAAGGCGGTGCGGTTGACCACCCCTTCCAGGGTGCCGCTGGTATCGATCTGGCGACCCGAGCCCCCCTGCATGGCCAGCACCTCTTCACCTTTCTCCTTGAGCCAGGCGAGGGTCTGCTGCTGGTTCTGCACCTGCCGCTCCCGCTCTGCGATGCGGTTGGCGATGGGCTGCCAGACGCTCCAGTAGAAGAGACCGACCAGCAGCAGAACGCCACCCGTGACCACCAGCCGCTGTTCCCGTGCGGTGATGCCGTGCCACCAGCTCTGCAATTTTTCCATCATGATGATTTACCCTTGAGCACCAGTGCGCCCTCTACCTTGCCCTCGGTGCTGCGCACCTCGCCTTGCTGTACCTCGAATTGCTTGCCGGCCAGCTCACGGAACCGCTCGATCTCGGCAAAGCCTGGGGCGGTCACCTGCAGCCTCAGCTCGCGGCGACTGGCATCAAAGCGCATCACCTGTGGTTTCAGACCGGGTACTTCGGCAAAGGTGGGGGCCAGCTCGGTGAGCATCAGCAGCACGCCGTTTTGCGGGGCTTGTCCCATCTGTTGCAGATGCTGGTTCATCTGGCTGCGCACGTTCACGATGCGGCTCTCACCCGGGAAGATGCGGGTATAGACGGCACGGATCTCCGCTTTCAGCGCCTTGTCCTGCTCGGTGAGCTGATAGAGCTGCACCCCGCGCTGGCCGAGGGCCACCAGCAGCAACAGGCCGGCGGTGATGGCCACCTTGCGCCACTGCAACCAGTAGCGGGCATATTCGGTCTGCGGCCGGTAGGGGCCGGTCAGCAGGTTGGCCCGGCAGGTGAGGGCCCCCTTGGCCAGCAGCAGCATGGGGAGTTCGGGCTCCGCCGCCTGCCAGTTGGCGGCGGCAATGGCGGGCACCGGGGTGTGGCTGTGGATGGTGACCGGCTCGGCTTCGGTTGCCAGCAACATGGCCAGCAGCGGTTCGTCGGCGACGATCCCCTGACAGGGGCCCTGGCGTACCAGCCACTCATTGCCGAGTTGCAGCGCAGACCAGCCATCAGCGGCCTGTGGCAGCGCCAGCACATCGGGCAGCAGTTGCAGGCTCTTGAGGCCAGCGGCATCGAGCCAGCCGAGCCACTCGGCCATCTTCTGCCGATCCACCGCCATCAGGTCGACCTGTTGCCCTTCGTGGGCCAGCACCACCAGATGGAGCTCGTCCACATCGGAGGCGATCTGCTCCTCCAGCAGGTAGGGGAGGGCCGCCGCCGACTGGCGGTTGTAGCGACCCGGCAGGGTGACGCGCCGGAAGATCAGATCGCTGCCCGGCACCAGGGTGACCACGGGGCGGCCACCGGCCCGCTCCTGCAGCTCGCCCAGGGCATCGGCCGAGGGCAGGGTGCCGGAGGCGATGATCTCCTGCTCCTGACCGGACCAGACCAGCCAGGCCACGGGTTGTTGTTTATTGGTCCCCAGTCGGATGACCAGACTTTCGCTCACGCATCTCTCTCCTGCGATACCGGTTTGCAAAGGGCGTTGTGCGCCCTGGCAACCGGTGCGCAGCCCGCAGGCTGCATCCAACATCTCTCGTACCCGCGGGCGAGGGCCCGCAGATGCGCTGTTTATTCGGCGCCGCTACTGAGGCGGCGCAGCATCACCAGTTTATTGTCCTTGCCCCGCTGGAACAGGGTTTCGAGCCAGGCCCGGTTGTCGCCGACCTCGGCCACGACTCGGGCTTCGAAGAAGTCGCTTTTCACCACCAGCGCCTCTTTCAGTCCTTTGACCGTATCGGGCGGGGCGAGCAAGTCCGTCATCAGCTTGCTCTCTTTCCACCCCTTCTGTGGCCGCTCGTTCAGCACCCGCTTGGCGTCATCCAGCCCGATAGTGCCCAGATAGAGGGCAACCAGCAGCTCGGGGCGCTGGGGGGCAAGGGTATTGATATTGATCTTCAACTTGTCGTTGGGCAGGGTGCAGACATAGGGGGCCAGTTTGGCATAGACCCTGGCCGTCACCCCGCGCACCGCCCTCAGCTCGTCCTTGCCCAGCATCCACTGGTTGGCGGTCAGATAGGGTGGCTTGAGCCCCTCGTAATAGGCGTCCTCTGCGCCAAGGCTGGAGACCAGCACCGTATCCTTGTCGGTCCAGTCACGGATGGCATCGGTGAGCTGGGCCGCCTCGTAATCATCCATCGCCAGCTGCTTGAGCAGTTCGCGAAACACCTGCACCGGATAGGGCTGCTGCGCCAGCTCCTCGCCGCTCCCCGCCTTGGAGGCCACGCTCAGGCTGTTGAGGTTGAAGCAGGATTGCAGGTCGGTCACCTCGCCCTTGAGCTGGCCATCGTCCACCGGAAACACAGTGTTCTTGCGGGCCCAGTTCTGGCTGAGGTTGACCACCTCGGGGTTGTCCTTGAAATCCTGCGTCAGCACCTTGCTCACCAGCGCTTCTGCCGAGAGGGCATACCACCACGCCTGTTTGCCTGTGGTGATGTTGGCGGTGCGGCGCAGCTCAAGCTGCAGGCGGCCGCTCATATTGCTGGCGATGATCACCATCACCGAGAGGATCAGCAGCACCACCAGCAGCGCCATGCCGCGCTGGCGACCGGGAGCGGCGAGATTAGCCCGCATTGGCGCCCCCTCCGTTCTGGCTGTCACCATTACCGCCATTGGTATTGCCGTTGCCGCCGTTGTTCCCGTTGTTGTTGCCACCTTGGTCGGGGTTGCTGCTCTGGCTGTTCTCTTCGGCGCGCTGGCCACCGGCACCAATCAGGAACTGACGGCGAATGGTGCCGTAATCTTCCAGATCCAGCTCCACTGCCAGCCCGTGGGGCAGCACGCTGCGCTGGGTCCACTCCTCTTTCCAGTTGCCCTTGTCGAAGAAGTAGAGGCGAAACGCCGTGACCCCCGTCAGCACCGGCTGGATGCGCGGCTCGGTGCCGATCACCGGATCCGGATAGAGGTAGCTCAGGCGCTCCAGCTTCTGATCCTTGAGACGCCAGCCGACCCGCTGCAGATGGGAGCGGGGCAGCATGCCGTCCGGGTTGAGCCAGCCGCTGCGCATAAAGGCCATGCCCCAGTCATCGCTCTGCTGGCCGAAGCGGGAGGCCGCCAGCAGCACCTTGTTGTTCTCCCCCTCGATGCGACCGCTGCGCGGCACCATCTGGGTGATGTCTCGCTCCAGCAGGGTGAAGGCGAGTTGCAGTTCGTTGAGGCGGGCCTCCTTGCGCTTGGCCACCTCGTCGCTGGTGAGCACCCCCTGCAGCACCTGATAGGCGCCCATGCTGAGAGTGGCGAAGATGGCGATCGCCACCAGCATTTCGAGCAGGGTGAAACCGGCATGGCGGACGGGGCGAGGCGTGCGGGCAACGTGCTGGGTCATCGGCTGATATAGGTCCGCATCATGGCGACCGGGTTCTCGGCCTTGGCCTCGGTGCGCACTTCCATATCGAGCGCCCGGAAGTTGTTGTCGGCGGTGGCGACGCCGCGATAGCGCCAGTACCAGGTGCTGCCCGCCATCTGCTCATCCCCTTCCACCCAGCTGTCGCCGGGCCACTTGTTCTCGAGCTTCTGTTGCACCAGCTGGTTCTCCACCACCCAGGTGGCCAGGGTCTTCTGCTCCAGATAGTTGAGGGCCGAGAGGTGTTCGCTGGCGGTTTTCATTACCGCGAGACCCGCGATGGCAAAGACCGCCAGTGCGACCATGACTTCGAGTAGTGTCATCCCGCGGGCGTTCATTCGCTCACCTCTTCATCTTCATCGCCGGTGAGCAGGGTGAGGCGGCCGAACTCGTCCCCCTTGACGATGCGGGTGTAGCGGGCATCCTCATCCTGCTGGGTGAAGGTGAGCACGAACGGGCTCAGCTCGCCGCCCGGGAAGATGAGCAACTGCGGCGTGCGCTCCTTCTCGTCGCGCTTCTGTTCGGTTTTCTCGTCGGAGTCCGGCTGCCAGCCAAAGCCTTCCAGCTCCAGTGCCAGCGTCATGTTCTCGGCCAGTTGCACCGGCCCCAGCTGCTTGTCGCCAGTCAGGGCCAGCCACTTGCGATCCTTGGCCTGACGCTGCATAAACTGCCAGCCGTTATCCTCGATGCGAATGCCCACCAGCCGACCATCCATCACCGCATACTCCTGCGCCAGCTGCAGGGTCGCCATCAGGCGGCGCGCCTGCTTGTCCAGCTCCCGATCCCCTCTGGCGCCTCCCATGCTGAGGGTGACGGCGGTGGCCACCAGCCCCATCAGCATGGCGACCAGCAACACTTCCAGCAGAGTAAAGCCGGATTGGCGATGAAAGGAGAGAGATCGCTTCATGCAGTCAGCTCACAAGGAGTGCGGTGGCGACATATCACTTATTGGAAATCCTTCAGGTTCCAGTTGCCGATGTCGTCATCGGTACCGGCTTCGCCATCCAGACCCATGGAGAAGATGTCGATCTTGCCGAACTGGCCCGGGCTCAGCAGCTGGTACGGGTTGCCCCAGGGATCTTGCGGCAGGCGCTTGATGTAGCCGCCATCGCGGTAGCTGCGCGGCGCCGGATCGATAGAAGGCTTGGTCACCAGCGCGTCCAGACCCTGTTCGGTGGTCGGGTAGCGGTTGTTGTCCAGCTTGTACATGTCGAGGGCGTTTTCCAGCGCCACGATATCGGAGACCGCTTTCTGCTGGTCAGCCTTCTCCTTGTTGCCCATCAGGTTGGGCACCACCAGACTGGCCAGAATGCCGAGGATCACGATGACCACCATGACTTCCAGCAGGGTAAAACCGGATTGACGACGTTTGTTCATGAGTTGCTCCGTAACGAATGAGATGGGATGGCCCATCAGAGAGTGATCACTGGGTGGGTTCGACGGGCCGCCAGCGGCGCCACCGAACACCGGAAACTTACATATTCACCATATTGTTGAGCTCGAGGATCGGCTGCAGGATCGACATCACGATAAACAGCACCACCCCGGCCATGGAGACCACCAGCATGGGTTCGAACACCCCGAGGGCGATATTGACCTGGGATTCAAACTCCCGATCCTGGTTGTCTGCCGCCCGCTCCAGCATGCTGTCGAGCTCGCCGCTCTGCTCGCCGGAGGCGATCATGTGCAGCATCATGGGCGGGAAAATCTTGGTCTCGGTCAGCGACTTGCGCAGACTGGTCCCCTCGCGCACCCGTTCGGCGGCCTCGAGAATGCGCATTCTGGCAAAGTCGTTGGAGAGCACTTCGCCGGAGATCTTCATCCCCTCCAGCAGCGGCACCGCACTGGCGTTGAGGATGCTTAAAGTACGAGCGAAGCGGGCGGTGTTGAGACCGCGACTGACCCGGCCAATCACCGGCAGGCCGAGCAGCACCTGATGCCAGCGTCGGCGGCGCTTTTCATCGGTGAGCCACCAGCGCCAGACAAAGCTGCCAAGGAAGATCAGCAGCAGGAACCAGAGGCCGTAGGCCTGCATCAGTTCGCTGGTACCGATGAGAAAGCGGGTGGTGCCCGGCAACTGCTGGCCCATGTGTTCAAACTGGGCCACCACCTTGGGCACCACGGCGGTAAGCAGGATCGAGATAACCCCGATGGCGACACAGGTGAGCACGATGGGGTAGATCATCGCCTGCAGCAGCTTGGTGCGCATATGCTGGCGCTGCTCGGTGTAGTCGGCGAGGCGGTTGAGCACCTTCTCCAGATGGCCCGATTTTTCACCGGCCGCCACCATGGAGCGAAACAGCTGGTCGAACACATGGGGAAAAGCCCCCAGCGAGTCGGCCAGCGAATAACCTTCCACCACCTTGCTGCGCACGGTCGCCACCAGAGAGCGCAAGTGGGCCTTTTCGCACTGCTCGGCCACCGCCTTGAGCGCCTCTTCGATGGTGAGACCGGCCCCCACCAGGGTCGCCAGCTGGCGAGTGATCAGGGCCAGCTCGGCAGTGCTGGCACCACGACGAAACAGGGCGAAGCGGGTCGCTTCCCGTTTCGCCTTCTCGGTGGTCTCGTTCACCTCGAGGGGGGTGAGCCCCTGTTCGCGCAGCAGCTGGCGTACCTGACGGGCCGAGTCGCCCTCCATCACGCCGCTCTTGCTGCGCCCCTTGTTGTCGAGGGCCTTGTATTCGAATGCCGCCATCTCAATCTTCCCGGGTCACGCGCAGCACCTCTTCGAGGCTGGTCTGCCCCTTGAGGACCTTGTCGATGCCGTCACGGCGGATGCTGGGGGTGTGGCCGCGGATCAGCCGCTCGATGGCGAGCTCGCCGCTGGCACTGTGAATGGCTTCACGCACCGCTTCGTCGATCACCACCAGCTCGTGGATGCCGGTCCGGCCACGGTAGCCGGTGTGGTTGCACAGCTCGCACCCGACCGGACGCCACACCTGCTGATCGGGGGCCAGCTCGATGCCCATGGCGAGGCGCTCCTGCTCGGTGATGGGGCGCGGGGCACGGCAATCGGGGCAGAGGGTGCGCACCAGCCGCTGGGCCAGCACCGCCAAGAGCGACGAGGAGAGCAGGAAGGGCTCGATCCCCATGTCCCGCATCCGGGTGATGGCGCCGATGGCGGTGTTGGTGTGCAGGGTCGACATCACCAGGTGACCGGTCAGCGACGCCTGCACCGCGATCTGGGCGGTTTCGAGGTCACGAATTTCCCCCACCATCACCACATCCGGATCCTGACGCAGGATGGCGCGCAGGCCGCGGGCGAAGGTCATGTCCACCTTGGTGTTGACCTGGGTCTGGCCCACCCCTTCGAGGTCATATTCGATAGGGTCTTCCACCGTCAGAATGTTGCGATCCCGCGAGTTGATTTCAGACAGCGCCGCATAGAGGGTGGTGGATTTACCGGAACCGGTCGGGCCGGTGACCAGAATAATGCCGTGGGGCTTGCGAATAAGCTCGCTGATGATGGTGCGGTTGGCCGCGGTCATCCCCAGCTGCTTGAGCTCGAGGCGCACGTTGTTCTTGTCGAGCAGACGCAGTACCACCCGCTCGCCGTAGCTGGACGGCATGGTGGAGACCCGCACGTCGACGGCGCGGCCGCCGATACGCAACGAGATACGGCCATCCTGCGGTACCCGCTTCTCGGCGATATCCATCCGCGACATCACCTTGATCCGCGAGACCAGCAGTGAGGCCAGCTTGCGATGGGGGCGCAGGATCTCCCGCAGCACCCCGTCGATGCGAAAACGAATGACCAGTGCCCGCTCGAAGGTCTCGATATGGATATCGGAGGCCTCCTCCTTGATCGCCTCGCTCAACATGGCGTTGATGAGGCGAATGATGGGGGCGTCGTCATCGGCATCCAGCAGATCTTCGCTTTGCGGCAGCTCTTCGGCCAGGGCGAAGAAGTCCATCTCGTTGCCGAGATCTTCCATCAGCTGGCGCGCCTCGGAGGAGTCGCGCTGGTAGTGGGCCATCAGCAGCTCTTCGAAGGCCTCGTTGTCGAGCTGCTCCACCGCGAAGCTGCAACCCGCGACCCGCCGCACTTCCAGCAGGGCTTGCGGGGTGACGCCAGGGCGGCACTGCAGCACGGGGGCGCCGTCCCGCTCAATCAGGATCACCCCGAAGTTGCGGGCAAAGACAAAGGGGAGCTCGGGCAGTGGCGCAGGCCCGGCGCTTCCATCCAGATGGTAGGCACTCATCAGGGCTTACTCTGCACAAACGGGGTGGTGGTCTCGACAGTGCTTTGCTGTCTGCTCCGCATCTCGTTGATCTGCTTCTGGATCTCTTTTTGCAGCTCGGGCGACACCATCACATCCTGGCCATAGGCAGGCAATACCTGACGGGCGGGGGAGGTGAGATACCCCTCCTGCGAGGCGGCATTGAGCTGCTCGGCGCGGAACAGGGAGTATTTGTTGCTGGAGACACCGGTATAGACGTCCGCATCACGCAAGATGGTCGGCCGGATAAAGACCATCAGGTTGCGCTTGGAGGTGGTGTTGGAGGTGGAGCGGAACAGATAGCCCAGCACCGGAATATCGCCAAGCAGCGGCACCTTGGAGACCTGCTCCTTGGTCTGTTCGTCCATCAAACCGCCCAGCACCACGGTTTCGCCGCTTTTGACCAGCACCGCGTTCTTGACGGTACGGGTATCGAAAGTGGGGCCAAGGTTGGCAGTACCGGTCGCCTGGGTCTGGGCGACGCTGGAGACCTCCTGCTCGATATTGAGCAGCACCGAATCCCCTTCGTTGATCTGCGGGGTCACCACCAGCTTGGTGCCCACCGTCTTGCGCTCGATGGTGTTGAACACCTGATCGCTGGTGGTGGAGCTTTGCGAACCGCTCTGGACCGGGACCTCCTGACCGACGTTGAAGGAGGCCTCCTTGTTGTCCATGGTGACGATACTCGGGGTGGAGAGAATATCGTTCTTGGTATTGGAGGCCAGCGCCGTGGCCAGCATGGCCCAGTCGCCGTGATAGAAACCGGCGGCCATGCCGTTGAACTCTTTCAGCAGACCGGCAGCGGTGTCGGTCTTGCCATTCTGGTAATCCTTGCCCGCCGCAATGGCGCTGCCGAGGGGCAGACCGGAGTTGGTGAACTGGGTGCCACCGCCGTTGGCATTGCCCCACTGGACGCCAAGGCTGAGGCCGTCGCCATCCTGCATCTCGACGATGATCGCCTCCACCAGCACCTGGGCGCGGCGGATATCGAGCTTGGCCACCACCTGCTCCAGTTCGGACATCACGTCCGGCTGGGCGGTGATGACCAGCGCATTGGTGGTCTCGTCGGCTGAGATGGCCAGCTTGCCACCGCCGATGCTGGCGCCACCTGTGGTTGCGCCGCCGCCCTTCTTGTCGGCCTCGATGCTGGAGCTGACCCCCTTGAGCACCTCGACCATGTCTTTGGCCTTGCCATATTTGAGGTAGAAGACCCGGGTGTTGCCCTGGCTCTGCAGGTCGCGGTCGAGCTGGCGCACCATCTGGATGATGCGGGCGCGCGCTTTCGGCTCACCACTCACCACCACAGAGTTGGTGCGCTCGTCGGCCACCACCTTGGGGGAGAGCAGCAGGGAGGCGGTGCCGCCCTGGGGGTTGCCATCCTTGTTGAGGTTGGTCACCAGCCGCACCATTTCCCCCGCCGAGGCGAACTTGAGCTTGATGATGTCCACATCCTGATCGCCTGCGCGGTCGACCCGGTTCACCACTTCCACCAGGCGGTTGACCACGGCGGCGCGGCCGGTGATCAGCAGCACGTTGGAGGGCTCGTAGTGCACCACGTTGCCACCACCGGCGTTGTCGTTGAGCTGGCGCAGCAGTGGCGCCAGTTCACGGACCGAGACGTTGCGCACCGGCACGACCCGGGTCACCATCTCGTCGCCCATGCCCGGGTTGCTGCCATCCACCACCGGAATGGCGGAGGTCTTGGCATCCCGCGAGCGCAGCACCTTGAGCACCCCGTTGTCCATCGGCACCACGGCAAAGCCGTAGACGTCGAGCACGCTCAGGAAGAACTGGTAGTACTGCTCCTCATTGAGCAGGTCGTAGCTGCGCACGTTGATCTTGCCGCGCACCGAGGGCTCTATGATGATGGTTTTATTGAGGTTCTTGCCCACCGTATTGATGAACTCTTCAATGTCGGCGTTCTTGAAACTGGCAGAGTATTCGGTGGCCCAGGCTGAGCCCGCCATCATCAGTGCCGCTGCGATAGTGGCCAGACGCCAGCTTTTCCCTTTAGTGGTCATTATTGGTACGACTCCAAATCATTATTCTGACAAGCGCACATAGATGTCGAACTGTTCGCCCTGTCGCTCGACGGTCACTGTCATTTCCGTTGCGCCAGCCATCTGCTGCATCGCCTGCATGGCTTGCATGTTGTCCCGTAAATCCAGCCCGTTGATGCTGATGGCCAGGTCATTGGCCTGCAGCCCGCTCTGGTTGAAAAACTCAGGATTGCTGCCCGGGTTGAGGCGATAGCCGGTCATGCGGCCATCCACCTGAACCGGTGAAATATTGAGGTAATCGGTGATCTTGCCCGGATCGGCCATCAGCTCGCTGCGCAGGGAGCCAAGGGGGGCGGCGTTGCCAGTCTGCGGCAGCGGCTTGCCATACTCCTCGCCATCCAGCATCAGGGTCTCGTCGCGGCCATCCCGCTCGATGATCACCCGATCCGGATAGACCTGCCGGATCCGCGCCTGGGTGCCGTCAATCATGTCACCGACCCCGTAGGAGTTCTGGATGCCGGACATGGCGATGATGGCGATGGATTTGGCGGGATCAGAGCTGGCCAGCACCCCGTTGAGCTGGGCATTGAGCTGGGTACGCGGCGCATTGGCGGCCACGGCGGCTTTGGCCTGTGCCTTGGGGATCGCCTTGCCAAACAGCGCCAGTCGGCTTACCTCGCCCAGTTCAAGGCGCGGGTTGCTCTGGCCGCTGACCGCCACGGCGGAGGGTTGCCACGGTTGGCTGGTTTGCGGGCTTGCCAGGGTGAGCAGACGCCAGGTGAGGGCGGCGCTCTGCTGGGCCAGCATGATCAGCAGCGCCAGAAAGGCCACCTGGGTGACTCTGGTCATGGGAAGCCGCCGGCACTGGGCCAGCAGCATGGTCAAGATGTCATCCCTGAATCGTAGCGTCATATTAATCAACAAATTCCAGGCTCTGGGGCGGCTGCGTATTGTGTACGGCGGAGTGCTGTGACACAACGGGTCGGGGCGCGCCAAACCGTAAAAATGGATATTTCATCACACCGTAAACCTTTGAATGCTCACAAAAGTGGCACTCAGGTGAGGTGCATCCTGCTTGCCAGCGAACATCAGGGTACGGTGCGTACTCATCCTCGCCAATCCTGCAGCGCCTTGAGGGTCACGCTCTGTCCGGCGACCTGCAGCACTATGTATTGCTGGTCGATGGTAGCGAGCACGACTCCCGGGGCGATTTCGCTCCCCTCCCGGTATTCCCGGCCATTGAGCACCACGGCCCGCTTGGCGGGGTTGGAGGAGAACACATGAGAGCCATAGCTCAATTGCGGCACCTGCTGGCGCACCGACTGGGGTGCCGAGCCCAGCGCCATCAACTGGGCTGGTTGCACGTTGTTCTGGCCGGTGGCGTGTGGCGTCTCCTGCAATGGGGTTTCATTGAGGGCTTTCATCAGCTGCTCGGCCAGACTCAGCGCGGGGGTATTCCCCTGACTGGTCCCTTCGTTTTTGGCCACTGCTCTGGGTTGGGCCACCGGCTCCGGCAGGGGCGGGGGCAGTGGACGGGTCACCATTGCCTTGGGTTCGACCCGCACGAAGGGCGGGGTGATCACCTCTTTCACCTCCACCTTCTCCTCGATGGGGCGCAGGTGGATCAGATGCCAGCCATAGTTGGCGCCCGCCCCCAGCAACAGGGCCAGGGGAGCCAGCAGCCAGCCAATGCGGCGTGGGCTGCGCTCCTCTTCCCGGGGCATGGGCAAGCCCATGGCCGGAATATGGGCGGAGAGTTGCGGTTGCTGCGCACGGCGCAGCGCCTTGAGCAGGGTAGACATCAGGAGGCCTCCTCCAGTCTGGGCATGGGTTCACCGGAGAGGGCGTTGAGACGCAGCAGGGTGTTGCTGCCCGCGATGCCATCAGGGGTGAGCCCCTGATCCCGCTGGAACTGCTGCAGCTTGTTCTTGAGCTCGCCATCGAAACGGCGCACCTTGCGCTCGGGTTGTTGCAGCGCACGGCTGAGGGCATTGTCGAGCCACTGGATCTGGGTCTGACCGGCATTGCTGGCGATCAGGCTGACGCCCCCTTTCGGCATGCGCCAGAGCAGGGTGTAGCTGCCGCCCCAGTTGTCGCTGAGCCACTGGCGATCCACCTGCCAGCTCTGGTCGCCGATCATCAGGCTGGCCTTGTTCGGCCCCAGATTGACCAGGGTCGCGTAGTAGAGGCCGCCAGTCTGGTCAGTGAGCGTGATCATGGCGGGATACTGCAGGGCGCGCAGCTCGTCGAGGCTTGCCTCTCCCTCCTGACAGCGCAGACCGGCACGGGGGGCGTTATCGCAGGTTGCTTCGAACGGTTCCGGTTCATAACCCCAGACCCGATAGAGATTCTGCATGGCGCTGTCGGGGTCGATGGCCTGATTGATCGCCTCGGTCAGCTGCTCCTGCTGCTCGGCGGTCTCGTCGATGGTGACCGGCACCTCGACCTTGACTACCGGACGGGTGGGGAACACGCCGAAAAATTGCCAGCCCCACCAGCCTGCGGCCACCAGCAGGGCGCCCGCCAGCGTCACCATCAGACCGGAGGCCCAGCTTCCTTCGTCCCGAACGCCATTGACCTCGAAGGCGGCCTGGCTGATATCGCTGTGGACAATCTTGTAGCTGCCACGGGCGAAAGCGGCGATCAGGGCGCGGTCGCAGATGAGGTTGATGAAACGGGGGATGCCGCCACTCAGGCGATGAAGCGTCTTGATGGCGCGCGGGGTGAAGATGGGTTGTACGCAGCCTGCAACTTGCAGCCGGAAGCGGACGTAGGCATCCACATCGCTGTGAGAGAGCGGCAGCAGGTGATAGCGGGCGGTAATGCGCTGGGCCAGCTGACGCAGCAGGGGTTGGCGCAGCATCTGTTGCAGCTCGGGCTGACCGATCAGCACCACTTGCAGCAGTTTTCGTTCGTCGGTTTCGAGGTTGGTGAGCAGACGCAGCTGCTCCAGTACGCCGGGCAGCAGGTGCTGCGCCTCATCCACCAGTACCACGCTGCGCTTGCCTGCCGCCAGGTTGGCCAGCAGGTGATCGCGAATAAGGTCGAACAGCCGCTTGATCCCGGCATCTTCGGGATAGGGGAGTTGAAACTCGTCGCAGATGGCGGCCAGCAGATCCCGTTCGGTCAGAGAGGGGTTGAGGATGTAGGCGATCTCGGTCTCGGCGGGCAGCTGTTGCAGCAGGCAGCGGGAGACGGTGGTTTTGCCGGTGCCCACTTCGCCGGTCAGCAGCACAAAGCCGCCGCCATCCTGCAATCCATAGTTGAGATGAGCAAGGGCTTCGCCGTGGCGCTCGCTCATATAGAGGTACTTGGGATTGGGCGAGATGGAAAACGGGTGTTCCGAGAGGCCGAAGAACTGTGTGTACATGAGGGTATTCTTTTGTAGCCGGCGACAGATGAAAAATGTCTCCGGATGATAGCAAACCTCGCTTTCATTGGAAGCCATCATTGGCGCCGAAGGGCAAATTGCGGCCTTTTCCTGCCATCTTGTGATCCCGGTTGCGTCATTGGCACGAACCCGGATCACAAAATGACAAAAAACAGCTGTAAATAAAGGGAAATATCAATATGGGCGCGGCGTGGCAAAGGCCGTCAGCATGGCGCTGAATCGGCGATCGCCAGACCTGTTTGTGTACAATTTATGACGCCGGTTGCCCTGTCAGCCATCAGGGCAAGCTGGTCGGGATGTACTTGCTCAGTGGTGATCCTGAAACTGCGCGGCAATCTCCCTGAACTGCGCCTCACAGGCGAGAAACGCCGCGACGATGCCGGGATCAAAATGGCTGCCGCTCCCCTTCACGATGATCTCCTTCGCTTCCTCATGGCTGAAAGCAGGTTTGTAGACCCGTTTCGAGATGAGGGCATCGTAGACATCCGCTACCGCCATCAAACGCCCGGAGAGGGGAATGTCCTCACCCGCCAGCCCTGCCGGATAGCCGCTGCCATCCCACTTTTCGTGGTGGGTGAGGGAGATCTCCCGGGCCAGCCGCAGGAAGGAGTTGGAGCCCAGCTGCGCCTCGGCGCTCGCCAGCGCATCGGCGCCGATCTGCGGGTGGCGCTTCATGATGGCGAACTCCTCGTCGGTCAGCTTGCCCGGTTTGAGCAGGATGGCGTCGGGAATGCCCACCTTGCCCACATCGTGCAGGGGCGCCGACTTGAACAGCAGGTCGATGGTGGCGTCATCGAGCGGATAGCGATCCCAATCGCTGCGACTGAGGTATTGCGCCAGCGCCTTGACGTAGTGCTGGGTGCGAATGATATGGGCGCCGGTCTCGTTGTCCCGGGTCTCCGCCAGCGAGGCGAGGCCGAGGATGGCCACGTCACGGGTCAGGTTGAGCTCGTCGCTGCGGGATTTCAGCTCGCCGATCATCTGATTGGTGCTGGCGGCGATAAGGCCGAACTCGTCATCCCGGGTGACCGGCACCCGGGCGTCGAAGTCACCACACTGTACTCTGGCCATTGTGCTGGTCTGCTGGCGCAGGGATAGGCCGAGATTGCGACCATAACCGTGAATAATGAGGGCGAGATAACAGAAGGTCACCGTCATCACGAAGGCGATCTCCCACAGGATGTAGTGCTGGGCATCGACCCTCGGCAGGCTGCGCTCCACCGTCACCAGCCACTCCAGATCCTTGTTGAACAGCAAGAAGAAGACGCCTCCCAGCAGGGTGAGGGTCGCTAGGGTAAAGAGGGTGAACTTGCGTGGCAGCGGCATGGCCAGCGGGTGGCTCAGTGCCAGGCTCTGCTCGGCTTGCCGTGCTCTGGCCCGATGCAAGTCTCGCTCCAGAGTCAGATCGGCCGCCACCAGAAAGCCGAGGGTGGTCATCCCCAGCAGCACCTTGAGGTGACTCTCCAGCGGGAAGTCGTGGGCCAGGGCGTTGTAGCCCGAGAGCAGCAGTGCTCCCAGCAGGTAGAAACCCACCTCCAGTCCAAACCCGTCCAGCCCGTTGCGCGGCAGGGGCCGCCTTGAGAGCAGCCAATTGCGCACGGCGAACATGATGGCGAACGTCACCAGGGTCGGCCCCAGCAACTGGGGCAGGGTGAGACTCTCGAGAAACGGGCAAACCTGCCAGCCATAGAGACAAAATAGTGACAGGGTTACCCCGTAGTGCAGGGCGCAGCGCCCCGTGATCCTCTGCATATTCCCACCCATGTTGCTGGTTATTGTTATGTCGGCGGGAGGCCCGCCATTACAGGCGCCGCAGCAGCAGGCTACCGATGGAGTAGCCAGCGCCAAAGGAGCACAGTACGCCGCGAGCCCCCGCAGGAAGGTCGCGATTGTACAGATGAAACGCGATGATGGAACCCGCCGAGCTGGTATTACCATAGCTATCAAGAATGACCGGCGCCTCCTGCTGGCTGGCATCGTGGCCCAGCAGCTTGCGACCGATGAACTGGTTCATGGTGAGGTTGGCCTGATGGAGCCAGAGCCGGTTCAGGCTCTCGGCGGGCCAGCCCTGCTCATCGAGCTGGTTGGCAATCTGGTCGCACACCAGTGGCAACACCTCCTTGAATACCTTGCGCCCCTGCTGGCGAAACAGCTTGTCGTCGCCGTAGCGGGTGCGCGGGCTCAGCCGGTTCAGAAAGCCGAAGTTGTTGCGGATGTTGTTGGAGTACTGGGTCACCAGCTTGCTGGCCACCAGTTGCCACGGATTGGCCACCTTGCAATCGGCCTCCCGCTCCAGCAGCACCGCGGTGCAGGCATCGCCGAAGATAAAGTGACTGTCTCTGTCCCGGAAATTGAGGTGTCCCGAGCAGATCTCCGGATTGACCACCAGCGCCACGTTGGCGGTGCCTGCCGCCAGCATGTCGGCGGCTGTCTTGATGCCGAAGGTGGCAGACGAGCAGGCCACGTTCATATCAAAGGCCATGCCGCTCGCCCCCAGATAGTGCTGCAGCTCGATGGCCAGCGCCGGATAGGGGCGCGGCATGTTGGAGGCGGCGACGATCACCAGATCGATCTCTCCCGGCTCGCGACCGGCGGCGATCAGTGCCTGCTCGGCGGCGGCCACCGCCATCTCCACCATGATGGAGGGCATCTCATCGGGCCGCTCCGCCAGCAGCGGCTGCATGATGTCGGGGTTGAGCACCCCCTCGCGGCTCACCAGATAACGGCTCTTGATGCCGGAGGCCTTCTCGATGAACTCGCAGCTGGAGTGCTGCTTGGCGGGAAGCTGGCCGGCGTCGATGGCGGAGGCGTTCTCCTCGTTGTAGAGATCCACATACTGGTTGAAGGCGGCCACCAGCTCTTCATTGCTGACGGCAAAGGGTGGGGTATAGAGGCCTGAGCCACTGATCACGATAGAGGTCATCTTTGCTCCTCGCCGGGTGCGTTCCCGGCTTGTCGGTTTATAGGGTAGAGAGGGTTACAGCTGGTCGATCGCCGCAGCGAGACCCGCCAGGGTCAGCGGATGCATCCGTCCGCCAACCACGTCATTCATCAGTTTGATGGAGGGATGCCAGAGCCACTCCCGCCGCGGGGTGGGGTTGATCCACACCAGTTTGGGAAAGTGCTGCTGCAAGCGGGTGAGCCACACCTGACCCGACTCCTCGTTCCACTGCTCGACACTGCCGCCCGGCCAGGTGATCTCGTAGGGGCCCATGGTGGCATCCCCCACCAGGATCACCCGGTAGTCGCTGCCGTAGGTGCGCAGCAGCCGCAGGGTATCGAACCGCTCCTCAAAGCGGCGGGCGTTATCCTTCCAGACGAAGTCGTAGAGGCAGTTGTGAAAATAGAAGTACTCCAGATGCTTGAACTCGTGGCGCAGGGCGGAGAAGAGGCGCTGCACCTCGGCCACGTGGGCATCCATGGAGCCTCCCACATCGAAGAAAACCAATAGCTTCACCCCGTTGTGGCGCTCGGGCCGCAGCTTCACATCGAGCCAGCCCTGGCGGGCCGAACTTTTTATGGTGTCGTCGAGATCCAGCTCGTCGGGATTGCCTTTGCGCACCCAGCGTCTGAGTTTGCGCAGTGCCAGCTGGATGGCGCGCTGGCCAAGCGGTGAGTCGTCGCTGAAGTTGCGATAGTGACGGGCCTCCCACACCTTGGCCGCCTTGCCGTGCTGCTCCTCTCCACCCATGCGCACCCCCTCGGGGTGAAAACCGCCGTGGCCAAACGGGCTGCTGCCACCGGTTCCCACCCACTTGTTGCCACCGGCGTGGCGCTCTTTCTGCTCGCTTAAGCGCTGGTTGAGGGTCTCCAGCAGCTTGTCGAGTCCGCCGAGGGATTTGAGCAGCGCCTTCTCCTCTGGGCTCAACAGCCGTTCGAACTCCTTGCGCAGCCACTCCTCGGGCAGGCTTTCCGGCAGCAGGGGGATGGCGTCCAGCCCCTCATAGTATTCGGCGAAGGCGCGATCGAAGCGATCGTAGTGGGCCTCGTCTTTTACCAGCAGGCAGCGGGAGAGCTGGTAGAACTCGTCCATATCGACAGCGACCAGCCGGGCTGCCAGTGCGGCGTGCAAGTCCAGCAGCTCGCGCAGGCTGCAGGGGAGCTTGTGGCGGCGCAGGTGGGTAAAAAAGTCGATCAGCATGGGTCAGCTGCCGCGCCGGGCCAGAAAGGCGAGCTTCTCGAAGAGATGCAGATCCTGCTCGGTCTTGAGCAGGGCGCCATATAGCGCGGGCACCAGCTTGCCGGGCTCGCGGGCGCGCATCGCCTCGGGGGCGATATCGTCGGCCAGCAGCAGGCGGATCCAGTCCAGCAGCTCCGAGGTGGAGGGCTTCTTGCGCAGCCCCTCTACCTCGCGCAGCTCGAAGAAGAGATCCATTGCCTCGCCAAGCAGGCTCTCCTTGAGGTCGGGGTAGTGGAGTTTGACGATGGCCTGCATCTCGGCCTTGTCGGGGAAGCGGATGTAGTGGAAGAAACAGCGGCGCAGGAAGGCGTCCGGCAGCTCTTTTTCGTTGTTGGAGGTGATGATGACCACCGGCCGCTGGCGCGCCTTGACTCGCTCGCCGGTCTCGTAGACGTCGAACTCCATCCGATCCAGCTCCAGCAGCAGATCGTTGGGGAATTCGATGTCGGCCTTGTCGATCTCGTCGATCAGCAGCACAGGTCGCTGCTCGGCGCTGAAGGCCTGCCACAGCTTGCCCTGGCGAATGTAGTGGCTGATATCGGCCACTCTGGGGTCGCCGAGCTGGGAGTCCCGCAGCCGGGCCACCGCATCATATTCGTAGAGTCCCTGTTGGGCTTTGGTGGTGGACTTGATATGCCAGGCAATGAGATCGGTGCCGAGATGGTCGGCGACCGCTTCTGCCAGCACCGTCTTGCCGGTGCCCGGCTCCCCTTTGATCAGCAGCGGTTTTTCGAGGGTGATGGCGGCATTGACCGCCATCTTCAATGCATCGGAGGCGAGATACTGGCTGCTTCCTGAAAATCCCATAACGTCGGTTCCTTTGACGATTGGCGCCCGGAGTCAGGGGCCAGAGAGAATAAGCTCTATATGTTGTAATACCATATGGTTATAACGAATAGTCACTTCTCATTCAGAAACCACAGGGTAATCTTGTTTCATCGTCGTAACAAACACAGGGATAGCACCATGAGCAAAATTTTTGAGGACAACAGCCAGACTATCGGTCACACCCCGCTGGTTCGTCTCAACCGTGTTACCAAAGGCCGCGTGCTGGCCAAGATCGAGAGCCGCAACCCCAGCTTCAGCGTCAAGTGCCGTATCGGTGCCAACCTGATCTGGGATGCCGAGAAGCGCGGCATCCTGACCAAGGGTAAGGAGATCATCGAGCCCACCAGCGGCAACACGGGTATTGCTCTGGCCTTTGTCGCGGCAGCTCGCGGCTATCCCATCACCCTGACCATGCCGGCCACCATGAGCCTGGAGCGCCGCAAGCTGCTCAAGGCGCTCGGTGCCAATCTGGTGCTGACCGAAGGGCCGCTCGGCATGAAGGGGGCCATTGCCAAGGCCAACGAGATCCTCGAATCCGAGCCGGGCAAGTATGTGTTGCTGCAACAGTTTGAAAACCCGGCCAACCCGGAGATCCACGAAAAGACCACCGGCCCCGAGATTTGGGATGCCACTGACGGTGAGGTGGATGTGTTCGTGGCCGGGGTCGGTACCGGCGGCACCATTACCGGTGTCTCCCGCTATCTGAAGCAGACTAAAGGCAAGGCGGTGGTCTCTGTCGCGGTCGAACCGGCCGAGTCGCCGGTCATCAGCCAGAAGCTGGCCGGGGAAGAGATCAAACCGGGCCCCCACAAGATCCAGGGGATCGGCGCCGGCTTTATCCCGGGCAACCTGGACCTCTCCCTCATCGATCGGGTGGAGAAGGTGACCAGTGACGAAGCCATCGAGATGGCTCGCCGCCTGATGGAGGAGGAGGGGATCCTGGCCGGTATCAGCTCCGGTGCTGCGGTGGTGGCTGCCAGCCGTCTGGCCGAGCTGCCGGAATTTGCGGGCAAAACCATAGTGGTCATCCTGCCGAGCGCGGCGGAGCGTTACCTCTCCAGCGCCCTGTTTGCCGGGGTGTTCAGCGAGCAGGAGCTGCAGCAGTAACTGATCGGAATCTTTCAAAACAGCGGCGCTCCCAGGAGCGCCGCTTCTTTATGGGCTAGACTCAACCCCTGTTAGTGTCACTTGATCCTTATTTTTTGGGGTAAAATAACAAGTTCCGGAGTGAGAAAAAAAGCAGACATTCCGCTGTAAATCTCATATCCTGTGCGGCGTCACGCGGTGTTTGCTGGCTGGGTATCACAAAGTAACAAAGTGTTATTTTTCGTTATAAAATAATTTCAGGCCAGTCCTGATGCGGCTTGTAGCCCAATAACTGAAAATTGCCAACCAGCGCGCCGATTACTGCACAGAAACTTGACCTGGATTAAACCATTGCGGGTCTGCTTTCGTTACTTTACAACATATCCATACTGACACGGTGGGTCAGGTTGCTTCAAAAACGACCAATCCACCAAAAAATATCAATAATATGGGGTGAAACCATGTACGAGAAGTCTGTTGTTATTACTGCTGAAAACGGCCTGCACACCCGTCCGGCAGCTCAGTTCGTGAAAGAAGCCAAAGAATTCCAAAGCGAGATCACTGTGGTCTCCGGTGGCAAGTCCGCCAGCGCCAAGAGCCTGTTCAAGCTGCAGACCCTGGGCCTGACCAAGGGTACCAACGTAACTATCCAGGCTGATGGCCCGGATGCTCAGCAAGCTGTTGAGAAGCTGGTTGCCCTGATGGACGAGCTGGAGTAATCCAGCTTTAGATTCCTCCCCCACAGTCGTTTTAATAGGAAGGATTATGATATCTGGCATTCTTGCGTCCCCCGGTATCGCATTCGGTAAGGCGCTTCTTCTTAAAGAAGATGAAATCGTTATCAATCAGGGCAAAATCTCTGCTGACCAGATTGATGCCGAGATCAACCGTTTCCTCGAAGCTCGTACCAAGTCAGCTACCCAGCTGGAAGCCATCAAAGAGATGGCCGGTCGCACCTTCGGTGAGGAAAAAGAGGCCATCTTCGAAGGCCACATCATGCTGCTCGAAGATGAGGAGCTGGAAGGGGATATCAAATCCTTCATCAAAGAGAACAAGGCTTCCGCTGACAAAGCCATCTATGAGGTGATCGAACAGTACGCCAAGATGATGGCCGAGCTGGATGACCCTTATCTGCGCGAACGCGCTACCGACTTCCGTGACATCGGTACCCGTCTGGTCAAGAACGTACTGGGCATCGCCGTTGTCAACCTGAGCACCATCGACGAAGAGGTGATCCTGGTCGCCAAAGACCTGACCCCGTCTGAAACCGCTCAGATCAACCTGAAATATGTGCTGGGTTTCGTTACCGACATCGGTGGCCGTACCTCTCACACCTCCATCATGGCCCGCTCCCTGGAGCTGCCGGCCGTGGTAGGCACCAACGACATCACCGAGCGCGTCAAGAACGGTGACATGCTGGTGCTGGATGCGATCAACAACCAGATCATCATCAATCCGACCGCTGAACAGCTGACCGAAGCCAAGAAGTTCCAGGCTCAGTTCCAGGCCGAGAAAGATGAGCTGGCCAAGCTGAAAGATCTGCCTGCCATCACGCTGGATGGTCACCAGGTCGAAGTGTGCGCCAACATCGGTACCGTCAAGGATACCGAAGGTGCCATCCGCAATGGCGCCGAAGGCGTGGGTCTGTACCGTACCGAGTTCCTGTTCATGGACCGTGACGCGCTGCCGACCGAAGAAGAGCAGTTCAAAGCCTACAAAGAAGTGGCCGAAGCGATGCCGGATCAACCGATCATCGTGCGTACCATGGACATTGGCGGCGACAAAGAGCTGCCGTACATGAATTTCCCGAAAGAGATGAACCCCTTCCTGGGCTGGCGTGCCGTGCGTATTTTCTTCGACCGCGAAGACATCATGCACGCTCAGCTGCGGGCCATTCTGCGCGCCTCTGCCTTCGGCAAACTGCGCATCATGTTCCCGATGATCATCTCTGTCGAAGAGTTCCGTAGCCTGAAAGCTACCGTAGAGACGCTGAAAGCCGAACTGCGTGCCGAAGGCAAAGCCTTTGATGAATCCATCGAAGTGGGTATCATGATCGAGACCCCGGCCGCTGCCGTGATGGCTCATCATCTGGCCAAGGAAGTGGATTTCTTCAGTATCGGTACCAACGACCTGACCCAGTACACCCTGGCTGTCGATCGTGGTAACGAGATGATCTCCGCCATGTACAACCCGCTGTCACCCTCCGTCCTGACCCTGATCAAGATGGTTATCGATGCGTCCCACGCCGAAGGCAAGTGGACCGGTATGTGTGGTGAACTGGCTGGTGACGAGCGCGCTACCCTGCTGCTGCTGGGTATGGGTCTGGATGAGTTCTCCATGAGCGCCATCTCTGTACCGCGTATCAAGAAGCTTATCCGCAACACCAACTTCGAAGATGTGAAGGCAATGGCTGATCAAGCACTGAGCTTTGCCACCGCCGCTGAAATCGAAGCATGCGTAGATAACTTTATTAAGCAGAAGGCAGTCTGCTAAGATCGGCTGCAAACAGCGACAAATCATCTCTAGGAGCTTTATATGGGTCTGTTTGATAAACTGAAGAAACTGGTTTCCGACGATAGCTCTGACACCGGCGGCATCGAAATCTTTGCTCCGCTGTCTGGCGAAATCGTGCCGATCGAAGATGTGCCTGACGTTGTCTTCGCCGAGAAGATCGTTGGTGACGGTATCGCCATCAAGCCGGCTGGCAACAAGATGGTTGCTCCGTGCGATGGTACCATCGGCAAGATTTTCGAGACCAACCACGCGTTCTCTCTGGAATCCGACTCCGGTATCGAGCTGTTCGTTCACTTCGGTATCGACACCGTTGAACTGAAAGGCGAAGGCTTCAAGCGTATCGCTCAGGAAGGCCAGCAGGTCAAGCGCGGCGACACCATCATCGAGTTCGATCTGGCCGTTCTGGAAGCGAAAGCCAAGTCTACCCTGACTCCGGTTGTCATCTCCAACATGGACGAGATCAAAGAGCTGATCAAAATGACTGGTGCCGTGACTGTGGGCGAGACCCCGGTTATCCGTATCAAGAAGTAATGCCCGGCTGGCTCACGCCAGTTGCGCAGTAAAAAACCGAAGCCTTGTGCTTCGGTTTTTTTATGGCCGCGTGTCGGCTTCCCCTTCTGGTCACCAGGCTATTGTGTCGAGATGACAACCCGGTTACGGCCCTGATCCTTGGCCTGATAAAGGGCCCGGTCTGCCATCATCAGCAGATAGTCGATGCTCTCCTGCCCCTTCATGCTGGCACACCCCAGACTGATGGTGAGGGAGAGCTGCTTCCCCTGCCATGGCAAGCGGGTGATACTGACATGCTGGCGCAGCTGTTCGGCGCGCCGTGCCGCCTGTTCAATGTCGCAACCCGGCAGGATCAGCAGGAACTCCTCCCCGCCCCAACGGGCCAGACTCTCCCCCGGCAACAGCTGGCTCGCCATGGCGTGGGCGACGGCGCAGAGCGCGGCATCACCCGCAGGGTGGCCGTAGCGGTCATTGACCTGTTTGAAATGGTCGATATCTCCCAACACCACCGAGAGGGGCTCACCCTGCAACCAAAGGGCCTGCAACTGTTGCTGGGCGCCACGCCGGTTGGTCAGTTCGGTGAGCGGATCGGTGCAGGAGAGGCGGCTCACCTCTTCCACCATGCACTGCAGGTCGTGGATATCGCGAAAGGTGACGATATGGCCATCCGGGATGGCATCGGCTCCCAGCTGGGCAGTGACGATAAACCAGCGCGACTGACCGCTCTTGCAGCGGATCAGCGCAGGCATCTCGGCGACCTCCAGCCCTTGCGACAAGCTCTGTTCCACCTGGGAGTGCCAGGAGTCGATGATGGTGCGGCGATACCCTTCATCCGGGTAGGCGACCTGAAACCAGGAGGCCATGTCCGGCAGATCGTCAAGGTTGTAGCCCAGCTGCTCAATGAAGGCTTTATTCAGGAAGCGGTGGCGCCGCTGCGGGATCATGTCGGGTGAGCAGCCATCGTGACGGGCAATGGATTCTGACACCAGAATAGGCAGCGGGATCACATCGAAGGAGCGAAACAGGATCTGTTGCAGTTCTCGGTCATTCATAGGAAAAGCGGCTCCACGATGCATCTTTTACATGCTTTACCATAGGTCAGACCTGTTTGGTGGTAAACCGATTTATAGCGGTTCCGCCGCCGGTTTTTCAGCCAATGGCAAAGGCGAGAAAATGGCGGGGTTGTTTGCCGTGGCCGTATCGGGTGAAAGCTGGGCAGGCTGAGGAGAAGCTGCGGGGCAAAAGGGTCAAAAAAACCCACATGGTCAGGCACATGTGGGTCGGGAAAAACCAGGCAGGGTAAAACAGACACTCCCTGTGTCGGTCATCTTCAGCTCAGGTGGAGGTGGTCCATCTGCTGGAGCTTTTCGGGCCAGGGCCCCTGCTGGTGGTCACCAAATCTTCACACGCTCGGAAGGTGGCAGATAGAGCTTGTCTCCCGGCTTGATGGCAAAGGCGCGATAGAAGGCCGGCATATTGGCGACGACGCCATTGACCCGGTACTCCAGCGGCGAGTGGGGATCTGTCTTGAGCAGAACGGCAGCGAGCTCGGGCCGGTACTTTCCTTTCCACACCTGCGCCCAGCCGATAAAGAAACGCTGCTCGGCAGTGAAGCCATCGAGCACCGCTGGCAGGCGGTTGCCCAGGGCGAGCTGGTACGCCTTGTGGGCGATGGTCAAGCCGCCGAGATCGCCGATGTTCTCGCCAAGGGTCAGCTGGCCGTTGACATGCTCCCCCTTGATGGGCTCGAAACGGTCGTACTGTTTGGCCAGTTTTTGCGCTCTGGCGGTGAACTCCTTGAGATCGGCCGGAGCCCACCAGTTGTGCAAGGCACCGTTGCCATCGAATTTGGCCCCCTGATCATCGAAACCATGGCTCAGCTCGTGACCGATGACCGCGCCGATGGCGCCATAGTTGACCGCATCATCCGCCTTCAGATCGAAGTAGGGCGGTTGCAGTATGGCTGCCGGGAAGACGATCTCGTTGTTGTTCGGGTTGTAGTAGGCGTTCACCGTCTGCGGATTGTCGAACCACTCCTCCCGATCCACCGGTTGATGGAGGCGGGCAAGGTGCTCGTTGTAACGCACCGTGGCCGCGCGCTGGGCATTGCCGACCAGATCATCGGGACGGATCTCGATTGCGCTGTAATCCTGCCACTGGTCGGGATAGCCGATCTTGACCCGTACCTTCTCCAGTTTCGCCAGCGCCTGCTGTTTGGTCGGGGCAGACATCCAGTCGAGCCCACCGATCTCCTGGCGATAGGCGGCGATCAGATTGCGCACCATGGTCGCCATCTGTGCCTTGGCTTCGGCCGGGAAGTAGCGCTCCACGTAGAGTTTGCCCACCGCCTGACCCAGATAGTCGTCCAGCACCTCCATGGCCTGCTTCCAGGGCTCCCGCTGCCGGGGGATGCCGCTCAGGGTCGTACCGTAGAAAGCGAAGTGCAGGGCATTGCTCTGGCTGTCGAGATAGGGCGCATAAGTGCGTAGCAGATGGAACAGGCAGTAGGATTGCCACTGCGCGATGCTGGTCTCCTGCATCACGGCGGCCAGCTTCTCCAGATAGTCCGGCTCACTGACGATGATCTCCGTTTCCCCGGCGATACCGGCCTCTGTCAGGTAGCGTTGCCAATCCAGGGTGGGCAGCAACTGACTGAGGCGGGCGATGGGCAGTTTGTTGTAGGTGAGGTTGTCATCCCGCCGCTTGACTCTGTCCCACTGCAGGCTGGCGAGCCGGGTCTCCAGCGCCAGAATGCGATGGGCCTGCTCGCTCGCCCCCTCGACGCCGGCATGGTTGAGCAGGGCGGTAATGAACTGCTCGTAGCTGGCCCGCAGTGCCTTGCTGGCGGCATCTGCTTTCAGGTAGTAGTCCCGATCCGGCAGACCGAGACCGGATTGCTGCAGGTAGATCCCGTAGCTGTCAGGCTGCTTCTTGTCGGCCATGATCCCGATACCAAAGGGAGCGCCGCCCCCCAGCTTGTTAACCCGGGCAAAGTAGGTGGCCAGCGAGGCGCCATCATGGATGGCCATGATCTCGTCGCGCAGTGGCTGAATGGGGGTCAGCCCTTTGGCATCCCGTCCGGCCTGATCCAGATAGCTGGCGTAGAGATCGGCGATCTGCTGGCGAGGGGTTCCGGCTTGTTGCGGGCGCTTGAGCAGCTCCTCCAGCAACACCTTGCGATCCTCCAGCGACTTGTCCGCCAGCAGATTGCCGATGGTCTGCCCCGGCATGTCATCCGGTATTTGGGTCTGGGCCAGCCAGTTGCCGTTGACGTGGCGAAACAGATCGTCCGCCGCGCGCACGCTGTTATCCATGCTGGCCAGATCCACCCCGGAGTGGCCGCTGGTGGCACCGGCGCATGGGGCGAGGCCAAGCAGGGCCAGCGCAATGAGGCTGGCGATCATGCTGCGTTGCTGTTTCATCGTGTGTGTCCTGTATGGGGTGTCAGTAGTGAATTGGCTATACCCGATGGTCAATCAGCTGCGAACGACCGAGAGGAAGCGACCGTCGTGATTGAAGGTGCAGGTAAAGTCGACCGCATCATCGTCGGTCTCGTACTGGCCATAGACCTTGTATCTGTGGCCGCTCTCTTCTGCCGACTCGGTGGTGATATCGCGCGGGGAGACATGGAATTTGCTGGCTGCTTCCCCCGAGCAGTAACGGGGCATCTTGCTGGTTGCCATATGCTGGTCATCGCTATCGTCATGCTGGCCATCATGCTCGTGTTTGTTATCGCTGTGCTTTTTCCCGGCGTAATAGCCAGCGGCGCCGATGGCACCCAGCGCAGCTGCACCTATCAGGACTTTCTTGGTGTCCATATTCTGGCAGCCGCTCAATGCCAGACAGGCGGCTATTCCCATTACCATCAAGGGGTGTTTCATCTCTCGGATCTTTTCAATTATCAAATGAG
>OERD01000139.1_pt1 | contig 27062 bp, 66 predicted proteins | sample 1539941 | NCBI WGS metagenome assembly OERD01 (sample SAMEA3891242, study PRJEB23780) | metagenome | biome: terrestrial biome; feature: animal house; material: water of meat washing | place: Italy | collected 2015-05-12
GTTGGTTCCCAGTCCAGCCATCATCCACCACTCCGATAGAATAAACTTTTTTTCATCCCTAGATAACTCATCTGGTATATATATATTCTTTCTATATTCGATCATAAGATTATATAGTTGAAATTGTGTGATAATTTTCATAGTTTACCCGTTATATCTTCAATTAAATACCAAATCCAATCGTTGACATACCTTTCCTGAAAGTTAGTTCCAATGAATAGTGCCATAATTAATTCACGCTTATAGGCAATACCACGGTCATGGGACTTATACATTATCATAGCCATGTTATTGATAAGTCTTTCGTGGTGCTGTTCTTTAGTTAAAATACGCATAGGGACTCCCTTAAAATTAATATCAATCATATTTTATACGATTCATATAAAAAGTCAATAACATTTTATTCGTAATACCCCTTTATCGAAGTCGCTAAGGTTACCCGCAGTTAAGCCCCCTACGCATTTTGCCATAGTCCAATCCCTTTTTATTCATAAAAGTCAAGGGATTACCTATGCATTTTTTTAACGCTGAAGTTTAAAAATGCCTTGACTTTTTTATGATTCAGTACTAAATCCTTTTACGCATTAATCCTTCGTTACGCTTACGATTATCTGTGTATCCCCATAGTCCTGCCATACTTCCACGCCAGCCGTCGCCCTGGTTAGTCGTGCTGTCATCTGCTTAATGGTCTTAGGCTTTAGTGGAACCTGTTGCAGTACTGTACGCATAGCATCATTGACGTTATCATGTACGCCTGCAATAGTGCCTAGAACGCTGTATACTGTATAGAACATATGTATGCCCTCCTGATATAGTTAAGGCCGCTAGAGAGCGGCCTATGATGTTTGGTGATGTGTATTGCTTACAGCCCTAAGATAGTACGTGCTTCGTTACGTTCCGTACACAGCTGCATGATGTGAGCAAGTAAGTCCTTGCTAATGTATCCGGTGTTCATAGCTTCACGAATAGATACATCATAAGCACCGAACCCCGTGCGAACGATACGCACATCATTCAGGTTAGTATTATAGATACCGCCGAGATCAACGGCTTCGAATACTACATCAACAGAATATTCATTGTTGCCATCGTGGAAGTTTTCCAGTGCAATAGTATTGGATACCGCCCAACGTTTGCAGTTTCCAATGATGCGGCACTGTTCCGGTTGGATAGTACCATTACTTACAGCGTACTCCAGTGCATCTTTACCGAAAGTCCGAGCCAGTACTAAAACGTCAGCGAAGGAAGTGATTGAGAAGGTCATGATAAAACTCCTTAATTTAGGAGGGAGAACCATTTCCCCCTCTCTATGTAAAACATTATACATGAATCTAAGTACTATGCAAGTACTTTTTACATTTTAATACCTGGATTCAGGTAGCGGTGAGATCCATATTCTGGATCGGTTTCGGTCCAGTACTGTAAATCGATAGTACCTTTCGCGTTAATCTTGTCTACCAGCTTATTCATCTTAGCGTATACTACGTCAGCATCGATGCGTTTAAAGCCAGTAGCTTTAGTGAAGTAGTAGTGATTTGCTTCACTATCATTAAGGATATACCGAGCACCGTTTGCAGTCTGTGCGATAATGATTGAGTATTCTACTTCACGATCCAGACCGTCGATGAATACAGATGAAACATTGGTACGGATGAAAGCTTTAACGATAGCGATTGAAGTACTCATTTTGAATCTCCTAACTTTGTGGGCCGTCGCACCATTGCCGCCCTACGAGATACATTATCGCAGTACTGATATACTTTGTCAATACTTTTTTATTAATAGTTTTCACTCCACCAGCAGATAGTTACTCACCGTTATTAACTATATATTTTGGATACACTTATGCACCCTGTGGGCTAGTTTTTGTCTATGCGTATATAATAGCAAAGGGACTGACCGGAGTCAATCCCTTTTTTTATTCTTTTTTTGTTAGATGATTCTCCAATCATCAACGATCATGGTAAGATACCGAACCAGTGATTCGAGTGATTCGTGTTCTCGATAGTCTGCCGCACCGCCAGCGGTACAAGTACAGCCGATTAAGCCGTTTTGTAGTTCCTGGATCTTTACGTCGATCTGGTTGGCTTTAGCTTCTTTCAGTACTTCAACCAGGGCGATAGCGATAGACATAATGTTTTACTCCAAACTATTGGCGGGAGAACTATTCCCCCGCTCTATGTAAAACATTATACATTACTGGTTAGTACTGTCAAATAGTTTTTATGAAATATCTTCGATGTAGTCGGCCCATTTCATTTTTTCAGTACTGTCAAGTGCAATCGGATTGTTAGGATCAAACCATTCACCATTCCCGCAATACATCCCCACGGCGACGGTTTTATATCCATCCTGGGCCGTATCCCAGGCAAGGCCACGATAGATACGGCCTTTAACTGGTTGCAGTACTGGTAACGTTTTATGGTCTTCTACGTAGGCCATAGCTTGAGGATTTACCCGATATTGTGTGAATTGATCCATTATGTTTCCCCTTGTAGTTAGTAAAGTTATTACATCAGTACTATCAAGCTATGTCAATAGTACTGAAATAAAACTTTTAGATTAGATTATTGAGGCCGTCAATGGTAGACTCACTTTCTTCTTTCTCCCATTGTCGGTAGTACTTCCATGCTTCATGATAGGTGGCGATTAGTTCATCTTTTTGATCCTGGTTACATGCCAGTACTGAATCACGGTGAGCGGTGTTATAGATAGAATCGAATGATTTCTTCTCTTCTGCCAGGTTAGCTACTTCCCGCATCAGTTCATCAAAGTTAGCCATTTTATTACTCCTTTTAGTGGGGGAGGATATCTCCCCCTATGCAAAACATTATACTTTGTTTTAGTTATTATGCAAGTACTTTTTTCATATAAACATTAAATTCTACACCGCCGTAACCTTCCACGATGATATGTTTTGCGTTATCACGTTTGCACATAGTGAAACCGTTGTTGATATGTTCTGCATTTTCCAGGGCAACATCACCGATTGCAGCACATACGGCACTAATAACAGTATTCCGCAAAGTACTGGTATCATTAGCGGTCATAGTAGTTTGCAGTACTACGTTGTCGTATACGTGTGCATTGATAGTGATTTCGATAGTGTTCATTGTGTATCTCCTGGACTTGAGGGGAAACCATTTCCCCCTCTCGATATAAAACATTATACGTTAATCTAACTACAATGCAAGTACTTTTTAAATTTTATTTCCGATATAGTCCGGTCTATTCTTTTCGGTCATACGCTTAAGCATTTTTTGCATATGGCTTATAGCGTTCAAGGTGTCTTCCTCCAGGGATGAATCAAGATAATCAGGATCATTCTTCACCTTGCAATGATTATGATAGCGTAGTACTGCCAGTACTTTTTTAACTTCTTCTACTGTCATAATAAGTACCCCACTTCGTTAGCTTTCAGGTTAGTATCAATCATCAGTGGATTTTTGTAGTTCACAAAACGATTAGTTTTCTCGATAGCGAATCCCATATAATCCAGCTTACTAACAGTACATTCATTCTTAAAAACTTCTTTCGCTGCATCGATGGCTGATTGCATGGATAACCGACCATCTAAATTAATGTTTCCAAATGATCCACCAGCAGAAGTAGGATTACCGTTCATATCTTTAATGATCATAGTAGCGGAGTAGCTGGACATAATTTTGTTTCCTTTTATTGGTGGGGGAGAATAGTTCTCCCCTTGATGTAAACTATTATACAGTACTGATATACTTTGTCAAATACTTTTATTCGCCCATATAGATTAGATTATCATCGCCTACATAGGGATCGCAAACGTTGATTTCTTCGCAGTACTTAGTGAATATATCATCATAGTGACCGATATCACGATCCCAAAAACCAGTGCCGTGACCTTCGCGAGTAAGAAAGAGATCATGACCTGCATGACTATAAGTATAATCAGGATTATGGTGTTTTTGTACTGTTTCCATATCTTCACCATGTACAGCAAGGAAACGTGAACATGCAATCACTGCCGCTTGATGGGCTTGCTCTGATAATTCATAATCTTCCAGGTATTCGCCGTTCTCATTGTGTACAGTACTGAATTGCATAGCTTCAATGTAACCAGCGACCATTGCAGCATGATTTTTATCGTTGGTGATGTTCCGAGCTTGATTGGTAGTAGTCATGATTTTATTCCTTAATGTACCAGGGAGAACCATTTCCCCTCTCGATGTAAAACATTATACGCGAATTGCGATAGTATGCAAGTACTTTTTAAAAATAGTTTTCAGTACTGAATACTTATATAATAGATACATTTATGCACCCGGTGGGTTAGATTGTTTTCATGCATATATAATAGCAAAGGGACTGACCGGAGTCAATCCCTTTTTTAATCTTTTTTATCGTGTTATAGTTACGGCTTTTACATCACGCTTTTTATAGTACTGATTCCAGATATTGCGGGTTAAACCGTAATCAAGTACTTTAATAAGGCCATTACGATCCTGGCCGATATTCTGTTTTCTGATATCTCTTATCGTTAGTGTTGATAATGTATCATCAACGTGTTGTAGTGCATCAGCAAAGCGGTGCTGGCGTTCGATTGCATTACGTTTAATATTGTACTTTAATTCATTGCACGCGTTAACGTGCTTCACACTGCCTTTGCTTGCAGTACTCAACCGATCCATAACGATAAACATATTATCAGGATCGCATAAATGCATATGCACCTTTGCAAAGTACTGTTTCAACTGAGGGCGGTCATAGTCTAAAAAATTCCATACCTTACATTCAGTTTCATTTTGTTCGACACCCGCATCACAATTCGCGACCTTAATCACTAACCGATCATTTAAAGCGAATACTATACGGGAAGAACCCGCCCCGATGATCTCCAGGCCAGCTAACCGACAAGCTGAAAGGATCTCTTTGTTGGTTTCCATTTCTGACAGTGTACGGATGAATTTAGTATAATTACGCATTGCATTTACTCCTTGAGTTAATGAAACTATCTTACAGTACTTTACTATCAATGGCAACTACTTTTTTAACATTAACGGCGTGGATCACTTCCTTAGTGTTTTTAGTACTGAATACTTTCGCCGCTCCTTGTTCGACCGTGATGCGATAGCGACCATTAACATCAACCATATTAATAAAGTCCGGCGTGCTGAATGGTGTTGTTTTACATTTCAGTACTGTTAACAGTTCCACCAGCGATGTAGTTTCTTTGATACGTTTTTCTAAAGTAATCATTTTGTTTCTCCCGTGTTGGTATATGTACATAGTACTAAAACATTTGAGTACTGTCAATTAGATAATATTATATTTCTTAAAATAAAATGCGTCCTGTGTTGGTTGATACTCCACACCGTTACCGTTATCTACTTTAACTAATAAGCCTTTGTCAATTAGTTTTTTAATAGTTCTCTGTCCTTGTTGAAAATTGGTAAAATGTGAATCATTACGAAAGGTATAACCGTGCTTAACTGCTACATCAATAGTTGTTTTTTCGATTTTAGATAATTTCATTTTGTTTCTCCCGTGTTGGTATGTGTACATAGTACTAAAACATTTGAGTACTGTCAACGTGATATTAGTTTTATTTTCTTATTATATTGTTGGTGTTCATATAGGTTTATTTTTCCTGTGTTCTCTATTACTATTCTGTTGTTAGTGTCCACGTCGATTACACGCAGTTTCCCGTTGCTTAACTTCCTTGGTAATAGGTTACCATTAATAAACTCATTAGCAAGCTGTACGGCCTTTGTGATGATTCTCTTCGGTGCTTTATAGTGTACCCGCAAGATATTATCTTTAGATAGTTGTACCTTAATCATTTTAGTTTATCCTATAAAAAAGGCGGGAACTGATCCCGCCGTGTTGTTAGTACTGCAAGTTATTAGATAACCTGGCGGCGTTTACTGTATACTGTTACACGATTACCCTTACGATCATGTCGGATCTCTTTCTGGTTGCGAATCAGTTCACTTGGACGCTTAAGGTTTGCCAGGTGATCCGCGTGAGTCCATGCATTCGAATTTACTACAACCTGGATATCAGTACCCGCGACGAATTCATCTTGAGCGTTAAGAATTGCCGCCAGTTCTTCAGCTTGTTTTTGTTCTGCTGCTGTCAGTACTGGATCAGGTGAATTCACAATATCAGCGATTTCTTTGAACTGTACGGCCCAGCGTTGGCCTTTCGGTGCGGTCGTGCCCATGTCTTTAAATGCTGCTCCTTCCTCGCGTGCAACAATACGGGCAGCTTCACGGGTAGCGTAGAATTTAGTAATCATGGTATACATCCTATTAGTTAAGTTAGTACTACAAGCGAGAGTCTATTATAAAGTACTATCTGTGTAATGTCAAATAGTACTTTAAATGGATTCTATTACATGTCTTTCTTACGTTTTACATCGTAGTAGCGAACTGTTATTTCTTTGTTAATCTCTTTTTCGATGCGGTGAATAACTTTTTCTTTCGGGTTGAAACCTATAACGGTTTCTTTAATGATCTCCAAACCAGTGTATTCGCCTTGCGTACCGTAACCGTATGTAAAGGTTTCGTGTCCCAGGTCTTCCCAGCGATCACCAATCAATGCGGACACGTAGCAGGAGTGGTAAGTATTGCCGTGGCTATCAGTCCACCGATTAACTTTAATGTCAAAGGAGGTTACAATTTTCAGTTCTACTTTCTGGGTAAGGATCATAGCCATTTTTATTTCTCTCTCTTTGTTAGGAGGGGAACCGTTTCCCCTCACTTGATGTAAACTATTATACAGTACTAAGATACTTTGTCAATACTTAAGTATTGTAAATGTCGTGAATAGTGATAAAGTTTTTACGACCGTAAACATGTAAATCAGTATCAATGTAGTGCTTATCAAGTACATCCTCGACGCTTAAAGACGTGTCGTGAATATCTTCATAAAATTGTGGATCAACAATCGTGCTTAAGTCATCTGGCGTTAACTTATCGTTAAGGCATTGAACCGCCTGGATATCTGCTTCACGTTTCCATTGTTCCAGATTAGTAGTCAGTACTTGTTCGATTTCGTTAGCTGTCAGTAGAATCCGCATTTTATGTTTCCTTATCAGTGGTTGATGTAAGTATTATACTCGTTTACTTTCTATTGTCAAACTATTTTATCAGGGGAGTTTTTCGTATGTCTTACTCCTGGACTACTTAACGGGGTTACTTGTTTCGTTCCCCGTCCTGATGTAAAACATTATACGCTTATCGTGATACTTTGCAAGTACTTTTTAAAAATAGTTTTCAGTACTTGATAGTACTAGCCACCAGCAAACAATAGATACATTTATGCACCCTGTGGGCTGATTTGTTTCTATGCGTATATAATAGCAAAGGGACTGACCGGAGTCAATCCCTTTTTCAATTATTTTTAAACTTCTTTCGGGTTGCGATAGGTGATAGCGTTCGGGTACATTTGTTTAATGTTATTCCATGCCTGGTTAACATTATAACCACTTGATCGAATCAGTTGGTTATTGCCGACACCTTGAAACACTACTTCAAATAAGAATTCTTTCATGCTTTCACCTCGCTATCTGCTTTGCCTTTACGCCAGGCCGTTGCTAATTGTTCGCGTTGCCATAAGTCGAGTGATACGTAAAGTTTTGCATTATCACCCTTCGGATATTCGCCAGTAGTACCAATCCGATAAAACAGATCTTTCAGTACTGATAATTCTACTTGGATCATTATACTTTCCTTTTTGTTAGGAGGGGAACTATTCCCCTCTCGATATAAAACATTATACACTTTATTCAGTACTGTGCAAGTACTTTTTAATCTTTCAGCCAATGATCCTGAATGAATTTTTCACCGAAACCTTGCTGCATTGATTGTAACAGACGTTCGCGATGAGCGGCGGCGAATTGCTCAGTACTATGCGTTACACCTGGTTGATATCTGGATTCACCATTGGGGGCGATGTATTGTACATCCCACGGTTTTTCGTTAGTATCAGACCATTTACGAACGATTAGTTGACCTTGCATTTTTCTTTCCTCTTAGTGGGGAGAATCATTTCTCCCCTTCATGTAAACTATTATACAGTACTATAATCTATTGTCCAGTACTTTTTTACAGTTTATGAATTAATTCTTTATCTAAGCGATAGCGTACATTATTAATGGTAACAGCATTATTTTTAATGCTACGCTGTACTGGTCCACCAGCAATAACAAACGTCGCCTTATTACCCCGAACAATGATAGCACTTCCAGGATTACCGAAATCATCTTGTACTAAAATACTTGATAAGTTTTCCATTTTTATTTCCTCTTAGTAGGGGAAGATGTTTCCCCTTGATGTAAGTACTATAACAGTACTGAAAACTAAATGCAAGTACTATGATAAAATCATGATAGGATATTCACTATCGATCAGTACCTCGAATCCGAAACCTTCGTACCATTCTTTAAGATTAAAGGCGTTATCTTCTCCCGTATCGCATTCTAAGATGATACAATCTGAATCATCGGCGGCATCGATAAAGGCATTCATTAATTCGTTACCTTCACCATTGCCCCGACTATCAGGATCAACATAAAGAGAATCAATAAACGCTACACGGTCATAATCAAGATCCGGTGCAATGATTCCACGTTTAACAAACCAGTACTGCAATTGTGCTACTTTGCCCTGTACTTGATAACCAGTGATCTCGCCATTGTCAGTAGTACGCGTGATATGTTGTATTCCCATGATTTCTATCCTCAGTTAAGATATAAAACATTATACACTATCTTTCAGTACTGTCAATTACTTTTTATCTCATAGATCTATGCCAACAATTACGCGGGGGACGTTTAAAAGTACTATCATGATCCTCCTGGCAAGTAATACAATACATGCACCCTATAACGGCCTTGCGTCGATTCTCAGGGATTTTATCGCCACAGTCGAGGCAATGTACCAGTGATTCTCTTTGTGCGTTAATTTGCTTTCTAGCGTGGTTAACGGCGGCCTGAATCACTGCGTGAATCTCGTCTTGTTCGGCCCCATCTTTCGCGAATCCTATAGCCATTATTTTAACCTCATTATAAAAATACTATAGTACTGTAATGCGACAATAATATTACTTGTTCTTACTTTTTCCAATCCACATGATACCACATATTCATCCCCATATGTGCGGAACGATACACCATGAAAATTTTTATACACTTGCACTACTAATCATAACCTTTCGTCTAACCAACTGCATAGAATTATACTACTTTACGCAAATTGATCCAGTACTTTTTTGATCATTTATTGATCGATATTATATAGTTACATTTGTGCACCCTATGGGTTAGTGACGTTCTCGTCTTGATGTAAGTATTATGCCAGTACTGGATGATATTGTCAATAGATTATTTTAATTTTTTTCTGTCATTAATTAATGCTTTCAGTACTATACTAATGATTTGCAATGATTCATCAATGACTATAAAATTATTTTCTTTCATTAGATGATAGTTACCATTGATTGTATATTCTAAGGAGTACTGTTTACGTTTAATTTTTGATAATGTTTCTATTTGTTTTTGTACTGATTTCATGCTAATCATTGTTAAACGTCCTGTAACGCATTCTAACGAGATAAACGGTTTAGTACTGGCATTGTATAGGGTAAATGATTAAAGCCCACCAGCGTTAACCAGTGGGCTATAATATTACATCTTGCGGATAATCTTAACAGTATCTTTCACCGATTTACCGTTTTGCTGACATTGCTCGATCATCGCGTATTGTTCTGCGGTCAGATCCTCGCCAGTTTTTGCCAGTACTGCGTCGATGAATGAATCCAGTGCGATCATTTTGTTTCTCTCTCTTAGGTTAAGTTAACTACTGTTTATAAAACTTATTATACAGTACTATCAAACGTTGTCAATAGTACTGGTAATATATTTTAATTGATGATGGTTAATGTAAAGTTATAATCCCCTGCCTGGTATAGTACTTTATCGCCGAACGTGCCGACACGTTTCATATTGCAATAGATACCCATAACACTTTTTACATCTTTGATATTCCGAACGCCCGTAATATCCTTGTTTAAATGTTCGTGATCAGAAAATAAAACTTGTTTTGCATTTTTCAGTACAGTGCAGATATTAGCCATTTTGTTTTCTCTCTCTGTTAGTGGGGAGAAGTTTTTCTCCCCTTGATGTAAACTATTATACAGTACTATAATCTATTGTCAAACTATTTTTTTATATTATTCGAAATCTTCTGGACCGGACTGATAATCATCTTCACCGTATGCACTTTCTAACCGCTCGCCAGTGTGATCATCAGTTAGTGAGTCATCCTCATAGTTCACGTCTACGCCAGTGATGTAAAACTGGCTATCGTCTGGATCATTGAAATTAATTTTTTGGATGTTTACAATAACTGTATTGATACCCAGGACACCGCCATCAGCAGTTACAAAGTACTGATATTTTTCACAACCGCCTGAATTGAAACCGTAATTAATTTCGGCCCGACCATCATTTAAACGCAGTGCCTGGGCGATGATTTCATTTTCAAAGTTAGATTGAGCAATTGAGATAGTCATGATTCGTTTCCTTATTACCAGGGGAAACCGTTTCCCCTTTCGATGTAAAACATTATACGCTTATTGAGATAGTTTGCAAGTACTTTTTAAAAATAGTTTTCAGTACTCAATACTTATATAATAGATACACTTATGCACCCGGTGGGCTAGTGAGCTATCTCTCAATGAATATATAATAGCAAAATGGCTGACCGAAGTCAACCACTTTTTTCATTTATTTTTTAGCTTTCAGTACTGCCGCCTTTCGCGTCATGCCTTGCTTAATGTACTCCTTTACTTTCGCTTTACGTGCTTTCGCTTTATCTGCTTTCGTTTTAGGAGTACTGTAAATTAAACCGTTAGGATTCATTTAAATCACCATAAAGAATAGATAGGTTACTAACAATGCCGCGATCAATGCACCGATCACCGCTGAACTGTAATAAGCTAATGATTTCATTTTTTAGCCTGAAAATAATGTTTAATTTGAGCGGCGGTCAGTGCACAATTACGCAGGAAGTTTTCTGTATAACTTTTGCGAGTACTGAAAGAGAATTGACCTTTGCCGTTACCGATAGTAACATCAAACCGAGCGTTGTATTGTTTCATTTTGTTTCTCCTGTTATTGGGGAGAATCATTTCTCCCCTTCATGTAAACTATTATACAGTACTAAAAACTAATTGCAAGTACTATTTTTTAGATTTACGCAAACTTTCTACCATCTCAGGAGTAAGGCCCGGCGGGTAGGAAACTACTTCATCAACGAAACGTAAAGGGAATACCCCAGCGAAAGGTGAACGTGCTTTCTTAGTATTACTCTTTTTTGATGCTTTCATTTCATATTCCTTAATTAGTGGGGAGAAATGATTCTCCCCTTCATGTAAAACATTATACGCGTTTAAAAACTAATTGCAAGTACTATTTGAAAGTAAATGCTCATACGCTGCATTAACTACGTTTTCAATAACCGACTGTACAGAAAGATCCCCCACGGCCTGGCTATAGTAGAAATCGCTTACAGTAGTGTCATCGTATGCAAATACTTTACCAGGTACTGCATCAATCACATACATATTAACCTTTAAGATGTCGATCTTATCCTGTACAGTAAGCATATTAATTAACCTTTTAAGTACTGGCTTAAGTAGTCTTGTTGATCTTCGGTGATTGCAGCCATCTTCCCTAGTACTGGATTGATGATATAATCCCCTGTAACGTCCTGTAACGCATTCTCAGGCGGTTTAACGGCTGGGGTAGCCATAGCCATTGCCTGGACTTGTTCGACGCTGTAACGCTCATAAAGGCGGCATTCTTCCGGTGTTAACATAGCATCAGTACGCTTCATCGGTTTAATGATGCTTTCGATCTCATTCAGTACTTGATTAACGTTCATGGTATAATCCCCAATATAAGCGGCCTAAATCGACCGCTAACGATGTTTTGATTAATAGGTGTATGGTTGACGCTCAAACAATGATTGCACGTTGTACGCCCCGCTTATGGGCTTCGCTGGTAAATCAATTTTATATTGTTCACGCTTAAAGATAATAAAACGGCAATTGTTTTTAACATCAAAATTGATTGAACGTTCCAGGAGTTTACCATCGTGCACAAATACAAGATAACCGCTCGCTACTTGTTTTGTAGTACTGGTTGCAACCATAGACCGCCGAACATGTGTACCTGCATCGATTAAAGTACTGATATTTTTCATTATACGATCCTCTTAAGTTAATTTAATTTCTTTCCCCTATGCAGACACTATATCAAAGTATCTGCATAAAGTAAAGCTAATTAAAGATCTTTTTTGCGTTTAACATCAGTTACCGAACTGTAAACAGTGATATTATTGTCACGGCAAAAACGGGAAAGATAAGAACCGCGTAAAAACTCTTTATCTTCCATATTAATAACCTTGCTAAATTCTTCCATTGCTACAGTGTCAAAGTGATCCCCGTATCCATATTGGAACGGCACGTTTACTACTTCAATAAAATTACCATCAATTTCTACGTCTACACTTAAAGAGAAATAAGTGTTACCATATGAAGCCTGGAACCAACGCCGAGCGGCAATATGTACAACTTCAACAGAAGACAGGTTGATATTTTGTTTTGCGATAGTGTTGATATTAGCCATTTTAATTTCCTCTTAGTTGTCTTGATAAAATCTATTATGCCAGTACTATCAAACTATGTCAATAGTACTGTGATAATATTTTTACTTACTTTTTGCTTTCTTTGCTGCTTCCACCTGGTCGGCCCATTCTTTACCCCATACTTGTAAATTATAATGGTACTGGCAAAGAGCAACGCCCCGCTTTAAACCAGTAATAGATTTCTGACCACATTGACAAGTTTTCATTTTAGTTTCCTTGTAGTGGGGAGAACCATTTCTCCCCTTGATGTAATGTATTATACTTTATTTGATTTACTTTGCAAGTACTTTTTTAATTTAATTCATCAAGGCAAAGGATACGCTCAACGCCCAAATCAGTTAAACTAATCGACGGCACTTGATAGGTTTCAATGTATGCTACACTTGCCCACTGACCGAACTCATTAACGGCCCAGGTATTCATTGCATTTTGCAATTCCGCACCTTCCTTGTTGGTAATGACTGCAACTACTTGTTCGTTGCCAGTAGTACCAGATACGCGAGTAATGATAATAGCCATTGTTTTGATTCCTATTCAGTAGTTGATGTATGTATTATGCCAGTACTTAAAACTATTGTCAAACTATTTTTTAAAGTTTATCAATGATTGATGCCGTTTCATTGATAGTCTTGCCGTGTTTTGCACACGCGATAACTGCTTTAAATTCCTTTGATGACCAATCTTTCTTACTGCATACTGACATTACTTGTAAAGTAAAACAATCCAGGTCATAAGTATTCATCTTTATATCCTCAGTTAGTTAAGGTGTCTTGCCTTGATGTAATTAATTATACGCTAATCTCTTAATCGTGCAAGTACTTTTTATTACTTTTTGCAAAATACTTTAAACGCACTCAATCGCATTCTAACGACTTTAACGCCACCAGCTAGGGCAATGCATCAGATAAACAGTTTAATACGTTAGAATCGTTTCTAGGCGGTGCTGGTGGCCTGGTAAACGATAAACACAAAAAAGCCCACTGTATAAGTGGGCTAATGATTCAGTACTTTAATTGTTATGCTTCAACTTTGCGATGAGCTTCGATCCATTCCTCGCGAGTCATACCACTGGAGTTAATCGCATCCAGTACTACCGCAATGCAGTTACCACGCACCGGAATCAGATATTCTTCCCCGTTATCAAGTACTACCGCTACACGTTCTTGAATCCATTTTTTAGCTTTTACTTCTGGCTTATCTTCACCGTACTTTTTCGCCAGGGCTTTTTGTGCCATCTCTGTAACTACTTCCAGATCCAATCCAACTACTGCCGCCTGAATACTTTCAATTGTTGCTTGTAGTTCTGCTTCACGGGCCGCCTTTGCCGCTTCAATTTCTGCCGCTTTATTTGCTTGTAGTTCTTTCGCAGTACTGTACGCGATGTTAAAATTATTGCGTACCGCTTTCATGGTATCGTTATCCAGTTCAGCCAGGATCTCAGCCGCGACGTTAGTTTCATTTGCTACCAGTGCTTTGATGAATGATTTTACATTAGCCATTTTATAAATCCTCAATTAAAGTTTAGTTTACGTTTATTAGTGTATCAAAGTTTTCTCGACGTGTCCAGTTTTTCGTTCGACTTACTGGCGGTCTACTTAGTGCTCCCCGTCTTGATGTAATACATTCTACGCTTTTCTGCGGTAATGTCAACTACTTTCTTAAAACTATTTTCAAAGTATCTCAGTACTACGATACTACAAAAACAAAAAAAGCCCACCAGGTGGGCTATGTACTTAATCAGTGAGTAAAATATTAAACACTTTACCATTTAACGTTATTGGTGCACTGCTACCAGGCTCAAGATCCGTTAGTATACCTGCAATCGCTTTATCATTGGCGACCTTTCCAGTGTCCAACAGTACTACAGTACTGATAAGATTAACGCTCGTTTCAATATCATAATGCACGGCGTTAAGTAGTTGTGTAGTACTGCTTTCGTTAAGTAAAACAATTCGCTTAGTCATGATGTTACCCCGTAGTATCTATCAACGGCAATTAATAACGCCAGTATGAGTTACTTTCTCAGTATCCATTACAGTGACCGAACCGCGTTTAGTACTGGCATCATAATAAATTGTTGTACTACCGTTTTCGTCTTCTTCATGGAACGGGCCGTTTTTAAATGCTTCCGGCTTGATCTCTAAATCCTTTAATACAATCTCGCCAGTACTTTCATCGGTCATTGCAACAGTGCACTGAATGAATTTTTCACTACTTACATCTAATGACGCATTAACAGCGAAAGAGGAAACAGATAAAGCCAGGGCGATGATTGCAATTTTCATTTGATTATCCTTAGTTACCAGGGGGAACCGCTCCCCCTTGCGATGTAAAATATTATACAGTACTAAAAACTATTATCAAGTACTTTATGATTTTTTATAAAACATTTCAGCAGTGATATTTTTACCCGTTGGTTGTACTTTATCCAGAATTTTTTGATGCCCTGGCCGTCCAAATGAATATGATCCGTAAACAGTAAACCAGTAGTTGCCATCAGTGTTTACATGTACAGCACAATAGGGTACGCCCCGCGATTCATCACTAGTAAAGTGTGCTACCGTTCCCGTTACATTCGAAGTCGTTGATTTGATTTGTTCAAGCATTTTATTATTCCTTAGTTACCAGGGGGAACCGCTCCCCCTATGCAAAACATTATACGCGTTTAAAAACTAATTGCAAGTATTTTAATAAAAAGTATTTGAAAAATAGTTGTTGACAAGTGCATCCAGTACTGGCATAATTACTACATCAAGACGAAACAGTCACTAACCCACCGGGTGCCGAGATCCGTCTATTAAATGATTCAGTACTGAAAAAGTAACGGGGAGTTATTATCTCCCCGCGTTGTTATTTTGTAAGGTATAAACAGAAGTCACCTTTATTTGCAATGCCGCCAGTGTAACGCGATGAATAGTTAGAAACGTCCTGGACTTCTGCTATTACCAGTGTATCATCATTCAATTCGTCGCAGAAGCAAACGGCTGGATCTTGTACGCCGATTTTGTCGGCATGTTCCCGCATAGATTTAACCAGTGCTTCCAGTTGGGAAAGAGTAGTGATATTAGCCATTTTATTTTCCTCATTACCAGGGAGAACCATTTCTCCCTTTGATGTAAACCATTATACAGTACTGAAAACTAATTGCAAGTACTTTTTTTCAGTATTGTTTATCGTCGTCTTCCTCGATGAATTGACCGACGAAATGATCTACTTTCGCTTTGAGGCTTTTATAATCTTCTTCTACTTCCGTTAAACGTTCCTGGTAGTATTCCAGTGCCTCAAGATACGCCGCCTCAGCAGTTTTTGCACGCATAGCTAAATTCATTCCACGCGTTTCATCATAAAGCCAATAACCATCGGTGCACTGGCTAATAGATAATGACTTGCTTAGTACTGTATAGCTAATTACTTTACTCATTAGATAACCCTCAGTAAAGGCGGGAACTATTACCCGCCATTATCTCAGTACTGAATATTACATTCCAACCATTGCAGCACGGATCGCCGTAGTGCTATACTTGAATCCGTCCGGCGTTGTAGTAGTACCGTTGGCTTTTAATCTGCGGTACATACATTCCGCAGCAATATCTTTCGTTTTACTTTGAGCGATGCAATTTTGAGCAATCCGGTATAATGATTCATCGTTATTGATCCAAAGGCTTACATTCCAATGAGTTTTGTTTTTGTGTCCGTTATAAGTTTTAGTACTAGCCATTTTTTAATCCTCGTTTGAGCGGGGAACCACTCCCCGCCTCGATATAAAGTATTATACGCCTTTAAACTTAGTTTGCAAGTACTTTTTAAATTAATATTCGATTGATTCTACTACGCCATCAATCACATTGAATTGATATTCGTTACCCTCAATCAGTGCTACGATGTTTTCAGTAGTGAATTGATCCTCATATGCATTCTCTAAATCACGGTACAACTTACGAGATAATTCACGGATCGCATCAGTCAGTAAGTTTTCCAGATCCTCAGCCAATGCCGCCTGTTTTACAGTTAAATCAGTGTAGCGAGTATCAACGCAACCGCCTACCGTGTTTTCGTGTGCGTAGCGTGATTGGAAACGTTCTACACTCATTTCTAAATCATCCTCGTTCAACAGGTGACGGATTGAACGATATTTCGTTAACGCCTTAACCTTGCGTAAAAACTTCTCAGCGTCAACGTGGTTAGTACTGATTGATGCACCGTCACCTTGCGACCAAAAACCACTGTATTGCAATTCAGCTTCATCTATGCCGTATTCTGGTAGTACTGTTTCTTTATAGTACTCGATAACGCCCTCAGCAAAGAAATTATCCTCACATGAACGCTCACGATCCCGAACCAGTTCGATAGCTGACGTTTTTTGTTCTGCGTTCAATTCAGAAAAATCCATAACATAAGTAGTAGTAGTGATAGTTTTCATTTTGTAACCCTCATTCAGTAGTTGATGTAAGTATTATACGCTTTTAAAAACAATTGTCAAACTATTTTATCAGGGGAGTTTTTCGTGTGCCTTACTCCTGGGCTACTCAACGGGGAGTTACTTATTTCGTTCCCCGTCCTGATGTAAAACATTATACGCCTTTAAACATAGTTTGCAAGTACTTTTTATCAAATAGTTTTCAGTACTGAATAGTAAAAAAAGGTATTGACAGCACTATCCAGTACTGGCATAATATACCCCATGACAACAGCTAACCCACCGGGTGCACAATTGTAACTGTAATAAACTACTTTTTCTATAGATACACTCCCGCACCCTATGGGCTACGGCTTATCTGCCAATGAATACATTATGCCAGTACTGACAAAATAAGTCAATACCGGCAATTGTAAATATTTTCAAAAAACTGCTTATACTGCAATCGCGTCCAGGCTATAATAATAATAAGTGCCGTATTGGTGTACTTTATTACCTTTTATTTCAGTACTGAATGAATCCGAACGGTTTGCATATGATGTTAATTTAAAGTACTTTGATTTGCTGATACGTTGCCATACACCGCAGATCCGCTGTAAGTAAGTAGTTTTATTCGTGGTAGTATCTTTTACGGTTTTAACTTCAGTCATATACATATTAGTCATTTTTATTACTCCAGGTTATAGGCGGGAAGTGTTCCCGCTCTCGATGTAAAACATTATACGCCATTAAACATAGTTTGCAAGTACTTTTTATTCAAGTACTGCTATCTTTTTAGTACGGTACACGGTCACGCGGTTGCCCTTTCGGTCGAGCTTTATTTCTACCACTCGACGCGATACACTATCGGGACTTTTTAAGGCCGCTAACCAGTACTGTAATGATCTGGCGGTACTACGCTTTACAATGGCCCAACGTTTACCACGTTCCGATTGTACGCCCATATCTTTAAACGTTGCCCCGTCCTGGCGTGCGGCGATCCGAGCTTGTTCACGCGTCGCAAAATACTTAATATTCATGCTGTTGCCCTTATCGTTGGTGTATGAATAAAACACTATTATAAAGTACTATCCCCGTGCAATAGTACTTTAAATAAATTCTATTCTATTACATTCCAACCATTGCCGCACGGATCGCAGTAGTGCTATATTTGAATCCGTCCGGTGTTTTATCTTGTCCAGTCTGTTCTAAAAATAACATCATATGACGGGCCGCATCATTGCGATTAGTGCTATCGTTAATAAAGTCCTGGGCCAACCGGTACAATGACTCATCGTTATTAATCCAAAGGCTTACATTCCAATGAGTTTTGTTTTTGTGACCTAAGAACATTTTTGATTTAGCCATTTTTTTAATCCTCTTATATAGTGGGGAACTATTCCCCACCTGATGTAAAACATTATACGCTTTTAAACTTAGTTTGCAAGTACTTTCTAAAACTTATTCGTAAATCTTGCCACTGTCAGCCCATACCAGGAAACGAGGCATATTATCCCATGCATCTTGTTTTAAATTTAAACCGTGTAATACTTCTGTACTTTCCATTCCTGGTACTGGTTTACTATACACCGCGAAATTTTCGCCCATATACTGATAAACCATCGTTAAATCACTGGCGATCATCTTATGGATCATCGCATCAAGCATCACGGTCGCGGCGTATTGTTCACGCTTAAGCGGTAACATTGCAATAAGTTCCCGATAAGCTGAAATGTGAATTTTTACCGTTTCTGCCGGAAGATCTTTCATCTCGTCGCGAAAGTTAACCAGGTTAGCAATAATTTTAGTGATTTGAGTCGCCATCGTTTTAATCTCTCGTAATATGTAGCGGGAAGTGTTCCCGCTCTCGATGTAAAACATTATACGCCGTTAAACTTAGTTTGCAAGTACTTTCTACAAATACTTTTAAAATAGTTTTCTTTCTATATAGGGGAACTATCATTCAGTACTATCATTCAGTACTGCAACCATCCAGGGGAACTATCTTTCTATATAGTAGTACTATCATTCAGTACTGAATCAACCAAATCACTACTACACCCCATAAAACGGCCTCAGACGCATTCTAACGCATTAATACACCTAAGCTATACATTTGCACCATTCCAATCATTCCAGGGCTTTACGGGCCGTTTGAACGCGTTAAATTATTTTCAATTATTTTGTTTTTAGGTATTGACTTGATCCTGAAAAAGCGTATAATTACTACATAGACGCGAGAAAGCGGAAACCCCAGAGGGTGCGGAATTACGCCCAAAATTCAAGATATAAAAAAAGGATACACTCCCGCACCCTAGCAGGTAAACGCACTTTCTCAGTACTGAAATATAGTACCATAGTCCGGCCCAGGATAGCAAGCAAATTAATTAAAACTTTTTTGCTTCCAGGGTATTGCTTTATTTTTCCAGTACTGTATAATAGTTCCATCAAGTCGAGAAAGACTCAAGCCCACCGGGTGCATAGTTACGCCCAAAATTCAGTACTGAAAAAATTTTTAAAAATATCCGGCCAGGTCGTTGACATTGCCCCCAGTTTATAAGATAATGATTCCAGATTCAGAAAAATCTAACACCAGATACTGCGGGGAAACTATCCCCACGCGGTAGGGGAACTATTGGAAAAAACAAAATAAAATTTTGATTTAGCCGTCTATACTTCCAGACGTGTAACCATCTAGCCGTTTAGCCGTCCAAACGTCTAGCCATCCAGCCATCCAGCCATCCAGAAATCTAGCCGTTTAGCCGTCTAGATGGATAGCCATCTTTACTTCCAGACTTCTGGAGGGCTAGACATATCTACGCCCAAAATCCATCCAGGGTAACTACACCCAAAATCCGTCAGTACTATACCATAGATCTATCTTGTGAAAGGAGTATTCAGTACTGCCATCATAGCCCTCACTATGTTACCCTAGGAGGATGAAGACCATCATGTAGTACTGAATACTGTTAGAGGGAATCCACCAGCTTGTGCTGGTGGCATAATGCATTAAATTAAAATCAGTACTGACACCATTCTGTTAATATCAGTACTGTTTATATTACGAAAAAAGAGGTTATAAAAAGATGTACCACCCATAGGAGGAACTATCCTTTCAGTACTGTCTCACGACAGGAGGTAGAGTGAATGAATTGTTTGCGGCAACTCATCTCTCTATGTAGAACATTATACAGTACTGAATCATAATGTCAATAGCTTTCTTTCATTATTCAGTACTGATATTCTTGAGAACTACCCGACTACAAACATCATTATATCCCACAAATCATAAACGTCCCAACGTAAATTTCAACTTTCGAAGATCCAACTTTTATTTCATAGGTACTCCAAAATTTTTAGGATCGAGATTTAGGATGGAGTACTAACCAACTTTTTGCTGGAGCCTCAAGGGGTAATGGAATTTTACCCCGAAGGGTAAAAGGGTAATTGTAATTAAGGTGAAAGTAATAATTCAGTACTAATCATTGCGTGATTACTTTTGATTACATTTGATGTAATTTGCAAAATGGAAAAGGAGCTTGGAAACTACAAAGTACGGCAGACTTCCTCTGCCTACTTAGTGACATATCAGTACTGCTACGTTCTTGATTAAACGTGCACATTCCTGTACTCTATTACACTCTAGTACTCAATACTAATCACTACTGATCACTACAGTGATTATAAATGATTACTTAAATGTTTATATATGATTACTTATGACTACCTATGATTACGGGGTTTAGCCTGGGGAGAATCCTAGTGATCGCATTTGTCCAGGCTGAATTTTAACAATTCGCCTGTACATAAAGGTTGTTCACTAGGAGCTTCCCCTGTCTCTATGTGTATAATTACTTTCTATATATAAGCATTAAGATATAGTAGTACTGATTATACTGTACATTCTCTTTAATATTATAAGGGTCTATAGCAATCTCGGTACATCTGTTAAATGCATATCTATTAAATGCCAGTGGAATTATAGATCTAATCCATACTTGTTCATTTTCTTTTAGTTTACTTATATAGAAGTTTTTATACATAGTATTCTCTATTAATTAATATGATAGTACTAGTGTTAGTACTGAGCACAATTGTTCTTTATAGTTCTTATGGTATATAGAATCTTTTATGCACTCATTGAAGTGCCATAGGTATAATCTTGGGTCGCATTCTTTATATATTCTTACGGGGACGAATGTTAGTTTTCGTATATAGAATTCTTTATGTTCTTTATTCATATTAGTACCTGAATATAAGTAGGATTATGTTATAGTACTGGTTAGTACTGCAATGATTCTCTATACATCGATTAACAGTTATGGAATAGCTATATCTGGCGTAAGCATTATCCAGCGGGATTTTACATTGAGCACTTAGAGAAAGTACAGTAGGTAGTGTATTCAAATAGAAGTCTTTGTAATTATTCATACAGGAATAGTATACCTATGATACCTGAGTACAGGTTAGTACTGTTACCATCTTCGTTTGCGTTTAAAGTCATTTGAATACAATTATTGTAGCATACTCTGCCGAAAAATGTATTAGTACTTAAAGGTGGAGTAGTTCTTAGAAACATTTGTTCTGAGGGGCTTATGTATTTGGAGTAGAATTCTTTATGTTCTTTATTCATATTAGTTAGTGTCTGTATATAAGTAATAGTAAGAATACGTACTGCACATCTTCATCTTTAGTATTGAGTACTGTACGTATTGCGTCATTAAACAAGAATATAGTACTTGGGTCATGAGAATTTAAAGGGGTTCTGGGTACGGCATGTTTGTAGTTCCCTTTAACAAATTGTGTGTAGTATTCTCTATGCATATTAGTACCTATATATTAGGGCGATAATGTAGTACAATTCATATGGAATGTAATTTGGGGTGATCGCACACTGTGTATGGTAAATGAATTGTTCGGTATTTTTCTTATCCTTGATATCTATTGGGATTAGTGGTATAAGCATTTGGGAGTTTAGATCGAGATGGCTTAAGTAGAATTCTTTGTTATTCATAGAAGAATATTAGTCCCATTACGCCTGAGTATTGAATATTTTTGTTATTGTTTTCTAAAGCTTCTAGAGTAATACGTATACAATTATTAAAGCAATCTCTGGCGTGTGGTGTATCTAAACGTAAAGGTGATACACTCCTTAGAAACATTTGTTCTGATGCACTGAGGTGTTTGGTGTAAAATTCTTTCTGTTCGTTCATATTGGCCTCTTTAGTACACGAAAGCTAGGTACAGTGTATGATACAGTACTCGATGATAGCTATCAAAATCTAGTATACATGCTTTAGTGCACATAGTAAAGTACACTTTATCGTTTTGAGCATTGATACCGCGAGGTTTATCTAATAGATTAGTACTGAGGTACATTGGGAAATATTTTGTGTAGTATTCTTTATGCATATTAGTACCTGAATATAAGTAGGATAGTGTTATATAGCTGGTCATAGCTACTACTATTTTCTATACTTCGTTCTATGCAGTTATTGAATCCCAGTACTGCCAAATCGTTATCCAGGGGGACTTTATATCTGGCGTAGTGTTCAAATATACTGGGGAGAAATTGTGTGTAGTATTCTTTGTGCATATTAGTACTTATATATTAGTAAAAGGATGTGATACAGTACTCTATTATAGTCCTCAATATCTATCGAGGATTTAGTGCACTTAATGAAATAGTCTTTTTCGTAGTCTTTTTCTATACTCAATTGTTTTGTTGGTACAAGGTGTTGGAGATACATTGGGAGTTTCTCTATGTAGTATTCTTTGTGGTTATTCATATTATGTGTTATTTCGTGAAAACAAGGGTTAGTACTGCATAGTACAAGTCATACGTATCTTTAGGGTTAATAGCACCTTTAATACATTCTTTCATTACTTCATTATAGATAATTTTAGTACTGAATGTATTGGATGTTACTATATCGGAATTAAGGTACGAGAGGTAGAATTCTTTATAAGTATTCATATTAGTACCTGAATGTTAGCATTACTACGTAGTACAGCATATATGGATTATCATCGTATATGAGCGTGTACTTAGTACATTGTTGGAACATTATCTTTGCGTGATCTTTGATACCCAATGGTTCTGATGGTACAAGGTATTGTAGATGCATTGGGATTTTATCTTTGTAGTATTCTTTATACATAGTTTGAAATATACGTAATGAGGTGATGAAATTTCTTATCAGTACTGATAAGTTCCTGTACATGTTTTGTTAGTTTGTACGCGTTTTTATAGAGTTCTGGATTATCGATTACAGTACTGTACATGAATTCTTCTTCCTCGGATAATTCTTTGTGTTCTAGTTCTTTGAGGAATTGCAGTACTGTATCAGTTTCGTTAGTACGTTGCTTTTGGAAGAAGTGCATGTTATCGTGTATTTTTTCTGAACCCATGCAGTACATATCGCCGATTTGGAATTGTGCAGTACTGATATCATGGGTGCTATTACAATTCCCGAAGAAGTATACATTCCCGAAAGATAGAATTATAGTACACGGGATATTATCCATGTGTATATAGATAGATGCATTCTTTAGTGCTTTTGTGCTGGTATTAGTACTCAATACTTTTAAATCAGTATGATAGATATTAATAAAAGCAAGAGCTATATTATTTTTCTTCAAGTACGATTTGAGGTTCTTAGATACGAGAACATTTCTGGATTTTTTCTTTTTATTTCGTTTCTTTAGTACATCTGGGTGATACGTATATGCTGGTGTAAAAGATTCTGCTTGAATACTGTTGAGGTATTTAAAGTGCTTAAGGTATTGTTTGCTGTGTGCATTAAGTTTCATTTGGTTTCCTTTATACAGATGCGAGTGCGAGGATTTCCCTGAAGGGATTATCTTTTGTTAGTGCGTGATGAATGCAGCTATTGAGATTAATATTTTTAGTACTGTTAGTTGCCAGGTTGTAGTACTTCACGAAGGTGTCGTACATGAAACGGTCGTTAATACTTATGTGTTCTATATAGTATTCTTGCATATTATTCCTTAGATTGAGATGAGTTTCAGTACTTCTCTGTACGTGTACTTTTCGTTTTGTGCTTCTACTGTACATGATAGAAAGTATCGTTTTTTATCTCTTTTGTTCCCGACTGTGTAGTACCTTTGGAATTTATTATAGTTGTATCTATCTTTGTGCTGAAGTTTATAGATATAGAATTCTTGCATAGAGTACCTTAGATAGAGATTAGTTTCAGTACTTCAATATATGTGCGGTACTCTGCTTTAATTAAATTTGTACACACTGTAAGGGAATTTCTTTGTATAAGTTTATTGCCGCTTTTATACGCATTTCTCCACACATAGAGATGAGATCTTTCAGGCATAGATAGTTTATTGGTATAGTACTCAAATGTATTCATATATTACCTCAAATAGAGATTAGTTTAAGTACTTCTCTGTATGTGTACTTTTCGTTTTGTGCATCTCTTGTGCTTGTATATAGGTATCCTCGACGATATTTGTTGCTCCCGTTCTTGTAGTTGAATTCGAACTTATTGTAGATGAATCTATCGCCAGGCTGTAATTTACTTAAGTACAATTCAATGTTCATAGTATTCTCTTTACATTTCAATAAGTTTAAGTACTGCTCGGTACGTGTACTTAGTTGTCAGTGCTTCTTTAATAGAAATACAGAAGTAATGTTGTTTGTCTCTTATACTGCCGCGTTTGTAGTACCACACATGGGAGTTGTGACTGTACTTGTCTCTGTCGGATAGTTGTTGGTAGTAGTAGCTTATATGATTCATTATAATGTAATTAGCCTTACTATATTAAAGTACTCGGTCCCTGGTGTACCTTTTAGAACTTAAAGATGAGGTTCAGGATAGAGCGGTACTTAGTTTCAGGGAACTGATGTTCTATTGCATAACGTGTCACCATCCTGAAATCGTAATTATAATACAGATTATCCTTTCTCATAGGTGGTGCTAAAGAGAATGATAGCTGTTCTTGTTTGGGTAGTTTACTACAATAGAAATCTTTATGATTATTCATAGAAATATATTAGTCCTATTAAACCTGAGTACATAATATTTTTGTTATTGCATTCGATTGCTTCTAGAGTACTACGTATACAATTATTAAAGCAATCTCTACCGAATTGAGTATTGGTACTTACAGGTGATACACTCCTTAGAAACAATTGTTCTTCGTTGCTAAGGTATTTGGTGTAGAATTCTTTATGTTCAGTATTCATATTAGTACTCGATTAATAGGGTAAGGATGTAATAGTATTGCATACATTCTACCCCTTGTAAAGCATTTCTTATGTTATTATTCCTGTACGAGTTCAGGAGTTTAGGGCTACGTTTGAGGTGTTTGAAATTAGTTTGTGTATGCAGTAGGCTTTCACGTAGACCTTTTGTTGGTAGTGCATCGATGTAGTACTGTTCGATATTCATATAGATAGCAGTACTAAGATTTTTGATAATTGTTTATTGCTATCCCCGCAGATGTTGCTGTGTAAAATACTCACAATGAGGGTATCAATTGCATTGTTCAGCATAAGGTTACATCCAGTACTGTTATGTGTTTTTAGCTCAATTAGCCACGAACTATCCGCGAGAAACTTCGCGTACTCTAGTTCATTTAGAGTATTGAGGTAGTACTTAAGAGTATTTGTCATGTGTAGTTCTCCTTATATTCCTTCTATAGTACATCAGTACTGGAAGGTTGTCAAGGGTTTTGTTTATGGGGTAAATATGATATAATGAATAAAGGAGGAAATATGTTACCTTTTGTTAGAATGTTTGATTATGGGAATATTATACCTGAGAAAGAAGGGCGTTTTAAAATATATTCTAGTGGTTCTATGTATTTGCATGATACACTAACACATAAGTTGTATGCATCTTCTGCGACGAATTGGGGTACTGGAACAGGTGTAGCATCGAGTAAATTTATTCTTTGTGCAGAGAATGTACAGAGGGTTTTATTGGAAGATAACAGTAGTGATTGTCAATTGTATGAAGAAAAGGGTACTGGTAAAGTGTTTATCACTGGTAACACGAAGGCATTTACTGGGGTAACTGATAGGAAGACGTTATGGACGGACTGTACTACGTGGATAACATCAGGTGGTATTAGTGTATCTGATATTGAGTACATGAGCAGTTTTAATGATATGAAGGTAAATTTAGTACTGAAGGATGGGACATTATATTGTTGTGGTGCTAATAACGCATCGAACATATCCTCCTTTGGAGATGGTACTAACATTGATTCATTTAATACATTCAAGAAGGTCAGTACTATAACATCTGTTAAAAAGGCTGTTGGTAACATTTATTTGCGAGAAGATAATACTTTATGGGGTTGTGGTTTTAACTATTACTACCAGTTGGGTACTGGTAATCAAACTTCGATTACTGGGGTAACGATGATTTCTTCGGATGTTATAGATTTTGATGTAAGTTATCAGAGTACATTTTTTATCAAATCGGATAATAATTTGTACGCATGTGGGAAGCAGTACGGAGCACAATATGGTAATGAATTTGGCACAGGTGGAACATCTACTAGTACTGATATTCAATACAAGACTCCTACATTATTGAGTACAGGGGTATATGGTGTATATGCATGTGTTGCTAACATGGCATCACATATTGTCAAAGCAGATGAAGTACTTTATGCATCTGGTTCGAATAGGGGTGGTCAATTAGGTGTTGGTAATAATATTAATCAGTACTCCTATACTCCTTCGTATACTTCTTTTAATAGTTCGTGTAATTTGGTAAGAACACCTTCTGGTTCACTTATACTTACGGACACTGGGAAATTATATTATTGTGGGTATGCAATAGTAGTAATGGGTGGAATTGCTGGTCAAAACATTCTTAGTTATACAGAAGTAGATATGTCCTTTTTACAATAAATTGAATGCCAGTACTTGATACAGGAATTCTTATTTGTATTAAATATAGTATAATGAATAAAGGAGGGAATTATGT
>OERD01000144.1_pt1 | contig 26047 bp, 27 predicted proteins | sample 1539941 | NCBI WGS metagenome assembly OERD01 (sample SAMEA3891242, study PRJEB23780) | metagenome | biome: terrestrial biome; feature: animal house; material: water of meat washing | place: Italy | collected 2015-05-12
CAACGGTGATCGCTGTAGCTGTTACATCCACACTCCCTGAATCAGTCGCACTGCCGGTATTCCCCGCAGGATCGGTCACTGTGGCTGTGACGGTATAAGAGCCCTCGGCCAGTGGGGTAACCACATCCACGGTGAAGGTGCCAGCGGGTGTGACGGTAGCGGTCAGGGTTTGTTGATTACCGTTTGCATCGGTGACCAGCAGGGTGACGATGCTGCCAACGGGAGCATCCGTGGTTCCGGTCAGGGTCGGAGTGGTGTCATTGGTGTTATCTGGCGCAACTACGGAAATGGTGGGCGGGGTCAGGTCAAATACTTCATCTTCGCCAGCAGCACCAAGCGGTAGTTCACCATTGGCGTTGTAGGTGGTATCGAAGGTGGCTTCAGCAATGGTTGCGGAACCGGTACGGTCGATGGTGACAAAACCGCCGTTGCCACTGGCACCGGCGACGCCCCCAATACCGCCACCACCGGCGGCAGGTGCACCGCCTGCTGCAGAGGCTTCAAAGGCCTGGGTCGGGTCCGCGCCGCCCAAAATGGCCTGTTGCAGGGCATTGATATCATCAGGAGTGCCTGCAGCGCCGTTTTGCGCCAACTGGGGGGCATCCCCCTCTTCGGCAGGCTCACTCTGTTCGCTGGCTGGTTGCACATTGAACGACTGTCCGCCGCCCATGAAACTGGCGCCATCCGGCGACATGATCACCGCCCCTTTCGGCAGCACATCACCTTCAGCCAACAGCTTCCGGCTGCCATCTGCGGCAACCAGATAAATTTGTCCTTTGAGTTGGGTTACGGTTACGCCCTGTTCCAAGGTAACGGCATTGGTGATCATGTTCTCTCCTGAATCCTGATTTGAATGCAATAAGCCACAGCCTACTTTGCAGACTGAGGGGAAAAATAACCAGCTCGAAAATTCGAAAGGATAGACCGATTTGAGGCTGAACTGTTCAGCCAGACAGAAGTGTGTAAAACGAGGTTGCGAGAATGGTAAAAACCAAAATTATCAATAAATTACAGAATGATGACGGGAGCATGACAAGGCATGCTCCCGTCAGGATTAACCCTAGGCTCCCGCCCAGAGGATGATAGCCAGCAGCTGTGGCGAGATGATCCGCAGGAACATCACCAGCGGGTAGACAGTGGCGTATGAGAGCGCACTGGCGCCACTGGTCGGGTGCATGGCGTTGGCAAAGGCCAGCGCGGGAGGATCAGTCATGGAGCCGGCCAGCAAGCCGCACAGGGTCAGATAGTTCATCTTGCCGTAGAGGCGCGCCAGCACACCGACCACCAGCAGCGGGATCAGGGTGATCGCCATGCCGTAGAGCATCCAGGCCGGGCCATCACCGTTGATCAGGGTATCGACGAAACCGGCACCGGACTTGAAGCCGACCACCGCCAGAAACAGCACGATCCCGATCTCCCGCAGCGCCAGGTTGGCACTGGGGGGCATGAACCAGTAGAGCTTGCCGATGCTGCCGATCCGCGACAGGATCAGCGCCACCACCAGCGGCCCACCCGCCAGACCCAATTTGAGGGCGGCCGGGAAACCGGGCAGATAGAAGGGGATGGAGCCGAGCAACACACCGAGACCGATCCCGATAAATACCGGCAACATCTGCACCTGTTGCAGTTTTTGCTGCACGTTGCCGACCACATTGGTCACCGCGTCATAGCGCTGTTTGATGTCAAGATCGCGGATCTTCTTGCCCAGAACCTGCTCGTTGGTTACCACCACCCGCTCGACGCGCAGATCGGTGCCACGGGTCGAGAGCGAGGTCTCCACCTCCTCCCCCAATACCAGCAACACCTTGTGCAGCGCGTGGCGCTCACCCACCAGATGTAACAAGTCACCCAGTTCGATACGGGATTCCGGCCGTGGCACCATCAGCTCGTCGCCCCGTTTGAGCCGTGAACAGATGACATCAGACTCGTCGAGACTCGGGATCTCGCTCAGCATCAGGCCGTGCATGTTGGGGTTGCGCACCGCGATGTTGATGGTCTGCAAGCTCTCCTTGGTTTTACCGGTTTGTAGCTCGAACTGGGCGGCTTCATCGTCGATCTTGATGCGAAAGAAGACCCTGACCAGCCACATGGTGAGCAAAATGCCACAGATACCAAACGGATAGGCAACCGCATAGCCCATCCCCATCAGGCCGGTAGAACCGGGCGCGGCGCCCAGCTCGGCCAGGATCTGCTGGCCCGCACCGAGGGATGGCGTATTGGTGACGGCACCGGAGAAGACCCCCAGAATGACCGGCAACGGCACATCGAAAAATTGATGCAAGCCAGCAGCCACCACGCAGCCAAGGATGACCAGCAAAGCGGCAAAGGCGTTGAGTTTGAGACCCGAACTGCGCAATGACGAGAAGAAACCCGGCCCGACCTGGATGCCGATGGTATAGACAAACAGGATCAGGCCAAATTCTTGAATAAAGTGAAGCGTTTGTGCATCCAGCGCGAGATCGGAGGCGCCTGCAAAGTGACCTACTATGATGCCGCCGAACAGCACCCCCCCTATTCCCAAGCCAACGCCATAGACTCGCCAGTTTCCCAGCCAGAGTCCTAGCACTGCCACCAGCGACAACATGCTGATGGAAAGCGCGATTTCACTCATTTCGTGCATCCTTTGCGAATTGAACTGGCCCTAGCTTGTCAGCAAACGCTGATGCCAACTGTGTGATACCGCACGAATTTATCCTTTTACGCGCTAAAAATACCAATTAAGGGCTAGTTGCAAGACGTTAGGCGACGTAGCCGTAAATGGCCATAAAGTGACAAACGCTGCCACCCAGCACAAAGAGATGCCAGATGGCGTGGTTATAGGGGATCTGCTTGGCCACATAGAAGATGACCCCGAGGCTGTAGATAAGGCCACCAAGCCCGAGCAGCAGCAGCCCCTCACCGGCCAGATGGATATAGAGCTGATAGATGACCACCAGCGACAGCCAGCCCAGCATCAGGTAGGTAAAGAGCGACAACTTCTTGAAGCGGTTGATAAACACCAGCTTGAACACCACGCCAGCCAGCGCCAGGGCCCAGATCACCACCATCAACCCCTTCGCCAGCGGCGTATCGAGCGCCACCAGCAGGAAGGGGGTATAGGTGCCGGCAATCAGCAGATAGATGGCGCAGTGATCAAACACCTTGCACCAGCGTCTGGCCCGCCCTTCCGCCATGCTGTGATAGAGGGTCGAGGCGAGATAGAGCAGCACCAGACTGCCGCCATAAAGGCTGTAGCTCACCAGCGCCTGCGTACCCTGCCCCCATCCCTTGATGAGCAACAGCACCAGCCCGACAATCCCCAGCAACAATCCCGCACCGTGACTCAGCCGGTTTGCCAGCTCCTCCCGGGGGGAGTAATCCATCACACCACTCATAACATCGACTCCACAATAACTGTGGCTCACTCTACCCAGCACCATTTCGGAGTACAAGTGTTCGCTTAAAAAATGGAGTGGCTGTCACCTGCCAACCTTTGGTGTATGCTCTGCCGCCGATGCCCGAGACAAGCGGCATAGACACCTACCCCGGTGACCTGGTCTGGAGAACCTGATGAAGTTGACTGAGCTGTTTGCACAAGCGGATCCCGCCTTTGGCGAGGCGATGAACACCTTGCTGGAGAGCTTCCACCACTCCGACGACAGTCAGGCCCCCTATCAGCGCGACCTGTTCACCCACCAGCTCGATCAATCCCGCATGCCTGCAGTCGGCCAACCTATCGAGGAGTATCTGGCGCGGCTGGCTACTCTGGTACCCGGCGCCTCGCACCTCACCTCGCCACGCTACATGGGCCACATGACGGCGCCACTGCCGGCCTATACCGCCGAGCTGTCGCGCCTGCTGGTGATGCTCAACCAGAATCCGATGAAGATGGAGTCCTCCCGCCTGCTCAGCTTTCTGGAGCGGGAGGTGCTGGCCAAGCTGCACCGCCTCATCTATGGCAGGGACGATGCCTTCTACGGCGAGCAGATGCATGCCAAGGATGCCGCCCTCGGCGTCATGACCAGCGGCGGCACCATCGCCAACGTCACGGCACTGTGGCTGGCCCGCAACCGCGCCTGTGGCGACAACCTGTTCGCCCTCTATGAGCAGGGCTATCGCGGCGCCGTCATTCTGGGCTCCCGGCTGATGCACTACTCCTTCGACAAGGGGATGGATCTGCTGGGACTGGGCGCCCGCAGCGTCTGGCGCCTTGAGACCGACGAGCAGAACCGGCTCAGTCTGGCTGCGCTGGAGCAGGCGCTGATCCAGTGCAAAGAGCAGAAATTGAAAGTGCTGGCGCTGGTCGGCGTGGCGGGCAGCACCGACTTTGGCTCCATCGACCCCCTGCCTGAGCTGGCCGCCATCGCCGAGCGCGAGCAGATCCACTTCCACGTGGATGCCGCCTGGGGTGGCCCGACCCTCTTCTCCCCCCGCTATCAAAACCTGCTGGCCGGGATCGAGCGCGCAGATACCGTCACTCTGGATGGCCACAAACAGCTGCTGGTGCCGCTCGGTACCGGCATGCTGCTCTGCCGCCAGCCCGACCTGATGATGGCGGTCAAGCGGGAGGCGCCCTACGCCATTCGCGCCACCTCGTTCGATCAGGGTCGCTTTACCCTGGAGGGCACCCGCCCGGCCAACGCCCTCTATCTGGATGCCGCCTTCCAGCTGTTCGGCCAGCAAGGCTATGCCGACCTCATCGAGGCCAACTACGACCGAGCCCGACTGATGGCCGAGCTCATCACCAGCAATCCGGCCTTCGAGCTGATGTCTGCTCCGGTGATGAACCTGCTCTCCTATCGCTGCATCCCGCCCCATCTGCAGGGCAAGGTGCTGGATGAAGCGGCCAACACGCAGATCAACGACTTCAACGTGGCCCTGCAAAAAGCCCAGCGGGCCGAGGGGCACAGCTTTGTCTCCCGCACCCAACGAGCGGTGGTACGCTACGGTGCCCAACCGCTCACCCTGCTGCGCGCCGTGCTGCTCAACCCTCTGATTGAAGAGCGCCATATCCGCGACCTGCTGGCCGATCAGCAGCGACTGGGGCTCACCATTGCTCGCCAACTGTTTGGCGACAGCGCGGAACCGGCGTAAAAATGAGCGGTCTTATTCATTTGCCGTTGTCCGCCATGCAGGTAGACTGGGCGAAATTTGCAGGCCATCTTTGAGGACTAGGCGCCAGACATGAAGCAATTTATTGAATTTATTCCACTTATCGTTTTCTTCGCGGTCTACAAGTTCTACGACATCTACATGGCTACCGGCGCACTGGTGGTGGTCACCGGTCTGCAGCTCGCCTATAGCTGGATCCGCTATCGCAAGGTCGAGAAGATGCAGCTCTTTACCTTCCTGCTGGTCGGCTTCTTCGGCGGCCTCACCGTCTTCTTCCACGATGACACCTTCATCAAGTGGAAAGTGACTGTCATCAACGTACTGTTCGCACTGGGTCTGCTCATCAGCCGCTACGGCTTTGGCAAGAATCTGATCAAACAGATGCTGGCCAAGGAGCTGCAAGCACCCGATGCAGTCTGGGACAAGGTCAATCTCGGCTGGGTCGGCTTCTTTACCGTCTGTGGCCTGCTCAACCTCTACGTGGCGTTCAACCTGCCGCAGGAGATGTGGGTCAACTTCAAGGTGTTCGGCCTGCTGGGGATGACGCTGGTCTTTACCCTGCTGAGCGGCGTCTATCTCTATCGCCACATCCCTGCCGAGCAGTTGTCCCAGCAAAAAGACGAACCCAAAAAATAACCCTCATCAGAAAAGGATCCTCTCATGTGGTATCTCATCTACTCCGAAGATGTCCCCGATAGCCTGCCACTGCGCAAGCAAGTTCGCCCTGCCCATCTGGCTCGCCTGCAAGCCCTGCAGGATGAAGGTCGCCTGCTGACCGCCGGCCCCAACCCGGCTATCGATGCCGAGGATCCGGCCGATGCAGGCTTTACCGGCAGCACCGTCATCGCCGAGTTTGCCTCGCTGGCTGACGCCAAAGCCTGGGCCGATGCCGATCCCTATGTGACCGCCGGTGTCTATGCCAAGGTCACCATCAAGCCGTTCAAGAAAGTCTTCTGACCCAAAGCGCATAGCTAAATAAAAAGGCCGGACTGGAAGTTCATTCCAGTCCGGCCTTTTTGCATCCCGATATCTCGTTTATGCCTTGGCGACAAACCAGGGGTTGAGGATATCTGGCTTGTTGTAGGCAAGGGGTGAGCCATCGAGTTGGGTGACGCTGCCCCCCGCCCCCTCCAGCACCGCCTGCGCAGCGCCGGTATCCCACTCGCAGGTAGGTGCGAGGCGCGGATAGAGCTCGGCGCCCCCCTCGGCAATGATGCAGAACTTGAGGGAGCTGCCCATGGAGACCAGCTCGATCTCGCCAAAAGGAGCCAAGAAATCGAGGGTCTCCTGCGACAGGTGGTTGCGACTGCCCACCACCCGCCACGCCTCGCCTTCACGATGAGGCCGGGTCTGGATAGGCTCGCGCTTGCCATCGGCGATGCGCCAGGCACCGAGCCCCTTTCCGCCATACCAGAGCTTGTCCAGCACAGGGGCATAGACCAGCCCCCAGCGCGGCGCCCCCCCTTCAATCAGCGCGATATTGACGGTGAACTCGCCGTTGCGGGAGACAAACTCCTTGGTGCCGTCGAGGGGATCCACCAGCCAGTAGCGGGACCAGCCGTGGCGCGCCGCCATCACCTCGGACCCAGACTCCTCCGACAATACGGGAATATCCGGAGTCAGCCGTGCCAACCCCTGAACGATCACCTCATGAGCCCCCTTGTCGGCCGCGGTCAGCGGACTCTCGTCGCTCTTGTACTCCACCGCGAAGGGCTGGCTGTAGATGGCCATGATGGCCGCCCCCGCCGCGCGGGCGACAGGTTCAAGTTCGGTGATATCGGGGTGGTACAGGGGATGATCCATAACAATCTCGTCCAGCTCACAGGGTCAACCAGTGTAACCCTTTTGACATCAACTGCTTATAGCCGATTGTGCTGGGTTATTACTGCGCGGGTGCCGCCCTCGCTTGAACAGGGCCTGAAATAACAAAGGACGCCGTGGCGTCCCTTGTTATTTCTAGCGACCGGTCTCAGGCCGCGGGCCTATTTTGCAACTCAGATCCCCTGACGGGCTTCCTGCATCAGCAGGCGCATATCGCTCACGGCTTTGGCCAGACCATCGAAGGCGGCGCGGCCGATGATGGCGTGGCCGATGTTGAGCTCATAGAGCTCGGGGATGGCGGCGATGGCCTTGACGTTGTGGTAGTGCAGGCCGTGGCCGGCATTGACCTTGAGCCCCTTGCCAGCGGCATAGGAGGCACCGGCGGCGATGCGCTTGAACTCGGCGTTGCGCTCGGCATCTGTGGTGGCATCGGCATAACGGCCAGTGTGGATCTCGATAAAGGGGGCACCACTCTCGGCGGCCGCATCGATCTGGATGGGATCGGCATCGATAAAGAGGGATACCTGGGCACCCACAGCAGAGAGGCGGGCAACGGCGTCAGTCACCTTGTCCAGCTGACCGGCCACGTCCAGACCGCCCTCGGTGGTCACTTCGGTGCGCTTCTCCGGCACCAGACAGACGAAGTGGGGCTTGATGCGGCAGGCGATGCCGATCATCTCTTCGGTCACTGCCATCTCCAGGTTCATTCTGGTCTGGATAGTCTGGCGCAGGATCTCCACATCGCGGTCGGTGATGTGGCGGCGATCTTCACGCAGATGCACGGTAATGCCATCGGCCCCGGCCTGCTCGGCCACGAACGCGGCCTGTACCGGATCCGGATACTGGGTGCCACGGGCGTTGCGCAGGGTGGCGATATGGTCGATGTTCACACCCAGATAGATTTCACTCATTGAGAACTCCTTGAAAGGCTTCATCTGTTGACTGCGCGGTCAGCGAATCACACCGCGCCAATATCCGTATGTCTGTAATCTGTGTCAGCCTTGCATACTGGCTTTGCGTTTTAAAAACAGCTCCCGGCTCTTTAACTGGCGCTTGCCCAGATAGGGTTGCAGCGCCAGCCGGCTGAAACGTTTGGCCGCCTGCAGCAAGGGAGGGGTATCGAAACGTCCCTCGGCAAAGGCGAGCAGGTGGGCACCGAGAAACAGGGTACGGGGATCCGGCGCCCGCTCGCAAGCAACAAAGCCCAATTCACGCTCGAAGCCATAGAGCAGGGTCGGCTCGATGGGCGACTCGTCGTCCGCCGTGTATTCGAAATCCACCGCATAGCCGAGCGCCTGCAACAGCAGGAACTCGAAGCGGCGCAGCGGCAGCTCCGGCGTCTCGCCGTCGGCCAGCGCCATGATGGCACGGGCATAGGCATCGAACACTTCGGGGAACGGGGTGTGCGCTTCCAGCAGGTAGTAGACCAGCTCGTTGAGATAGAGGCCGTAGAAGAGGCGATCGCCGCCGAGACGCAGGGAGTGATCCGGGCATTCGACCTGGGTGAGGTTCTTGAGATCGCCCTTGCCGCGCCAGGCGATGGTGAGCAGGGTAAAGGGTTGCAGCAGCCCCTTGAGAGGGGAGCGTGGCCCGCGAGAACCGCGAGCCACCAGAGTAAATCGGCCACTATCCTGGGTGAAGACCTCGACCAGCTGGCTGGTCTCCCGATAGGGCCGACTGTGGATGACGAAAGCCGGGGTCAGCAATCAGTCGTCGCCATACCCGAGGCTGCGCAGGGCGCGCTCATCATCAGCCCAGCCCGACTTGACCTTGACCCACAGCTCGAGGTGCACCTTGTTCTGGAACAGACGTTCCATATCGAGGCGCGCTTCGGTGCCGATGGTCTTGATCTTCTCGCCCTTGTTGCCGATGACCATCTTCTTCTGGCCATCGCGCTCCACCAGGATCAGGCCGTGGATGTGGTAGAGGCCGTTCTCTTCCACCTTGAAGCGCTCGATCTCCACCGTCACCGAGTAGGGCAGCTCCTCACCGGTGAAGCGCATCAGCTTCTCGCGGATGATTTCGGAGGCCATAAAGCGGGAGGAGCGGTCGGTCACGTAATCTTCCGGGAAGAAGTGGACGTTTTCCGGCAGCAGATCCTTGGCCCACTCGCGGATCTTCTCCACGTTGGTGCCCTTTTCGGCACTGATGGGCAGAATATGGGCGAAGTTCATCTGTTGGCCCAGCCACTCGAGGTGGGGCAGCAGATCTTCTTTCTCTTTGACGTTGTCGATCTTGTTGACCGCCAGCACCACCGGGCACTTGAGATTGCGCAGCTTGCCCAGCACCATCTCGTCGTCTTTGGTCCAGTGGGTACCGTCGACCATGAACACCACCATGGCCACATCACCCAGCGAACTGGTGGCGGCACGGTTCATCAGGCGGTTGATGGCCCGTTTCTCTTCGATGTGCAGACCCGGGGTATCCACATAGATGGTCTGGTAGTTCTCCTCGGTGTCGATCCCCAAAATCCGGTGACGGGTGGTCTGGGGCTTCTTCGAGGTGATGCTGACCTTCTGGCCAAGCAGCTTGTTGAGCAGGGTGGACTTGCCCACATTCGGGCGGCCCACGATGGCGACAAAGCCGCAGTAGGTGGTATCTGTCATGACAGTTTTTCCAATGCTTGCTGCGCCGCGGCCTGTTCGGCCTTGCGACGGCTGGTGCCGACCCCGACGAGGGGACCATCCAGACCTTCCACGTCACACTGGACGGTGAACTCCTGGTTGTGGGCCTCACCCTTGACGTTGGTCACGGTGTAGGTCGGCAGGGATTTGCGGCTTCCCTGCAAAATTTCTTGCAGACGGGTCTTGGGATCTTTCTGCTCGATGCCTGGCTTGATTTCATCCAGGCGGCTGGCGTACCAGCTCAGCAGCAGCGTCCGCACCGTCTCAAGATTGGTATCCAGATAGACGGCACCGATCACCGCCTCGACCGTGTCGGCCAGAATGGATTCGCGGCGAAAACCGCCGCTCTTGAGTTCGCCGGGACCGAGGATCAGGTGATCCCCGAGGTCAAACTCCCGGCCCAGTTCGGCCAGGGTCTTCTCGCGCACCAGGGTGGCGCGCATCCGGCTGAGATCCCCTTCCGCCGCTTGCGGGAAGCGGTGGAACAGATCGTCGGCAATCACCAGACTCAAAATGGAGTCACCCAGAAATTCCAGTCGCTCATTGTGACGGGAACCGGCGCTGCGGTGAGTCAGCGCCCGGGTCAGCAGTTCCAGATCCGCAAAGACATGCCCGAGACGGGACTGCAGTCTGTTCATCTTGATATTCATTTACTTGATTCCGCCAATGCGGTTGAAGCGCACACCTGTCGGTACCCAACTTGGCAGCAGGGAGCCTTCTTCGCGCTCGAATTCAAAACTTATCCAGATAGCGACCGCCTTGCCGACCAGATTCTGCTCGGGCACAAAGCCCCAGAAACGGCTGTCGGTGCTGTTGTCGCGGTTGTCGCCCATCACGAAATACTGGCCTTCCGGTACCACCCACTCGTCGGGGTAGGTGCCGGGCTGGCGATAGTAACGGCCAACCATGTCGGGCATCAGCGGATTGCGCAGGGTCTCGTGGGAGACATCACCCAACTGCTCGGTATAGCGGTCAAGGGGGATCCCCATCTGGGTAAATTCGCCTCTTTGTTCAAACTTGACGTCGAGCTTCTTGAAGCCCGGGCACGTTTTCCCTTCCTGCTCCTCGCACTTGGGCCGGATCATCAGCTCCTTGTTGCGATAGATGACCCGATCACCCGGCATGCCGACCACCCGCTTGATGTAGTCAACGCGCGGTTCAAGGGGATACTTGAACACCACCACGTCGCCACGCTTGGGCTCGCCAGTCTCGAGGAACTTGGTGTTGGTCACCGGGTCCCGCAGACCATAGGCAAATTTTTCCACCAGGATGAAGTCGCCCACCAGCAGGGTGGGCATCATGGAACCTGACGGGATCTGGAACGGTTCAAAAATGAACGAACGCAGGATCAGCACAAAGGTGATGACCGGGAAGACCCCGGCGGTCTGTTCAATCCAGACCGGCACGGGGGCGACCTTGGCCAGGGTCTTCTCATCCAGGTGGGCACCGCCATGGGCACGAGCCACGGCAATCTTGGCGGCGCGCTGCTTGGACCAAATCATCTTGTCCAGACACCAGATAACACCGGTGATCGCGCAGACCACCACCAGGATCAGGGAAAACGTGCTTGCCATCTATTAATCCTTTCCGACGTGGAGAATCGCGAGGAAGGCTTCCTGCGGCACGTCGACACGGCCGAGGGACTTCATCCGCTTCTTACCTTCTTTCTGCTTGTTCAGCAGCTTCTTCTTCCGGCTCACGTCACCACCGTAGCACTTGGCGGTCACGTCCTTGCGCAGGGCCTTGACCGTGCTGCGGGCGATGATCTGGTTGCCGATAGACGCCTGAATGGCGATGTCGAACATCTGGCGCGGGATCAGCTCGCGCATCTTCTCCACCACCTGACGACCGCGATACTGGGCGTTGTCCTTGTGGGTGATGATGGCCAGGGCATCGACGCGCTCACCGTTGATCATGATGTCCAGACGGACCATGTCGGAGGTTTCGAAACGCTTGAAGCCGTAGTCCAGCGAGGCGTAACCGCGACTGGTGGACTTCAGACGGTCGAAGAAGTCGAGCACCACTTCCGCCATCGGGATTTCATAGGTCAGTGCCACCTGCTTGCCGTGGTAGACCATGTTGGTCTGCACGCCACGCTTCTCGATACAGAGGGTGATCACGTTGCCCATGTACTCCTGCGGCAGCAGGATATGACACTCGGCGATCGGCTCGCGCATCTCCTTGATGCTGGTGATGGCAGGCATCTGGGCCGGGCTGTCGATATGGATGGTGGAGCCGTCGGTCAGCTCGATCTCGTACACTACGGTCGGCGCCGTGGTGATCAGATCCAGATCGTATTCACGCTCCAGACGCTCCTGAATGATCTCCATGTGCAGCATGCCGAGGAAGCCGCAACGGAAGCCGAAGCCCAGCGCAGTGGAGCTCTCCGGTTCGAAGAACAGGGAGGCATCGTTGAGCGACAGCTTGTCGAGGGCGTCACGGAACGACTCGTAGTCATCGCTGGAGATGGGGAACAGACCCGCATAAACCTGCGGCTTCACCTTCTTGAAGCCAGCCAGCGCCTTGTCGGCACCGTTCTTGGCCTGAGTCAGGGTATCGCCCACCGGCGCGCCGTGGATGTCCTTGATACCGCAGACAACCCAACCTACCTCGCCGCAACCCAGACCCTGGGTATCCACCTGCTTGGGCGTGAAGATACCGATACGATCGACACCCCACACCTGACCGGTGCTCATCACCTTGATCTTGTCGTTCTTCTTCAGGGAACCGTTCTTGATCCGCACCAAAGAGACAACGCCCAGATAGGAGTCGAACCAGGAGTCGATGATCAGCGCCTGCAGCGGGGCATCCGGGTCACCTTCCGGTGCCGGGATCTTGGCGACGATCTCTTCCAGCACCAGATCAACACCCAGGCCGGTCTTGGCGGAGCAGCGCACCGCATCGACCGCGTCGATACCGACGATGTCTTCGATCTCCTCGGCAACCCGCTCGGGTTCTGCGGCCGGCAGGTCAATCTTGTTCAGCACCGGCACCACTTCCAGATCCATTTCCATGGCGGTATAGCAGTTGGCCAGAGTCTGTGCCTCAACCCCCTGGCCGGCATCCACCACCAGCAGCGCCCCTTCACAGGCCGCCAAAGAGCGGGAGACCTCGTAGGAGAAATCCACGTGGCCCGGGGTGTCGATAAAGTTCAGCTGGTAGGTGTTACCGTCTTGTGCCTGGTAGTTCAGGGTCACACTCTGTGCTTTGATGGTAATGCCGCGCTCGCGCTCCAGATCCATGGAGTCAAGCACCTGAGCCTGCATCTCGCGGTCGGACAAGCCACCGCAAGTCTGGATCAGACGGTCCGACAGGGTCGATTTACCGTGGTCGATGTGCGCAATAATCGAAAAGTTACGAATGTGTTTCATCGAGCAAGAGTCACTCAAAATTAGTTAAGGTCAGTTATGGAGGCGCGATTTTACTGGATAACCCGGCTGACGGCCATTCTTTAGTCGCCAGCGCCAGTGAAATAGCGCCTGTTCAGTCAGGGGAGGATGCGGACAGGGACGACAACGCCGAGCATCTGCGGGCCGTAGCGCCCCTGATCCAGGCGGTTGGAAAAGTAACGAACCAGTAAAAAGCCCAGCACGCCCCCCAGCAGGCAGCAGAGAATGGTAATCCCCTCCCCGCCCGAGAGCAGCGGTGCCAGCCAGAGCTGCCCCAGCAAGGCGCCGGCCAACAGACAGAAAAGCGGCAGCACATAGACCAGCGCCGCCCCGCGCAGCAGACTCTCCTGCGGGATACCGAGCCTCACTTGCTGGCCAACCCGCACCTCGGCGGTCAGCCTGACCCGCAAGCGGGGAGCTTTCAGGGGAAATGCCTTGGCCACGGTGCCGGTACCGCAGTTGGATTGCTGCTGACAACCACTGCAGGCGGAGCGACGCTCGCACTCCACCCAGGCATGGTCACCCTCAATGGCCACCACGGTCGCCAGCTCTTCACTCATCTCATTCACGGCAACACCTCGGGTTCACACAATCAGGGGATCTGACCACGACTCGCCACGCTCGGCAAGCGGGGGACAACCCCGCATCCCCCGTTACTGCACCGCTTCGTTGCGGGCCAGCGGCTGGACCGACTCGGCGATGCGCTTGGCGGTTTCGGCAGGCACCTCCCCGACCACGGTGATCTCGACCCCCACCTCGTTGACATAGCTCACCAGCGAGGTCGCCCCCTGGCGGATCAGCTGCTGGCGCACCGCCTGCTTGGGATCGACCCGGGAGACATAGACCGAGAGATCCACCAGCCCGTCGGAGAGCATCATGTAATCCACCGGCATACTGGTGGTCACCAGCTGGTGCCGGTCTTGCGACAGCACCTTGAAGCCATCGGGCAACCAGGTGATCTGCCAGTTCAACTGCTGTTGCGGCGCCGGATAGGCATCCTCCAGCGCCAGCGCCGGAGGCTGCTTGCTGTTGGCCAGCTTCACCAGCCAGGGGGCCGGTTTGCTCTGCAGATCCAGCTCGACACCAAGTACCTGCTCCACCAGATTGCCTTCCCGCTCGACCATGTCGATCCGCAGCAGCAAGTGGCTCTGCTCGTCAATCCAGAGCACGAAACCATATTTGTCGGCCTCTTTAGGCACCAGCCTCACCACCTGCGCCACCACACCGGCGACCCGGCTGCGACCGGCCAGCACTGGATCATAGCTCTCCAGCACCTGCGCCAGCGGCATCTTCACCAGGGTCGACCAGATGCCGGGGAAGCGGGCATCCTTCAGGGTGTAGGGATCGTGGCTGTTTTCAAAGAAGGTGTATTCGTTCTGGCGCTGGAGATACTCGATCGCCTTGCCGTCGAGGTAACTGAGGTGGGCCACTTCCTTGCCGTTGATCACGGCATGGCTGATCCGGATCGGTTCAAGACGCCCCTGACGGGCCTTGACCATGGACAACTCGAAATTCTGTTGCTGCACGGCACTCTGCATCTGCTGCAACAAGGCCTCGGCCGACTTATCGTCGGCCGAGGCCTTGGCACTGATCAGCAGGAGAGAGGCCAGCAAAATACGGCTGGACTGGCGCACGTTTGTATCCCTGACAATTCGTTATTGTTGGATCTGTCTGTCTTGCAACAGGCGCTGCTGCAACTGGTGGTCACGCAGGAAGGCGTTGATCCGCTCCCGCTGCTCCTGCATCTGCTGTTCGGTCAGCCCCTGCTGACGGGCACGGGCGCCATCCTGTTGCGGATAGTGAACACTCACAGGCGCCGCACTGCCACCGATTGGAATGGTATTGAGCACCGGATTGGCCGGAACGCCATCCTGTCCCTGATACTGCTGCACCCCGAAGATAACGGCAGCGGCCACAGACGCTGCGATGGCATATTGACCCAGCTGCTGACCGACACGGCGGAACAACGGAACCACATTGGAATCTTTCTTGACCGGTGCAACGGCAGGTTGCAGCACGGGAGCCGTCTCAACCGGCTTGGGTGCCAGTATGGTGGGCTCATCCTCCAGCGCAGCCATGATGCTGTCACTGAGATCCAGTTGCAGATTGACCGGCAGGTCACCCCGCATGGCATCGCCGATCAGGTGGTAACGACCCCAGGTATCTTGCAAGTCGGAGTCCATCTCCAGCTCGTTCAGTACCTCTGCGTCACTCAGGTCACCATCCATCAGGGCAGAGATTTGCTCTTTATTTGCCATAAGTTAACCCGTCTTTCCCCAGTTAATTCTCGATCAGAGGTTGCAGCTTTTTATCGATTGCTTCCCTCGCCCGGAAGATACGGGATCTGACCGTACCCACTGGGCAATCCATGATTTCGGCAATCTCTTCGTAGCTCAGCCCTTCCAGTTCGCGAAGGGTGATAGCTGTCCTCAGGTCTTCCGGCAATGCCTCTATGGCTGAAAACACGGTGCGTTTGATCTCGTCAGTCAGCGCCAGGTTTTCGGGGGTTGAGACCTCTTGCAAGGCTTCACCACCACCATAAGACTCCGCTTCGTCAGCCTCCACATCACTGCTGGGCGGCCTGCGCCCCTGGGAGGTGAGATAATTCTTCGCCGTGTTCACGGCAATTCGGTACAACCAGGTGTAAAAAGCACTTTCGCCACGGAATGTCGGCAATGCACGGTAGGCTTTTATAAAGGCCTCTTGCGCCACATCGGGCACATCACCGGGATTGTTGACATACCTGGCAACCAGGTTGACCACCTTATGCTGGTATTTTTTTACCAACAGGTTGAAAGCTGCTTTATCGCCGCGCTGGACCCGTTCAACCAGCTGTTCGTCCAGTAGATTCTGGTCGCTCATCAGAGCCGTAAAACCCCCATCAGGTTATCGTTCTTCTTTTCCGGCCCTTCCTAAGCGCACAAGTTCAGACAGGGAGAATCAGAGAAAGTTCGCTTCAATTGAAAAAAATGTGATGCAGGCTGCATCCTCGCCCTCGCTTGGGCTACCATGGTGCCAGTTCTTAATCCAGGCCAATGATACTTATGAAAGCAAGTGTTGAATACCTTTGCGATGTACTGATCATTGGCAGCGGTGCCGCTGGTTTGTCCCTCGCGTTGCGATTGGCAGACCACGCCAAAGTCCTGGTTCTGAGCAAGGGGCCCATCAGTGAAGGGGCCACTTTCTATGCGCAAGGAGGCATCGCTGCCGTTTTCGACGAAACCGACAGCATCGAATCCCACGTGAGCGACACGCTCAACGCGGGCGCCGGGTTGTGTGACCCGGCAGTGGTGGAGTTCACCGCTCGCCACGCCCGCGAGTCCATCCAGTGGCTCATTCAGCAAGGGGTCCCCTTCGATCAGGAGGAGAACGCCGACGGTGAATCCCACTATCACCTGACCCGCGAAGGGGGCCACAGCCATCGCCGCATCTTCCACGCGGCCGACGCCACCGGCAAGGCGGTGCAGCTCACCCTGATCGATCAGGTGCGCGCTCACCCCAATATCCAGCTGATGGAGCGCTTCAACGCGGTCGACCTCATCACCACCCGCAAGCTCAACCTGCCGGGCAACAAGGTGCTGGGTGCCTACGTCTGGAACCGCAACGCCGAGCAGGTCGAGGTGATCCGCGCCCGTTTCGTGGCACTGGCCACCGGTGGTGCCTCCAAGGTCTACCAGTACACCTCCAACCCGGATGTGAGCTCTGGCGATGGCATCGCCATGGCATGGCGGGCCGGTTGCCGGGTGGCGAACCTGGAGTTCAACCAGTTCCACCCCACCAGCCTGTTCCACCCCGATGATCCCAACTTCCTGCTGACCGAAGCGCTGCGTGGCGAGGGGGCCTATCTGCGCCGCCCGGACGGCAGCCGCTTTATGCCGGAGTTTGACGAGCGGGCCGAGCTGGCACCGCGCGATATCGTCGCCCGCGCCATCGACCACGAGATGAAGCGGCTCGGGGCGGATTGCATGTATCTGGACATCAGCCACAAACCGGCCGATTTCATCATCAAGCACTTCCCGACCATTTATGAGCGCTGCCTCGCGGTCGGCATCGACATCACCAAGGAGCCGATGCCCATCGTGCCGGCCGCCCACTACACCTGTGGCGGCGTGATGATCGACAACAACGGCCAGACCGATATCCCCGGCCTCTACGCCATCGGCGAAGTGACCTACACCGGTCTGCACGGCGCCAACCGCATGGCCTCCAACTCCCTGCTGGAATGCGTGGTCTATGCCCATCAGGCGGGGGCCGACATTCTGGCCAAGCTGCCGATGAGCGTGGAGCCGCCGCGCCTGCCGGTGTGGGACGAGAGCAAGGTGGAAGATTCCGACGAACTGGTGGTGATCCAGCACAACTGGCACGAGCTGCGGTTGATGATGTGGGACTACGTGGGGATAGTGCGTACCAACAAACGCCTGGCCCGCGCCAAGCGCCGCATCGACCTGCTCAAGCAGGAGGTGCAGGAGTACTACGCCAACTTCCGCGTCTCCAACAACCTGCTGGAGCTGCGCAACCTGCTGCAGGTGGCCGAGCTTATCGTCAACTGCGCCCTGCAGCGCAAGGAGTCTCGCGGCCTGCACTACAACCTGGATCATCCGGATATGCTGCCGGACTCCAAACCGACCGTGCTGACCCCGGAGCGGGATTAATCCCCCTTCCCGCAAAACGTTACAGCAATCAGTGACCCCGCCCCGGCGGGGTCACTTGTTTTCAACCGCTTTTCAGCCACAAAAAGAGGGCCGCCAGCCACATGGCAGCAGCTCACCACGACGAATAAGCGAGCGGTCATCGCGGGAAAAAGGCGTCAGCGCCGGGACGGCAGAAAGTGGATGGCTCGCGCCAGCAGGCGGTAATGTTCGGGGGGAAGGGCATCGGAGAAGAGCCACAGTTGCCGTGGCGACACGGCTCCACTCTCTTGCGGTTCGGGACAAAGCGCCAGCCTGAGCACGCCGGGCAGAATGCGGCTTTTCTTGTCGAGCTGATAGCGACGACCTTGCCACTGTAGCCACTGGCCATCCCAGACAAGCTCGAACGGGGGCGCGGCGAGGGAGCGCCAGCTCAGCCAGAGCGCCGCCAGCCAGACGGGCAGCAACAGCGCCCACTGCCAACCGGCAATCAGGCCAGCCACCGGCCAGAGCAGCAACAGAAAGAGGGCCACCAGCAAATATTGCTGATGGCGGGAGGGGTGAACCGTCATGATCACCCGCTCCACGGTATTACCCCTGGCGGTCGTGGCGCGCCTGATTGCGCTCCAGGATCATCGGGATCATGGCGGCAAATGCGGGATCGGCAGGGACACCATGACCCATGCACCATTTGAACAGATCCGGATCGTCGCTCGCCAGCAGGCGGATAAAGGTCTGCTGATCGGCTTCGCTCAGGGAGTCGAACTCGTGTTCGAAAAAGGGCATAAAGATCACATCCAGCTCGAGCATACCGCGACGGCAGGCCCACTTCAGGCGGGATTTTTCAACTGGGCTCAACATGGCACTCTCCTTACAAAGACCGGGGGATGGTACCAGCTGGATTTTCCGGCTGACAAACATTAGTTACGTCTTTACCATGCAGCTCACATACTTTCTCTCTGGAATACCATCGTGAGCCTGCAACCACCTGTTTTTCCTGCCGAGCCGACCCGCTTCCCCCTGACCAAGCTGGCCATCACCCGTATCAGCGGCCAGGATCGCGTCAAATATCTGCAAGGTCAGGTCACCTGTGATGTCAACGCCCTGCAACCGGGGCAACAGACCCCGGGTGGCCACTGTGATCCCAAGGGCAAGCTGTGGAGCAATTTCCGCCTGCTCTGCCTCGACGACAGCCTGCTGCTGCTGACCAGCCCCTCGGTGCTGGAACGTCAGTTGCCGGAGCTGAAGAAATTTGCCGTCTTCTCCAAGGTCGAGATCGCCGCCGACGAACGCCACGCCACAGGTCTGGCTGGCAAGGGCACAGATGCGTGGATCGCCGCGCAGTTTGGCCTTCTGCAGAGCGGTCTTATCGACGGCGGCATGGCGGTGAAGATTGAACAGGATCGCTGGCTGCTGGTGAGCAATCAGCAAGCCGACGCCCTGCCGCAAGGTGACGAGTCACTCTGGTGGGGGCTCGAGATCAAGGCGGGCCTGCCACACATGGAAGCGGTGCATCAGGGGGAGTTCATCCCGCAGATGCTCAACCTGCAGGCACTGGACGGCATCAGCTTCAACAAGGGCTGCTACATGGGGCAGGAGACGGTGGCCCGCGCCAAGTATCGCGGCGCCAACAACCGCGCCCTGTTCCTGCTGGCGGGGACTACCGGCGAGCCGGTCGCCAGCGGCGATACCCTTGAGCTGCAACTGGGTGACAACTGGCGCCGCAGCGGCATGGTGCTCAACGCCTGGCAACAGGCCGGGCAGGTGTGGCTCACCGCCGTGCTGCCGAAAGATACCGAGGCTGACGCCCAATTCCGCCTCAAGCAGGACGAAGGCTCCCGCCTCACCCTGCAACCCCTGCCTTACGCCCTGACCGAGTAAGGTCGGCTAGCGAGGCACCCGCGCCAGCAGTGCCTCCTTCAGCCAGCGCCCCGCCTGCCCCAGCGGGCGGGCGCGATGCCACTGCAGCTCCAGCGCCAGCGCGTGGCTGGCGATAAAGTCCGGCTCCAGCACCACCACTTCGCCCCGCTTCAGCGGCTGATGCAGCAGAAATTCCGGGATGGCGGACCAGCCAAGGCCCCGCTTGACCAGCTCCAGCACCCCGAGATCCCCCTCGACCCACCACACCTGAGCCGAGATGCGAAAACGCTGACGCTCGCTCCCTTCCCGTCGGCCGGTGACCATCAGCTGGCGTGCCCCCTGCAGATCGACCTCCCGCAGCGGCTGCTTGCGGGCCAGCGGATGATCCGGTGACACCACCAGCGGCATGGTCACCTCCCCCAGCGAATGGGCGACAATCTCCCGCTGGGGATGCACCTTCTGATAGCTGATGCCGAGCTGGGCCCGGCCGGTCACCAGCATCTCGGTCACATCTTCCATCAGCGGGAAGAGCAGCTCCAGCTCCACGGTCGGGTAACGAGTGGCGAATTCCTCCAGCAGGGTGCCGAGCCAGGGGAGGTGGGAGTCATCATCGATGGCCAGGGTGAGGCGCGTCTCCACCCCGGCCGCCAGCTCCCCGGCAATGGATTGCAATCGTTCACTCTGCGCCAGCAGGATCCCCGCCTCCTGCACCATGCGGGCCCCCGCCTCCGTCAGCTGCGGATAGCGGCCGCTGCGGTCAAACAGGGTGAGCGCCAGATCGATCTCCAGATTGGCGATGGCGCTGCTCACCACCGACTGCGCCTTGCCCAGCTTGCGGGCGGCAGCGGAAAACGAGCCGGTTTCGGCGGCCGCCAGCAAGATCCTCAGTTGTTCCAGTGATGGCGTCATCTTATGGCCCTCCGGCAAGCTCTCTCATCCATCTATTTTAGCGATGGATACCAACATGAATCTATCGCTAAAGTTCTATAGATTAACCAGCAATTCGTGAATGAACCTGATTGAGAGAGTGACTTATGCGTACCCGTAACGATCGCCTGCGCCATGCCATTGGCTTTGAATTCATTGGCCTGCTGATTGCCGCCCCGCTGGCCAGCTGGGTTACCGGGGTCGGGCTCAACCATATGGGCCCGCTGGCACTGTTCTTCTCGGTGCTGGCCACCGTCTGGAACTACATCTACAACATCGGGGTCGACAAGCTGCTGCTCAAATATCAGGGCCATACCCACAAGACCCTGTGGCAACGGGTGCTGCATACCTTCGGCTTTGAGGGCGGTCTGCTGATCGTCGCGCTGCCGGTCATGTCCTGGTGGCTGAGCGTCAGCCTGCTGGAGGCGCTGGTGCTGGATCTGGGCTTCGTCGTCTTCTATCTGATCTATGCCTTCGTCTACAACTGGGGCTATGACAAGGTGTTCCCCATCCCCCGCGAAGTGCCGCACGGCATGCCGCAAGGTGCCCGCTAAGGCGCGAATCGGGTGGGCCGGAACCAAGAAGTGAAGGTCAACAAGTGTAGGCAACAGAAGAAACGACACGGCCCCATCATGGCAGACATGATGGGGCCGCAAAAGGCGTCAGCGCTGGCAGGCCGGCTGATTCAGAGGTAAGGATTCAGGCCTGCCCGTCGCTCAAGCCTGGGCCTTGAGCTCTTCGCCGCTCTCGTCGGCAGCGGCAGCCTCTTCAGGCTGGGCCTGAGCGGCCTGCAGCGCTTCCAGCTCGCTCTGATAATCGCTCAGGATCTGCTGGGCAACCGCCATATCTCCCTTGTGTTTGCGCTCGAACAGATGGTGCTGCACCACGCCGTTGAGATACTCCACCGTGATGGGCTGCTCCAGGGTGGCCATCAGCTCCTCTTTCTCCAGCTCGGCATTGATTTCATCGGCGGTCGTGCGCAGCAGCCCGGCCAATTGAACCAACATGCGGCGCTCACCTTCGCGCAGCAGGCTCAACATGCGGTTTCTCTGCTGCTCATTCTGTTGGGTCATACATTTCCTTACGTCAATTGGGAACAAGCCCGCTCATTCTGCCCTGTCCCCATGACAGCGTCTATCTCATGCCCCCCACAAATTTTTGGCGCTGGCTCACAAATGGCTACAGATGCTATTTGAAGCGGCTCTGGGGTATAGTAGTCGCTGATTTTCAGGCGCTTTTTTCACCTTCATCCGCAGACAGGGATGAGACGGCAAGGGCGCCTGCCCGGTTTACCCCAACGAGGTGAAGATCCGCTTTATGACCGACGCCATTGTGGTGCTCTGCACCTGCCCAGATCAAACCAGTGCCGACCTTCTCTGCGAACAGCTGCTGAACCAGCGGCTGGCCGCCTGCATCAATCAACTGCCGGGCATTACCTCCGTCTATCGTTGGCAAGGCAAGGTGGAGCGCGCCACCGAGATCCAGCTCATCATCAAATCCCGCCAGCCACTCTTTGCCGAGCTGCAGGCATGTATTCAAGCACATCACCCCTATGAGGTGCCCGAGCTGCTGGCCCTGCCGGTGAGTGCCGGACTACCCGCCTATCTCGACTGGCTCAATGGGGAGACCTCATGACGTTCACCCGCTTGCTCTCTCCCCTGTTGCTGCTCTGTGCCCTGCTGATGACAGCGGTGGGCAGCTCCCCAGCCCACGCCAGCGGCGCCGATCTGCTCAGCTCGCTGGGCATTGAGGCCAATGCCAAACCCAAATTTTTGCAGGTCGATGAGGCCTTTCAGATCGAGAGCGAACAGCGTGGCGATCAGCTGCTGCTGACCCTCCACATCGCCGACGACTACTACCTCTATCGCCACAGCCTGCGCTTCAAGGGGAACAACCTCACCTTCAGCGAGCCGACCCTGCCGGAAGGCACCGAGCACGAGGATGACTTCTTCGGCAAGACCCGGGTCTACTACCAGCAGGTGAGCATCGCGGTGCCGCTAAAGGAGGTGGGGGAAAATGCCACCCTGCGGGTGCGCTATCAGGGCTGTACCGACGGCCTCTGCTACCCGCCGACCGACAAGCTGATCGATGTGGCCCCGCTGGTCACGGCAACCACAGCGTCCACTGCTGAAACGGCACAAAGCGTCGCACCGGTTAGCCAGCAGGATCAGCTGGCCGCCGCCCTCGGCCATCAGGGGTTCTGGCTCAGCATCGTCGCCTTCTTCGCGCTGGGGCTGGGGCTCGCCTTCACCCCCTGCGTCTTCCCCATGTATCCCATTCTGACCGGCATCATCGCCGGTGCCGGCCATCGCCTCTCTACCGGTCGCGCCTTCCTGCTCTCCCTGGTCTATGTGCAGGGGATGGCGGTCACCTACACCCTGCTCGGGCTGGTGGTCGCCTCGGCGGGCCTGAAATTCCAGGCGGCGCTGCAACACCCCTATGTGCTGATCGGCCTCTCGCTGATGTTCGTGCTGCTGGCCCTCTCCATGTTCGGGCTCTACACCCTGCAACTGCCGAGCAGTTTGCAAACCCGTCTCTCCGGTCTCTCCAACCGCCAGCAGGGCGGCTCGGTAGTCGGGGTCGCCATCATGGGGATGATCTCCGGGCTGGTCTGCTCCCCCTGCACCACGGCGCCGCTCTCGGGGGCGCTGATCTACGTGGCCCAGAGCGGCGATCTCTGGCTCGGCGGGGCGGCGCTCTATGCGCTGTCACTGGGGATGGGTCTGCCGCTGCTGCTGCTCGGCACCTCGGGTGGCAAGCTGCTGCCCAAGGCGGGCGCCTGGATGGATGTGATCAAGCAGCTGTTTGGCTTTGCCCTGCTGGCGGTGCCGATCCTGCTGCTGTCACGGCTCTGGAGCGATCAGATTGCCACCCTCGCCTGGCTCGGCTGGGGGCTGCTGCTGTGCGGCTATCTCTATCACCACAACCAGCACCAGCCCCACTCGGTGGCCAAAAGCGTGCGCGGCTTCGTGCTGTTGCTGGCGATGATCAGCGCCGTGGTAGTGGGCAAGGATCTGCTGCAACCGGCCCCCCCTGCTGCCATCACGGCGGATGCCAGTCAAACGGCGCCGCAGTTTATCCGCGTCAAGACGCTGGATGATCTCAAGGTGCAGCTGGCCGCCGCCCGCGGCAAGCCGGTGCTGCTCGACCTCTACGCCGACTGGTGCGTCGCCTGCAAGGAGTTCGAGCACAAGACCTTCAGCGATCCCACGGTGAGGGAGCGCTTCGGCCAGATGGTGCTGCTGCAGGCGGATGTTACCGCCAACGACGATGCCGATATCGAGCTGCTCAACAGCCTCAATGTACTGGGGTTGCCGACCCTCATCTTCTTCGACCGCGAGGGCAAGGAGCTGACAGGGCAGCGGGTCACCGGTTTTATGGGGCCTATCCCCTTTGCCAAACATCTCGAGATGGTAAGTGATGCACACTGAGTTGCGTCGGCTGCAGACAAGCGATGCATCTGCCTTGCAGCGGCTGTTCGAGCAGGCCCCCTCCTATCAGGCGGCAGTGAGAAATGACCCTCTCTCTGCACAGGCAGGAGAAGAGGAACTTGTCGCCTGCCCATCCGGCCTGCCTCTCTCCGACAAACATCTCATCGGCCGCTGGGAGCAGGGAGAACTCACCGCTGTCATTGATCTGCTGCGCGGCTACCCCAATCCAGACACCGCCTATCTGGGTCTGTTACTGGTGGGGGAACCCTGGCAAGGGAGTGGCCGTGGTCAGTCGCTCTATCTTCACGCCTGCACGCTGGCAAGCTCATGGGGGGCTACCCGGCTTCGCCTGTCAGTGATTGCCAGCAATGAGAGTGCTCTATCCTTCTGGCTGCGCAGAGGGTTCACCGAGTGCTATCGCCGCGAGCTGGCTGGTTATCGGGCCGAGGCCATCGTGCTGGAACGTTCACTGGAACCGTGAGCCGAGGTTTGCCGCCGCGCATTCGCGTGGCACAATCGCCCCTCTCGTTTTGCACTTGTCCGGAGTTTTGATGAAAAAGTGGTTCATCCCCCTGCTAGCCCTCTGGCTTTATGGCTGCAGTGCAGGGCCCGGTGAAGAGGATATCCGCCAGCAGGTCACCGCCAAGCTGCTGGCCGAGACAGACGCCAACCTGTTCGATATCAGCGACTTCACCATCCTCGGCAAGGAGGAGCGGATGGAGGGGGTCTATCTGGTCAAGGTGAGTTACCAGCTCCACTTCAAGCAGGGGCTCGATCAGTTGCAGGTGTTGCACGACGAGGATCTGGTCTACGACCGGGTTGGCCCCTTCCAGCAGGAGATGGGGCTGATGGAGCTCGAGCGCAAATATGGCGAGTTCGAGGCGGGCCAGGTGCTGCCGCAAGAGGCAGAGGTGTGGATGATGAAGGACGAACAGGGCTGGCGGCTGGCGGAACCGGCCCAATAAAGGGCTGCCCGCCCCTTACGCACTGCAACGACTGGACTGCCGTTGCCAACCAGCTCAAACCTGGGTATCGACCCGATACCCTTTTCGCTCGGCGGGTTCGTTCGGTAGCTTGCTGGCCAACCCTGACAGCACCTCCTTGAGGGTGACCCCGCTCTCTGCCGCACCACTGCTCTCCAGCAGCTTGGTCAGCTGGCTCTGCAAGGGGTTGACCGCTTCACGCTCGGCTCCTTGCTCGCTCTCTTTTCCCTGTCCGCCCTGCTGATCCAGCGTCTCCAGCAGGCGCTCCAGATCCCGCTTGAGCGGGTTTTCGCTGCTGTCGGCGATGGCGAGTTTGCGCTGTTCCTGCTCTTGCCGCTGTTGTTGCTGCAATGCCAGCTGTTGCTCCTGCTGCTGTTGCAGGGAGCCCATCATGGTGTTGATGAACGCTTCCAGCGAATCCCTGATTGAAACAGTGCCACCGCCGCTGCTCTCCCCTTGCGGTGACAGCCCCAGCTCATCCAGCACAGCGCCAAGGTCGCGCACCAGGCTGTCACTGCCCGTTGATGGTGAAGTCGCAGCCCGCTCCTGTGCCTGCACAGCGGGAGAACCCTGCCGTTGCGCCAGCGGGCTGAGCCCGCCTGACGCGACCACATTTATCTCCATCTTGGCCCTCCTCTCCCCGCCCTCTGGCCCTTTTTCGGCAAATATTCCGGCAATCTGACAACCCCTTGCCCCTTGGCAGATAACCGCTCTCACACCTAAAAGATAGCGCCAACCGGACGAGATTGGCGCGAATGCATCTTTTGGTCTATCGGGCGGAACGATAGTGCTAACCCGCTATAAACAAGGGCTGGCAAGGGGGCTTAGTTCAGCCATCACTGCGCAGGCTGACAATGGGGGTCAGAAGATATCCTTCATCCGGTGCCACAGCATACCCAAAGCCAGCAGCGGGGAGCGCAGCGCCGGGCCGCCGGGGAAGGTGATATGGGGCACGCTGGCAAAGAGATCGAAACCCCGGCTCTCGCCGCGGATCGCCTCGGCCACCAGCTTGCCCGCCATATGGGTGGCGTTGAGGCCGTGACCCGAGTAGGCCTGGGCGTAGAACACGTTGGGGTGTTCCTTGAGACGGCCAATCTGCGGCAGCCGGTTGGCGCCAATCCCGATCATCCCGCCCCACTGAAACTCGATGGCAGTGCCAGCCAGCTCGGGGAAGACCCGCAGCAGCTTGGGCAACATAAAGGCCTTGATATCCTTCGGGTCTCGCCCCGAATAGTTGCAGGCCCCGCCAAACAGCAGGCGACCGTCCGCCGACAGCCGATAGTAGTCGAGCGC
>OERD01000162.1_pt1 | contig 24340 bp, 22 predicted proteins | sample 1539941 | NCBI WGS metagenome assembly OERD01 (sample SAMEA3891242, study PRJEB23780) | metagenome | biome: terrestrial biome; feature: animal house; material: water of meat washing | place: Italy | collected 2015-05-12
AAAGACTTTTAGCGTATAAACCAATCTCGATTACTCTTAATTTTGATTGGGATAAAATGTCTTACGACGAAAGAGTATTAGCAAGACATAATTACATTGAAGAACAAAAGAAGAAAGATCCTAATTATGTTGGATATGATGTTATCGAGTACTTTGGATCTTCCCATGGTCCGTTGAAAGGACCTGATGTCGAATATATGGTAGACAGTAATCGATTAGTTAATACCATAGGACAAGTACTCTCGATATGGAAAGGTGGTGTTTATATATCACAGGGTGCTGCAACTAATCATGGCTACAAACATTTATACGCTAAAATAAATGGTAAAAGAAAAACAATCTTATTACATAGAGTTATAGCCGGAACATTTATTCCGATCCCTGATGAATTAAAACCTATAAGAAAAGAACTAGTAGTAAACCATAAAAATGATGATGGTTGTTGCAACCTTAGATCAAATTTGGAGTGGTGTACTCAAGGTATTAATCATAGAAAGGCTATAGAGACCGGAGCCATTTCTTTAACTAATTTTAAACTTACTGTCAAACAACCATGCTCGTATTATGGTAAAGAGTACTTTTTCTTATGTAAAGAAGATCTCTTAAAGGCAGGTTTTAACTGCGCTCAGGTTTATGTTAATTCTAAAATAAAAGGAGAATACTTGTGCGGAGTTTGGGAAGAGGTTAGTTTTGAGGAGTGTAAAGATAAACAGATAGGAATACCAGCAGATGAGCTAAAAGAAATAACGGATAAGAAATATGGTCAGTTGAGATCAAGAGCTAGGGTGGGGACAATAGTTTCTGAAGGTCCATGCAAAGGACAACAGTTTGCTATTTATGGCGCTAGTCAAGTAAAAGAAAACGGATTTGACGATGGAACCGTAAAGAGATGCTGCGTCGGTATAACGAAAACACACAAAGGTTGTACTTGGGAAGAAGTTCCTAGAGAAAAAGCTTTAACAATACCTGTGGGGTTAACAGAAGCTCAAAAAGAACACATCTTCGGTAAGAAACAATAAACAATATTATGTAACTTAACCTCTACCTTCCCACTTGGAAGGTAGAGGTATAATTGTCACCTGTTTTTTAAATCTAAATAAACATTGTGAAACTTATTTCTCCAGTATGGATCTTTTATCTGGTTAAGAATAAAAGCTGGATTAAGTTTATAGAAAGTTCTTAGTTGAGCTTCTATAATAGGGTCTTGATATCCCATGTAATCCATATAAGAGAGATAAGGTTTTAACCAGTACAAAGTTGCCAGTGTATAAACCCAACCTAATTGGATAAACATCTGGGATTTACCACAGTTAATAAACGGACCAGAGTTTTTATAGAGCGTGGGATGATACTCCATATACTCAGTAAAGCTTCTCAATCGATCTGACATCAATTGTTTCTTCTTCCAAGTAACAAACTTGGTCAACTCAACAGAGTAGTCTGTAAACGCGAATGGTGGATCTTGTATAAATACTTTATCTCCAGCGGTGTAGTTTAACATCACAGATTCATTATGTACTGGATAGTAATCTAACAATACTAGAAAGATAAAGTGTTGTGGAGTTAATCCTACATTAATATTAGCTAGAGTCCTATCGGTGAGATAGTAATAGTAAGCTAAGACTAATCGATGGATATCAACCTGTATTGCAGTATAAAACTCCTCTTCACCTTTCCTGATCTCACTATCTAGTAGTTTCGATATATCCCAATATTGTACATTACTAGAAGTGAAGATGGTTGAAAGGATGGGTTGCTCAAATACTTTTTCACGAGAAAGATCATCTATTGTCAACCCAAGCTCATTATCAAAGGGGACGACAAATAACGTATGGTGATTACTTTCTGGAAATACAGTATCTAGGTGATCTTTACCTTTATTGTATAAAGAAGTTAAGTTAACTAAACTTGCCAGTTGTCTTGCTTTTAATTCGACCAAATTAAAAAGAGACTCTGAACCTGATGTAATGTCAACCGAGAAGTGTTGGAGTAATTGAACTAATGGATGTTGACTTGGTACAACACGATTACCAAGTTGGAAGTACTTCTTATAGTTCTCTTTATTCCTAGCGATAATTCGTTGCAGGTTACCTAGTCCTCCGTACTGAGGTACGGAATACTGTAACCCATTGGGTTTAAGTTTTAATTGCGACATAAGGTAGCTCAACTTAAAAAGATAAGTAACATTGTATTATATGTACAAACATCTAGGTTCATCCTAGATGTTAAAGCGGTAGCTGTACGTCGTATGTGAAAATTCTGTCATACGATCGACGTAGGAATGGATAAATTGTGACAATTTTTACTGTTCTATATTTTTTCAAACCTATATTACCTAAGTGATAAGTACGAGAAGTATTCTCGATTACTTTATTATCCCGCCACTATAGTGATTTAAAAATAACTTTTAGCTAAAAGGAAATTAAAATGCAAGTTTCTTCTAACAACGAAAACAGCAACATGAACTCCAACCTGGGTCTGGGTACTTCTCAAGCAGGTGGTTCTGCACTGGCTGCACTGTTCGGTACTACCAACCTGATCACCTCTTCTCACTCTGCTACCGAAGTTGCTGAAGTTAGCAAATGGCTGCAAGATAAAGTAAAAGAGCTGCTGGCTAACACCGCTCCTGAAATTCAGAAAGCAACTCTGCCGCGTTTCATGCAGCAACTGACTTCCGATATCACTCCGCATCTGCCGGGTATCGCAATGTACACCGTACTGGGTTCCAGCTGCTACGTTATGCCGATCCTGTTCTACAAAGATGGCATCACCGATGCAACCGACACCATTCAAATGGGTAACGAAGCCCCGCGTGGTTACGCCAAGACTCCTACCTCTTTCATGACCGCAGACGTTATGAAGAAAGTCAAAGAGTCTTTCAAAGTCATCGACGGTAAGACCATGACCAATGTCGTGATCACTGCTCCGATGGTCATGAACCTGGAACGTTACATCAAAGCTGGTCACACTGGCGAAGTTATGGCCGGGATGGTTGGTCACAAGTTGATGAAAGAGTGGCAAACTGGTATCACCAACATGGCCGCTCTGGAAACCGAGAAAGCTGGTGGTCAACTCCCCAACCCGTTTGCTGGTGGTAAAGTGTTCGGTCAGCACGAAGCTGCTCTGGCTCGTGTAGAATCTGTACACCAACTGGTAATCGACGGCATTCCTGTTCCGTATAACCTGGCTGTTAAGTTGGCTACTACCAACAAGAACAACATGTCCAACTACGGCAACAACACCGCCAAGACCATCCTGACTACTTATCTGAACGTCCAACTGGAAACCATGTCTCCGGGTCAGTTCAATGATGTACGTGCTCGCAATCCGGGTCGTCCGTGTGGTCCGATCGTTCCTGTGGTAGTTGCTGGTATGTCCGTACCTGGTGAAACTCTGCATCACAACAACAGTCTGATGACTCAACTGTTGGGTCTGTTCGCGAGCCTGGCTGCTAACTCTCCGGTATTCTTCTCTGAAGCGTTCCGTGGTCAGCAGGTAGGTAACCGTGGTAACCTGGGTGTGTTCAACAACTACATGGCTTCTATTCTGGGTCCTGTGTACGGTGCTGATCACAACCTGACCAACAAGAACATCACCAACATCGCAGTTACCAACGACTGGATCCAGCGTTATGTTGCTCCTCAAGCTGTATATGCGATCGATCTGATCGGTTACGTAGATGAGACCAGTAACAATGACTTCTGGTTCGGTATCACCTCTGGTGACAAGTCCTCCACCTACGTTCGTTCTATGATCGCACTGTGTGATCTGCTGACCGGTGGTAAGTTCTCTGCTCTGGTTAAAGAGAACACCGAGAAAGGTGCTGGTCGTGATAAGACCAAAGAGTGGGCGTTTGGTGACCCGATCATGCATCGTACCAACATCATCCGTCCGTATGGTATTGCCAAGAAAGGCAACATCTGGTTTGACCTGGCGGAAGTTGATGGCATGTTCCTGCGTCAGCCTGAGTACTACGGTACCAATGAAGTAGCGATCAACGAGTATAACGCTCTGCTGCAAGGTAGCATGGGTAACATCGATACTCGTGTGCGTCAATACAACATCATCAACCGTCTGCAAGCAATGTTCAACAACGACGTTCGCGTTGAAGGTTGGAGTCTGCGTTATGTATTTAACCAGTCCTTCTTCAACACTCTGGCTCAAGCAATGTCTGCCGCTGGTACTCTGTCTGTATCTGGTAACAATGCTGCGGCTAACTGGACTATGCACGTTCAGAATGAAATCCTGAACATGACCATGGGTGCTAGCCTGTCTAACGCCCCGGTCACTCAGAATGCCATGACCAACGTGATGTACACCCAGTTCTAATAGAGCTGATAAACGTTAAGATGTAACTACTAGAGAGGAGGGTAATTCCTCCTCTCTAGTTTTATTACCTGGAGGTAATTTTTTCGTATGTCAACTTTAGCGTCTGTACTTGAAAAGTTTAGAATTGAACATCTTCTCCCATCTACTCTCTTTGATAAAATCATTGAAGAGTCAGGTTATACCCCTGAAGGAGATGACGAAAGTTTTTACCAACCTCTTTACCCAGATATTGAAGATTACAATTATCGTCACGATACTTCTAACGTCCAGCCAATTTATCTGAACGATTTCGATTTTAATATCGAAGAAGATCGTGAAAAGATTACCGCTTTGCTACGCACTGAGTACGAAGGAAATAACTTTGATACTGTAGCAAGTTGCACCTGTAAGAAACACCGTACTAATGCATACCTTAATACCAATTTTGTATGTGATAGTTGTGGTGACCCAGTAACTAAACCACTTGGTGAGAAGATCGAAACTAAAGTCTGGTTGAGATCTCCAGCTAATGTTTCTGGTTTTATTAATCCCACTATTATGGAAGTGTTTTTCCGTAAACTCAATACTAAAACACCAAAAGTGAATTTGGTTGAGTATTGGATTAATAAAGATCTTCGAAACGAAAAACGTTTCAGAGATCCTAGTCATAGTGCGTTTAAGATAGCATGTAAACTGGAAGCGTTCCGTTTGTCACTCAATATTGAATTTGGATATAACGAATTCATTGACAACATGGATATGATTATCAGAGCGGCTATTGAACACGATACAAATGGAGTTTTGGATCTCACCGAAAAGAACCGGGAACATTATGCGGAGTTTTGGAATAAGTTCAAATCCAGAGCAGTAGCTTTGCATCTTCCTCTACCTAACAAGGTAACCTCTATTGTCGAGTCTGACCAGCGCGACAAATATGTTAACAAAGAGAAGAGTGATCTGGAAAAGATCTTTTACACCATTGCTGACATGTATCCAGCGTACGATTATCGCTCCACAGAAAACCCAGAAATCATGGGTAAGATTTACACCAAGCTTAAATCTATGATGTTGGATGTAACTGAGTCAATCCTGTTCAAGAAGAAAGGGATGATACGTTACCACGCCGGTGCTGGTAAACTTCCTATGACAGGACGTTCTATCATCACAGGTGAATCTGGTGTTTGTCGTTCTGATACGATTATCGTTCCGTGGCTGTATGGAATTACATGTCTTGATAAGCACTTGACCAACTGGTTGTACCGTAAAGGTTATACACCACTTAAAGTTAAGGAGATTATCCGATCCGCTGCTAACTATCGACATCCTGTTGTGGAAGAATTTTATAATTGGGTAGAGAACAATCGTTACGCAATTGCAACATGTGGACGTAACCCATCTATCCAGTATTTATCGGCACGAGGGTTCTTTGTACAGTTCAATAGGGATCCTGAGGATAAATCTATCCGTATTCCTATTACTACTTGCGGTGCTTTTAATGCTGATTTTGACGGTGAAAGGTATGCGCCGTGGTTAAATCTATCTAACTGCTGGGAAGCCCTAAAGCTCATTGTGCTACAACATAACCTGAGAGGGTAAGTGTGAATGCGGTCGAAAGACAGAAAGAAACAATGAGATGGTCTAAGCTTAATATCTTTGTTCTGGAAGAATGGAGTGCTACGGATCTAGATACAGAAATGGGTAATCAGCCTCGAAGTCCTAACTAGCAATAGTTACGATGTGATCAACGATCAAGTACCTGAAAGCTCAGGTTAACGGTAGACAGGTCTACAAGGATTGTGGCCTCGAAGATATGATCTCAGCCGGTATGAAAGTATCGGAATACTTGAGTAGCGATCAAGTGAAAGCCGTTGTGAAACGTGACAATGAGAAACTGGATAACATGTATCTGTTCTTTATCCCCGATATGGTGGGTAAGGTAAATGCATATAGTAACTGGGGGCATCACCAAATGTTAGATCCCAATAAACCGTTTAGAACCAGCCGCTTCGTTTCTACCACGAAGACCAACTTACTTAACGTGAACAGCATACTGCTCAACCAACCTATTGAGGAGGACTAATTGAACGTAACGTCAGCTTTCAATAGAGGTTGTGGTGGTTCGCTAAGTAGTGAAGCTGCACAAGTCTATGATAGTTTCATGGGTAATATGTTACAGAAATACGAAAACTTATCTGGATGGCTAAGTGAAACCGTAGATTCTGTAAAGAAAGCCCATAATAACTTTATGTCATCAAAGATGTGGGAGTTCTCCAATCGAATCGGAAGACAAGGACATTATGTCGGAAGGTTTGAAATCGGTTATCTGTCAGAAGTTCAATTCCAACAACAAGCAACAGGGTTTATGAGAAACTACATTCTCGCTAATCCTACTATGATGGCTTTGTACGAAACTGAACAGATCTCCGGTTATGATGGAGATTTCTCCGACATGTGTTCAGGTGTTGGTCATGGTAATTATTATTATGACAAAGCTATGGACGGTATTGTTACTCAAAATGAGAATGACGAATACTTCTATAGAACATATCACACTTCTCTTGACGAGGGTACTCACCTAAGCCCAAGGGAACGTTTTGATATTCAACGGACATGGAGAGCATCTGACATTCATATTAAGAATCTGTTCGATCCATCTAATATAGTAGGTGGGAACGTTCTTACTTTAGAAGAAGTAGAAGAACGTCGTAAAGAACAAGAAGCTGAAAGTAATTAAAGTTCGCTACCTAAGGAGTAACATCCTTAGGTAGTTCTTTATTAATCAAATTTATTTTAAGGAATAATGAAATGAAACAAGTTCATCAGGATGATATTTGTGTCATAACCAGAACCGAATTGGACGCTAACCGCTACTATGGTCGTGGTCGTAATAACAATCTACCGTTTTGTATGCTTAAATTTCAAGACAGTGCTGAAAACGTTAAAGAAAACGGGTTTACTCTGGAAGGTGTAATCGCAGCAACTATTGATCGTTTGGAGCAGTTCAACACAGCTCAATTTAAATGTGAATATAATGATCGCGCTTTGGAACATCTTCGTAGTGCTCTGAAGGAACTGAATGATCGAGTGGAAGATCGTAAACAACGTGAAGTTTACGATACTGATAAAGCTTAGGAGTTTAATATGGGTGCTGGATACGCCTCTTTCCAGATGGATTTAAAAAGTGCTGTAGCAATTAACACAGCTATTGAAAAAGAAGAAATTAATAGTGCTGATGATTTCCATGAAAAGTTAGCAACTAAAATTAATATTGTTGCTAATGATCTTCATGCAACTTTGATGTACGATAAACGTGATCCAGATATTGATCCTGGAATTAATCGTAAAACGTATAAAGCTAAAGTGGTCAACGTAGAGAAGCTAGGGGTACCCGGTAAGCAGTTTTATGCGTTAGTCCTTACCCTTGAGTCAGAAGAGATCCAGAAGCGTTTTAAAGAGCTTCTAGAGCTTGGGTTTGAACATTCCTTCCCTGAACTAAAACTACATTGTAGTCTTTACTACGGAGATGGTACTGAACTCTGTTATAAGTTTATGAAACGTCTTTTTGACGAAGGTAAACTTCCAGAATACGTTACATTGTGTAATGAGAACTGGAACCTTTGCAAAGACTAACATTTAAGATCCATGAAATTTCAAACCTATATTACTAGAGTGATAAATATAAAATAATGTTTCATCATCTCTCCAGATATAGATAAGGAATATAATCATGACTTCTGCTCAACTCCTCGGGCTCGCTTTCTTCGCTCCTATGATGATTGTTACTTTCTCCCTGCTGGGTTTCCACTACTACACTCAGTGGAAAGAACATAAAGAAAGTAAAGGTCCTATGGCTCGTTTTAATAAGCGTTAATTGTAGTGTTGCTACTCTCCCAATTGGGAGAGTAGCAATATTAAGAATGATAAATTTTTTGTTTAATTTAAGGAGTAACGTTATGGCTAAAGGTGTCGTTGCTACCATGGATACACTAGGTTATGTAAGAGAACCTACTGTAAAGATCGATAGATTGATTGCGTATTGGTTCGCTAACAGAATTGACCAGTCTATTATCCTAACAGGGATCCATAGTTATCAGTACGTTGTCGCTAAACATCAAAACGATTTTCAAATTGATAACTTCATTAAAGATATGGAAGAAAGTTTACGGTCCTATCTTTTAGAGTGTTTCACTGGAGTAGAAGTTGTTGTTAGATCTCCTGATTATGAACCGGTAAAGAAAATGTTTACATTGGCAGTTTCCGGACAAGTAGAAGAAGACGGTAAACTGTATGATTTAGCAACAAGTGTTTCAGTAAATGGCAAGACATTCGAATTAATTGAAAAGGGAAGAAAAGAATATGCAAGGTAAAGAGATTGCTGGGTTTGAAAACGTAGACAAATTTGCTCACGGTGATTTGTTTGAATTCCTAAGTAAAAGTTTTGCTTTTACTGAAATAGCTGGACAACGTATCATTCAAACTCCTGATGGTTTGTTTGTAGAACATGTCCTCATGGAAGAAGAGTACTTTGTACAAAACTGGTTGACCCAATTTGCAATTGGTCATGCTGGTGAAAAGAACTACTTTGATATGGAGACTTGGAACCAACTTACCGATAACTTCACTAAAGGTGTTATTGTTATCAATGAAGATCGTCATCCAGTCCTGATTATCCGTAAGTTTACTGAAATGGTACTTCCAGATGACCTGATGGAGAAATTGGCTTTCTGTAGTAACTACGCTTCCAAAGCTAAGTTTGTTACTGATGAAGCTGAAAAGACCGCACTGATCAAACAATTTGCCGAACAAGTTAATGCTATCACTACCTATGCCGGTGTTGACGAGGATTCACTTACTAGTCTTATCCCTCCAGCTTTCTTTGAGAAACACGGTATCCATCCACTGACTATGAAACAGTTGATCTATATTCGTGATACTTACAAAGTAGCCGGACAGTCCATTGATCCTGATGGTGATATATTCAAACGTCTTGAATCTGTTATCACTCGTTTTAATAAGGGTGAAAAGGTTAGTGATCAAGATAAGAAGTTTGTGCTGGAAATTACCCAGAATGAATTTCTTTTTGACTACGAAGACCATTCGATAGAAGAACCAATTTCAATCGAAAAAACACCTTCAGAACCTGAAGATTTTGATCCTCTTGCAGATTAATATCTCGAGGGTGTTTTCGTTTTAGGAACGAACATGGAAAAAAGATTTAATGCATTATGGTGTTCTGACCAACACACGTTACACCCTCATACTCCTACCCAACACATATTGGATAACTTGAGTCGTTTCTATTATAAGGATAATAACTTAAGTGACATTGATCTAAGTGTTTGGGGTGGGGACTTCTTCCACGACCTAGCTCCCGCTAACGACACCAATTTGTTATTAGTACACCGCTGGGTTAAGAAATATCTTTATAACTGTCACGAACGTAAAGTGCATGTCAGGATCTTAGAAGGAACGTCATCCCACGATTGGAGTCAACCTAAAACATTTGAGGTGTTAAAACCCAAAGGTTCTCCCTATATCAAATACATTGATACATTGTCCATTGAGAATATCCCTGAACTTGATATTAATGTAATGTACGTTCCTGATAACTTTGGTAAGATATCTACCGAAGAGATTTATGATCAAGCTGTTAAACTAATAGCCAATCATGGATTGACTCAGGTTGATTTTATTTTCCTCCATGGTGGGTTTGTATTCCAACTCCCCCCAGTCGCCAATAAACACGGTACACTGTTTGATGAATTGAAATGGAGTAAATTAGCTAAACATGCCATTTTCTCCGGACATATTCATAAACCTGGTCAGAAGTACAACATTTATTGTTCAGGTTCTTTTGATCGTACAGCCCATGGTGAAATGCATCCAAAGGGAGCGTATCGATTCTCATTTAATAAAGATCACTTCAGTGCTTCTTTCTATGAGAACGTTTATGCCCAGATCTACGACACAATCCAAATCTCTCCTGATACGGATGCAAAACAGTTAACTAAGATCATTGATAACTATTTAAGAAAATCTCCTCCACCTAAAACTCGAATTAAAGTTAAAGGTGGTTTGTCAGCAGTTACTGTAGCTTTAGTAAATGAGTACAAAGATCAATATCCGATGTACCATTTTGAAACTGATAATGTCAAAGAAGATAATATAGACATAGATGCAACTCTGTATTCTCCTGAGGACTATAAAGCAGTAACGTTGACTAAAGATAATCTTAAAGCAAATCTGTTCAATTTCATGGAACCGACACTTTGTCAAAATGATGACATTGATAGAGATTTCCTTGAGACTTTATTAGATGAGGTAATGAATGCTTAACCGGACACTAGGTACAGTACCGATAAGTGTCGGTACAGCAATGGCTATAGAAGCTCTCCAGAACGCTCCTATGCACAGATACCAGACTTTACTAGTCAATCTACGTACTGTGGTGAGAAATGCAAGAGAATCGTTCGCAGAGCTTCCAAAGGAGAATGAACTTTTTAATGCAGCTAAAGATGATGTGGTAGGGATTGCGAATTTCATTGCCGAACTTAAACTTAAGACTCTTCTTGATATTAAGTTCTATTATCCGAGTTATCAAGCTCTCCCACGATTATTCCCATTGGCTAAATTAAAGGAACAAGATCCCAAGAAACTTATTAATCCAAAAGAAGAGAATAGGAAGAAAAAGATTTTACTTGATGATGCAGTACTTAAAAAACTTCTTAGTGAGTTTGATAAGTTTGTATCTCAAGTAGACTCATCTATTCCACAGTTCTCAGGTGATGGATTAATCATTACTCACCATCCTGTTGATTTAGTAACAACAGAAAGTTACCACAGGTTGCATCTATTAGAGTCACACACTGGATCGATAAAAGGTTACGTTCAGTTTTACACTAAACTAACTGGAGGTAAAGAGTTAACCAATATACCATAGAATAAATTAACTATTCAAATATTTGGGGATAATGCAGTTAACTTTATGTCTCAATCGATCTCAGTTAAAAACGAAATTAAAGCTTTGGCTAATTCTGTACCTTGGAGTTCAGCTTCTACCCCAAGCTTTGTAGCTAGTACAATTAGACGGATGCCAAGTTCTGCACCAGAACGTGACATTCTACTCAAAATGATTAAGTAAAAGGAATATTAAATATGTCCCAACAACCACAAGCTTTCCAACGTCGTCCTCAACTACTTGCCAATGATTATCGTTATCCTGCACCAATGTCCCGTGAACCAGTAGAAGGTGCTAAGTACCCTGCTCGCTGGACTTGGGAACAAGGTCTTGACGGTAAGATCTACTTTAAAGTTAACGACGGTGTGTTCGGTAAAGACGACCGTAATGCTAAGATGAAAGAAGTAGAAATGTCAGCCATGGATCGTGGTGCTCTGCTTGAGCTGATGCGCAATGCCTGTGACGACCCCAATTTCACTAAAAACCAATATCATGTTAAAAAGATTACTTTCGGTGCTGGTGGTCGACTGAACGAACATCCGTCCACCCTTGGTATCTTCACTGTTATGCGTAGCCAAGATGGTCGTATCTCTGTAGGCTACACCAAAGGTTCCTACAAAGTCATGTTTGATTTCAAATCTCCATTTGAATCAATGATCATGGTTACTAAAGACGGTGAACCTCGAGAAGACGCTGGGTTGATGAGCCGTGTGTTCTGTAAAGCCTTTATTAACTTCTATCTCCCGTATCTCAATGAGCTAGAGATTCAAGCATATAAGCCAAGAGAGGCCAAGAACGCAGGTGGTAACAATAACTCTGGTGGTAACGGTGGTGGTTGGAATAATAACCGTGGCGGTAACGGCGGAGGTAACAACTGGGGTGGTAATGGCGGAAACAACAGTTCCCAACGTAAACCTGACCCTTCATCCTTCGAAGATGACGAAATCGACTTTTAATGGTATCTAATGGAACAAAGAGAGAGGGCTTAGTGCCTTCTCTCTATTATTTTTACTGTTCTATATTTTTTCAAGTAGATATTATTTAATTGTTATTCTAGGGGAGTCTTTCAAAATGCGATATAGCACAGTGCTTTCAGGGAAACGACGTATTGATGCGGTCGTAGTTTCTCATAATGATGAAACAATAGAATTTAAAGGCGCGCAGACACTTTGCGGCGGTGATGCTGACCAAGAACTTTTTGAATTCATGAACATCTTCTTTGAAGGTTGTCGTGACTCAACTTTGGATCAACTGTGGGGTTTGTTTAAGGAAGGTAAACGAATTCTTCAACCTGGTTATTTTGAAGAGGTAGAGAGTGCTGAACTTTCTGAACTTCGTGAACGTAGTTTGGATTACCAATTCCTTTGTGCAAAATTGGGTCCGATCATTAAGAAGATGTATGAACTGATCACTCCCAATGAAATCGCTTATGCAGCTCAAGTTACAGGTCGGACGATCGCACCTAAAGATTTGATGCGCATGGCAGCAATGGGAGATTATCCAGAAGAAACTACAATTGATAATGATAAGTATGCTGAACTTGTTAAGCTTGCTTTCACAGCTCAATTGTGTTTTCCATTGGTTAACCAACTGCTTGATCAGATCTTTGAAGTAACTGGGAAGGAATACCAATACGCTGTAGTAGGTGGAATGATCTCACAGATTCCAAGTATTGTAGAAATACCTGGTTGGAAGATCATGGATACTTACATCCGTGCTAGCTGTGCTCGAAAAGACAGTAAACGTGAAAATACTGATGTGGTATCAGAAGAACGTTACGTTGACTATATTGTCTTTGAAGGTTTGTTCAACAAGCTCGCGTTATCCTTTATCCCAAGTAAACTCAAAGATAAAAACCTTTCTAAAGAACTCAATTCTTTAGTAGAAGGTAAAGTTCGTAAAGAACAATCTACCAAGTTTACAAGGTTCTCGGAAAGTAAACCAGGTAGTGATGACCAGTCTATTCCAGAAAGTTATCGTATTGCTCAAACAGTGAACGGTTCTGATGAAGAAGCAATGGCAGAGTTCTTCTCATTTGGTATGTTTGATGAAGAAGATAAACCACGTTATAAAGATATCTTTAAATACCAAGCAAAAGCTTTGGGAATTAAAGGTGAAAAGTTAGTTGAGAAACTTTATAACAATCTACCAACTGTTTGGGATTTTCGTTTCACCAACATTCAAAACCAATTGCTCCAACTAGCTTTTATTGATGATATTAACTATTATCTCTATCCGGCTATGGATTATAGACAGTTAACTGCTGCAATGTGTTTAGCACAAGTTAAACTGTTTGAACAAGGGTACGAACATCTCGCTCAGCTAGTTTGCGCAATGCGTTCTACTACAGTTCCAATCACTTATATGGGGGATGAATTTAAACTCTCTACTAAGGAGCGTGAAGACTTAGTTAACCTTTGTTATATCTATGTTGGTCAGTCAGTTTCAACTACAGATAACATGTTAGTGATGTCAGTACAATCCTTCCTTGATGAGTTAGCGGCCTCAGGGTGGGAATCCAACATTGAACCAGGGTTGTTAGGTAATCAAACCTTTATTGATGCCATGTCTCCCGGAGATATGTATCCAATTGATCTTGTACCAGAAATTAAACGCGAATTGCTTGCGTTGATTACTCAAACCCATAGTGTAGAAAAAGAAAACGAGGAATAAATAAATGCAACTAGTTAACGCTCAAGTCGGTCTGACCAACCTGTACCCAGAACAAGTTATCCGTAACCCAGCTGTAAACATGGACAACCAAGTTATTGACACACTGGTAGCTGAGAATCTGCAAGGTGGTGTAAACGAACGTTCCCTATTGACCGCCGCTGCTTTGTCTGGTGGTCTTAATGCTCAGGCAAGTGGATTTGCTACCATTCAGAACGGGTGGAATGATTCCAAGGGTCTGATGAAGCTTGACTTCATTGTTCAAGATTCTCCTGTGTCCATGGTTTATATGCATGTAATCGGATATATCCATAACAACAACTCTCAGGGTCTTGACCTTAATGCCATCTTTGTTCCACAGTTCAGTTGGAAGAGTGAAGAACGTTTGGTTGGTTCTGGTTTGATGGATGTTCCTACAGCTACCAAGCGTACTATTGGTCAGCGTACTGATTACCTGATGAATGATGGTTCCGGTACGGATCAAATGGTTACCATGCGACCGGGGGATGTTGTAGAGTACGCCCTTAATAACGCTACCCAACAGTCCATCATTGACCAGATGGAGAGTGAAGGTCTGGAAGGGATGCAACCAATTGGTACAGTAGCTGGTTCTAACATTGCACGAGTTGGTGTTATTGCTTCAAAACGTGGTAACCTTAACCCTGCTGGTTACGCAGCCGACATCCTTGGTGCTGGGCTGTCAGTACAACGTGGCCAACGCATCTACCAAGGTGGGACGGATACTGATGGTGTTATCCAAAGTCACGGGGAAGGTTTGTTTGGTGAGTTGGCACAGTCAGCCCATCAAGTAGGTGGAACTGAACCAGCAATCATGCGAGATAACTTCTTTGCTGAAATGTCGTCAATGCTTGGTAACGTCAGAATGGCTGGGTTTACTGGTTATTCGATTAATGACCTTCTGATGGTGTTTGATAACCTAAATGAAGTTCTGGACTTAACCCTGTACGACGCCGAGCAGTATCGTGTTGATGATCTTACCCTGAATTGCGAAAGCATGGGGACATCTCAGTTGGCTGAGTTTGTTAGTCACGAAATCATGATGAACGTTATGGATCTGTTGATCAAGTACGGTTTGACTACTATTTCGTTCCGTGGTTCCAACTGTGACAACTTTGGTGGCGATGGCGGTTTGAGTAATATTGTTATTCTTCCATATAACGTTACTTCTCTTACTGACAATGATTTTGATATGGGTTCTAAAGCAGAAGCTTTTGTAGCAGCACTCACTAATCAAATCTTCACCAAGCTTAACGGGATTAACATCAACCAGTTGACACCAATTCGTTTTGATGTCCATGCTGAACTGTTCGGTACAACTACTATCAACATGTGTGTAGTAACCGAAGACAACATCTCAACCGGATTCTCCATGAATGACGCTGGATCTGTCTCTGGTATGCAATCACGTACTTTCCCGACCTTCGCTATTAACAACGCTTCTTCCATTCTTGGTAATGACTCTACTGCCATTGCAATGGGTGCTAACTTTTATAGCAACATTAACGAATACTTCACCGGCTACTAATTTTAGATGTAAGGAATTACAATGAACCAACTTAACAGTATTTACCAATCCATGTTGAAATCTTGGGGCGTTTCCTTTACCCCTGATTATGAACTCATTCTGAACATGGCCGGTCAAGAAGTACCAGTTAAAGTAGAAGACAAGCAAGTGTATCTCCCTACCAACGATAACCTTAATGGCGTAACAATTGGTAAGGTGTTCTTCCACCCCGCTTGTGAATCGGTAATGAGTAAGGAAACTGAGATCTTTAAAGTTATCCGCAAACTCACCTGTGCACGTATCTACCAAGTATTCCAACCTATTGCCCAAGTTCTTTTCGCGGTAGCTGGTAAGAAAACAGGTAAAACCACTTCCGGTAAAATGTTGGAGAAACTGGAACCGTTTAAGAATGCAACCAAAGAGATCAAAGAAGATGTACTTACTTTGATTAAAGGGATTGGTATCACTTTGGAAGGTACCGGGATCGATAACCGACTGATCAACTGGAACCTGATCAAGGGTGGTAAAGATGATCAAGATCGTCATGTTTACTACACAGCTATTCCTGATTACCCGTACTATCTGGAACTGTGTCGCGTAGTTGCTCAAAACGATCATATCAAGGAGAATGGTAAACTCACCTTTAATGGTAACAAAGTTAGTAAAGCTGCTATGGAGTTGGTAGTGTATCTATTCGAAATGGTGTTCCCATCCTGCTTGGATAGTTCCATTGCTAGTTATTCTGTTGTATCACCGGATGCTGCTCGTTTGACAGCTTATCTGAATTCTTACGGTTTAGTAGTGAGTGAACTCAACTCTCTGATCAGTAAGTTCCGTAAAGATTTCGATACTATCGGGATTTATGGTATTGAACTGGATTGGTTGTCAGAACTTGATTCCTTGGGCGAATACAAAGGTCTTATCCCTCCTTTGGATTACAACAACTACAACGTTACCACTACAGGCGATAATGTAGGAAGTCGTGCCCCTAGTAAACAAGTTAATACCTTCAATCTGTTCGGTGGTTCTACCCAACAGACACTCCAGCAAGGTTCTACTACTAATACTCCTGTAAAACAACCTAACACACCACCGGCGCGTCCTGGTGAACATTACATGGGTTGTGATTACATCGAGTCTAACGGAATCTTTGAATTTAAGTTCCAAATGGCGGGTGGTTTGATCCGTTCGGTATCTGTAACTGAAGATAATCACATCATCAGTGAAGTTGTTCTCAATCCAGCTCTGAACAACATGAATGGGATGGGGGGGCTTGGTAATGGTTTAGGTGGTATGAACGATCCCCGTGTTCTGCTTGCACTTGCTCAAATGCAACAGAATAGCAACATCCCTCCTCTGATGGGAATGGGTGGTGGTAATGGTGGTTTTGTTCGTGATCCATACACAGGTCAAATGGTTCCTACTGGTGGTAATGGTTATAACAATAATAATGGTGGTTATAACTCAGCGCCTTTGGGTAGTAATGACGCTTGGGGTAATAACAGTAACCAATATCAACCGATGGATGCTTACACCGCTACTAACGCCGGTGGTACTGTAGGTATCAATAACTTCTAATAACGACATAGTAGTCCTGTAGGTCAGCTGATGCTGACCTACAGGCTATTAACTTAACTTTAATTTTCTCGTCTAACTCTTGTTACTTGAATAACAGAATTAATGTTCTCACGAGTAATGGTATAAATGCCTTTTAAATGTGAGAAATCTTGATTAGGATTCTCTATTCCATTTAAATACGAAATAGTCCAAATCATATCTTCAGGGATAAGAGAGTTCATCCCTCCCATACTCCTAAGTAATTTATGAAAGTTATTACGATAAGCAAACCGTAAACTATCATCTACAAAAGGTGAGAAAGAAGCTCTTGATAAAAGTATCTCTTTACAACTTCTGATAATAGTCTTGTATTCCTCAGTGTAGAAAAAAGGATTACCAGAGTTAAGTGAAATAGGCATAAGAATAATCCTTAAATTTTTACTAGCCCTAAAATATTTCAGATAGATATTATTCTCTTGTATAGTCAAGAGTGGTGTATTCAAATTCTAGGAGGATAACGAATATGAATGGTAAGAAGCCTAAGAATCAAATAAGCCATAAAACTGCTGGTGTGGCCGTAGGGTTAAATGCTTCAATAGTAAACTCTTCCCCTGCGCGATTGTATATGTTGTCCAAGCATTTAGGAAAATCTGCAGTTATTTGGCATCCGACAGGAAGGAAGTTTAATTCTGGTGATGAAATAGAGTATGGTAAAACTGCTCGTAAGGTCGAAGCGGAGTCAGATGTAGAAGTTGAAGCTATTTTCTTTCCAAGGAATATCCTTAATACTTCTGAACCTAATTTGTGGGGTAAAGTTCAGGTTATTGTTCGTAACTTGGAAACAGGAATATATGATGTAATTGAACTGGATAAGTTCAATGCTCAAAACATGGATTTAGGGTTCGAGTACAAATATAACGACGACCTCGTTCGTAGTATCAAACCAGGAGCTCAATATCGCAAAGGAACTGTGTTTGCTCAATCTGCTCGTCTGTCGGAGAGTAATGAATGGTGTCCTGGTATTGAGACTAAAGTAGCCGCGATGAGTCACGTATATACTGAAGAAGATGCCGTTTTAATCTTTGAAAGTTATGCTCGCAAGATCGGTGTTACTTTTAGTCGTAAACACGATTACCAATGGAACGAAGAAGAGTTTATCCCACTTAACCTTTACGGAACAGCAGATAAACCGCAACTTTGCCCACTGTCCGGTGAGCGTGTTCGAGATGATGGTATTGTAATGGGATTTCGTAGGAAAGATCCTAACGCAGGTATCTCAGGAATGACCAAACGTTCCCTGATGATTCCAGATCCTATTTACGATGTATTGTTCTATTCCAGTCCAAACTGTATTGTAGCTGACATTGAGGTTCAGACCGAACGTTATAAGAACCAAGCTAATAATCGCAAAGCAGAAAAGCTTACCCAACCGCACACTTTGATCTTGGAAAAGATTGAGGAAGAATACAACAACTATTACAATGATATTGTAAAGTGGTTTGTTAACAAAGAACGTCAGTATGCTGATGAAGTACCATTGTCAGGTAAACTGTGGAATCTAATCTTTATGGCTCGTGGTGCTATCACTCGTGATTTTAGTACCCCACATGCTAATGGTAAGTTCCACAAAGTGAAGCGCAAAATCCACAACATCAATCTGAAGGACTGGCGAATCATCGTTACTCTTAAGGAAGATGTGGAAGGTAAAGTGCGTTTTAAGAATACAGGTATGGATGGTAATAAATCCGTTATCATGAAAATCCTTCCTGACTCCATGGCTCCTGTTGACGAATATGGTAATAAAGCTGATATGATTGTTGGGAATACACCAGCATTTCGTCGTCAGACTTTGGGTTCACTTATTGAGCTTGATGTTAACTTTGTCAACCAATATGTTTACAAGGAGATCAAGCAAGCTTTTGAAAGTAAGGACTTTGCAGGAGCTTGGGAGAAGGCGCATAAGTTCTACGCGACTGTGAACCCTTCATTTGGCGAACTGTGTGAACAGATGAATGCTGACGAACGTATGAGTCATCTCCAGTGGATTATGAAAGACGAGAATGAGTTCTCTGTTCTATCACCATCTGGTACTGATGATGTCGGTATTAAAATTACAGAACGTTTGGCAGATGTTTACCCACATATCAAACCTACCCCTGTGACTTACATGAACGAGAATGGTGAGAAGATTACTACCATTCACCCAATCGTTATTAGTTCTCTGTATTACCTGATGTTGGATAAGTTTGGTGACGACATTAGTTGTCAATCAATGCCAAAGTTGAACATCTTTGGTCTTCCTACATCCTTGAGTAAACATGAACGTGCGCGTGATTTTTATCGTGCTACTTTGAACCGTAACGTAGGTGAAACTGAAGGTCGTTTGTTCATTAATCAGAAAGGTGGGGCTGCAGCAGTTCGTAGTCTTGCTTTAGCGAATAGTCCGGAACTATTAAGCTTAGCCGGAAAACGTATTATCCGTGCCGATAATCCTTTCCTGATTAAACATCTGATTAAACCAGGTGAGGAACGTCGTAACCATTCACTCCAAGTTATCGATAACATCATGAGCGATTTTGGTATTAGACTCCGTACTGAACGTCCTGACGATGTTACTCACGATTAAGTAGTTCTTTTAGTTTAGGTAAAGAGGATCCAATGAAAACAATTAGATTAAGAGAATTTGCTGAACTTGATCAAGTTGCTATGTTGAATATGACTGAGCGGCGGTATAAGGTAGAAGTAATCGATGATCAAGGTGAGAAAGTTATTACCGATAGCTGGCTTCTTGCTATCAACTGGTATACATTGATCCCTCATCGTTATTTCCATCAGGAACCTTATCATATCGATGAAGTAATTGTTCTGAAGTCCAAGGAAGGTCGTCAGAGCTTTATCGACGATGATAAGCTCAAGCATCCAGTGGATAACTTCCTAGCTAGAATTATGCCTAAGAACGATGATCCAGCGTTCTATGACATGATCAAACAACTGATCTTTGTTTATCACAATGCATGTCACAACTACCTGTGTGTAAAGTCTGAGCACGGTGTGGTCTCAGCAAGATCCATGGATGTACTTCATGTTATCCGCAATCCCAAAATTGCTGATTTGAAGAAACGTGTTCAATCTGGACAAACTTGTATGGCTGATGGTGCCAAGGAGTTTGAACAGATCATGATGACCGAACCTGACTTTGATAAGTCGGTATTTGGTTTGTTGTATCGAACACGATCAGTTTCAAGTGTACAGTCATTCCAGTTGGTAATTGCTCGTGGTGACGTAACCGATCTTAATGGTACAATTCTACCTAATACCATTATGGAATCATACGCTGATGGCATCACTAACCTTGCTGATAGCTTGGCAGATTCCAAAGGTGCTGGTTTCTCACTGATCTCTAACGGACAAGCTCTACAAGACTCTGAGTGGTTCCACAAGAAGATCCACAACGTAGCTCAAGTAGTTAAGGGGATTAACTACCAACAAGACTGTGGTAGCACTACAGGGACTGTGGTGAAGATTATCTCCAAAGAGTTTAAACAATCACTTTCTGGGAAATGGAGAATACTGGAAGATGGCTCTCTAGAGCTATTAGTTGGGAAAGCTCTGGATAAAATCGAAACTGGTGAGAAAGTCACCTATCGTTCCGTAGCGTGGTGTCGACATGGAAGGACTGGTAGACCTTGCTCAGTATGTTTCGGTAAGATGGAATCAGCCTTACCGTATAACCCATATACCAAGCGCGGAGCTGTACCTGGATTGTTCTACGGTTCTACTCTTGCTGAACCTATTGGACAATCGATCCTTAAAACTAAACACCGAATCGGTTCTGCTTCAGCCAAAGGGTTTGTAGTTAACCGTGCTGATGCGGATTATATCACTGGCGATGAATCTGGAGATTACATCTACTTTAAGAAAGAAATCCTTAATGAAGATTCTGATCCATACCTGATCCTTGATAAAGAAACTCAGCAAGACTTCTCTGACTTTAAGTTCATGGAGAACTTGGAAGATATTGATCTTTCACGTGTTCTAAGAACTTACGAAACTATCAAACTGCGGGTAAGTATTTCTAACCCAATGTTTGAAAGTAAGAAAGCTGTTCATTATCCGATTATCACTACAACTGTAGCAAGTCGCGATGCTCGGATGACCAGAGCTTTGGTAGAGTACTTGTTGGAACAACCGATCGAGGAGGAAGGTAAAACTTTCAAAATCTCTTTGAAAGGATTTGATCCGAAAGAGCCAGCTTTTGAGCTCCCTCAAGTAAACGAAGACTTGGATGCTTATCGTAAGAGGGTAGAGAACAAGTTTAAGTTTGATGAAGTTAAGAACCGTTGGGATCATTGGATCACACCAGAAATCTTTGGTGAGTACGTAGTTTCTCTTTGGAAGGTAATTGATGAGAAGTATAAAGGTGCTAATATCATCATGACCGATATCTTCCTCTGGGCTTGTAGCGCCATTGATCCTAATAACTTGAACTACGGATTACCTGGTGAAACCGATAAACGAGTGTTCGTTTCCCTCCATGAATCCATTATTCATGGCGGAATGAGTAATGCTCTTGTTTACGGTTATCAACACGAGAGCTTGTTAAGTGAACCTTATAGATTCCTTGTTAAGAATCGCAAGAGTGGAGCACTAGAAGCTTTTATGAATCCTATCGCAATTAAGTAATCTACTCCCTACCTAGACAAAGTGTCTAGGTAGGTTTATTTGGAGTTTAGTTATGAAACGTCTTTTTCTGATTAAAGCTGGAACTGATCTACTTCCTTATTTAATGCCAAAGTTAAATCAAGCGCATCTCCCTAAAAAGAAACGAGCTATAATGAAAGCTGGTACAGACCTTGTTCTTTCTTATAATAACGGTAAGTGCCTTGTACAACGAGCCGACATCAGAACACCTTATAACCACATGATATTTACGTTTAATACTCCAAATTGGGATAAGTACATTTACCCTATGGAACTCACCTGTCTTTCCACACAGGGATTTATCACTGCCCAAGTGGACGGATTAGACTGGATTCAGCCAAATGTTTCCAAACCTACATGTGTAAACGTTAAAACTTATTAAGGATAAATAATGAAAAAGTTCTATTGTTTTACTGCCGGTCAATTAGTTCCTTCTTGGGTTGTTGATTTTGTTTACGATAATCCAGAATCAGAATTTAATAACCGCAAAGGTAAAATTACTTTTGTATCTTCCTGTCTTGGTGTTAAAGAAGAATCTGGGAATATCAAGCTTCTCCGACTTAATGACAATAATGGTGACCAAGATCACGACTATATTAGCGTGAGTAACATGGATAATGCACAAGTTGGTGGTGTTGGTAATGGACGTGGGATTCATATTGCAAGCAGATCCTACCAAAAAGATTTTGGCAAAGGTCTTCACTATTCACACTCTATCTTAAATGGTAAAGAAGTCCTAACTCAACTGAAAGGATTCGATGATGTCTCTATCCAAGGAAGTAAATAAGCTTTTTGATGAAATAGAGTACAAAATCTCTAAACTGCAAAAGAAACTAGTTGAGCGTAAAGAACCAAAGCGCCCAACATTGCCAGGTGGAGGTGGTGGTTATCAACCTCATCCGTCAGATAAAGAACCGTCTCCACCTCCTAAGAAGTCATAAAAGTAAACTAAGGGGTGGTTTTTCACCACTCCGTTTACAAAAGTACATTAATAAAAACACTGGACATAATTCGTTAGAAACCAATCTTTTGTGACCCCTTTTCCTAGAGGTTAAATGATATAACGTTTTATGTGTTCTGAGGGAGATACCTAATGAGAAAGACGTTAGAGGTTTATAAAGCTAGTACCTACGTTAGGCTCACTGGGTATAAACCGGAATTAATTAAACAGATATTAATGCCTTTTTGTAAACGTAATTTTGCAAGAGTACAAAAAGTTCCTGGTGAGTTATATGGAACTCATAAGTGGGAAGTTACACACGTATTTGCTAGATTCAATAATGACAAAACTGAATTACGGTTTTGTGCTTCTATGTTACCTGAACTGTTGAAGTTAATGACTAGTTCTGGTTATAAAGAATCTAGAATCTCTATTCAAGATGAGAAGGTAATAAAACCTAAAAAGGTAACATTACCTTTACTTAATCCAAAGATTAAACCAAGGGATGAAGAACAGGAAGAGTTTTGTGAGTTCATGATGAACGAAGATCCTCTTTCTATTAATAACCTTCCGCCTGGGAGGGGTAAGGCTCAACCGCTTTCATCATTAGTCAAAGTTCCAAATGGCTGGAAGAAGATGGGTGATATCCAACCAGGTGATAAAGTTACCGCTTGGGATGGTACAACTGTTAATGTTCTTTCTATACATCCACAAGGTGTTAAAGATATTTACGAATTCACCTTCGCTGATGGAAGAACAGCGGAATGTACACTCGATCATTTATGGAAAGTTTTTGATACCAGAAAGGAACCTGGTCAAAGGTGGGGTGTTATAGATACCAAGGAGATTATTAGGAGATTATCCCTTAAAGAACACCGACTTTACATTCCTTTACTGAAACCAAAGGAAGGGGAACGTAAAAACTTAATTCTAGATCCATGGGTCGTTGGGGCTTTGATAGGTGATGGTGGATATACAACAGCTAGAACCACCTTTACTAATAATGATGAGTTTGTTGTTAGTAAAATGCAGGAAAGATTGGGTGAAGATTTCCATGTCAGAAAAATTCCTAGTGGAAAATCTTTCGAATATTCAATAGTAATGAATAAATCCAAAATCTCTATCAATGCGGTTTTAAAACAAGCTGGTGTTGAGATGTGTACTGGACCCAACAAACGTATTCCTGACGAGTATATGAACGGTTCCTTAGAACAACGGTGGGAGTTGTTAAGGGGTTTAATGGATACCGACGGCTCAGCTGATCAAACCGTCGCAACACCATGTTTTAATACTAGTTCACAAAAGTTAGCCAAACAAGTCCAAGAATTAATTTGGAGCTTAGGTGGTTCAGCTAAGTGTACTTCCAGAATACCTTCCTATACTTACAAAGGAGAAAAGAAAGAGGGTCTTAGAGCTTATCGAGTTTATGCTAGAATAAGTAAACCGAAAAGATGTTTTAGCTTACCTGCAAAACAAGATAAAGTCCCAGAAGAAAACCAGTATTCTGAAAAGTTAAAGCTTAGAATCACTGACGTTAAACTTGTTAGGAGGGAAGAAGCTCAATGTATTTCTATTGACCACTCTGACCACCTTTATGTTACTGATAACTATGTAGTAACTCACAACACGTTCTGTGCCTTGTTCTCAGCACACCATGTTGGTGAGCGAGTTCTTATCACCG
>OERD01000173.1_pt1 | contig 22621 bp, 23 predicted proteins | sample 1539941 | NCBI WGS metagenome assembly OERD01 (sample SAMEA3891242, study PRJEB23780) | metagenome | biome: terrestrial biome; feature: animal house; material: water of meat washing | place: Italy | collected 2015-05-12
AGCAGCTTGTTGGCGTTGCCACGGCCGCGATGGATATCGCAACCGGAGTGACCGCCACGCAGCCCTTTGACCGCCAGCTCGAACGCTTCGCCTTCGCTGGCGTCAACCAGCTCGAGCGGGAAGCGGATATTGGCATCCACACCGCCAGCGCAGCCCATATAGACCTCGCCATCCTCTTCGGAGTCGGTGTTGAGCAGAATTTCGCCCTCCAGCCAGCCCGCTTCCAGACCGAAGGCGCCGGTCATGCCGGTCTCTTCGTCTGTGGTCAGCAGCACTTCCAGCGGGCCGTGCTTGATGGTCTTGTCAGCCAGCACAGCCAGGCAACCGGCCATGCCGATGCCGTTGTCGGCACCCAGGGTGGTGCCACGGGCAGTGACCCACTCGCCATCGACATAGGCATCGATGGGATCGGTCGCGAAGTCGTGTTTGGTGTCGGCGTTGGCCTGCGGCACCATGTCGATGTGGGCCTGCAGTACCACGGCTTTGCGGTTTTCCATCCCCGGGGTGGCCGGTTTCTTGATGATGATGTTGCCGACCTTGTCCTGCTTGACCGCCAGACCTTCCCCTTGAGCCCATTGGATGATCCAGGCGCTCAGTTTGGCTTCATGTTTGGAAGGGTGGGGAATGGAGCAGATCTGTTCGAAGAAATGCCAAATCAGTTTGGGAGAGAGAGAGCTAAGCTGTGCCACGTCGGGACTCCTTACCAGCACGGAATTAACAGGGCCCCATCAGCGGGCCGGGGAAGAGGATAACGATAATACAGTCAATCACACAAAAATGTGAGCAATCAGCGCAAATCGCAGGCAGCTTGTGCTGGCTGATGGCAACCAGGCAGTACGATCGTCAGGTTTGGACGACGCTGGCCGGTAGAAAAGAAATTATGTGACCGATCTCACAAAAAAGTTGAATTTAACGCGCCGACTGGTAAATTAGCTCCCGTGGTTCGCCACCCGTCAGGATGACGATGAAAGCCTCCAGGGAACCGAAGCAAAGCAAGTGCGCCTCCATGGAACCGAGTGTTCGTTCAAGGATTTGAGCCCGCATTAAAGGTACGTAACTTGTTAAGCAATCAGGAGTTTCAATATGCCAGGCAGCAACTCAACCTATTGGTTTGCCCCTTCTTTGTATACCCAGGGTTTCAGCTACCCTAACCCCTTCGTCACTCGTCGCTAAGACGAGCTGCCCAACCAGGCAGAGGCGAGAAAGCAGCAGGTGCGTGAGGTAAATCCTCCCCCTGCTATTTTTTTATCTGCGATTTGCCGCACAGCCCATCTGGACTCGGCAGCAGGGACGGCAGGTTAGTCGTTTGGCGCTCTAGATGTGCCGAATGGAGAGGGTGATGCCGATTTTTCCTGTTTTTGGCATACGTTTGCCAGGCATTTTCTCTGCAAACGGTGCTATCATATCGGCCCAACAGCCTGTCCGCGGTTTGGACACATCATCTAACCGATCGCCGGATAAGCCCATCTTGCTTCCATTGTTATCAGATTTGCTGCCGAGGCTTAGCCCTGAGGCAGCCGAAGTGCAATCTGAATTCAGTCGGGCAAGGGCCGCCATTTACTGGCATCCGCAGGGATAATTGCGGGTGTTGTTATTTTAAGTGATTGTTTTTAAATAACTATTCGAGATCGATAACATGCCGAAAAAGTTCTATGTGTCGTGGGACAACCTGCAACGTGAAGCTCGCCGTCTGGCCCGTCGTCAGCTGCCTGTCAGCCAGTGGAAAGGTATCATCGCGGTCAGCCGTGGTGGTCTGGTGCCCGCAGCCCTGATGGCCCGTGAACTTGGCATTCGTAATGTGGAAACCCTCTGCATCTCCAGCTATGACCATGACAGCCAGCGCGAGCTGGTGGTCGTGAAGGCTGCCACCACCGCCGGTGACGGCGAAGGCTGGCTGGTGGTGGAAGATCTGGTGGACACCGGCACTACCGCCAAGGCGATCCGCGAGCTCTACCCGAAAGCCAAGTTCATCGCGATTTTCGCCAAGCCGATGGGCGAAGCGCTGCTGGATGATTTCGAAGTGGCGATCCCGCAGGATACCTGGATCGAACAGCCGTGGGATATGGCACTGGAGTTCGCCACACCGATCTGCGACGAAAAGTAACGGGATCGGGATGTGACGCTCGCTGCGTCCATTGGTCGCAACCGGCAATAATGGTTTCACAGGGCTCCAATTTGGAGCCCTGTTTTTTTGTGTATCAATCTGTTGCAGGGTGGCTGATGGGCAGTAAAAGTGGTTAAGATGAGCTATTGCCTGATATGAATGGGACACTATCTTGGACTTGAACGAAGACCTAAACCTGACCGAACAGCTCTTTACCCGCGTCAAGAAGGTATTGGAAACATCCGAGATCTCCAACTCCAGTGCGGCTGATCTGGCGCAAGCCGAGTCAGACGAGATGTTTATCGACGGCTCCATGTCAAAGAGCTGGTATCGCCTGCTGCGCCGCCCCTCCTGGACCTGGCAGGGGGCTGATCCCATCGAAGTGGAGCAGACCCTGGCCCGTATCGCCATGGCGACCGGCGAGCGCACCCACGATTGCTATCTCGATACCATCAAGGGCTATGTGCCCGGCAACTGGATCTACGAGTGGAGCCAGGTGGCTGGCAACTATTTCAAGCAGGGCCGCGAACTGCGCGAGAAGGGTGATCCTTCTGGCGCCTTGAAACAGCTGCTCAAGGCGGTGCGCTACTACTCCATCGCCAGCTATCCCCATCTCAAGGATGACGAGCTGGCGGATCAGGCCCAGCTGCTTGGCAACATGGCCTATCGCGAGGCGGGTCGCCTGTTCAAGGTGCCGCTCAAAGAGATCCAGGTGCCTTTTCGCGGCAAGCATATTCAGGGTTATCTCCACCTGCCGACGACCGAAAAACCGGTGCCGCTGGTGATCATCAGCGGCGGGATCGACTCCCTGCAGCTCGATTTCCTCAACTTCTATCTCAAACGGCTCGAGCCCAACGGTATCGGCATGCTCTCCCTCGATATGCCCGGGGTTGGCTATGCCGAGCATTGGCCGCTGGTGCAGGATACCAGCCGCCTCCATCAGGCGGTGCTGCATTACCTCTCCGAGGTGGCCTGGGTCGATCATCAGCGTATCGCCATGGTGGGGATGCGTCTGGCGGGGAATGTCGCCGCCAGATTGGCCTTTATCGAACCGTTCAAGCTGCGTACCGTGGTCTGTGTCGGGGCCGGGGTCAATCAGGTGTTTACCAATCAGGAGCTGTTTGCCAAGTGCCCGCGCATGATGCGGGACAGTCTGGCCAACCGGTTGGGGGCCGATGCGGCGCAGTGGGATGGCATGCGCACCAAGTGCCAGGTATTTTCACTGAAAACGCAAGGATTACTGGGGACTCGCACCTCTGTGCCGATATTGAGTATTGGACACAAGCGAGATTTTATTTGTCCCGAGCAGGATGTACGGGCATTGGCGGCGGCCAGTCGTAACGGCAAGGCCATCGTATTCGACAAACAGCCTTTGCTGGAGGTGTATGACAAGGCGCTGGACGAAATCGTCGAGTGGCTGAAACAGCATTTGTGTACCTGACATTGCGCTAAAGAACTGACGCCATCCCGAGGTGGCGCGGCTTGTTTAACAGGGAGGTTAACATGTCTGAAAGAGTGACCTACAAGCGACTGCTGAGGCAGTTTGCTGCCATTGGCCCCTATTTGCGCGAAGATCTCTGCGAAGAGGGGCGTTATCGTTTCGACTGCCTGTCGGTCTGTGTCAGCGCCAAGCCGGCGCCGGACAAGCGGGAGTTCTGGGGCTGGTGGCTGGTGCTGGAGCAGGACGATCACCATTTCCGTTACCACTATCAGCTCGGTTTCTACAATGCTGATGGTGAGTGGCTGGACAAGCCGATCCCCAAGAAGCACCAGGTAGAAGTGGAGCGGACCCTCAACCGTTTCTACAAGCTCATCAGCGACAAACTGACGGCTCTGGAGTGTCAGTTAGCGCCAGCGGATCAGGTCACCAATGAGTTGACCGTGACCGCCGCTTGATCCCTGATGCCCGGCGAGCAGCATCCCGCTGTTTGCCGGGCCATCAGTCAGCCATCTCCCCTTCCTACCGCAATCATCCGGGCCTTTGCTTCATCTCCTCACCCCGGCGTTAATTGCCTTGCAGGGCTCCATGGCCGTGGGTATAAAGATATTCCTTACTTTTTTAGCCTTTATGCTCCCATGGAAAACAGAACCATAGTCGTCAAGTTGGGCACCAGCGTGCTCACAGGGGGGTCTTCCCAGCTCAATCGTGCCCATATGGTCGAGCTGGTCAGACAGTGTGCGGCCTTGCACCGTCACGGCCATCGGGTCGTGGTCGTCACATCAGGAGCTATCGCCGCCGGGCGTGAACATCTGGGTCACCCGCCACTGGCGCCAACCCTGCCCAACAAGCAGATGCTGGCGGCGGTTGGTCAGACCCAGCTGATTCGGGTATGGCAGGATCTGTTCAACCTCTACGGTCTGCATATCGGCCAGATGCTGCTGACCCGCGCCGATCTGGAAGATCGGGAGCGCTACCTCAACGCCCGCGACACCATGCGCACCCTGCTCGATCACCGGATTATTCCGGTGATCAACGAAAACGACGCAGTGGCGACCGCCGAGATCAAGGTCGGCGACAACGACAACCTCTCCGCACGGGCCGCCATTCTGGCGGATGCGGATCTGCTGATCCTGCTGACCGACCAGAAGGGGCTGTTTACCGCCGATCCGCGCACCAATCCCGACGCCCAGCTTATTGAAGAGGTGCAGACCATCGACGATACCCTGCGCTCGCTGGCGGGTGACAGTGTCAGCGGCCTCGGCACCGGCGGCATGGCTACCAAGCTGCAGGCCGCCGATGTGGCGCGTCGAGCTGGTGTCAACGTGGTGATCGCGACCGGCCAGATGCCGGAGGTGATCGGCCGTCTCGCCAAGGGCGAGCGGATTGGCACCCTGTTCCCGGCGCTGGCGTCCCCGCTGGAAGGGCGCAAGAGCTGGATCCTGGCAGGCCCGCCCCCTCACGGCGAAGTGCATGTGGATCAGGGGGCTGTCGCCGCCATGAAGGATAAAGGCTCCAGCCTGCTGCCCAAGGGGATTGTCGCCGTCAAGGGCGACTTTATTCGAGGCGATGTGGTGCGGATCCTCGATCCCAAAGGCGCCGAGTTGGCGCGCGGTATCTGCCGTTACGACCATCTGGAGCTGGAGAAGCTGCGCGGCGTCCACTCGGATCAGATTGAGCAGGTACTGGGCTATGGATATGGTTCAGTAGCCATCCATCGAGACGATATGGTGCTGCTCTAATCAGGGCGGCACGGCATGAACAAAAGGGAACCGAGATGAGTCTGGAGAAAATGGGGCAGGCGGCCCGTGAAGCCGCCTATCAGCTGGCTACCATCAGCACGGCGCAGAAGAATCGGGCGCTGGCCGCCATCGCCGACGAGCTGGAGGCGCGAAGCGAGCAGATCCTCGCGGCCAACGACAAGGATATCGCGGCTGGCCGTGAGGCTGGCTTGTCAGAAGCCATGCTGGATCGCCTGCTGCTCAATCCGGCCCGGCTGGCCGGGATTGTGGCGGATGTGCGCAAGGTGATCACGCTGGATGATCCGGTCGGTGCCGAAATGGATAGCCGGGTGCTGGAGAATGGCCTGCGGCTCTCCCGTCGTCGGGTGCCCATCGGGGTTATCGGCGTCATCTACGAGGCGCGCCCCAACGTCACCATCGACATCGCCAGCCTCTGCCTCAAGACTGGCAACGCCAGCATATTGCGTGGCGGGCGCGAGACCTTCCACTCCAATCTGGAGCTGGTGCGGGTGATCCAGCATGCCTTGGCGGCCTCCGGTCTGCCCGAGGCGGCGGTGCAGTACATCGACAACCCGGATCGGGCGCTGGTCGGCGAGTTGCTGCGCCTCGACCGCTATGTGGACATGATCATCCCCCGCGGCGGTGCCGGGTTGCACAAGATGTGCAAGGAGAACAGCTCCATTCCGGTCATCATCGGCGGGTTCGGCATCAGCCATATCTTCGTCGACGAGAGCGCCGATTTGGTGCGCTCTCTGGCGGTTATCGACAACGCCAAGGTGCAACGCCCCTCCGCCTGCAATGCCCTCGATACCCTGCTGGTACACGAGAAAGTCGCTTCGGCTTTCCTGCCGCAGCTGGTGACGCTGATGAACGAGCGCAAGGTGACGCTGGTGGCCGCGCCCAACGCCATGAGGCAGTTGGCGGGTGCCGACAACCTGTGCGAGGCGGGGCCGGAGGATTTCGATACCGAGTGGCTCGGGCTGACCCTGGGGGTCAAGCTGGTGGCGGATGTGAACGAGGCGCTGGCCCATATGCGCGAGCACAACGCCGGTCACTCCGATGCCATCCTGACCAACGATCTGGCCAACGCCGAGCGTTTCGTCAACGGGGCCGGTTCGGCGGCGGTCTACGTCAACGCCTCGACCCGCTTCACCGATGGCGGCCAGTTTGGTCTGGGGGCCGAGGTGGCGGTGTCGACCCAGATGCTGCATGCCCGTGGCCCCATGGGGTTGACCGAGCTCACCAGCTACAAGTGGGTGGGGCAGGCCGATTACCTCAGCCGCGCCTGATAACCTGCTGTTTCACATACAAAAATGCCGACCACATGGTCGGCATTTTTTTTCGCTGGTATCGCATCGATACCATGCAGTGCGCTATCGCTCGGGGTTATTCCCCCTGATAGAGCACCTTGTCACCGGACTTGAGCACATAACCCTTCCAGATAAAGAGGGTGTAGCCGCTGCCCTGCCACGACCAGTTGCCCTCCGCACCTTGACGGGTCAGCAGGTGCTGCTCGCCGCTTGGCAGATGCAGTTCGGCCTGCGTCTGGTCGGCATTGAACAGCACGAAGGCGCTGCTGGTCTGGCTGGCATCGGTCGGATTGAGCCGGATACCCTCTTCAAACAGGCGCACACATTTGCCAGTCAGCGCTGACCACTGATAGCCCGCACTGCCGATACAGCCGTGGCTGTCGCGATCGCCGCCCACCAGATGTTGTTCCGGTGTACTGCATGCCGCCAGCAGCAGAGAGGCGGCCATCAGAGTCAAGGTGCGCATGGTTACTCCTGCAGATCCCGTTCGATGACGATGTTGGAGAATCCCAACTCTTTGAAGTAGTTCTCCTGGTAATCCTTCACGCTTTTCTTGTCACGGCGACAAACCTGAGCCAGCTGGGCCTCCATGGCGTGAAAACTGGTGAGATCCAGCCCTTCGGCAGCGGCGATGGCGTCGTAGATGCTGCGGAACTTGTCGTTCGCGTAGCCGATCTCTTTGGCCTGTTTTTTATAGGTGTACGTAATCTTAAAGGCCATCTTGCCCTTCCTTCTTCGATTTGGCTTGCTTGCGCTGGACGTAGAGGTAGAGGCTTTCGACCTTCTCCCGAGCCCAGGGGGTCTTGCGCAAGAACTTCAGGCTGGACTTGATGCTGGGATTATCGGTGAAGCAGCGGATATTGATCTGCTGCCCCAGCTCTTCCCAGCCATAGTGCTCGACCAGCGCGGTGACGATGGCTTCCAGCGTCAGCCCGTGCAGCGGGTTGTTCTTCTGCGAGGCGTTCGGTTGCTCGCTCATGCCTGCTCCGCCAGCTTGGCAAAGGGCTGACCCATGCGGGTGGTGACACCGTTGGCCAAGTGAGGTTCGAAACCGGCCAGCATGCCCGGGCCAAACAGGCAGACCACGGTGCTGCCCAGCTTGAACAGGCCCATCTCGGCGCCTTTTTGCAGGGTAATGGCCTCGTCGCCGGTGTAGTCCCAGCGCACCACCTTCTTCTCTTTGGTCGGCGCAATATTGCCGGCCCAGATGGTCTCGATGCTGGCCACGATAGTGGCACCGACCAGCACCAGCGCCATGGGGCCGTGCGGAGTGCGGAAGGTGGCGACCACCCGCTCGTTGCGGGCAAACAGGTTGGGCACGTTCTCGGCGGTGAGCGGGTTGACGGAGAAGAGATCCCCCGGCACGAACACCATGCTCTCCAGCACGCCGTCCAGCGGCATGTGGATGCGGTGGTAATCCTTGGGCGCCAGATAGATGGTGGCGAAGTCGCCATCCTTGAACGGCGCAACCAGATCCTCATAGCCGCCCAGCAGCTCGCGGGCGCTGTAGTCGTGGCCCTTGGCCTGAATGATGCGACCCTGCTGGATGGGGCCGAGCTGGCTGACGGTGCCATCCACCGGCAGCGCCAGGGTCATGGCATCTTCTACCACGGGGCGGATACCGGGCTTGAGCTCGCGGGTGAAGAACTCGTTGAAGCTCTTGTAGTGGGCCGGGCTCTCGTGCAGCGCCTCGCTCATGTCGACCTGATACTGCTTGATAAAAGCCTCGATCACTTTGGTAGTGATGTTGCCCGCTTCGGCGGCGGCAAACTTGCCGATCAGACGGGAGAGGGCGTGCTTGGGCAGACAGTATTGACCGGCAATTTTCAGGTTGTCAGTAATGCTCATGTTCATCATCAACGTAGGTTTATTAGGGTCACAGGCGCGCCTGTTGGCGACCGTGACGGGCTTCCTGCATGGTTTCCAGGATGCGGTGATAGTTGTGGAAGCGATCGGCGCTGATGGCGCCCGCGTCGACCGCGGCGCGCAGGGCACAGCCGGGATCGTCCTTGTGGGTACAGTCGCGGAACTTGCAGCCACCCAGATAGTCGCGAAACTCGACGAAGCACCAGGTGATGCGGTCGGCTTCCAGATGCCAGAGGGCGAACTCGCGGATCCCGGGGGAGTCGATGAGATCGCCACCGCTCGGGAAGTGGTAGAGCCGCGCCGTGGTGGTGGTGTGCTGGCCGAGCCCCGAGTTTTCGGAGATCTCGCCGGTGAGCACATCCAGCCCCGGCATCAGGGCGTTGGTGAGCGACGACTTGCCCACCCCGGACTGGCCAACGAAGATGCTGATCTTGTCGGTCAGGGCTGCCTTGAGTTCATCCAGCCCTTCGCCGCTCTCGCAGCTCACCAGCAGCACCTCGTAATTGAGTTTGCGGTAGGTTTCGAGCTGGCTTTCGATGCGCGCTCTGGCGGCATCATCCAGCATATCGACCTTGTTCAGCACGATGAGGGGGCGGATCTCCACATCCTCGGCGGCCACCAGATAGCGGTCGACGATGTTGGTGGAGAACTCGGGCATCACCGCCGAGACGATGATGATCTGGTCGATGTTGGCGGCGATGGGTTTGACCCCGTCGTAGAAGTCCGGCCGGGTCAGTACCGAGTGGCGCGGATGCACCGCCTCGATGACGCCCGCTGTCGCGGCATTGAGGCCGGGACGCCACACCACCTTGTCGCCGCACACCAGACTGCTGATGCTGCTGCGCCGCAGGTTGCTGCGGTGGATGGTGCCATCGACCGCTTCCACGTCTGCGTGCTGACCAAAACGGCTGATCACCACCCCTTCGATGGCGGGGCCAAACAGGGTGTCATCCACCACTGTGGTGTGATCTTTTTGCAGCCGCCGTTCGCGGTTGGCCTGGACGCGCCTTTGTTGACCCAGATTGAGTTTTGCTTTCTTTGCCACTCGATTCGCCAGTTTATGAACAGATCCAAAGCCAGTATGATACATGCAAATTGGCAAAATTCCGCCATTCCTCCCAATAGAGAGAGCAATCATGACAGTCAGCGCGCAGAACCTGGTATGGATCGACATGGAGATGACGGGTCTCGACCCCGAAGAGAACGTGGTACTGGAGATTGCCACCATCGTCACCGACAAGGATCTGAACGTACTGGCCGAAGGGCCGGTCATCGCCATTCATCAGAGTGATGAAGAGCTGGCCAAGATGGACGACTGGAACGTCAACACCCATACCAAGAGCGGTCTGGTGGCCCGGGTCAAGGCGAGCCAGCACGACGAGGCGAAAGCCATTGCCGAGACCCTCGAGTTCATTCGCCAGTGGGTGCCGGAGCGCACCAGCCCGCTGTGCGGCAACAGCATCGGTCAGGATCGCCGCTTCATGGTCAAGCACATGGCCGAGCTGGAAGCCTTCTTCCACTACCGCAACGTCGACGTCAGCACCATCAAGGAGCTGGTACGCCGCTGGCAGCCGGAGTTGCTGGATCAGTTCAAGAAGAGCGGCACCCACCAGGCGCTGGACGATATCCGCGAATCCATCGCCGAGCTGCAGTTCTATCGCAGCCACGTCTTCAAGATCTGATTCCCCGGCAAGGGTTTGTCATGCGCTGGCTGCTAAAATCGACAGTTCGGCCAGCTTTTGAGCGAACGCGCGCAACCAGACAAAAAAGCCCTTGCAATTGGAATGACTGCTCTTATAATTCGGCTCCCGTACAGTAGCGCAAGCAACCAAATGCTGTACGGCCTGTTTTAAGGTAGTTGCGGGAATAGCTCAGTTGGTAGAGCACGACCTTGCCAAGGTCGGGGTCGCGAGTTCGAGTCTCGTTTCCCGCTCCAATCTCTCTTCGAAGTTTTCATAATCCCTTTGAATTGCCCTTCACATCGCGCTGCGATGCTTTGTCGTATCTGGCGTTTACCTCCGCGCGTTTCAGCCGTCTTCTGTCAACAGGAAGGGCATGCGGGGGCTCACTCTGTGGGCTGAACGAGACAAGCGGTGGTGACCGGAGAGGGTAAATTGCGGGCAAAAAAAGAGGAGGGGCCTTGGCTCCTCCTGCATGATTCACTGGCGCGGGCTTAGACCAGAGTAACGTTCTCAGCCTGAGGGCCTTTTTTGCCCTGGGTCACAGTGAACTGGACTTTTTGACCTTCAGCCAGGGTTTTGAAACCGGTGCTCTGGATGGAGGAGAAGTGAACGAATACGTCCGGACCCTGGGATTGTTCAATAAAGCCAAAACCCTTGGTTTCGTTGAACCATTTTACCTGGCCGGTGCGAATGTCAGACATGTGCTAAATCCTATCAATAACAAAATGAAACTAAGCCCGTGCTGGGCTGCATTTGCCTTGCAAGCAGGGGTTGGCTCATGACTGACCACGTCTCTTTGTCCCAGTAGCACGTAGAACAATCCCTGTCTAAAGCACAAACGATTGTACGTTAGCGCCGATCCTTGTCAATTTGACCCCTTTCGTTTTTTGAACAAGCTAAAAATATTGTGAAGTCAGTAGCTTATTTGAAGATATTTGGCTGAAAAAAACGGGAAGCCAGCGCCTCCCGCTTTTGTTATTCCTTGAGGGCGAACCCTTCGCCCTGCCGGTCGTAGCGGTAAACCGCCTGACCGTAGGAGCGGATCTCCACCCGCTGGATGCGGCGGGTGTCGTCCACCAGGATGAAGATAGAGCGGCCCGATTGCAGGCGGGTCAGGGGGCGATCCGGCCCCTCGATGGCGATCAGGCGGCTCAGCTCGGCACCCGGCAACTCGAATTTACGCCAGATGGAGTAGAGGGTCTCACCCGCCTGCACATCGTGTTGCAGCCAGGTGCCGTTGACCTTCTCTTCGACCGGTTTGGCTGCCGCAGGCGCACTGCCTGTCGCGCCGTTACCGACGGTGAGGGCCTGAGCAGGTACGGCCAGCGGCACTTCCAGCGAGCCGGAAGGGGCGGCTTTGGGTGCTGACGGTGCCGGCTCCCAGGCCAGCACCAGCAGCCAGAGCGGGACCAGGATCAGCAGACCTATGGTGTTTTTGCGGGGCAGCGGGCTGGACAGCTTGAATTTGCCTGCTTTGGCATCCTGGCGGCGTTGGCCGAGGTTGCTCATCCCTTGGCCAAAACGTTGGCGCAGGGACAGGGTCGCGGCATTGATGCGATGGAGCAGGGATCCTTGTGATTCGTCTTGGCGACGCTGCTGGGCTCGTCTGTTATGGCCTCGTGGGCGACGGTCCGGGGTGGGCACGGCATTTACCTCTCACTACATTGCCTGCCATCAGGCAAATTCGTCGCCTATGGTAAACGGACTCGCCCCCGAGGGGGAGAGTCCGCGAGAGGAAAATTATCAGCTGAGACGAAATTGACCCAATAATTGCTGCAATTTGTCGGCCGCCTGACGCAATGCCTGACTGGCTTTGGCCGTTTCGGTCGCATCCTGAGCAATGTCGTTGGCCAGTGCGTTGGTTTTTGACAGGTTGCCGGAGACGGTTTCTGAGACCGAGCTCTGCTCTTCGGCGGCGGAGGCGATCTGATAGGTCATGTCGTTGATGGTGGAGATGGCCTGGTAGATGCTGCCGAGCGCCTCTTCCGCCAGATCCGCCTCGCCCACCGCCTGATGGGTCAGCTGCTGGCTCTGGGTGATGGCGTTGACTGCATTGGTGGAGCTGAGGCGGATCTTCTCTATCAACTCCTGGGTGTTCTGCACCGCCTGCTGGGTATTGCCCGCCAGTTTGCGCACCTCGTCGGCGACTACTGCAAAGCCGCGGCCCTGTTCGCCAGCCCGTGCCGCCTCGATGGCGGCGTTGAGGGCCAGCAGGTTGGTCTGATCGGCAATCCCCTGAATGACGGTGAGGATGCTGGTGATCTGGGCGCTGTCGTGAGCCAGCCCTTCCACCACTTCGGCCCCTTTACCGGCTTCTGCCGCGACCTTGTGCATCGACTGGATCACCTGCTGGAAGCGCTCCTTGCCCTGATCGGCTGCGCCTTGCGCCTGTTTGGCCGAGTCGGCGGTGTTGTTGGCGTGGGTGGCGACCTCCTGACTGACATAGGACATCTCCTGTACCGCGGTCAGCATCTGCTCCATCTCCGCCTGATGGTGCTGCAGGTTGTTGTCGGTCTGACCGGCGATGCGGTCTGTGTCACCGGCATAACGGTTCACCTCGCTGGCAGTCTTGAGCACATCCCCGAGCAGCCCTTGCAGCTTGTCGATAAAGCGGTTGATCCCCTTGGCGAGATCCCCCAGCTCATCCACCGAGCGGGTTGCGAGACGTTTGGTGAGATCCCCTTCACCATCGGCGATGTCATCCACCAGGCTGACCATCTGACGGATGGGGCCGGTGATGCTGCGGGCAATCACCAGCATGGTGGCCAGCGCCAGCACCAGTACGATAAAGGCACCGACCAGCTGCTGGGTCACCGCGGCCCGGTTCATCTCATTGAGCTGGCTCTCCAGCTGATCGGCCCCCGCCAGTACCACCTTGTAGGGCAGGGTGACGATGATGGCCCAGTTGCGGCTCATCCCCGGCACCATGATGGGGACTGAAATACGGAATGATTCGTCCAGCTCCTGACGCTGAACTTCCGGTTTCAGGTACTGCTGCCACTGGTTGCCCAGCACCTTACTTGCGCTGCTGCCGAGCAGGCTGGCATCGCCGCTGGTGCCGGTGATGACACCGGCGGCGCTGACGATCAGGGTTTCGCCCTTGCCGTCATAGATGTTGCTGTTGAGGCTCTTGGCCTGACGGCTGATGGAGTCCACCGCCAGATCCAGCGCGGCGATCCCCTTGAACTGACCATCCACCATGATGGGGGTGGTGATGGTGCTCACCAGCACCTGCTGACCGTTGATATCCACCTTGAAGGGATCGATCAGGCAAGAGCGTCCTTCCCGTTTCGGGCAGGCGTAGTAGTCGTTGGCGGGATTGCCGAATTCGTCCGGGTCGGTTTTTTCGATGGAGAGCAGCAGATCGGTACCGATTTGATCCTTGTCGCGATAGAAGTAGGGCACGAAGCGCCCCTTGTCGTCACTGCCCAGCGCACTCTGGCCAGCAAAGCTGGCATCCTGACCGTCGAAACCGTTGGGCTCGAAGCCGGCAAAGGCGCCATAAAGCTGGGGCTCCAACGCCAGTTGTGCCTTGAGCAGGTCGGTGGCCTGCTGGCGATCCAGCGGCAGTTTGCCCTGTTGTTGCAGGGCGAGGGCGCTGGCCATCTGCTGGGTGTAGGAGAGCCCTTTTTGCAGCAGTTGGGTGATGGTGGCCGCCTCGGCGCGGGCGTTGGCGCTGACCTTCTGCCATGCCTCCTGCTGCAGCGCTTCACGGCTGGAGCTGATGGTGAGTTGTTGGGTCTGTTGGCCGGAGTATTGGTTGAGCAGGATCAGGATGACCAGGGCTGCGGTCATGGCGATCCCGGCCATCACTAGAATGCGATTCTGGATAGAACGGAACTGCATCGTCTCTTCCTTGTTCGTGAGAAGTGTGGTGAGCGTTATTTGGGTATCGACCGGAGGAGGCAGCTCTCCAGCATTGTGCATAGCAAATCGGAAACGGGGCTTCTGTTTTGCGATCCTCTTCAAATATCGGGCTACAGATGCAAATGGCGACAGATTTAATCCCCTACTTTAGCCCGCAATGGCGTCATGGTTTTCCCATCCGTGATTGTCGGTGCTAAAATGCGACGGTTTTTTCTAACGAATTGGCCCAAGGCCCTCTACACAAGGCTTAAAGATGAAAGTCAAAACCCGTTTTGCTCCCAGCCCGACCGGCTTTTTGCATGTCGGCGGTGCCCGTACCGCACTCTATTCCTGGTTGTTTGCAAAGAACCAGGGCGGTGAGTTCGTGCTGCGTATTGAGGATACCGACCTGGAACGTTCCACTCAGGAGGCGATCGACGCCATCATTGAGGGCATGGAATGGCTGGAGCTGAACTGGGATGAGGGCCCCTACTACCAGACCAAGCGCTTCGATCGCTACAACGGTCTGATCGACGAGATGCTGGCCGATGGCCGCGCCTACAAGTGCTACTGCTCCAAAGAGCGTCTGGAAGCGCTGCGCGAAGGCCAGATGGCCAACGGCGAGAAGCCCCGTTATGACGGCAAGTGCCGCGACCACGCCCACGATCACCCGGCCGATGCGCCGCACGTGATCCGCTTCCGCAACCCGACCGAAGGTTCCGTGGTGTTCGATGACCACGTCCGTGGCCGCATCGAGTTCGCCAACACCGAGCTGGACGATCTGATTATCCGCCGTACCGACGGCGCGCCGACCTACAACTTCTGCGTAGTGGTCGATGACTGGGATATGGAGATCACCCACGTGGTGCGTGGTGAAGACCACATCAACAACACCCCGCGCCAGATCAACATCTACAAGGCGCTGAACGCGCCGGTGCCGGAATTTGCCCACGTCTCCATGATCCTGGGTGACGACGGCGCCAAGCTCTCCAAGCGCCACGGTGCAGTCTCCGTGATGCAGTACCGCGATGACGGCTACCTGCCGGAAGCGCTGCTGAACTATCTGGTGCGTCTGGGCTGGTCCCACGGCGATCAGGAGATCTTCACCCTGGACGAGATGATCAAGCTGTTCAGCCTGGATGCCATCTCCAAGTCCGCCTCCGCCTTCAACACCGACAAGCTGCTGTGGCTGAACAACCACTACATGCGCAGCCTGGATCCGGCTTATGTGGCCAAGCATCTGGCATGGCACATGGAAAACCAGAAGATCGACACCAGCAATGGCCCGGCGCTGGCCGACGTGGTCACCCTGCTGGCCGAGCGCTGCAACACCCTGGTCGAGATGGCCGCCCAGAGCCGCTATCTGTTCGAAGATTTTGAGGCGATCGACGAAGCCGCTGCCAAGAAGCACCTGCGCGGCGTGGCTGCCGAGCCGCTGGCTCTGGCCAAGACCAAGCTGGCTGCACTGGATAGCTGGACCACCGAAGCGCTGCACGAGCTGATTGAAGCGACCGCCGCCGAACTGGGTCAGGGTATGGGCAAGGTTGGTATGCCGCTGCGCGTGGCCGTCACCGGTCTGGGCCAATCCCCTGCCATCGACGCCGTAATGGCACTGGTGGGCAAGGAGCGCGTACTGGCGCGTATCGACCGCGCACTGGCTTACATCGAAGCCCGCATGGCTGCCGAGTAAGTTCTGCCGATGTGGCAGGCGAGGGGATAACCCCGCTCTGCCACATGCTGAATAGCAAAAATCCGAAACCACTGGTTTCGGATTTTTTTATGGCCAGCGCACAGGCCGAAAATACTTTGGATAAAAAAATGCCAGTCAGCTGACTGGCATTTTTATTGGGACAGAGTGCCGCTTAGTGGCTGTCGACCCAGACGAACTTGAGCACGAACAGCAGGGCTACCACCAGCACGCAGGGGTTGATTTCGCGCCAGCGGCCGGTGCCTGCCTTCATCACGCAGTAGGAGATAAAGCCCACGGCGATCCCCTCGGTGATGGAGAAGCTGAACGGCATCATCACCGCGGTCATAAAGGCCGGTACCGCTTCGGTCAGATCTTCCCACTTCACCCGGGTCAGCTCGGAGCACATCAGCACGCCCACATAGATGAGAGCGCCAGCGGCGGCATAGGCCGGCACCATGGCGGCGACCGGAGAGAAGAAGATCGCCAGCAGGAACAGCAGGCCGACCACGATGGCGGTCAGACCGGTGCGGCCGCCGACGGCGACGCCGGAGCTGCTCTCGATAAAGGCGGTGACCGAGGAGGTGCCCATGAAGGCGCCGCCGACGGAGCTGACGCTATCCACCATCAGCGCCTGTTTCATGCGCGGGAAGTGGCCCTTGTCATCGGCCAGCTTGGCGCGGTTGGTGACGCCGATCAGGGTGCCGGAAGAGTCAAACAGGTTGACCAGCATAAAGGAGAAGATGATCCCGGCGAGGCTGATATCGAGCGATCCCATCAGATCCAGCTGGCCGAACACCGGTTCGATGCTGGGGGGCATGGAGACAAAGCCCTTGAAGGTGACATCGCCAAACAGCCAGCCCAGACCGGTAGTGACCACGATGGCGATCAGCACGGCGGAGTGGACGCCGCGGGCGGAGAAGATGCAGATCAGGAAGAAACCGAGCAGACCCAGCAGGCAGGGCAGGGAGGTGAGGTTGCCCACGGTCACCATAGTCGCGGGGCTGGCGACCACGATACCGGCGTTGTGCAGGCCGAGCAGGGCGATCAGCAGACCGATACCGGCGGTGATGCCGACCCGCAGGGTGAGCGGGATGTTGCCGATCAGCCAGTAGCGCACCCGCAGCAGGGTGAGGATCAACAGACCCATGGCGCCCCAGAAGATGGTGCCCATGCCCACTTGCCAGGAGTAACCCATGCCCGCGACCACCACGAAGGCGAAGAAGGCATTGAGGCCCATGGCGGGGGCCAGCGCGATGGGCAGGTTGGCCAACAGGCCCATCAGGATGCTGCCGATACCGGCGATGAGGCAGGTGGTGACGAACACGGCCTGGGTGTCCATGCCCGCCGCAGAGAGGATCTGCGGGTTGACGAACACGATATAGACCATGGTCAGGAAGGTGGTGATACCGGCGATCACTTCGGTGCGGGCGGTAGTGCCATGGCCTTGCAGGGCAAACAGGCGCTCAAGCAATCCTTGCCCGGCGGCCTGATTGGCAGCTTGGTGTTGTTGATTCATGTTGGATTCCAATAGGTGACGTGAAATAAGCAGCAGGGGAACGGGCTATCCCATCCATGCGGGGTAAATTGCCCTGTTTCTGGCGGTTAAGTAACCAGACTCGTCCTGATACCGTGACAGCGCGCACATTTTTACACAGGCGGCGCCGTTTACAAACCCCGGATCTGCGAAGCAGATCAATGAATAGAGTAAAAATTCAAACGTTTGCTTTTTGAGCATGAAAAAAGGTTCTCAGCAGAGAACCTTTTATCGAAAATTGGGGGCTTACAGGGTTTTGAAGTAGCGCTCGACCAGCTGGGCCAGTACCGAGTCGAGCCGGTCTTGAACCTCACCCAGTTCGCGGCCGAAGCGGCGCAGAAAGAGGCTTGCCTGCTCTTCGGTCAGCTTGCGCCCCTCGATAAAGAACTCCTGCTCCGGCAGTTGCTTGTCGTAGCGGGGGATCAGCACCCAGCTCACCAGCTCGGGCTCCACGGCGGCAAAAATCTTGGCGGCAGCAGCACAGAAGGTCTCTATGTGCTCCTTGCCATCCGGCCCGAGGCAACCCGGTTCAACCCGGATCTGGATGGTGAGTTTTTTCTCTATGGGGGTCGTCATCGTGCTACATCCATGCAAAGGCATCCGTCTAGGATTGTAAGTCAAAAGGCAAGAGAAAGGGGAGCCGAAGCTCCCCTCAACACGCAGTCAGCCTTATTTGGCGATGCGCTTGTACTTGGCGCGATGGGGCTGGATCGCCTCGGCGCCGTAGGTCTTCTTCTTCCACTCTTCGTATTCGGTAAAGTTACCTTCGAAGAACTCGATCTTGCCCTCATCCTGATAGTCCAGGATGTGAGTGGCGATACGGTCGAGGAACCAGCGGTCGTGGGAGATGACCATGGCACAACCCGGGAACTCCAGCAGGGCGTTCTCGAGGGCGCGCAGGGTTTCGATATCCAGATCGTTGGTCGGTTCATCCAGCAGCAGCACGTTGCCGCCGGTCTGCAGCAGCTTGGCCAGGTGCAGACGACCGCGCTCACCACCGGAGAGTTCGCCAACCCGCTTCTGCTGGTCGGAACCCTTGAAGTTGAAGCGGCCGATATAGGCGCGGCTCGGGAACTCGTAGTTGCCGATGCGCAGGATATCCTGACCGTCAGCGACCTCTTCGAATACCGTCTTCTTGTCATCCATGCTGTCGCGGAACTGATCGACAGAGGCCAGCACCACGGTTTCACCCAGGGTGATGGCGCCGGAATCCGGCTGCTCCTGACCCGACATCATGCGGAACAGGGTCGACTTACCGGCACCGTTCGGGCCGATGATGCCGACGATGGCACCCTTCGGAATGGCAAACGACAGATCGTCGATCAGCACCCGATCACCGTAGGATTTGCGCAGGTTGGCCACTTCCACCACCTTGTCGCCGAGGCGCGGTCCGGGCGGAATGAACAGCTCGTTGGTCTCGTTGCGCTTCTGGTAGTCGTTGGTGTTGAGCTCTTCGAAGCGAGCCATACGGGCCTTGGACTTGGCCTGACGGCCTTTCGGGTTTTGACGAACCCACTCCAGCTCTTTCTCGATGGACTTGCGACGGGCCGCTTCGGAACTTGCTTCCTGCGCCAGACGGGCGTCCTTCTGCTCCAGCCAGGAGGAGTAGTTGCCTTCCCACGGGATACCTTCGCCGCGGTCCAGCTCCAGGATCCAGCCCGCCACGTTGTCGAGGAAGTAACGGTCGTGGGTGATGGCCACAACAGTGCCTTCGTAGTCGTGCAGGAAGCGCTCCAGCCAGGCCACGGATTCCGCATCCAGGTGGTTGGTCGGTTCGTCCAGCAGCAGCATGTCCGGCTTTTCCAGCAGCAGACGGCACAGTGCCACACGGCGGCGCTCACCACCGGAGAGGTGCTTGATCTTGGCATCCCAGGCCGGCAGGCGCAGGGCATCGGCCGCACGCTCCAGCTGGTTTTCCATGTTGTGGCCACCCTGAGCCTGGATGATGGCTTCCAGCTCGCCCTGTTCGCGGGCCAGCTTGTCAAAGTCGGCATCCGGGTCGGCGTAGGCCGCATAGACCTCGTCCAGACGGGCCATGGCGCGCTTCACCTCGCCAACGGCCTCTTCGACCGCTTCGCGTACGGTTTGCTCCGGCTCCAGCTTCGGCTCCTGCGGCAGGTAGCCGATCTTGATGCCGGGCTGTGGACGGGCTTCCCCTTCGATCTCGGTATCGATGCCCGCCATGATGCGCAGCAGGGTCGATTTACCGGCGCCGTTCAGACCCAGCACGCCGATCTTGGCGCCCGGGAAGAAGCTCAAGGAGATGTTCTTGAGAATATGACGCTTGGGCGGCACTACCTTGCCGACCCGGTTCATGGTGTAAATAAATTGAGCCATTGGCTAATTCTCTTCCTTTTCAGCAGGTTAATGTCTTGGCATTAACAGACTGATGTCGTGGTGGGGCCAGGTCGACACAGGTCAACCGGGTTCCAAAAAACCCGTCGATTGTAAACCAACGGACGAGGGGGGGCAAAGGTGGCACCCGGCTATGTCCCCCCTTTGCCGCAGCGGTCACGCCTTGCTGCATCAGCCGTGCAATTTGGGCATGATGTGGGCTGCCGTTTTGTTCCGGAGCCCTCATGAACCCATCTCCTCAAGCCCCCTCACTGGCCGCCTTTCTCTGCACAATGGGATTGGACGCCGCGCAGAGCGAAGCTATCAGCCTGCGCTTGCCACGGCAGACGCTGCGCGCCGGTCAGGCACTGTTGGCGCAAGGGGCAGAGCAGGAAGCTGCCTTCTATATCGAAGCGGGCATCGCTCGCGCCTGCCACTACACCCGGGACGGGCAGGAGCGCTGCAAGGAGTTCTACTTCGAGGGGGAGCTCTGCCTGCTCTATGACAGCTGGCTCACGGGGTCGCCCGCCCGCTACCAGCTGGAGGCGCTGACGGAGCTGCAGGTGGTGCGGGTGCCGCTCGCCCTGCTGGATGAGCCCGTTTGGCAGCCGGTTTGCATGGCCCTGCTACGCCAGCAGCTCGGTTACAAGGAGCGCAAGGAGGCGTTTTTGCTGCTCCACTCCCCCGAGGAGCGTTATCGGGAGCTCTGCCACACCTTCCCTCACTGGCCTGCGCGGCTCACTCAGGTGCAGCTCGCCAACTACATCGGCATCAGCCCGGTCACCCTGTCACGGATCCGCAGGCGCATTAACACGGGTTAATGCCGCTCTCCGACCATCCCCTCATGCTGCGCCATCCAAATGACGGACGAGGTGTGGATGATGTCGCTGTTTCTGTGGTCGCAACTGGTGGTGAGCCTGGCCTTGTTGCTCGATCTGTTGTCGTTTCAGTTGCGGGATCGCCGCAGGATCCTGGCCTGTCTGGCCCTCTCCTGCGCCCTCAATGCCGGTCACTTTGCCCTGCTCGGGCAGTGGTCGGCCGCCAGCCTGTTGCTGCTGGCCAGCGTGCGCTTTGTTGTGAGTATCTGGCTGGTTCGCCGCATCTTGATGTGGTTTTTCATGGGGTTGGCCTGTGCGGCGGCGCTGGCGACCTATCAGGGCCTGCTCTCATGGATCGGGCTGCTGGCGAGCCTGCTGCAAACCCGGGCGGCCTTCTGCCAGGATGATCGCCTGCTGCGGCGCTGGATGCTGCTCGGCACCCTCTGTTGGTTGGCCAACAACTTGCTGGTGGGTTCACCGGTGGCAGCGCTGATGGAGGGGCTGTTTCTGGTCAGCAATCTGGTGGGTTACTACCGCCACTATGGCTTCGATTATTGGGGGCGTGGCCGCCACAGTGGCCGCAGAAAGAGGCGTGTGCCGCCTTCCGATCGGGCGAGCTCCTGACCTCCCGCTCAGGGCTGCTTGTGGCCAGCGAAGTAGAGCACCCGTTTCACATACTCCTGCGTCTCGTCATAGGGTGGGATCCCGCCATAGCGTTCCACCGCTTTTTCCCCGGCATTGTAGGCAGCCGAGATCAGTATCCAGTCGCCATCGAAGCGGCGATCCAGCCATTTGAGATAACTGACGCCACCCTTGATGTTCTGGGCCGGATCGAATGGCCGGGTTACCCCGAACCGTTGCTGGGTTTCGGGGATCAGCTGCATTAGCCCCTGAGCATTCTTGGGTGAAACGGCGCGGCTGTTGAGATTGGATTCGGCGATGGCAATCGCCAGTACCAGCCGGGCATCCACCTTATGGTGTTTGGCGGCGTGACGCAGCATGGTGACCAGCTTTTGCTTGGCGGGGGGCTGGCGGGCAACCCAGGAGTCGACATTGAAGGGGGTGGAAGGGAGCCCGGCCAGATAGCCACCCTGACCGCCACGGATCCCGATGCCGCACTGATCCCCCATAGGGGCATTGCCGATGCGGGCGTTGTAGTAACGGGCGGCCTGTTGGTTGCCAAGGCGCATCGCCATGGCGAGATAGCTGTTGGCCAGCTTGGCGCTGCGCACCGAGGCGGGACCGGTGGCGAGCAGGCGGCCGATCCGGAAGTATCCTTCGGGGTTGCCGGTGCTGGCCGCGACACAGTAGAGGGCGATGGCCTTGTGCAGATTGCCGTTTTGCTGGGCTGCCTGGCCCTGCTTGATCGCCGTCAGCGCCTTGGGGGCCTGTCTGAAATCCCTGCCTTGTGCCATCGCCCGCGGCGTACCTGCCAGTAACAACGACAAAAAAAGCAGCAAAAACAGTCCGTTTTCGCTGATGTGCCTCATGGGTTATCTCCTGTTTGAGTACAGAAGATATAGAGGAACATGGCTGCTATCGCCACGAACCCAGTGGATCCTGTTGTTATAGCCGGTTGATTTCAGAGAGCAAAACGGTATGGAACTAACGGTATCTCGACAGTTTCACACCATTTTTCATCCGGTTAAAAGTCGTGGTGATACTCCTGCTCATCCAGCACGGCGGGAGGAAGCGCGCGATAGAAGCTGCCAATTTCGCTGACAACCCAGAGCGAAAGCAGGGCCAGCAGGCTGAGCAGGGGAAGCAGAGAGTGGCTCTGGGTCAGGGCATAGGCCGCAATGGCGGCACCGGTCAAAAGCAGGGTTCGGATCATGAGGTGGCTCCTTGTCGTCATGGGGGTGTTGCGTGGCCACGGACAGAGCGCCTGGGGTCGGGAGTTGTTCCCGGGTGGCACGAAGCGCGCTGAGTATATCGCGTCATGCCGCTGCCGATCCGTGGTGTCATCACACTTTCCATAGTCATGGGGTTCGTATCGAGTTGGGCCCCGCCAGATGCGGGGCCAGTAATGGTTTGACGGTCAGAAGAAACCGCCGTTGTTATCGTCACTGTCGGCCCAGCCGCTACTCTGGCTATCGTCGTCGAGAAAATTGCTGCCAGCATCGGGAGGTGAATCCCAGCCGTCCCAGCGCACCGGTTCCGCATCGACCGGATTGGCGATGGGCGCTGGCTCTATGATGTCGATGATCTCCTCGGGCCGATTGTTGTGAAACAGTCCGCCGATCATGTCGGCCAGCAT
>OERD01000179.1_pt1 | contig 21852 bp, 18 predicted proteins | sample 1539941 | NCBI WGS metagenome assembly OERD01 (sample SAMEA3891242, study PRJEB23780) | metagenome | biome: terrestrial biome; feature: animal house; material: water of meat washing | place: Italy | collected 2015-05-12
TGATCGCCATATTGGCACCGATATCCAGCAAAGCCGCGCCAAGCACGATAATTAAGGCTATGTCCCAATTACGTGTTGCATGGGGCGCCCCAGCGCCTCATGCAAACACGCTTTGATATTCACGCCCCTCCCGTAACGCTCCAGCATCCTGCGCCAACCCAGGTAGTTCTTCAGGTAGTGCGTCGCCACGCCATGGAACCGCTCCATCCACTCTTTCAACCGATGGTGATACCCGTTCACGTGCTGGATGTGATACGCACCGACCACCCGTTCGCCTTGGCGATTGTGCACTACCTGATGGGTTACGCCCTGCTCTTTGCTGAAACAGGCATACACACCCGCACCATCGCTACACAGCACCGCATCCGGTGACACCAGCGGCTTCAACACCGCGATGACCGTCTCGGCATTCATCTGCTCCAGCTGAAAATCTGCATGGTGGCCTGCACGGTCTTGTACCACCATCACCGGGATGTAATCTGGCCCGGTTCCACGAGTTCGACCTTTACCACCGCGATGACGTGGTGGACGCGGCAGTCCCCGCTGCCCCTTGAACGATTCAAGGAAGAAGGTCTCATCAACCTCAACGATGCCCTCTTCCCGTGTGGCTTGATGACCTGCCATGGCACGCAAGAAGCGGTGACGCCAGAGGAACGCGGTGTTTTTGCTGACCCCACAGCGCCGCGCTGCCTGGCGGACGGTCAGTCCTTCGATGAGGGCTTGCGCGTAGTCTTCCCAGCACTGTGCTTTACGCAATCTGGCCAAGGGCGTCTTGGTCAGAACGGTGCTGGTGCGCAGACACAGTTTGCAACGGTAGCGGCGCAGTCCCCGACTCCATCCCCAAGGCGCCAGCTGGGTAACATCGGCCTGACAATGGGGGCAGCCACTGCATGCCGGTAACTGAGTATTGAGCGAGGTAATGGTGTGGGGTGCAGTGAGCTCCTGCTGAGCAACACGGCGCTGGCGCAGGGTTAACTGGGGAAAGAGGGACAACAGGTGTTGAAAGGCTGGGGTATCCATGATGGTAGACCTCAAGGTGATGGCCTACTTCAAGATTAGCCTTTCAACACGTAATTGGGACAGAGCCTTTTTTATTGCGTGGCGTTTGCCTTGTGAGCGCGGCTTAGCGCACTTCAATCACATCCAGCATGTCCATCTCGTCGATATCCAGCAGCGGCGCCTTTGGCATCTCGGGCGGATCAAACGCCTTGTCGCCGCCATCTATGATGCCGGAGTCGCGGTTGATGCTCTTGAAGTCAAACAGCTTGTGATCGAGCAGGTGGCTCGGGATCACGTCCTGAATGGCGGTGAACATGGTCTCGATACGACCGGGGAAGCGGCGATCCCAATCCTGCATCATCTGCTTGATGGCCTGACGCTGCAGGTTCTCCTGCGAGCCGCACAGGTTGCACGGAATGATGGGGAAGGCTTTGACGTCGGCGTAGCGGATCAGATCCTTCTCTTTGCAGTAGGCCAGCGGGCGGATCACCACGTTCTTGCCATCGTCGCTCACCAGCTTGGGCGGCATGGACTTGAGCTTGCCACCGTAGAACATGTTGAGGAACAGGGTCTCGAGGATGTCGTCGCGGTGGTGGCCAAGGGCAATCTTGGTGCAACCCAGCTCCTGGGCGGTGCGGTAGAGAATACCGCGGCGCAGCCGTGAGCAGAGGGAGCAGGTGGTTTTGCCTTCCGGTACCTTCTCCTTGACGATGGAGTAGGTATCTTCCTCGACGATCTTGTACTCGATGCCGAGGGAATCCAGATACTCGGGCAGCACATGCTCGGGGAAGCCGGGCTGCTTCTGATCCAGGTTGACGGCAACCAGATCGAAATGGATGGGGGCGCTGGCTTTGAGGCTCATCAGTATGTCGAGCATACCGAAGCTGTCCTTGCCGCCGGAGAGGCAGACCATGACCTTGTCGCCCTCTTCAATCATGTTGAAGTCGGCAATGGCCTGACCCACGTTGCGCCGCAGGCGCTTCTGCAGTTTGTTAAAACTGTATTTTTCTTTGGCGTTCAGCTCTTCTAGCATGCTCGTAAAACCCGGGACACAAATAAGCGCGTTATTATAGCCATGTCCCGGGGGAGGGCAAGGTGCCAGGCACCTTATGATTGATTGCGACGACTGTCGACCGGGCAGCTGTAGTCCGCCGGTTTGAGGATCAGGATGTCGCAGGAGAGGCGGTCAATCACATGTTCGGCGGTATTGCCGAGCAAAGCTGCAGAAAGACCGGTACGGCCGACGCAGCCCATGATCATCAGGGTCGCCTTGAGCTCTTCGGCCATATCCGGCAACACCTCTTCCGGTAGTCCTTCAGCTACCCGGGTCCAGAGATGACCGATCCCGAACTTGTCGGCATGGCTGAGCAGCAGGCTTTCGTGGTGTTTGCGGATCGCTTCGTTGTAGGCGTTGGGGTCAAACTCCGGCAGCTCGATGGCCACGTTGACCGGGGTGCCCGGGTAGGTGTTGACCAGATAGAGGTTGGAGCCCAGCAGTTCGGCGATATCGCTCCCTTCCTGGGTGATCCGTTCGTTGAGCAGTTTCTGATCCGGATCGTCGCTTGAGCAGTTGATGGCGGCGATGATGTTGCCGCCCCGTTGCCAGTGACCCTCCTTGACCAGCAGCACCGGACAGGGGCATTTGCGCAGCAGGTGCCAGTCGGTGGGGGTAAAGATGAAGGTTTGCAGGAAGCTGTGATGGTGAGTGGCTTTGACCACCAGATCGTGGCGCTGCTCCAGCACTTCCTGAATGACGCACTCGAAGGGACGATTGTGCCAGACTACTTTCACTTCGCACTCGATCCCCTGTGCCCGATAGGGGGTCAGGATCTCGTCCAGCCACTCACGTCGCTGTGAAATGACGCCGTCGCGCATCTCTTGCCGCTCGTCCACCGAGAGCATGGCGGTCATTTCATACGAGAAGTCATAGATGGTGAGCAGCAGGGTCAGATGGGCGTTTTCGTCCAGCTCGGCGACTTTGACTGCCCGTTCGAGGGCGATTTGACGCTCCTCTTCTGGATTGATAACCACCAGAATATTCTGATATTTGACCATCTTCTCCTCCTTGGAAAAGTCCAATGACAGCAGAATCTTAGCCATTACAGCTTAGCGCAGGAGGAGGGTATGGGGAACGTACCGGATCACATTCCAGAGGAAAGGATCCGGCAGGGAAAGCAGGAGAAAAGCGGGAGGGTAAGCGGAAAAATCAGCCGCAGGGCGGGCGAGTTGCACCGGCCATCATGCCCAGCGCGACCTGATCCAGCACGGTAATGTATTTGCCTTTGACGCTGATGAGACCGGACTTCTGGAAACGGCCGAGCAGACGACTGATGGTCTCGACGGTCAGACCCAGATAGTTGCCAATGTCACCACGGGTCATGGAGAGACGGAACTCCTTGGCGGAGAAGCCGCGCTCGGAGAAGCGTACCGACAGATTGTGCAGGAAGGCGGCGAGGCGCTCTTCGGCATTCTTCTTGGAGAGCAGCAGGATCATCTCCTGATCGCCCATGATTTCGCTGCTCATCAGACGCATGATCTGCTGGCGCAGTTTGGGCATCTTGCCGGAGAGATCATCCAGCACTTCAAAGGGGATCTCGCACACCATGGCCGTTTCCAGCGCCTGGGCGAAGGAGGGGTGGGCCTGCTTGTTGATGGCATCAAAACCGACCAGATCGCCAGCGAGGTGGAACGCGGTGATCTGCTCATCCCCTTGCTCGGTGATGGTGTAAGACTTGATGGTCCCGGAACGGATGGCATAGAGCGATTTGAACTCATCGCCAGCCTTGAACAGCTCTTCACCCTTCTGGATCGGCTTCTTGCGCTCGATGATGCTGTCCAGCTGATCAAGCTCGTTGTCGTTCAGAGTGAAGGGAATACAGAGCTGACTGATGCTGCAATCCTGGCAATGAATTGCACAGCCACCGCTCTGGATACGTCTGCCAGGTTTCTTTTCCGGGATCATAGGCTCATACGAATAATTGATTTATATCAAACAAGTTTACCATCAACTCATCCGTTTTGGATAGGGTTTCAAAAGGAAGCAATGCCAATCCAGAAGGTATGCACCCCGAACAAAATGAGCAGCAGGGCACCGCCAAGGCGCAAACTGCGCAGGGTGAGCCAGTATCTCAGGCGATCGGCAAGCCCTCCCAACGCAAACAGGGTGGGCAGGGTGCCGAGACCAAAAAAGAGCATGATGAGCGCCCCGCCACTGGCCGAACCGGCCGCCGCGCTCCAGGTCAGCATGGAGTAGACCAGCCCGCAGGGCAGCCAGCCCCACACCATGCCAAAGGGCAATGCCTGCAGCGGTGAGGTGAAGGGGAGAAATTTGCCCGCCAGCGGTTTGATACGGGGCCAAAGTCTGGCGCCGAGCCGCTCCAGCAGCAAGATCCCTTGCCACCAGCCCGCCAGATAAAGGCCAAGCGCAATCATCAATAACGCTGCCACGAGACGCAAGCCGGCGATGGCGTGTTTGCCAGCGCCCAGCTCGCTGGTGGTGGCGAGCAGGCCGCCCACCAGTGCACCTGCAATGACATAGCTCAGGATCCGGCCGAGGTTGTAGTTGAGCAGATAGGCAAGCCGCCCCCAGAAGTGCTGCTTGTTGGCGGGGATCGCCATGGAGAGCGCGGCAGAGACACCCCCACACATGCCGATGCAGTGGGCGGAGCCTGCCAGTCCGACCAGCAGGGCGCCGGCCAGATCAAGGTTGTGGGTCATGGTCAGCAGGCTTTGCGGGTTTGCGGGCGGGTTGCTCTTCGTCAAACAGGATGTTGGAACCCTGCCGGTCGAGATCTTCAAACTGCTCGGAGCGAATGGCCCAGAAGAAGACGACCCCGGCGATGATCACAAACAGGATGGCGATGGGGATCAGGACAAAAATTATATTCATGAGAGGTACCTTGGCGTTCATCCTTGGCAAGCGTCCCCTATGGTAACCCTGTTCGGGCAGGGGGCCAGCCGCTATCAGTGAGAAATGTGGCCTGCATCGGAGGCAGGCCACATTTTCAGCTATTTTCCGCCACCAGCCTCATCGGTTGAGGCGCATGGAGTTGGTTACCACGATGAGTGAACTGAGCGACATGCCCGCCGCCGCCAGATAGGGGGGCAGCCAGCCGCAGGCTGCCAGCGGCAGCACCAGCAGGTTGTAACCGATGGACCAGGCGAAGTTCTCGATGATGATCTTGCGGGTACGCATTGCCAGCACTCTGGCCTCGAGCAGTCGGCTCAGGTCATCGGCCAGCAGGATGGCATCGGCGCTGTTTTTCGCCAGATCGGTGCCACCAGCCATGGCAAACGAGGCGTGAGCGCCAGCCAGTACCGGCGCGTCGTTGATGCCATCGCCCACCATGATGCTGATATCCCCTTGGGCTTCCCGGGCCTTGAGGTAGGCCAGCTTGCCATCGGGTGAGACCCCCTTGACCAGCTCATCCACTCCCAGCTCGCGGGCAATCTCGTCTGCCTGCAGAGAGCTGTCGCCAGTCAGCACGGTAGTTTGCAGACCTGCCGTCTTGAATGCCGCGATCAGCGCCCTGGCATCGGGGCGCAGGGTATCTTCCAGATTGAAGCGGGCCAAGACCTGCTGCTCGTCGGCCAGATAGATAGCCAGACCGCGGCCGCGCTCTTGCGCCGGATCCAGCCCAAGCCAGCGGGCACTGCCGATGCGGTAGCGTACGCCATCCACCAGCGCTGTGATGCCGTGACCGATGACCGGGGTGATCTCGCGGGCGGATGGCAGCACACTGATACTGTCGGCAGGTAGCCGGAAGGCGCGGGCAATGGGGTGTTCGGATTGCGCCTCCATGGCCCGGGCGATGGCGAGGCAGTGCGCCTCGTCAAGGTCGGCCAACGCCTGAGTCTGCGTCAGGCTGACGTTGCCTGTGGTCAGGGTGCCGGTCTTGTCCATCACGATCCGGTTGGCCTTGGTCAGCACGTCCAGCACATGACCACGGCGCAGCAGAATGCCGTTGCGGGTCAGATTGGCGGTGGCCGAGGTCAGCGCCGTCGGGGTGGCCAGCGACAGGGCACAGGGGCAGGTGGCAACCAGCACGGCGAGGGTGACCCAGAACGCCTGATCCGGTTGATGGAAGTGCCAGAAGGTCCAGACCGCGGCGGCAATGATCAGCAGCACCAGAATAAAGTGGCGCGACAGCTGATCCGCCATCTGGGCGATGGCCGGTTTGTCGTCGAGGGCGTGATCCTGCAGCCGCATGATCTGGGCGATCCGCGACTCTTCGATGCGGTGGCTGACCCGGATCTGCAGCGGCGCATCCGTGTTGATGGTGCCGGCATAGACCTGATCACCGCGCTGTTTGAGCAGGGGCAGCTGTTCACCGGTCAGCATGGATTCGTTGAGGCTGGCTTGCCCTTCGACAATGATGCCGTCCGCCGGCAAGGTGGCGCCGGCCAGCACCCGTACCCGATCGCCGACCTGCAAGGTCTTGGCCGCTACCTCATGCTCCCCTTCATCATCGATGCGGGTCGCCATGATGGGCACCAGTCTGGCCAGGTTGGAGCTCGATTCCGACGCCTTGCGCCGGGCCCGCAACTCGAGAAAGCGCCCCAGCAGCAGGAAGAAGACGAACATGGTGATGGAGTCGTAATAGACCTCACCGGTATTGAACACAGTGGCCCACATGGAGGCGATAAAAGCCCCGATCAGCGCCAGCGACACCGACACATCCATCGACAGGTGACCCTGTTTCAGGCTGCGCCAGGCACCCACGTAAAAGGGCTGGGCCGAGTAGATCATGATGGGGGTGGAGAGCAGCAGGCTTATCCACTTGAAGTAGACCATGAACTCATCTTCAACGCTGATGAAGAGATCCATGTAGAGGGCCACGGCGCACATCATCACCTGCATCGAGCCAAGCCCTGCCAGTGCCAGCCGGAACATATAGCTGCGCACCTCTTTGGCGTAGAGCGCCTCCTGTTGATGGGTCTGGAACGGATAGGCGCGATAGCCGATCTGGGCAAATCCCTTGAGGATGTCACTCAGGGAGAGCTGGTCCGGATCCCACTTGATGCGGGCCCGGTGGGTGGTGGTGTTGACGTTGATGTAGCGCAGGCCGCCAAGGGTCATCAGGTGGCGTTCGATAAGCCAGGCACAGGCGGCGCAGGTGAGCCCTTCTACTGTCAGCTGGATTTCGCGAAGGGTACCGCTATCGGTGACAAACTCCTGTTGCACTTCTGCCAGATCGTAGTGGGTGAGGGCGGCCAGCTCCTCGGGCACCAGATCCCCCTTGGTGCCGGGGGCGGTGCGGTGATCGTAGTAACTGGCGAGGCCGCACTCCATGATGGTTTCCGCCACCGCCTGACAACCGGGGCAGCACATGGGGCGAACAATCCCCTTTATCTCGAGGGAATAGCCACTATTGGCGGGTACCGGCTCGCCGCAGTGAAAACAGGGGGTCATGCGTTATGCCCCCCTGAATGCAGAATGCAAGCAGCAGGGGCGCTGGCGAGCACCGGCTCGCCACAGTGAGAACAGCCGGTCATGGCTTAGCGTCCTTTCGGGTCGAGTTCGACAGGGGCCAGGGTGGGCAGCTGGACGGTCTCTTGCAATCGCCACTCGTGATCGAAGGCATCGACCCGAATGTGCCACTTGCCGACCAGCGGCTTGTCGAAATGGAGGCGATAGGTGCCGCTCGCATCGGCGGTGATCATGTGTTCGCTGTCCTGACCGGCCAAGGTCGGGTGGAACAATGAGAGATAGAGAGCTTGCCCGGCAGGAATGTCACCGCTGATGGGTTTGAGGGTCAGCTCGTTGCCGTCAACCTCCAGCCCAAAGCGGATATTGAGCGCTTCGGAGCGGTCAAACTTGCTCAAGTCCTGATTGATCTCTTTCCCTTGTTTGTAATAGTCCTCGGCCACCAGATTGACCCCATCCTTGCTGGCGATGATGGCGGTGGCGATGCTGCCGACAACGGCGGCAGTGGGGAGGGCGATGATAAACCAGGGCCAGAATTGGCGATACCACGGTTTGGATAGAGGTTGGGTCATGATTGCTACTGCCATGAAACGAATGATTAACGTGGAAGATGGTTTTTACGCAACACAAGATAACAAAAAGCCTCGAGGAGTCGAGGCTTTTTGCTGTGTAATCACGTGTTTATCACATGTTACAACGTTACGGGCGAACCTTATTTGGCAGACTGTTGATGAGACAGGCTGTAAACGTAGGAGGCCAGCAGGTGAACCTTGTCCTCACCCAGAATGTCTTTCCAGGCTGGCATCACGCCGTGACGACCGTGGGTGATGGTTTGCACCACCACTTCGCGGGAGCCACCGTAGAGCCAGGTGTTGTTGGTCAGATCTGGCGCACCGACGGCAATACCGCCCTTGGCATCGGCCCCGTGGCAAGCTGCGCAGATGGCAAAGCGTGCTTCACCTTTCTTCGCTTCCACCAGGTCGACCTTGCGACCGGAGAGGCTCAGCACATAGGAGGCCACTTCCTGAACGCCATCTTTGCCGAGGATTTCACCCCAGGCAGCCATGATCCCCTGACGACCGCCCATGATGGTGGTCTTGATTTGATCAGGCTGGCCGCCCCATTGCCATTCGCTGTCGGTCAGGTTCGGGAAGCCGCGGCCACCACGGGCATCGGAGCCGTGGCACTGGGAGCAGTTCTGCAGGAACAGACGCTGACCCACTTTCAGGGCTTCCGGATCCTTGGCGATCTCGGTGATGGCACGATAGGTTTTGCCATCCGCTTCGTAGGTGAGTTCACGGAACTTGGCGCCGTAGATCTCGTCAGCCTTGGCAACCTCGCGGTCATACTCCACCGCGCGACCTTCGGCCTTGGCCGATTCGGTTGCAGCCTTGGACTCGGCCAGCGAGCGCACGTCCTGGTTGGAACTTTGCCAGCCCAGCAGGCCTTTGAAGTTGCCAAGCCCCGGGAAGGCGACCAGATAGACCAGACCGGTGACGATGAAGAAGAGGAACATGTAAGTCCACCACTTCGGCAGCGGGTTGTTGATCTCCTCGATGCCATCGAAGGAGTGACCCATCGATTTGCCTTCTTCAACACCCATCTTGTCCTTGCGGCACCACATCAGCAGCAAGAAGCAGCCGAGGATGGTTCCCAGACTGATGACAGTCACAAAAATGCTAAACAGAGTGCTCATTATTGTTTCGCTCCTGCGTTCTTTTTATCAGCACCGGGTTGCTCATCATCGGCAAAAACCAGATTGGCAGCCTCGTCGAAAGAGGTCTTGCGGCGTTTGCTGTAGGCCCAGACGATGATGCCAATCATGATGGCCATCAACAGCAGGGTATACAGACCGCGAAATGTGCCGTAGTCCATTTTCGCCTCCTTATTTCAGGGCATGACCCAGTGATTGCAGATAGGCCACCAGCGCATCCAGCTCGGTTTTGCCCTTGACGGCTTCGCCAGCACCCTGAATATCGGCGTCGGTATAGGGCACACCGAAGTGATCGCGGAACAGCGCCAGCTTCTTGGCGGTCATCTCACCGGTCAGCACATTGGTATCAAGCCAGGGGTAGGCGGGCATGTTGGATTCCGGTACCACATCGCGCGGGTTGATCAGGTGAACCTTGTGCCACTCGTCGGAGTAGCGGCCACCGACACGGGCCAGATCCGGACCAGTACGCTTGGAGCCCCACAGGAAGGGGTGCTCCCAGACGCTCTCGCCGGCGACCGAGTAGTGACCGTAACGCTCGGTTTCGGCACGGAACGGACGGATCATCTGGCTGTGGCAGTTGGTGCAGCCTTCGCGAATGAAGATGTCGCGTCCTTCCATCTGCAGAGCGGTGTAGGGCTTGAGGCCCTCCACCGGCTCGGTGGTTTGCTTTTGGAAGAACAGCGGAGTGATTTCAACCAGGCCCCCCAGACTGATGGCGAAGATGATGCCGACCACCAGCATGGGAACGCTTTTTTCAAATATTTCGTGACGGTTATTGTTGCTCATGGGTTGACCTCTTCAATCATGCTGGCTGGGCGACAGGTTCCAGAGAACCTTTGGGCGCAGTGATGGTGCGATAGGCGTTGTAAGCCATCAGCAACATGCCGGTGACGAAGAAGCAGCCACCCAGGAAGCGCACGAAATAGAAGGGATAGGATGCCTGCAGCGCTTCAACGAAGCTGTAGGTCAGGGTGCCGTCTTCGTTGACTGCACGCCACATCAGGCCCTGCATCACGCCGGAAATCCACATGGCAACGATGTAGAGCACGGTGCCCACGGTCGCCAGCCAGAAGTGAACGTTGATCAGCTTGACGCTGTACATCCGGCCCTGGCCGAACAGGTTCGGGATCAGGTGATAGACCGCACCGATGGAGACCATGGCAACCCAGCCCAGCGCACCGGAGTGCACGTGACCGACGGTCCAGTCGGTGTAGTGGGAGAGGGCGTTGACGGTTTTGATCGCCATCATCGGGCCTTCGAAGGTCGACATGCCGTAGAAAGAGAGGGAGACGATCAGGAAGCGCAGGATGGGGTCATAACGCAGTTTGTGCCAGGCACCGGAGAGGGTCATGATGCCGTTGATCATGCCGCCCCAGGAGGGCACGAACAGGATCAGGGACATCACCATGCCCAGCGACTGAGCCCAGTCAGGCAGTGCGGTGTAGTGCAGGTGGTGCGGACCGGCCCAGATATAGAGGGAGATCAGCGCCCAGAAGTGCACGATGGAGAGGCGATAGGAGTAAACCGGACGACCGGCCTGCTTGGGCACGAAGTAGTACATCATCCCCAGGAAGCCGGCGGTCAGCAGGAAGCCTACCGCGTTGTGGCCATACCACCACTGCACCATGGCGTCCATGGCGCCGGAGTACATGGAGTAGGACTTCATGCCGGAGAGCGGCACTTCCATGTTGTTGACAATGTGCAGCACCGCAACGGTGATGATGAAGGCGCCGAAGAACCAGTTCGCCACATAGATGTGGGAGGTGGTGCGCTTCATCAGGGTGCCGAAGAAGACGATGGCATAGGCGACCCATACCACAGTGATGGCGATATCAATCGGCCACTCCAGCTCGGCATACTCTTTGGCGGAGGTGTAACCCAGCGGCAGAGAGATGGCGGCAGAGAGGATGATTGCTTGCCAGCCCCAGAAGACGAAGGTTGCCAGCGGGCCACCAAACAGTCTGGTTTGACAGGTGCGCTGCACCACGTAGAACGAGGTGGCCATCAGTGCACTGACGCCGAAGGCGAAGATCACTGCGTTGGTATGGAGGGGCCGCAGACGACTGTAAGTCAGCCACGGGGTCTCGAAGTTGAGGGCAGGCCAGATCAACTGGGCTGCGATCAGTACGCCAACCGACATGCCGACAATTCCCCAGACAATCGTCATGACGGTAAACTGGCGAACAACGGTGTAGTTGTACTCAGGATGGTTAGTTGTATGGCTCATCGTTATATTCCGCTTCCGATGCTGCTGTTGTTTGGTTTTGTATCCGGAGAACCGGACTGGCTTCATCAGCCACCGCCGACCAGTTGTTAACATCTGTTAACGAAAGGAAAAGCAAAAGATGGCTAAATGAAAACTGCATGGGAATGATACTGAACTGACAGGTAAAATAACAGTATAAACAGTGATATATTTGGCTCCGTCCGGTCTCGATATGGCAGTTTTTTACCTTGTTCGAGATCACAAAAAACTATTTTAATTGCATCTTAATCGGGCTGTTTTTGATGAAAGAGAGACTTACCGCACGTAAAGTTTTGCACCTCGTACTGGTATTGGCGCTGTTATTGGCGCTGATGGCCTATCGCACCTGGTTTTCGGCCGATAACAGCGTCTCTGCTGACCAGAAAAAAGATCAGATTTGTGATCTTTCCCACACCCCTTGCAGCGCGCTGATTGGTGACAAGCCGCTGACGGTCGCCATCAAGGAATTACCGCTGCGCGCCGAACATGACTTTGCCATCGCTATTACCGGCGGCGATCCGGCCATCAAACCGGTGAAAGCGACACTCGAAGGCAAAGATATGTTTATGGGCACCATTCCGGTGAGCTTTGAACAAATAGACGGACAGTGGCAGGGGGTGACCCAGGTGGGGAGCTGTACATCACCCGTCATGATCTGGTTGTTAAATATCGAGTGGAGTAATGGTCAACGCCAGCAATTGGCGCTTTCCGTTGCCCGGGAATAACGGCGCAAGAGGTGGGGAGTGGAAAAAATATTTGAAATTTCCCGGCCAGGCGTTACCTTCCCCAAACCATCAGGGAGTGAAGTTCATTTAATCATGATTGAAAAACAACCGTTTTATCGCACCCTCAACCAGCAGGCCAAGGCGCTGCTGGAGGGGGAAACCGATCTGATTGCCAATCTGGCCAACCTCTCCGCACTGCTTAATCAGGAGCTGGAGGAGATCAACTGGGTCGGTTTTTATCTGTTGCAGGGCGAGACCCTGGTATTGGGGCCATTTCAGGGCAAACCGGCCTGCGTGCGGATCCCGGTCGGCCGCGGGGTGTGTGGTACGGCAGTGGCAGAGGGGAAAACCCAGCTCATTGACGATGTCCACCAGTTCGACGGTCACATCGCTTGCGATGGCGCGAGCAACTCGGAAATCGTGATCCCGGTGCGCCGTGGTGGCGAGATCATCGGGGTGCTCGATATCGACAGTCCGATTTTTAACCGTTTCGACCAGGAAGACCGGATTGGCCTCGAAGAAACGGTGCAAATTTTGGAAAGCATGCTCTAAGTCATTGCTAGATGGTTCGCAAAAGGCCCCAAGCTCTCTATAATGGGGCCTTTGTTGTGCTCGGGACGTGCCCGTGCGTTTATATGAAAGCCAAGGTTATACATGGAAAACACTGAGAAGCTGAAGAACAGTAAAGAGATCGTTGCCTACCTGGTCGAGAAATTCCCGGCCTGCTTCGTTGCTGAAGGAGAGGCCAAGCCGCTCAAGATTGGCATCTTCCAGGATTTGGCCGAGCGTCTTGCTGACGATGCCAGAGTCTCCAAGACCATGCTGCGTTCCGCACTGCGTCAATACACCTCCAGCTGGCGCTACCTGCACGGTCTCAAAGCTGGCCAGGCTCGCGTTGATCTGGATGGCAACCCGGGCGAGCTGCTGACCGAAGAGCACATCGAGCACGCCAAGCAAGCTCTGAAAGAGAGCAAAGAGCGCGTATTCGCCAGCCGTCGTACCAATACCAAAGAGAAGGATGAGAAGGCCAAGAAGCCCCGTCGTCCTGCTGTGCGCAAAACCGAGAAAGCTGATGTAGCTGCCAAGCCGAAAGCTGCCGCCAAGGCACCGGTCGCTGACGCTCCGCTGGTTAAAGTGGATGCCGCTACGCTGAAAGTGGGCCAGGATGTGCGCGTCGTTATGGGTAAATTCCCGGTTCCGGCAACCATCAAGGAAGTAACCAAGGACGATGTACAGGTCCAACTGCAGACCGGCATGATGGTGCGGGTCAAATCAGAGCACTTGGTTCTCTAAGGAGACAAATGTTGAAGCATGGCGTAATTCGTTTTTCCCTCGTTGCCTGTAGCCTGGCGCTTGCCGGGCTTGCACAGGCCATCGAGCCGGTGCTCAAGGAGAGTGATTTGCCTGTGTTGGCTCAAGAGAGCCAACATGCTACGGCCAGCAAGCGAATTACCAATCTGTTTACCCGCTCGCACTACAAACAGTTCAAGCTGGACGATGCCTTTTCCTCCGTGATTTTCGATAAATATCTGGAGAATCTGGACTACAGCCGCAACCTGTTTTTGGCCTCTGATATCAGCCGTTTTGAAAAGTACCGTAACGGTTTTGACACCGACCTCGAAAGAGGCCGTCTGGCTCCCGCCTACGAGATGTTCAACCTGAGTCAGCAGCGGCGTTATGAGCGGTTCGAATACGCCCTCAAACTGCTTGATACTCCTTTCGATTTTACCCAGACCGACAACTATGTGTTTGATCGGGAAGGGGCGGCTTGGCCCAAAGATGAAGCAGAGCTCAACGAGCTGTGGCGTCAGCGGGTCAAGTTCGATGCCCTGAGCCTCAAGCTCAGCGGCAAGGAGTGGCCCGAGATCAAGGAGCTGCTTGGCAAGCGTTACAACAACGCCATCAAGCGGATGTCCCAGACCGAGAGCGAGGATGTCTTCCAGCTCTTCATGAACTCCTTCGCTCGCGCCATCGAACCGCACACCAGTTACCTCTCACCGCGCAGTGCCGATCGTTTCAACACCGAGATGAACCTCTCGCTGGAGGGGATTGGTGCCGTGTTGCAGGCGGAAGATGACTTTACCGTCATCCGTTCTCTGGTGCCCGGTGGCCCGGCTGCCAAATCCAACCACCTCAAACCCGATGACAAGATCACCGGGGTGGGGCAGGAAGATGGCAAGATTGTCGATGTGATCGGCTGGCGTCTTGATGACGTGGTCGAGCTCATCAAGGGGCCCAAGGGGAGCAAGGTCAAGCTGGAGATCCAGCGCGGCAAGGGCGCAACCGCCAAGACCGAGCAGATCGAGCTGACCCGCGACAAGGTGCGCCTTGAAGATCGGGCTGCCAAGTCCAAGGTGATTAACGCCGAAGGCAAGAAGATTGGCGTCATCGAGATCCCGAGTTTCTACGTCAATCTGCACGACGACGTGATCAAGGAGCTCTCCAGCCTGAACAAGAAGAAGATCGATGGTCTGATCATTGATCTGCGCGGTAACGGCGGCGGCGCCCTGACCGAAGCTTCCGCCCTCAGCGGTCTCTTCTTTGCCAGCGGTCCCGTGGTGCAAATTCGTGATCACATGGGCCGTATCACGGTCAATGGCGATGACGATGGCAACGTCTACTACGGCGGCCCCATGTCGGTGATGATCGACCGCTACAGTGCCTCGGCCTCCGAGATCTTCGCTGCCGCCATGCAGGATTATGGCCGCGCGTTGATTCTGGGTGAAAACTCGTTCGGCAAGGGGACGGTGCAGCAGCATCGCAGCCTCGCCAAGGTCTATGACTTCTACGAGCAGCCGCTCGGTCACGTGCAGTACACCATCGCCAAGTTCTACCGGATCGACGGTGGCAGCACCCAGAACAAGGGCGTTGCGCCGGATATCAGCTTCCCGACACCGGTTGCTCCGGAAGAGACGGGCGAAAGCCGTGAGTTCAATGCGTTGCCGTGGGACAAGATTGCCTCCGCCAACTACGAGAAACTCGGCAACTTCGCCAGCGTACTGCCCAAGTTGCAGGCGGCGCACGATGCCCGGATCGCCAAGGATCCCGAGTTTGCCTATGTGATGCAGGACATCGCCGACTACAAGGAGGAGAAAGACAAGAAGTCGGTCTCCCTCAACGAGGCGGAGCGTGTTGCAGAGCAGGCGAAACAGGATGAGAAAGCGCTCAAACGTACCAACGAGCGTCTGGCACGTCTTGGCAAGCCGGCGGTGAAGAGTCTGGATGAACTGCCCGCTGATTTTGAAGCGCCCGATGAGTATCTCATCGAAGCGGCCAATATCACGGCAGATCTGGCCAAGGTCAGCAAACGCAGCTGACAAGGCGACCTCCAATGCACAAGGGCGACTGCGGTCGCCCTTTCTTTTTGTCTGGCGTATCTGACGTAATGCAAATTGTTTGACCCCGCCAGTTGGTTGTGACAGCCTCTTTCTCGCCTTTAACAAGCGTGGAAGCAGACAATAATGACCGATCACTCCCAGGCCATGACGGCCAAATATCGCCAGGATTATCAGGCGCCGCTCTACTGGATCGACACCATCGACCTCGATTTCCAACTGCAGGAGCCGCTGACCCAGGTCACCGCCATCACCCGCATTCGTCGCAACGGCGAGCACAATGCGCCGCTCGTCCTCGATGGTGAGCAGCTGACCCTCAAGAGCGTTGCCATTGATGGCATTCCCTGTGACCACTACGAGCAAGGCGAGAGCAGTCTGACCCTGTTCAACCTGCCGGCCGAATGTGTGCTGACCATTGTCACCCTGCTGGATCCGGCCGCCAACACCGCGCTGGAAGGGCTTTACAAGTCTGGCGATGCCTACTGCACCCAGTGTGAAGCGGAGGGCTTTCGCCGCATTACCTATTATCTGGACCGCCCCGACATTCTGGCGCGCTACAGCACCCGCATTACCGCCGACAAAGCCCAGTTCCCCTTCCTGCTCTCCAACGGCAACAAGGTCGACAGCGGTGATCTGGATGGCGGCCGTCACTTCGTGCAGTGGCAGGATCCTTTCCCCAAACCGAGCTACCTGTTTGCGCTGGTGGCCGGTGATTTCGATGTGGAGCGCAGCCACTACACCACCAAGAGCGGCCGCAAGGTGGCCCTCGAGATCTTCGTCGACAAGGGCAACCTCGATCGCGCCGGTTTTGCCATGGAGAGCCTCATCAACTCCATGCGCTGGGACGAGCAGCGTTTCGGCCTCGAGTATGATCTCGACATCTACATGATCGTCGCGGTGGACTTCTTCAACATGGGCGCCATGGAGAACAAGGGGCTCAACATCTTCAACTCCAAGTTCGTGCTGGCCAATCCGGCCACCGCCACCGACAGCGACTACCACGGTATCGAACGGGTGATCGGTCACGAATATTTCCACAACTGGACCGGCAACCGCGTCACCTGTCGTGACTGGTTCCAGCTCAGCCTGAAAGAGGGGCTGACGGTATTCCGGGATCAGGAGTTCTCCTCCGATCTGGGCTCCCGTGGCGTCAACCGCATCAACAACGTGCGTACCGTCCGCGGCCCGCAGTTTGCCGAAGATGCCGGCCCCATGGCGCACCCGATCCGCCCGGATGTGGTGATCGAGATGAACAACTTCTACACCCTGACCGTCTACGAGAAGGGGTCGGAAGTGATCCGCATGATGCACACCCTGCTGGGGGAAGATGCCTTCCAGGCCGGTATGCGTCTCTACTTCGAGCGTCACGACGGCTCGGCCGCCACCTGCGATGATTTCGTGCAGGCGATGGAGGATGCTTCCGGTGTCGATCTCTGCCGTTTCCGTCGCTGGTACAGCCAGTCCGGCACCCCCGAGCTGACCGTGACCGACGAGTACGATGCCGCCAGCGGTATCTATCGCCTCCATGTGAGCCAGCACACCCCGCCGACTCAGGATCAACCGCAAAAGCTGCCGCTGCATATCCCCCTCGACATCGAGCTCTATGACGAGCAGGGTGCCGTCATTGCGCTGCAGTATCAGGGCAAGGCCATCGGCAACGTGCTCGACGTGCTGGAAGCGGAGCAGACCTTCGAATTCGATCGGGTGCCGGTCAAGCCGGTTCCCTCCCTGCTGCGGGACTTCTCCGCGCCGGTCAAGCTGCACTATGACTACAGCGACGAAGCGCTCGCCTTCCTGATGCGCTTTGCCCGCAACGAGTTTGCCCGCTGGGATGCGGCCCAGATGCTGATCAACAAGGCGGTCATCGACGGGGTGGCGCGGGTCCAGCACGGGCAGGGGGTTGAGCTCTCCCAAACCCTGCTGGCCGCCTTCGTCGCCATTCTGGACGACAGTGAACTGGATTTGGCCCTCAAGGCGGAGATCCTGGCGCTGCCCGGTGAGGCGACCCTGGCCGAGCTGTTCGAGGTGGCCGATATCGATGCCATCCATCAGGTGCGCGACGCGATCCACACCCGTCTTGCCGAGGCCTTTGGTGCGCGCTTGGCGGCAACCTATCAGAGCCTGCGTCTGAATGGTTATCAGGTGGTGCACGCCGACATGGCCAAACGGGCCCTCAAAGGGGTAGTGCTCGGCTATCTGGCGGCGCTGGATGCGGAGCATGCCGATGCGCTGGTGCGCGAGCAGTATGCAACTGCCGACAACATGACCGACACCCTGGCGGCGCTGCAGGTGGCCAACGGCTATCTGTTGCCATGCCGCGCTGCGCTGCTGGCCGATTTTGAAGGCAAGTGGGCCAAGGATGGACTGGTGCTGGACAACTGGCTGCGGCTGATTGGCAGCAAACCGGCTGCCGATGTGCTTAGCGAAGTGAAACAGGCGATGAATCACCCCACTTTCAGCATTCGCAATCCGAACCGGCTGCGGGCGCTGATCGGCAGCTTCGCCATGAGCAATCAGGTGCAGTTCCATGCGGTGGATGGCAGCGGTTACCGCTTCCTGACCGATCTGCTGATCGAGCTCAACGAGGTCAATCCGCAGGTGGCTTCCCGCCTTATCACTCCGCTTATCCAGTTCAAGCGACTGGATGAGGCGCGCAAGGCCCTGATCCGCGCCGAGCTGACCCGTCTTGCCAACCTTGAGGGGCTGGCACGGGATCTGTTCGAGAAGGTAAGCAAGGCGCTGCAGCAGTAAGTGTCGACGGGGCAGGGGCGTGAATGCGCCTGCCCCTATTGTGTGATTTGTCGTGTGATCAGGAGCAAGCGTGAAGCAGTTTACTTTTCGGCTCTCATTGAATAGCGATGAGGTGATGCTGATGTATCAGGGCCATGCCAGACGGCTGGTGGTGCGCAGCGAACAGGGATTGACCCTGGAACTTGGCATAGAAAAAATACGCCCCTTTGTCGCCATCAATGGTGTGCATGGCTATTTTCGGCTGAAAACCCAGGACGATTACCGCTTTATCAGTCTCGAACGCATAAATTAACAAAAAGTGAACAGATTACCGACTGTTTATCTGCTTTGAGTCACTATCTATCCGGTAAACTGGCACAAAGGTAGTGGGAATTTCTGTATTTTTGGTTATTTGCAAAATTTCTCACAGTTTAAGCCGTGATCTGCACCTTGTTTTTAACATCTCGTTAGCACCTTTCCTCGCCTTCCCTTATCCAAGCCATTACACTTCGCAACAACTCTGCACCAGCGGGTAACCAGGGTGGTTGCCTCTGCGTCGGTGGTTAATGTCGTCCGATAAGGAATATAAAAATGGCATTGAAAGACGCCCCTACCTCAGTTCTGCTCGAAAACGTTCTCAGCCTGATCCATCAGAAGTTGCCCAAAAACAGTGCCTCTCTGGTCGAGCGCTTCGTTGCCAAGTTCTACGGCAACATGGCGAGCTCCGATCTGCACGATCGCAATGACAGCGATCTCTACGGCGCGGCCCTGAGCCTGTGGAATGCCCTCAATCAGCGCAGCGGTACCGATCCCTACATCCGGGTCTACAATCCCGAGCTGACCCGTCACGGCTGGCAATCGCCCCATACCATCGTCGAGGTGATCCTGCAGGATTCCCCCTTCCTGGTGGACTCCATCCGGATGGCGCTCAAGCGACTCAATATCACCGCCCACATGATGCTGCACCAACCGCTGCACCTCATTCGCGGTGCGGATGGCAAGATTGACGCCATTCTGGAGCTCGACAACACCGACGGGCAGACCTCGGTTGAAACGGCCTTCCTTATCGAGATCGATCACCTCACCAGCGAGGAGCAGATGGCCGCGCTGGCTACCGAGCTCAACTCGGTGGCCGGTGAAGTGGCGCTGGCAGTCGGCGACTGGCAGCCCATGCTGGCCAAGCTCAATGAGATCATCGACGAACTGCCCAAGCGCAAGCACCCGGTCAGCAAGGAGGAGGTGGCCTCCTGCGTTGCTTTCCTCAAATGGGTAGCTGCCCACAACTTTACCCTGATGGGGTATCGTCGTTACGACGTCAAGGCGGTGGAGGGGGATCACGAGATCCTGCCGCAGGCGAGCTCCAGCCTTGGGCTGATGAAGAACTCCATCAAGGAGGTGGGCCAGCGTCTTGGCAACATGCCGGCCAGCGCCCGTCACGCCGCCCTGAGTTCTGACCTGCTGATCCTCACCAAATCCAACAGCAAGTCCCGGGTGCACCGTCCGGCTTATGTGGATTACATCGGCATCAAGCGCTTTGACGAGCATGGCAAGGTGATCGGGGAAGATCGCTTCATCGGCCTCTACGCCTCTTCCATCTACAACACCAGCGCGACCCAGATCCCGCTCATCAGCCATCGTCTCGAACGCATCATGGCCGCCTCCGGTCACGAGAAGGGCTCCCACGCCTACAAGGCGCTGCTGAACGTATTGGAAACCTATCCCCGCGACGAGCTGATCCAGGCCCGCGAAGAGGAGCTGCTGGCCACCGGTCTTGGCGTGCTGGAGATGCAGGAGCGGGACATGCTGCGGCTGTTCGTGCGCCGTGATGTCTATGGTCGCTTCTTCTCCTGCATGGTCTATGTCACCAAGGAGCGCTACAACACGGCGCTGCGGATCAAGACCCAGCAAATTTTGCAGAAATATTTTGGCAGCAATGAAGAGGTGGAGTTCAACGTCTACTTCACCGAAGGCGTGCTGGCGCGGACCCACTACATAGTGCGGGTCAACAACAACAACGTGGATGTGGATGTGAACGAAGTACAGAACAACCTGATTGAAGCGGCCCGCAGCTGGGACGACAGACTCGACTCCGTGCTGCTTTCCCACTATGGCGAGGCCCGTGGCAACGAGCTGCGCCGCCGTTTCAGCACTGCCTTCCCTCGCGCTTACAAGGAAGATGTGCTGCCGGGCTCTGCCGTGGCCGACATCATGGCGCTCGATAACCTGAGCGAAGCCGAGCCGCTGGGCATGCTGTTCTACCGCGCGCAGGAGGAGGAGAACGATCGTCGGGTACGGCTCAAGCTGTTCCACCGCACCGAGCCCATTCACCTCTCCGACGTGCTGCCGATGCTGGAGAACATGGGACTGCGGGTGATTGGCGAGACCCCGTATCAGGTTCGCACCCCGAGCGGCGATCTGTTCTGGATCCTCGACTTCTCCATGCTGCTGCACGGCGAGCAGCCCTTTGATCTGGCCCAGAGCCAGCAGCGCTTCCAGCAGGCGTTTGCCGCCATCTGGAACAAGCAGCTGGAAGATGACGGCTTCAACCGGCTGGTATTGGGGGCGGGTCTCACCGGCCGCCAGGTGTCGGTGCTGCGCGCCTATGCCAAATACATGCGCCAGACCGGTGTCTCCTTCAGCCAGTCCTATATCGAAGAGACCCTGACCCGTTACCCCGATATTGCCCAGCTGCTGTTTACCCTGTTCGAGCAGCGCCTCGACCCCGCTGGCAAACAGGACGCCAAGGTACAGGCCAAGCTGCACGAGGAGCTTGCCGCCAAGCTGGATCAGGTGGCCAACCTGGACGACGATCGCATCATTCGCCGCTATGTGGAGATGATCGACGCTACCCTGCGCACCAACTACTACCAGCTGGACAAGGCGGGCAACATCAAGCCCTACATCTCCTTCAAACTGGCACCGTCCAGCATCACCGACATGCCGCTGCCGCTGCCGAAATTCGAGATCTTCGTCTACTCGCCGCGAGTAGAAGGGGTGCATCTGCGCTGGGGCAAGGTTGCCCGTGGCGGCCTGCGCTGGTCCGATCGCAAAGAGGACTTCCGCACCGAGGTGCTCGGCCTGGTGAAGGCTCAGGTCACCAAGAATGCCGTCATTATCCCCACCGGGTCCAAGGGCGGCTTTGTTCCCAAGAACCTGCCCGACCGCGATGCTGAGCAGGATAAGTACAACGAGATGGGTGTAGCTGCCTACAAGCTCTTCATCTCTTCCCTGCTCGATGTCACCGATAACCTGGTGACCGACACCGGTCGGCAGACCATCGTGCGCCCCGACGCGGTGGTGGCTCTTGATGAGGATGACCACTACCTGGTCGTTGCCGCCGATAAGGGCACTGCCACCTTCTCAGACATCGCTAATGGCATCTCCTTAGAGCGCGGCTTCTGGCTGGGCGATGCTTTTGCCTCCGGCGGCTCGGTGGGCTTCGACCACAAGGAAATGGGTATTACCGCCCGCGGCGCCTGGGAGTCGGTCAAGCGCCACTTTGCTGAGCTGGGCATCGACTGCCAGACCGAAGAATTCACCGCCGTCGGCATTGGCGACATGAGCGGAGACGTCTTCGGTAACGGCCTCATGCGCTCCCGTGCTACCCGCCTGGTCGCAGCATTCGACCACCGCGACATCTTCCTGGACCCCAACCCCAAGGCCGATGTTGCCTTCGA
>OERD01000180.1_pt1 | contig 21803 bp, 19 predicted proteins | sample 1539941 | NCBI WGS metagenome assembly OERD01 (sample SAMEA3891242, study PRJEB23780) | metagenome | biome: terrestrial biome; feature: animal house; material: water of meat washing | place: Italy | collected 2015-05-12
GCCGCTTGCCCTGTCGATGGAGGCGCATTATAGGGAACAGATTCTTTCTGGCAAGGCTAAATTGCATGTTTTTTTGATAAAACCGCACAACCGTTCAAACAACAAACAAAAAGAAGAAAGTTCGAGCTAAATCACACATTCTGGAGGCAGATGACAGGCAAGCCCCCTCTCAACTCATATAAGCCATTTCGGATTGTTGACGCGCCAGCCAAAGCTCCTCCATCTCCAACAAGGTTTGATAGATTTTCTCCGCCTGCTCTGGTCGGCTGAACAGATAGCCCTGCCCATACAAGTGGATATCGGTCAGGGATCGCAGCACATCCAACTGGGCCTGTGTCTCAATCCCTTCACACACCAGACTCTTGCCCAGCATCGACCCCATCCGGCAAATATTGGCGACCAGTTCGGATGCCTCCATTGAGGTGTCAATGCCCTGTATAAAGGAGCGGTCGATCTTCACCTTGCTGACCGGTAACTTTTGCAGATAACTCAAAGATGAATAACCAGTCCCAAAATCGTCTAATGCCAGCAGTACCCCCTGCTGATTGAGATCCTGCATCAGTTGCAGCGAGTTCTTCACTTCCCGCATGGTGGTATCTTCCGTGACCTCCAAGACCAGGCTACGGGCAGGCAGGTGGTGCTCCATCAATGCCTTGGCCACCAGTTTGAGCAAATTACGCTGGTACATGCCTGGCGAGATATTCACACACATTTGCAGATCAACCATACCAAGCTGGTGCCACTGATAGAGCTGCTCGCAAGCTGTGTTCAGCACCCAGCTCCCAACCCGTTCGGCAAGCTGGAACTCCTCAGCCACCATGATCACTTCGTTTGGCGGAATAAAACCGAGCTCCGGATGCCGCCAGCGCAGCAATGCCTCGACAGCTTCGCAGCGGCCACTCTCGAGATTGACGATGGGTTGGTAATAGAGTTCCAACGCATTGTGTTCCAGCGCCATGATCATGTCCGACGCCAGATGCTTGCGCCGCGCCGTCTCGTTGAGCAGGGAGTTATCGTAAATCACATAGGGGACATGGGTCTTGCGACTATGGAACAGGGCCTGTTCCGCACGACTCAACAACTCCTGAGTCTTGTCGCTGTCCATCGGATAGAAGGCAATCCCGATCCCGACTTCAAGCCGGAAGGGATAGTTGTCATAGACGATATCTTGCTTCAGCGCATGCAGCAATCGCGCTACCAGCTCCCTGACCTGACGCAGATCGCTGCTGCCACGCTGAATAATGGCAAATTGATCGCCCCCCAAGCGCCCGCTCCACTCGCCCTCCTCACACAGCACCTTGATCCGTTTGGCAAACTCGCTGAGCAGATGATCACCGGTGTCATAGCCGAACTTGCTGTTGATATCCCTGAAGTCATTGATGTCGACCAGCACCAGCCCAAACGGCACTTCCTGTGTGGCGTACAGCTCCATCCGCTCCAGCAAAGCAACCCGATTGGACAACCCGGTCAGCGGATCCCGTCTGGCCGCTCTGAAATGGCGACGCCCTTCATATATAAGCAGCATGCTGAGCAGCAGCACTGACATGACCAGACCGGAGACCATCAGCAACAAGGCATTGCGCAATTGGCCAAAATGGCGATCGTTCTCGGAATAGACGTTGATGTTCTTCTGCATCACAGAAGCGAGGGAGTAGGAGAGCGGCTCTTGCAGCGGGGCAAGGCGCATCATGATCTGCTGATAGTCAGATGCCCCGCTTTGCAACTTGGTGATGTCGGGCTCTATTTGGCGAATATTGGTTTCAATCAGCTGCACCAGACGCAAGGTTTTCTGCTTGTCCTGCATGCTCTTGCGCAGCTGGCCGCTCAACAGGATGGGCGTTCTGCTCCAGAGAATGTCATAACGCAGCATCAAGGTGTCATGATCAATCCCGCCATAGTGATAGACCTCTACCGCATTGAGGAAACGCCCGAGCTCCAGCTGCAACTGCATCAGCGCCCAGGAGACATCATAGGTGTATTTCTCCATCGCTCTGGTCGCATTCTGGATCTGCATCAGGCAATAGAGGGTGCTCCCGGTAAACGACAGGATGGATACATACAGAATGACGAGCAGTGGCCACGCCCTGGTCTTTCCTTTCACCCCATGCTCCCGTGCTGTTTTTATCAGTGCTGAATGTCTATCAAATCCAGCTGCCAGATCATCATGTCGGTATATTCGGATCGCTTCAATTCCGGATATTGATCAAGAGGCAGCATAAACCAGACCGGCCCCTTGTCACGCACCCGCATGACAGCGCCATTGTCTTCCCATGCGAGAATGGGCTCGTATTTGGCAACCTTGTCCCATTCAATGCGGATCTGGAAACTGTTCAGTGCCGTCAACGTAATGGTCTTGCCATCCGCGCCGACCGCAGCCAATACATCGGCCAGTTTTGGGCCTCTGTAGGTGTGCGGCTTATCCACCCACGGGTTGCCGGTCACTATCTCATGTTGCGGCAGAGCCTGCAGTTTGGCCAGATCAAACAACACCTTGCCATCAACTTCGTCTGCCGACCTGATGTTGCCACCGACTTTCAGGATCACCGGCCCAGTCAGCGCCTCAGCAGCCATCACCGGCATGATGACCAATGAACACAGTAGTGTCAGCCAACCAAACATTTTCATATCGCCCCCATATTTGCTGTCTCAACAGACTCAGTTTAGCCAGATATAAAAAAACGGCTCGCCTTGAGCGAGCCGTTTGTCAAACAGAGCAAGGGGGGATGATTACATCATGCCCATGCCACCCATGCCGCCCATGTCAGGCATGGCAGGGGTATCTTTCTTCGGCAGTTCGGTGACCATGCACTCGGTGGTGATCATCAGACCGGCGATGGAAGAGGCAAACTGCAGGGCAGAACGGGTTACCTTGGTCGGATCCAGGATACCCATGGCCAGCATGTCGCCATACTGCTCGGTGTAAGCGTTGTAACCGAAGTTGCCTTCGCCGTTCTTCACTGCGTTGGCAATGACGGAGGCTTCTTCACCGGCGTTGATGACGATTTGACGCAGCGGGGCTTCCATGGCGCGCAGGGCAACCTTGATACCGACGTTCTGGTCTTCGTTGTCACCACGCAGGCCAGTCAGCTTGGCAGCTACGCGCACCAGCGCCACACCACCACCGGCAACCACGCCCTCTTCTACGGCAGCGCGAGTGGCGTGCAGGGCATCGTCAACACGGGCTTTCTTCTCTTTCATCTCGACTTCGGTGGCTGCGCCAACCTTGATCACGGCAACACCGCCAGCCAGCTTGGCTACGCGCTCTTGCAGCTTCTCACGATCGTAGTCGGAAGAGGTCTCTTCGATCTGCTGACGGATCTGGGCAACACGGCCTTCGATCACACCGGCATCACCCACGCCATCGATGATGGTGGTGTTCTCTTTGGTGATGACGATGCGCTTGGCACGACCCAGATCTTCCAGAGTCGCTTTTTCCAGCTCCATGCCAACTTCTTCAGAGATGACGGTACCGCCAGTCAGTACGGCGATATCCTGCAGCATGGCCTTGCGACGGTCACCGAAGCCCGGCGCCTTGACGGCAGCCACTTTCACGATGCCACGCATGGTGTTGACCACCAGAGTCGCCAGGGCTTCGCCTTCTACGTCTTCAGCAACAATCAGCAGCGGCTTGCCAGCTTTGGCAACGCCTTCCAGCACCGGCAGCATTTCGCGGATGTTGGAGACTTTCTTGTCAACCAGCAGGATGAACGGGTCGTCCAGTTCAACGGAACCGGTCTCTTGCTTGTTGATGAAGTAGGGGGACAGGTAGCCGCGGTCGAACTGCATACCTTCAACAACTGCCAGCTCATCTTCCAGACCCTGACCATCTTCAACGGTGATGACGCCATCGCGACCCACTTTGTCCATGGCTTCAGCAATCAGCTTGCCCACTTTCTCGTCGGAGTTGGCGGAGATGGTGCCCACCTGAGCGATGGCATTGCTGTCAGCGCACGGCTGGGACAGCGCTTGCAGCTCGGCAACAGCAGCCACAACGGCCTTGTCGATACCGCGCTTCAGATCCATCGGGTTCATACCGGCGGCAACGGCTTTCAGACCTTCGTTGACGATAGCCTGAGCCAGAACGGTTGCAGTAGTGGTACCGTCACCGGCGGCATCGTTCGCCTTGGAAGCCACTTCCTTGACCATCTGGGCGCCCATGTTCTGGAACTTGTCTTCCAGCTCGATTTCGCGCGCAACAGAAACACCATCTTTAGTGATGGTCGGGGCGCCGAAGGACTTGTCCAGCACCACGTTGCGGCCTTTCGGGCCCAGAGTCACCTTGACGGCATCAGCCAGGATGTTTACGCCTTCCAGCATCTTGATGCGGGCTTCGTTACCAAACTTAACGTCTTTAGCTGCCATTTTTCTTCAATCCTTAAATCAATTCGGGGAAAAGGAGGATGGATTACTCTTCGACAATCGCCAGGATGTCGGTTTCGGAGAGGATCAGGACGTCCTGACCATCCAGCTTCTCGGTCTTCACACCGTAGCCTTCGTTGAAGATCACCTTGTCACCAACCTTCACGGCCAGCGCTTTGACTTCGCCATTATCCAGGATGCGACCAGTCCCCACGGCAAGCACTTCACCACGGGTGGACTTCTGGGCCGCAGTACCAGTCAAGACGATACCGCCGGCAGATTTGGCTTCAGCTTCGATGCGCTTGATGATGACGCGGTCGTGCAGTGGACGAATTTTCATCGATAACTCTCCCAAAATGAGTCTCATTGTTGCTTTGAGGAATGGCCGTTCCAGGCCAAATTAGATATGTCCCTGATGTGGGGCAGAGTTGCTAACCCTTCAAGGGCAAATACAAAAAAAATTTTTTCACGTACTATAAACATCTTCGATGGTTCAGCCATGTCCGCACTCTGGTGCAAGGTCGGTTCAAGCCGCCCGGTTTCCATGCCAGAACCTTCAAAGCCAGCTGTAGAGACGAGCCCTTGACCCGCACCAACCCCATGCTGACAGCCCCTATTCCGGTCGTACTGCGCCAGATGACGGGCCCCATGATCTTCGGCATCATCGCCATTCTGGCCTTCAATCTGGTCGATACCTTTTTTATCGGTATGCTGGGCACCGAAGCTCTGGCCGCCATCAGTTTTACCTTTCCTGTCACTTTTGTGGTTACCTCGCTGGCGATGGGATTGGGCGCCGGATTGTCAGCGGTGATCGGTCATACTCTGGGGCAGGGCAAACACGATGAGGCGGCCCATCTCGCCACCGACAGCCTGTTTCTGGCGGTGATCATGGTGGCCCTGCTCTCCGCGGGGGGCGCTCTCACCATCAAGCCTCTGTTTACCCTGTTGGGCGCCAGTGCCGAGCTTATCTCCCTCATCCATGACTACATGCTGATCTGGTATCTCACCGTCCCCATGCTGGTGCTGCCCATGGTGGGCAATGCCGCCATCCGGGCGACCGGCGATACCAAAACCCCCAGTCTGGTGATGGCAGTAGCCGGGTTGGTCAACGGGGTGCTGGATCCTCTGTTGATCTTCGGCATCGGCCCCTTTCCCGAATGGGGGATCCGCGGGGCCGCCATCGCGACCTCTATCTCCTGGTTGATGGCGATGCTGGTCAGCCTCTATATCCTGCGTCATCGGGAGGGCTTGCTGCTGTGGCGCCTCTCGCCGCGGGCCCGGTTGCTGACCCACTGGCGGGCCTTGCTCCATGTCGCCGTCCCCGCCTCTTTTACCAATATGCTCAACCCCCTGGCCAATGCGGTGCTGATGACGATCTTTGCAGGACTGGGTACCGAGGTGGTGGCCGCTTACGGCGCCGCGTCGCGGGTCGAGGCGCTGCTGCTGATCGTGATGATGGCCCTCGCCTCCGTACTGGCCCCTTTCATCTCGCAAAACTGCGGCGCTGGCAATCCGGCCCGCGCCAAGGCTGCACTGCAGAGCTGCATGGGGTTTGCGTTGCTGTTCCAGCTCGCCATCTATGGCCTGACCTGGCTACTGGCGCCACTCATCGCCAACCTGTTCAGCGATCATCCGCAGGTCATTCGCCTCATCATTCTCTATCTGCATCTGGTGCCGATCGGTTACGGCTTTCAGGGCATGGTGATGCTGCTGGCCTCGGCACTCAATGGCGTGCGGGCATCCAGTATTTCTTTCTTGTTCAACGGATTGCGGCTGTTTGGTTTTCTGTTGCCAGGAGCCTGGCTGGGGGCAAAGCTGGGGGGAGAACAGGGGATATATCTGGGGATACTGCTGGCCAATCTGGCGGCGGGCACCCTCGCGTGGTGGTATGCCCGACACCGCTTCGAGGCCTTGTGCCATCAGGGCAAACCCTGATTCAGTCACTCGCCTCGGGTTTTCGTCTCGTCGATTACTCTTTGCGCTCAAATTCGCCTTCGATGGTGGTGCCGCCCTGCTTGGCGTTCCCCAGATGATCATCGGACGGTGCGTTGCCAAACGGCGATTGAGTACGCTGGAAACCGCCCATCTGCATCCGGAACTGGCTGCTGCCGATCAGCTTGTCGGCCAGTTTGTTGCGCAGCCAGGGTTGCAGCAACAGCACACCGAAAATGTCGGTCACGAAACCCGGGATAATCAGCAGCAAGCCGGCCAACGCCAGCATCATGCCCCCCATCACCTCGCGGCCCGGCATCTCGCCCATCTGCATCTTTTGCTGGGCGCTGAACAGGGTCTTGATCCCTTCACTGCGCACCAGCGAGGAGCCCAATACCGCGGTCAGTATGAGCAAGCCGACTGTCGGCAGCGCCCCAATCACTGAGCCGACCTCGATCATCACGGTGAGCTCCAGTACCACCAGACCCACCAACAACAGAAACAACTTGCCCATATCCACTCCAGCACCGGTAAATTGAGAAAAAGTGGCGCCCATCCAACGATGGTCAGAGGCGATTTTGCCGCCCCGTCATCACCACTTTCTGCCCTGAATAAATGGGGGCAGCCCCCCTATTTTCAAGTTGGTCAACTGACTCCTACGTCATCAGCAATCTAAAAAACCAGCAAAAAGTCACAAAAATTTATAAAAATCATCATGATAAAAACTTCATAACATATGTGTACTTTCCTCAAAGTAATTTGAAAATGTCGCAAATTTAGTGATCCACCTCTAATAACCGATACCTCAATTGGAGTAGTATATTGATTAGTTTTTCGGGAGGTCATTCTCCCAACCGCCCCACTCGATGTGTGGTGCTTCAGGATGAGCTGTGCGCAAGGAACTCGCGACCACTCGGTGAGGATTTTTCCATTTATCTGATTTCTGAGGCATTACAATGAGCGACATCAAGAACGTCCGCATTGAAGAAGACCTGCTGGGCACCAAAGAAGTTTCCAATGATCTCTACTACGGTGTGCACACCCTGCGCGCTGTCGAGAACTTCAAGATCAGCTCTCAGAAGATTTCTGACGTTCCGGAATTCGTCCGCGGTATGGTGCTGACCAAGAAGGCCGCTGCGCTGGCAAACGGTGAACTGGGTACCATCCGTCCTGAAATTGCTGACAAGATCGTAGAAGCCTGCGACCTGATGCTGAACACCGGCAAATGCTTCGACCAGTTCCCGGTCGACGTTTACCAGGGTGGTGCCGGCACCTCCGTCAACATGAACACCAACGAAGTACTGGCCAACATCGCCCTGGAAATCATGGGTCTGGAGAAAGGCCGTTACGACGTCATCAACCCGAACGACCACGTCAACAAGTGCCAGTCCACCAACGATGCCTACCCGACCGGTTTCCGCGTTGCTGTGGTCAACAGCACTGACGTGACTCTGCACGCGCTGGAGCACCTGATCGCGGCATTCGATGCCAAAGCGAAAGAGTTCAAAAACATCCTGAAGATGGGCCGTACCCAGCTGCAAGATGCGGTTCCGATGACCCTGGGTCAGGAGTTCCACGCGTTCGCCGTGACCCTGCGTGAAGAGATCAAGTCCATCAAGCGTTGCCAGGAGCTGCTGCTGGAAGTGAACCTGGGCGCGACCGCCATCGGTACCGGTCTGAACACTCCGCCCGAGTACTCTGCACTGGCCATCAAGCGTCTGGCCGAGATCACCGGTCGTGCCTATGTGCCGGCAGAAGACCTGATCGAAGCGACCTCCGACTGTGGCGCCTACGTCATGCTGCACGGCGCCATCAAGCGTCTGGCCATGAAGCTGTCCAAGATCTGTAATGACCTGCGTCTGCTCTCCTCCGGCCCGCGCACTGCACTGAAAGAGATCAACCTGCCGGAAATGCAGGCGGGTTCCTCCATCATGCCGGCCAAGGTCAACCCGGTTATCCCGGAAGTGGTCAACCAATCCTGCTTCAAGGTATTCGGTAACGACATCACCATCACCTTCGCCGCCGAAGCCGGTCAGCTGCAGCTGAACGTCATGGAGCCGGTGATTGGTCAGGCGATGTTCGAATCCCTGAGCCTGATGGAAAAAGCCTGTATTTCCCTGCGCGAGAAGTGCGTGGAAGGTATCACCGCCAACCCGGAAATCTGCATGAATCACGTGCTGAACTCCATCGGTATCGTGACCTACCTGAACCCCTTCATCGGCCACCACGAAGGGGATATCGTCGGCAAGATCTGTGCCCAGACCGGCAAGAACGTCCGCGAAGTCGTTCTGGAGCGCGGCCTGCTGAGCGCCGAGCAACTGGACGAAATTCTCTCCATCGAGAACCTGATGAACCCGCAATACAAAGCCAAGCGTTTCACCCGCGAAGCTGCCGTATAAGCGAGTGTGGGCCGGGATCTTCCCGGCCCATAAAGTCAGTTCCCGATTGGTCTTTATCCCCAGCCCGATCGGGAATTGGCTTTTTGCCAAATAAAAACCAAAAACTAAAAAATGGAGTTATCGCTATGATTGGAATCGAGTTACTTGTCGTGCTCGCCGCTATCTATCTGGGGGCCCGGATAGGCAGCATCGGCATCGGCTTTGCCGGTGGTCTGGGGGTACTGGTATTGACGTGGGGTCTGGGCATGCCCATCCCGAGCGATCAACTGGTCAGCTACATCCCTTGGGATGTGATCATGATCATCGCGTCCGTCATCTGCGCCATCGCCTGTATGCAACTGGCTGGCGGGATGGACTACCTGGTCTTCCTGGCAGAAAAAGCGCTGCGCAAGAACCCCAAATACATCACCTTCGCCGCCCCGGTCGTCACCTATCTGATGACCATGCTGGCCGGTACCGGTCATACCGCCTTCTCCACCCTGCCGGTGATCGCTGAAGTGGCCAAAGAGCAAGGGATCCGCCCATCCCGTCCGCTCTCCATCGCGGTTGTCGCCTCCCAGATCGCCATCACAGCCTCCCCGATCTCTGCCGCTGTGGTTGCCTTCTCCGGCATGCTCGAGCCGTTTGGTGTTGACTACCTGACCCTGCTGGCCATCTGCATCCCCTCTACCTTCCTGGCCTGTATCCTGGGCGCCTTCATTGCCAACATGATGGGCAAGCCGCTGGAGCAGGACGAAGTCTATCTGGAGCGTAAAGCCAAGGGCCTGATCAAACTGCGTGGTACTACCAAGCTCGAGATCAAACCGTACGCCAAACTGTCTGTCTGGATCTTCATCGCCGCCATCGTTGCTGTCATGGCTTATGCCACTGCCATCTCCGGTAAAGTGGGCCTGATCACCAACCCGCCGATCCCCCGTGACGGCGCCATCATGGGCATCATGCTGGCTGCTGCCACCATCATGACTCTGGTGTGCAAACTGGACGCCACTCAAGTCACCAACATGCCGACCTTCAAGTCCGGTATGTCCGCCTGTATCTGCGTGCTGGGTGTCGCCTGGCTGGGTAACGTCTTCGTAAAAGGCAACATGGACACCATCCAGCTGATCGCTGGCGACCTGCTGAACCAGTACTCCTGGCTGCTGGCCGTGGTGCTGTTCTTCGCTGCCATGCTGCTCTATTCACAAGGCGCCACCACCAAAGCGTTGATGCCTGCCGCACTGGCACTGGGTGTCAGCCCGCTGACTGCGATTGCCTCTTTCGCAGCCGTGAGCGCCCTGTTCGTACTGCCGACCTACCCGACCCTGCTGGCCGCGGTAGAGATGGACGACACCGGCTCCACCCGTATCGGTAAGGCGGTCTTCAACCACCCCTTCTTCGTACCGGGCACCGCCACCATCGCCATCGCCGTGGCGCTGGGCTTCTTCTTCGGCGGCATCCTGCTGTAATCCTATCGCCTGCCGATAGCCAAACAAAAATCCCCGCCAGTTGGCGGGGATTTTTTTATCTCTTTACTCTGTACTTGGCTTGGCTGTCTGGCAGCGAGAGACCTGACCTCTTATCCGGATGGCTCAACCACGGCGACAGCAGACACCACAACAGCGTGCCAGCGGCGCTATAACCACCGCTGCCGGATTGCAGGAGCAGTAGGCCACCATGGTACTCACCACCACGCCAGAAGGCGGGATCCTGCGGATCAGACCGGATCCAGGGTATCCAGCGGCCAGCGCGGCACGGCCTTGACCGCCAGCGGCTCAAACACGCCCGCTTTCAGGCGCTGCATACCGGCGTAAGCGATCATGGCGCCGTTATCGGTGCAATATTCAGTGCGCGGATAGAACACCTCGCCCTTGAGGCTCTCCATCAGCTCGGCCAGCTGGGCACGCAGATGACGGTTGGCACTGACGCCACCGGCGACCACCAGACGCGTGAGACCTGTCTCTTTCAAGGCTCGACGGCACTTGATGGCCAAGGTATCGACCACCGCATCTTCAAACGCCCGAGCGATATCGGCACGGGTCTGCTCATCATCACCATTGGCGGCGATGGTGTTGGCGGTGAAGGTCTTGAGGCCGGAGAAGCTCATGTCGAGCCCTGGGCGATCAGTCATGGGACGGGGGAAGTGGAAGCGCCCCTTAGTGCCCTTCTCGGCCAGACGGGAGAGCAGCGGACCACCCGGATAGTCCAGCCCCATCAGCTTGGCGGTCTTGTCGAACGCTTCGCCAGCGGCATCATCGATGGATTCCCCCAGCAGCTGATAGCTGCCGATGCCGTCAACCCGCACCAGCATGGAGTGACCACCGGAGACCAGCAGCGCCACGAAGGGGAACTCGGGGGCCTTCTCCTCCAGCATGGGGGCCAGCAGGTGGCCTTCCATATGGTGGACGGCGATAGCAGGCTTGTTCCATGCCATCGCCAGCGAACGGCCAATGGTCGCCCCCACCAGAATGGCGCCAACCAGACCCGGACCCGCGGTATACGCGATGCCGTCGATGTCATCTTTGCCCAGTCCCGCCTCTTGCAATGCGGCCTGGATCAACGGGATCGTCTTGCGAACATGATCCCGGCTGGCGAGCTCGGGGACGACGCCACCGTAGTCCGCATGCAGCTTGACCTGGCTGTATAACTGATGGGAAAGGATCCCTTTTTGATCGTCGAAGATCGCGATCCCGGTTTCGTCACAGGATGTCTCTATGCCCAATACACGCATTGCTAAAAAATTTCACTGCTAAAATGAGACGGCTATGGTAACCTTCGCGGGTTTTTTAAACCAGAGCGATCTCTGCGGGTTTACTTTCATTCCCTGTCCAGAGTATAATTTCGCACCATTTTAAGACATGCTGATCGATTGAAGGTCAGCTAACAATTTATCACTGAGGTGAAAGGCACATGCCAGTAATCAAAGTCCGTGAAAATGAGCCGTTTGACGTTGCTCTGCGTCGTTTCAAGCGTTCTTGCGAAAAAGCCGGTATCCTGTCCGAAGTTCGTAGCCGTGAGTTCTACGAGAAGCCGACTACCATTCGTAAGCGCGCCAAAGCGTCTGCTGTCAAGCGTCACGCCAAGAAGCTGTCTCGCGAAAACGCACGTCGTATCCGCCTGTACTAATCGGGAGATATTGCCGTGTCTCTGAAGGATCAACTCAAGGATCAGCAAAAACTCGCCATGCTTGCCAAAGATAAGGCACGTCTGGGAGCGATCCGCTTGTTGATGGCAGAAATCAAGCAACGTGAAGTCGATACCCGTATCGAGCTGAATGATGAGGATATCCTCGCTGTCGTGACCAAAATGGTCAAACAGCGCCGCGATTCCATCAGCCAATTTGAAGCTGCCGGTCGCCAGGATCTCGCCGACAAAGAGTCCGCCGAGATCGTTGTGTTGCAGGAATTCCTGCCGCAACAGCTGACCGCAGATGAAATTGCTGCCCTGATCGAGCAAGCCATCACTGAAAGTGGTGCTGCCGTCATGGCTGATATGGGCAAGGTCATGGCTGTCTTGAAGCCGAAAATTCAGGGGCGTGCCGATGTCGGCGCCGTCAGTGCTCAGGTGAAAACCCGCTTGGCGTAACAGGCAACTCTCTTGTTTGGTCGAAGAAGCCGTGCTTCCCTTGGAATGCGCGGCTTTTTTATTTTCTCCGCAATGAAACAGGACGGTTATGGCAGGCAGGATCCCCCAATCCTTTATCGACGATCTGCTCGTACGCACAGACATAGTCGAGCTGATCGACTCGCGAGTGCGGCTGAAAAAAGCCGGTAAGAACTACCAGGCTTGCTGCCCTTTTCATAACGAAAAAAGCCCCTCTTTTACCGTCAGCCAGGAGAAGCAGTTCTACCACTGTTTCGGTTGTGGCGCCCACGGCAACGCCATCGGCTTTGTCATGGAGTACGACGGTCTCGAATTTCCCGATGCCATCGAAGAGCTCGCCAGCATGCAGGGCATGCAGGTGCCTCGCGAGCAGAGCATCGGCGGCTCGGCCAATAGCCAGCCCGCCGTCAGCAAGGATCTGTTCGAGCTGATGAACCAGATCGCCCGCTTCTACGAGAGCAATCTCAAGAGTGCTCCCCATGCGGTGGAGTACCTCAAAGGGCGCGGTCTGACCGGTGAAGTGGTCAAACGATTCAACATTGGCTATGCACCCAGCGATTGGGATCAGGTGCGCCGCCGCTTTGGTGCCAGCCGGGATCACGAGCAGTTGCTTATCTCGGGCGGCATGCTGATCACCCGTGACAATGGCCCGGGCAGTTATGACCGTTTCCGCGATCGCATCATGTTCCCGATCCGTGACAAGCGTGGCCGGGTCATCGGTTTCGGTGGCCGGGTGCTGGGTGATGGCACCCCCAAATACCTGAACTCGCCGGAGACCCCCATCTTCCATAAAGGGCGGGAGCTGTTCGGTCTCTACGAGGTGAAGCAGGCACACAAGGATCCACGCCGGATCCTGGTGGTGGAAGGCTACATGGATGTGGTGGCACTCGGTCAGTACGACATCGACTATGCGGTGGCGGCGCTGGGTACTGCAACGACCAGCGACCATATCCACACCCTGTTTCGCACCACCGCCGAGGTGGTCTGCTGCTACGACGGTGACAACGCCGGTCGTGAAGCCGCCTGGCGGGCGCTGGATAATGCCCTCCCTCATCTGCAGGATGGCCGCGAGCTGAAGTTCGTGTTCCTGCCCGATGGCGAGGATCCCGACTCGCTGGTACGCCAGATCGGCAAGGAGGGCTTCGAAGCCCTGCTCGATGAAGCCCAACCGTTCGCCGACTTCATGTTCGAGCGTCTCGGCCGGGATGCGGCGCTCTCCGGTGAGGCAGGCAAGTTCGAAGTGGCCAACAAGGCCGCCGAGCTTATTCGTCGCGTACCGGAAGGGTTTACCCGCGAAGGGCTGATCACTCGTCTCTCCAGCATGATGCGCTGGGGCGAGAACAAGCAGCGCATCGCCGAGCTCTTTGCCCGCAACAGTCAGCCCAAGGCCGAGGTCAACAAACCCAAGGCAGCCAAGCTGACGCCACTGCGGCGTGCGCTGGCACTGATGGTGCAATATCCGGCAGTAACGGCTGAGCTTCCCCCCATGCCGGAATTGGCCGGACTACGCGTACAGGGCATCAAGTTCCTGCTGCAACTGCACCAGCAGATCCTGGCACAGCCCGGTATCACAACCGGTATCCTGCTGGAACACTGGCGTGGTACCAAGGAGGGAGAGATCCTTGCTCAGCTGGCCATGCACGACCTGTTCGAGGAGATCAAACTCGATCAGGAGCCGGATATTCTGGGAGAATTGCAGGACACCTTCGTCGGCTTCATCAACCAGTTTCTGAAACAGCGGATCGAAGAATTGCAGGCCAAAGTGGCTCAGGAAGGACTAAGCTCCGAAGAAACCCAAGAGCTGATGATGCTGATAAGAGAGGTGCAAATTGAGAAAAGAAATGAGAGTGGGGCTTGATATTTGAGTGATTAGTCCCAATATGGATAGCGTTGCCCGAATCGACGGGATGAAAAGCAAAAATTTTATAACCGCCTGGCCCCGACAATACTGCGGGCAGGGGTTTCTCATGACCGACGCCGCAACCAGACATAGCATGTCTGGCGGTTTTCTATTAGAATTGGCTATTTGCGCAGCAGCGCACTGTACGCGCAACCTAGCAACACCAACCGGATGAGTTCTATGGAGCAAACCCCGCAGTCTCAGCTTAAACTCCTCGTTGCCAAAGGTAAAGAACAGGGCTACCTGACCTATGCCGAGGTGAACGATCACCTCCCGCAAGACATTGTCGATTCAGACCAGATCGAAGACATCATTCAGATGATCAACGATATGGGCATTCAAGTGGTTGAAAACGCTCCGGATGCCGATGACCTTATCATGGCTGAAGGTGGTACCGCCGATGAGGACGCTGCCGAAGCAGCGGCCCAGGCTCTGGCATCTGTTGAATCTGAGATTGGTCGCACGACCGATCCCGTCCGCATGTACATGCGGGAAATGGGTACCGTCGAACTGCTGACCCGTGAAGGCGAAATCGACATCGCCAAGCGGATCGAAGACGGTATCAACCAGGTACAAAGCTCCGTAGCCGAGTACCCTGAAGCAATTACTTACCTGCTCGAACAGTACGACAAGTACGAAGCCGAGCAGCTGCGTCTCTCTGACATCATCTCTGGCTTTATTGACCCGAACGAAACCGAAGACATGGCACCTACCGCCACGCATATCGGTTCCGAGCTCGGCGAAGACGATCTGGCCGACGAAGATGAAGAAGACGAAGAAGACGAAGACGAAGATGGCGACAGCTCTGACGACGACGGTGACGGTGGTCCGGATCCGGAAGTCGCTCGCGAGAAGTTTGGTGAACTGCGTGCCCAGTATGAAGTGACCCGCCTCTCCATTCAGAAGAATGGTCGCGCGCACGAAGATACCCAGGCTGCCATCGCCCAGCTGGCCGATGTATTCCGTCAATTCCGCCTGATGCCCAAGCAGTTCGATCGCCTGGTCAACAACATGCGTGAAATGATGGAGCGCGTCCGCGTGCAGGAACGCATCATCATGAAGCTCTGCGTTGAGCAGGCCAAGATGCCGAAGAAAACCTTCGTCGCGGCCTTCACCAACAACGAGTGTGAAACTGCCTGGTTTGAATACCAGAAGCAGGCTGGCAAAGCCTGGTCTCCCCGTCTGGTTGAAATGGACGAGGATATTCAGCGCGCCATCGGCAAGCTGCAGCAGATTGAAGAAGAGACCGGTCTGTCGATTGCCCAGATCAAGGATATCAACCGTCGCATGAGCATCGGTGAGGCCAAGGCCCGCCGTGCGAAGAAAGAGATGGTTGAGGCCAACTTGCGTCTGGTTATCTCTATCGCCAAGAAGTACACCAACCGTGGTCTGCAGTTCCTGGATCTGATCCAGGAGGGCAACATCGGTCTGATGAAGGCGGTAGACAAGTTTGAATACCGTCGTGGCTACAAGTTCTCGACCTATGCAACCTGGTGGATCCGTCAGGCCATTACCCGCTCCATCGCGGATCAGGCCCGTACCATCCGTATCCCGGTACACATGATCGAGACCATCAACAAGCTCAACCGTATCTCCCGTCAGATGCTGCAGGAGATGGGTCGTGAACCGAACCCGGAAGAGCTGGCCATGCGCATGGGCATGCCGGAAGACAAGATCCGCAAGGTACTGAAGATCGCCAAAGAGCCTATCTCCATGGAGACGCCCATCGGTGATGATGAAGATTCCCACTTGGGCGACTTTATCGAAGATACCACCCTGGCTCTGCCAGCGGATGCGGCGACCAGCGAAAGCCTGCGCAACGCCACCCGCGAAGTGCTGGCTGGCCTGACCGCCCGCGAAGCCAAGGTACTGCGGATGCGTTTCGGTATCGACATGAACACTGACCACACCCTCGAGGAAGTGGGCAAACAGTTCGACGTTACCCGTGAGCGTATTCGTCAGATCGAAGCCAAGGCACTGCGCAAACTGCGCCACCCGAGCCGCTCGGAAGTGCTGCGCAGCTTCCTGGACGAATAGTCCTGACCCTGTGTCAAACTGCTCTGCCAAAGCCCCGCCATGCGGGGCTTTGTTTTGTCTGGCATTTACCCTTGCGACCCTCTTTGCGCCCTCAATCAAGCTGGACAATTAGTCGCCAAGTGGTTGATATGCCTATAGACTGCCCTTTCCTCTTCCCCTATAATCCACGCCGCTAAACGCACAATTTGGCCCCTTAGCTCAGTTGGTCAGAGCAGTCGACTCATAATCGATTGGTCGTGGGTTCAAGTCCCCCAGGGGCCACCAAATTGAAAAAGGCCGCTCATGATGAGCGGCCTTTTTGCATCTGCGGATCGAGCAATGTCCAGTGATGAGCTCGATGAGGTCATAGAAAAGACCCGCCATGGGCGGGTCTGGGCAGGGTCCGGATCAGGCGCCTCACTCAGAGACAAGGAGCCTAATGCTGAGCCTCAGGTTTGCTCGTTGCTGCCGCTCTGGATGGATGAGCGACGCCCGGCGGGTAGCATCCGGGTAACCAGATTGCTGCGCTGACGCCAGGAGGTGAAGACGATGGCCAGCAGGTGCAGACCAATCAGCCCCTGCAGCGCCACCACGCACCACTCATGCCACTCGTCAGCCCCCAGTTCAAATCCCGTCTCGGTATTTTGAAACCAGCCGCTGCCAGCGGTGACCAGCACGACCAGCCAGAGCGCCCACACGGCCAGCTTGCCGCTGCCATGATGACCCGGTGCCGGAGGCTGCCGCTCACGCATCTCGCGCGCCTGCTGGCGAAAATCCTCCCCGCTGGGGATGAGGGCACCAAGGCGAGCGTAGCCACGGGCAAAAGTGAGCCCCCAGAGCAGACGCAAGGAGACCAGCCCAATGGCGCCGTAACCCAGCCACTCGTGCCACTCCTCGCCCGCTTCGTTAACCCAGAGGTTGCCGATGCAGACCGCCGCCAAGCCCCAGTGGGTCAGGCGAACCAGCGGATCCCAGCGAAAGGGCTCACCCTTTTTGCTTGGCATATTTGTGGTACTCCTTCTTCAGGTCGTTGACCTTGGCCAGATGTTCGCGCGCCTTGGCCTCATCACCCGCCTTGAGTGCGGCCAGGCTGGCGTCCAGCTCGGTCTGTACCTCGTTCATCCCTTCAAGGAATTTCTCTTTCTTGGCGGCCGGCATGTTCTTCTGCTTGGCCACATCCAGCTGGGCCTTCATCTCGTTGATGTGCTTCTCCATGGTGGCTGCATCATCAGCCTTGACGGCCTGCTTGTAGTTGAAGCCAATCTTCTTCATCGGCTGTTCCAGATCACCCGCCACGGCAGGCAGGGTCATCAGGCCAAACATCAGGGGCAGCAGCAGGGGGCGGACGGTTTTCAACATGGGATTTCCTTATATAACGACATGCTCGAATTGTTAGGGGTACTTATGAATCCAAACAAGAATTCATCACCAGCATGATGCCATGACTCATGGTGAAACGTTTGTGAAAAATGCTGTTTTTTGTGGCAAATAGTGACAGATATGCCGCGCTTGTTTGCGCTTGGTAACTGATTGAACGCAGGTGACACGCACCATGGGGATGGTTGAAAGCGGTAAACAGGGACAAAAAACCCCGCCGTAGCGGGGTCTGAATCAGCTGGCCATTTGCTGGCGTCAGTTACTCCTGTTCGCGAGCAATGGCGCGCCAGCCGATATCCTTGCGGTAGAAGACGCCATCCCACTTGATGCGGCCAGCGAGCTGATAGGCACGCTGCTGGGCTTCTGCCACTGTGTGGCCGAGGGCGGTGGCGCACAACACGCGGCCGCCAGCGGTCAGGCTGGTATCGCCCTCCAGGCGGGTACCGGCATGGAACACCTTCTCGCCCGCCACTTCATCCACCGGCAAGCCGCTGATGGGGTGGTTGGTGCTGTAATCGCCGGGATAGCCTCCCGCCGCCAACACCACGCCGATAGCGGCGCGGGGATCATAGATGGCCTCTTTCTGATCCAGCTTGCCTGCGCAAGCGGCCAGACAGAGCTCCACCAGATCGGACTGCATCCGCAGCATGATGGGCTGGGTCTCGGGATCACCAAAGCGGCAGTTGAACTCGATCACCTTGGGATTGCCTGCGCCGTCGATCATCAGACCGGCGTAGAGGAAACCGGTGTAGACGTTGCCCTCGGCCGCCATGCCGCGCACGGTCGGCATGATCACCTGCTCCATCACGCGTCGATGTACCTCGGCGGTCACCACAGGCGCCGGGGAGTAAGCCCCCATGCCGCCGGTGTTGAGGCCGGTATCACCGTCGCCAACCCGCTTGTGATCCTGACTGGTGGCCATCGGCAGCACGTGCTCGCCATCGACCATGACGATGAAGCTCGCCTCTTCCCCCTCCAGAAACTCCTCGATCACCACCCGGGAGCCCGCTTCGCCAAAGGCATTGCCGGAGAGCATGTCGCGCACCGCGTCTTCCGCTTCCTGCAAGGTCATGGCGACAATCACCCCCTTGCCCGCCGCCAGACCATCGGCCTTGATGACGATGGGGGCGCCCTTCTCGCGCAAGTAGGCGAGTGCTGGCTCCACTTCGGTGAAGTTCTGGTACTCGGCAGTCGGGATGGCGTGACGGGCCAGGAAATCCTTGGTGAAAGCCTTGGAGCCTTCCAGCTGGGCAGCGGCAGCGGTCGGGCCAAAGATGGGCTGACCGGCGGCGCGGAAGGCATCCACCACCCCTTTCACCAGGGGCGCTTCCGGCCCGACTATGGTGAGACCGATCTGCTGGGCCTTGGCGAAGGCCAGCAGGGCCTGGATGTCGGTCGCCTCGATGGCGACGTTCTCGACACCCGGCTCAAGCTGGGTGCCTGCGTTGCCCGGCGCCACAAAAACGTGACGTACCAGCGGGGAGTGTTTGGCCTTCCAGGCCAGGGCGTGTTCACGGCCACCGTTGCCAATGATCAGTACTTTCATCGTATCGCTCGCTTCTATTTGTGGTCACTGGACGGCCACCCGGGCCGTCAGTCAGTGGAAATAGTCAGTTGAAAAGAGACAACAAAAGGGCCGCCATCGGCAGCCCCTGACCCATCAATGACGGAAATGGCGCATGTTGGTGAACACCATGCACATGCCGTGCTCGTCGGCGGCGTCGATCACCTCCTGATCGCGCATCGAGCCACCCGGCTGGATCACGCAGGAGATACCGGCCTGCGCGGCAGCATCGATACCGTCGCGGAACGGGAAGAAGGCATCGGAGGCCATCACGGAGCCCGCCACGGTCAGTCCTTCATCCGCCGCCTTGATACCGGCGATTTTGGCCGAATAAACACGGCTCATCTGGCCTGCGCCGACGCCGATGGTCTGGCCATCTTTGGCGTAGACGATGGCGTTGGATTTGACGAACTTGGCCACTTTCCAGCAGAACAGCAGATCTTGCAGCTCGGCCTCGGTCGGCTGGCGCTTGCTGACCACGGTCAGGTCACCCAGCGTCACCATGCCGAGATCCCGCTCCTGTACCAGCAGGCCGCCGTTGACGCGCTTGAGGTCAAACCCTTGCGCCGGAGCAGTCCACTGACCGCATTCGAGCAGACGCACGTTCTGCTTGGCGGCGACCGCATCGCGGGCCTCCTGGCTGACGGTCGGGGCGATGATCACTTCGACAAACTGGCGGGCAACGATGGCAGCGGCAGTGGCACCATCCAGCTCGCGGTTGAAGGCGATGATGCCGCCGAAGGCAGAGGTGGGGTCGGTCTGGTAAGCGCGATCGTAGGCACTCAGCAGGTCGTTACCGATGGCCACGCCGCAGGGGTTGGCATGCTTGACGATGACGCAGGCCGGCTCGTCGAACTCCTTCACACACTCCAGCGCCGCATCGGTATCGGCGATGTTGTTGTAGGAGAGCGCCTTGCCCTGCAGCTGGATAGCGCTGGAGACAGAACCCGGAGCGGCATGCTCTTCGGCGTAGAAGGCGGCTGCCTGATGGCTGTTTTCGCCGTAACGCATGTCCTGCTTCTTGATGAACTGGCTGTTGAAGGTGCGCGGGAAGCGGGACTCCTCGTCACCCTCCTTGTTGTCACCGTAGGAAGGAACCATGGTGCCGAAGTAGTTGGCGATCATGCCGTCGTAGGCGGCGGTGTGCTCGAAGGCTGCGATGGCCAGATCGAAACGGGTCGCCAGTTTCAGGCTGTTGCCGTTGGCATCCATCTCGCGAATAACCCGATCATAGTCGGCAGCTTTGACGACGATAGCGACATCTTTATGGTTTTTGGCGGCAGAACGCACCATGGTCGGGCCGCCGATGTCGATGTTCTCGACCGCATCGGCCAGGGTGCAGCCCGCTTTGGCCACGGTGGCAGCAAAGGGGTAGAGGTTGACGACAACCATGTCGATGGGGGAGATAGCGTGCTGGGCCATGATGGCGTCATCCTGATCCCGACGGCCGAGGATGCCGCCATGAACCTTGGGATGCAGGGTCTTGACCCGGCCATCCATCATTTCAGGGAAACCCGTGTAGTCGGAGACCTCGGTCACCGGCAGACCCGCCTCGCCAAGCAGCTTGGCGGTACCGCCCGTGGAGAGCAGGGCAACACCACGCTCGTTGAGTGCCTTGGCAAATTCCAGAATGCCAGTTTTGTCAGACACACTCAGCAGTGCACGGCGAATGGGTCGAGCTTGTTCCATCACACTATCGTCCTCAACATAACGGGGACCGTTCCATGGGAGGCGAGGCTCAACACAGAGAGTCCCCAAATAAATGGAAGTGGGGGATTTCGCAAACCACTCTCGCCCCGACATCCGGCAAAAGCGTTTTAGGAAATGCCCGCTTGGTGCGGCGCTCTGTTATGGGCGCGTATTCTACACAAAAAATGTGACCTGTGGTGGATTTTTTGAAACAGCAAAGCCTTATTTGGCGCGGCGTTAAACGTTTTCCACTTGATTTTCTCGAAACGTTTGCACTTTCAGTGTTTTATGGGAAAAAGGGTCGCCAGGAGATGTTTATCTGCCCCTTTTATGCCCTTGGCTGGCAATCCATGGGCAAAGGGGTGATAGTGGATTCCGGTTTTTGTGGCGGCATACATTCAAGGGGAGAGAGAGCATGTATCGGATCGGTGAACTGGCCAAGGCGTGCGGGGTCAAGGCAGATACCCTGCGTTTTTACGAGAAGAACGGGCTTATCTCACCGGGGATCCGCAACGAATCCGGCTACCGCCTCTACAGCGAACAGGACAAGCGGCGGCTGGAGTTTATTATCCGCGCCAAGTCGGTGGGATTCTCGCTGGCCGATATCGGCGAGCTGCTCGACCTCGATACCAACAAGGCCAAAGTCACCTGTCAGGAGGTGAAAGCAGTGGCCGACACCAAGCTGGCCCAGGTGGAGCAGAAGATCATCGAACTGACCCGCTTTCGCGACAACCTGCGCGAGCTCTCCAATATCTGCTGCGGCGGCCCCCGCTCGGCGGAGCACTGCGCCATCCTCGAGACGCTGGAATCTGGCGCCCCGGCCCATCACGAGCATCACAGCCACGACCAGCATGACCCGGTTCACGGCTGACATGGTATGCCTGACTGAGCGTGCCTAGCTCAGTGTGACTGACTCGGCGCGCCCGACGCATTGCTCCGGCGGCGATTTGGTGACAAAATCGCCGCGCTTTTAACCGGTGCCAGTGCA
>OERD01000183.1_pt1 | contig 21496 bp, 29 predicted proteins | sample 1539941 | NCBI WGS metagenome assembly OERD01 (sample SAMEA3891242, study PRJEB23780) | metagenome | biome: terrestrial biome; feature: animal house; material: water of meat washing | place: Italy | collected 2015-05-12
CTGTAATAAGTATTAGCTTCCCAACCAGCATAAGCTGAACCGCCAATTAATAATACAAAAGAAATTGGTTTCCAAAATGGAATAAGAATTTTTGAAACAATTATTTCTAACATACTCATAATAATATCTCCTATAGTTGATGATATTATTTAGAGTATACAATTGTATAGTTTTACAACATTTTTTGAATATGTTCTACTAGTTCATACAGCTTCGTTTCATTATTCTCGAACTTTTCATCAACTTCAACATTGAATTTTTCTTCTAGTTCCATGACCATTTCAATCCAATCAAGCCAATCAAAATTGAATTTTTCTTCGACTTCCAATTTAGTAAGATTGAAGTTCGCTGATACCTCATTCTCTGATGTATCACAGTAACGAGTAGTGATGAATTTGACAATTTCTTTTTCAACATCGTTTAATTCACGAGTTTGATATTCGGGCTGAAGATACCACCATTCTCCCTTATTAATAGATTCCAATTCTTGTTTGATTTCATGCATTACTTTATAACGGTCAGTACTTTTATCAATAGAATTTACTTCTTGGTTCAATACATGTAGTGCATTTTTAATACGTTCATTTAACATTTTATCACCTTATAAAAAAAGAGAACTCCATATGAAGTTCTCTGATTATACATAATTACTTTTTCTATGTCAAGTTATAAATCACGGAAACGATTTGGTGTGTTTAAGCGGTACATTGAGTATAATCCCAATCCACGCATAATCTCACCTGCCCAGAAACCAAAAAACATACCATTATCAGTACCTTCTCTAACTGCTGGACTCCATGAACCATTCATTGGTGAACCTGGATTTACAATAACATAATTCTTTTGAAGTTCGAGAACTAAGTTATCAGCGAGTGTTGTTAGACCTTCTATTTTACATCCAGCCAATCCAGCAGCACAAGCCCCAGCTAACCACAACCCACACATATGACCTGTAAAGTCCCAATCTGGACCTTCAACTGTGCCATCTTTATTGAAGATTGTTGGTGAACGACCATCATTATCTTTTTGAAATTGAATTAAAAAGTGAATCCAATTCTCACAAAATTCAACAAGATCTGCTGGTGGTTCAATTCCTCTCTCTGCGAGTTCTTGCCATGCTCTGGCAGCCCCAAAGAACGCACGTGGTTCATACCCACTCCATGCTTGATCACCCCAATGTAGCATAGTAAATGTATCTGGTTCACCATATTTTAAGTTATCCCAGCGGTTCCAAACATATGCTTGTGCACACGGACCAACAGTACCGAATTGTTGAGTAAACCATGTTTGGGAATCTTTCATAAAGCTTAACATGTTTCCTAAGCGTGTGTTATCTACCGGCTGGTCTTTAAAACAATATATCACAGGATATTGATAACCTGGATACGGTAAACCACGCCATCCTGAATACTGGTTCGCATACGGGTCAGTGATGTTAGAAAATGGTATTGTTCCTGGTGTGTAATGCAATGAGTTTAACAAATAATCCTTGATTACACAATCCCCTAACTGTGCAGTATATGGTGATTCACCTGCAATTGTTATTGAAAATGTCATAGTATAGTCATCACCGTCAGCATCCGTGTATAATTCTGGAATGTCATTAATACAATACCAATCAATTATTGCAGCAACACCATCTACTGGGGTTGTATCAGGTAAAATAGTAATATCTTCTAGTTCACTATAAACTGGTGCATCTGGTCTTGGGTCAGAACTTGGATGATTTGGCTGATACCCAGATAAACGTAATGTATCGGAACTTAGTGTGATTGTAGTCCATTCCCCGTGTGTTGCAGGAATCATCCACCACCATCTCCAACCATTATCATCTACAATTCTTATATTGTAATCATCTTCATATGAACGATAGGTAAAAGATTTAACTTCAGACTTATTTGTTGCTAATAGCCAAAATCCAATAACAGCACCATCATCTTCACCACAAACTAACTGATTAATGGTATCGCGGCGTGTAACTAATATATCAGTACTATATAACATTTCGGACGTAGCTGCACCATAAGGAACAACAATTCTACTATCAGCAATTATATAAGGGGAACCATCTGCTTTCTTTTCTCTAACAAATGCACTTAACGGTGTTAATGAATGTGTGATATTTTGGTCTTTACTTTCTGGTAAGCCGCAACGATAACGAACAACATCATGGTCATTTTTTGTTTTTGACAATTCCAGTACTGGTTTAAATGATAACGGTTTACCATCATCGCACACGCCACCATAGTCAACTAGCAATTTTGAATCAGCATTTACCCTGAACCAAATAGCTTGTTGCTCCATAGTACTCTGTGCACTTTGGTCTTGTCTGATAGTAATGTATCCTAACGAATTTCTACCAAACTTAGCAATAGCATCACTTGGATAAAAATATTCATAGGAAATACCATCAGTGAATGGTGTGGTTACAATTGTACTTTGTCTGAAAAATTTATCTCTGGAGTCGATATCACCATAAGCATAGCATGTGAGTAGTGAACATTTCCAACCCAAATAATGTTTTCTTTCTTTAGTTATTTTATATAACAAATACGAAGCATCACTAAACCATAATTCTGCATCTGATGCGTTATCAGCAAATTCTAAATCAATTGGAACATGAAGTGGGCGGTTGTGTTGCATTTCATTTCGTTGAATTATTACACCACCATATTCTACTGGTTGACGATTAGCAAAATTTAATTTATATACACCATTAATTGTTGTATTCTTTAATTGAACAGTTCCTTTTTCAGATTCGTCAAAACCTTCTGCTAAAATATTACCATCCCAGTCGATTTTTCTACCCATGAAATCAATAATCCAGTCAACATCATATTGTTCACCTGGTGTATCCCAATCAACACTACCATCTGGTAATAAAGCTTTTACTGACGCATTTATTTGGTTCCATGCTAAAGCACCTTTGAATGCAAATGTCACTTTATCCAAGAACTGACCATAATATGGTGCACCATGTGGTATTTTGCATTGACCATTAGTAAATGTAAATTCTACTCCCTTGAAACCACCATGTGTGGGCCAGCCATCATCAGCTAAAGGCCAGTTAGCCAATATAGGTTCTTTTGCATTAACTATCCAGTTACATTGTAGCGGTGTAGGTGGATCTGGTAATTCACGTCCAGCATAAAAGTACTGATGATATGCGTCCCAATACCACTTTGCCTTATCTAAAAACAATGGATCATTTGTAGCCAGATATGCATAAATGTATCCTAAAATTAATAGACTTTGACCTTCTGTTGTCCCGTCACCGTTTGGTTGACCTTCCATTGCAGAATAGTTAATAAAATGGCGGTTGTTCGCCAAAACACCCTGATTGTTCACCACATAATGCTGTACTGTTGGATCTATAGTATCACCAGTATTTCTTTCAATAAATTTGTGATGCCCATAAAGAAGTTGTACAATATTATCAATATTATTGTTTAACATATCATACTCCTGCTCTAATTAATGCACCGTACCATGTAACTCCTTTATCATATGTTTCTAATGAAATAATATCTTTTTCACCAATTTCATAAGAAAGAACAACTGGTCTATTATATGACCATTTAACATTTGAACCCCAATTAACGAGGTTAGACCCTGTTTGCTGAGTTAATAGGATAGTAATTGAATAAACTTCAGTAGGAGCAGAACCAATAGCAATAGTGGTATTTCTATCAGATAAATTAATATTAAAAACTGTATTACCTGATAGGGGATTAATTAAAATATTATTAGAACTCAATACATTATATAACTTGTTACTAGCACTATCATACAATGTTACCCATTCTGTTTCATGATTCTCATTAGTAGCTTTAGCTTTTATTTTTACATTATTTTCGGAAGAAGTCATTCCAGTCCAGCCAGAAATAATAAAAGAACTGTTTTTATTTGTTCCAAATGATGCAATTACCGAATCACTAAGAGAACTATCTTCACCGTCAATAGATCCGAGTACTGACAATGTTAAAACCATCATTTTTAATGTCTACGCCAGTTGCACCTGAAAAATTATTTTGAAATTTAATAACTCCGGTAGTGTGGATATCTGTGAAAATTTGTTGTGCCATACTTAATCCTTGCGTTAATTTATATTGAGTATTTATCGAGTATAATGGCATTTTTAGTACCATTATACTCATGTATATTACTTATACCATTGCATTTCTCTGATATCAATGATAATTTTTGATGCTAATTTAATGTTTGGTTTTTTGGGAAGTACTGATTTCTTATATAGAACATCACGAATGTATTGTACTTTATCATCGAAATATTCTAATACTTCTTCATACTTCCACTTACCATTACGAATATCCATCAACATTTGTGCATCAGGTCGTTTAACTTGAATAATTCCACTCTGTAATGCTTCTTCTGCACTATTCAAAAGTCTAATTGTGTGCATAGCATGTTTGCAATCGAATCCGTGTTGTGATTCTAAAATAGCACGTTTGGCATTACGATTTTCTTTCCATTTATGATAACTTTTCCTATTCTCACTATTTTCCTGATATTCTTTTTCGTTAAATTTTACAATTAGTTCTGGTTTGGTTTTCAACTCTTCAGTACTACGTTCTTTTGAAAAATAACGCAATGAACCATCATGGTTAATAGTGCTTTCATTAGGATTCTTAACAATCGCAAAAATGTTTTCTCCGTAATGAATTAGTTCATAACCATTATTAAAATTCAATAAATTGAAATCACGATCAAGAATTTTTTCAGTAGTGTAGTTATGCACTAATCTTACGAAATGATATTGCTTTAATGGATTTTTCGAAACTAACTGCAATGATGTATCACGCATATATTTTTCAAAATCAATCTTTTTAGCATTAAATGGATGTAAGTTGGATGTATCTAAACGTTCAACAAGATACTGTGGGAATGAATCATACATCCACGCAAGAACCTCATCGACAGGGTGTTCTTCTAAAATCTCATTTAATCGTTTTTCAGCAATACGCTCTTTATCCATCCAACCGTGATGATTTGTCATACGCTTAATCTGATTATATGCATAACCAGTATATGAAAATGCAATCTTGGAACTAAGAAGTTTTTGGTTAAATGAACGAAGATAGTCATAAATTTCAGTACTTTCAACAATGTGTTCAGGTTCAACCCAAAGTGATTCAAGAATATTAGGGTTAGCTTCAGTGTATAATTTTAAATACTGATTCAACTCATAGAATTTAGTATCTTCTTCGCTTTTGTCAGCTACCTCTTTGACCTTATAGAAGGGTGTAAGAATAAATTCTTTATTAGCAAGAAAAATACCACGATAATCAGTATCACTTTCCGGTGTACTGGTTCCGTAGGCTTGTGACCCAGCCAAGTGTTTCACTATTGTTTGTTCAATATATTGGTTATTCATAGATAAATTGTTAACTCCTTTAAGAAACCATTATAATAACGATTAAAGTCATGTTCTAATGTTTTATAATCATCAAAACTAAAACCTAAATTGATAATTGTATCTTCTTGAAAGAAAGTTTCTTCATTCATACATTCAATAGGTTCGTAATTAATTCCACCTTTGAAAACTTTTGTAAAAAACATTCCATCATTATTAATTTCAACATACATAAAATTATTTTCTGGGTCACGAGGACAGACGATATTCAGTGAACTATTTCCACTTGTATTGTACTCATAAGAAATTATATCAAAAGAATCAATACCATAACACTTAGATTTTTCTTTATCGCCAAATACTTTTCTATCTGTACTCATATTGCGTATAGTGCTATAGATATCATCAACTGTAGTCATAGTTAACCACCATACTTTGACTTGTATGTTTCAAGTGATAAAGATATACGATTTTGCTTTTTAATTCTTTCATCAATATCCTTTGAATTCTTCACACTTCGGTATACGTCAGCTAATAAATTATAATCTTCTTTATTTGAGCTATGCTGTGTCCAACCTATGTCTGTTTTAATACGAACATTTGCTTTATTTGACGAGTAAAAGAAACTGAAACCATTTGACCCATCAAAAATATCAAAAGTATCTACCCAATCACCATAAGGAAAACTCATCGGGACTGACTCGTGGTCGATTGTGATATCCGATAAATTTTTTGAACAGTACTTCGCAAAGTGATAAACAATTGGATCACATTTAGATAATTCATATTTGTATTCAATGATAGTTTTTCTATTAGCATCATTGATAGCATATTCTTTCATCAATGGGCTTTTTTTGATGATAAGAGTCCACAGAAACGATTCTAATCCGGTTTCATCAACTTTTTGTTTCTTTTTGAAAAATGAAATCATTTATATAAACCCTTAATTTTCTGTCTATTATGTATATCATTTTGCTGGATTTTCAATTTAGTAAGGTTGTTTCTTACACCTTCAACTCCACGCATTATTTGTAACATAATTAGTGATTCGTCATATGTTAGTACATTGCTATTATTATCGATATATACTTTCACTCCACTTTCAAGATAATCATTTTCTTTGGAGTTAAAGTTTCTAATAGCAAACGTAACGCCATTTGATGTATCACTGAAAACATATCGTTCCGCACCGTAGAATGTTTTTCCACGAAATAAACCGCCGTCTTCCCACTTCCAACGACTAGATTCATAATCATTAACGTAATCAATGATTAAAGAAAGTAAAGGGTGTTTGCTCAATTTATATTTTGCATCTAACAGGATACGTCTATCATTATCTGTGGTGATAATATCCTTTAGTGAGTAGCTTTTAGATATAATTTTAAAGATAATTTCATGCCAAATTAAAGTACTGTTTTGTTTTCCAACTGATCCAAAAAACATATCCATTCCTCATTAGTATAAATCAGTAATGTCTTTGTATGCATTAATCTGTTTTTGTTGTAATGAAAGTTCATTGAGTTTAGTTACCATTTTATCTACACCAACACGTGTATAGAAAATAATAAATGAATCTAAATTGCCTAGAGTAATTCTTGAACTGAAATTTGAAAGTTTTCTTGCATAAACATAAATTTCTTCTTCACTTGGTAAACGTTTCTCAATCGGCCAGCTTTCCACACCATTCGGATCATAATCGATTTCAAATTCAACTCCCATCACTGTGTCTTGAATGAGATCCGTATATGAACCACCGTAAAAATACTCTCTTGGTTTGGCTCTCCAACGAGGACTAAATGGGTCAGATGCGTATTCTTTTACAAATTTGTAAAAGGACATTTTACTGAGCATATACTTCATCTCAATTAGTGCTTTGCGGTCATCATCAGTTTTAAACTCTGCTTTGAGCGATGGACTTTTACACAGTAACTTAACTAAATTGATGTACATCTTTAATGTACGTTGTTCTTTCATTTCTTTGATTTTGTGACGTTTTGGTGGCGGTAATAAAGATTTGACCATAATTTCCTCCTATTTTTATTCAATTATACACATAAAAGAAAAGCCCGTCAATAGACGAGCTTTAAATTTATTTCCAACGTGTACCTGGACCTGATGGTACACCAGTACTGGCAGGTATCGCTGAACCACGTTTCGTTGTACTTGGACGATATGTCAAAAAACGAGTTACTTTTTCTGTATCAATTGAAGTTATTCCTGAAGTTCCAGTAACTATCTTACCAATGTAAGTGCTAGTTAAAGATTCATCAATTGTTTCAGTACTAATAACATATGACGCTTTCTTAGTATTCCTGTTCATTTGTATATACAAATAGAACGTAGTATTAGCTGGGTTACTTTTTACAGTACTTAAATCAACACTTTGTATAGGTAGTCTGTCGAAAATTCCACCTAAAAACACCGGAACTTCACGTGTAAAGTACACTGAGAATCCTTGTGCAACGTCTTGTGATACTACCACAATCTTTTCTTTAACGCTACCATTTCCGCTAATTAAACCATCCATTTCAGCAGATGTTGTACCAAAAACGCTGAATACAGATTTGGTTTGATAGTCAGAATCTTGAAAATTGTAATATCCAAAACCAACACCAGGAATAACACCATGTTGATATGCTGCACCAAGTTGGATGTAACTAGATGATAAAAAACGATTTGATGTTATGACACCATCTACTGTTTTAGCTATCATCATCTTAAATTGTGCATTACCTGGTTGTGAAAATTGATGAACAGCATCAACACCAATGTAACCAAATCCTGAATATTTTGCAACTGTTAGACCAGTACAACGTTTCATATATGCTTCAGTAATAATTCCTGTAACAGAACTAAGTGTCTCATATCTAGTACTCACCAATGTAGCTGAAGTTATGTTAGTTCCAGATAATACAACATCAACTTCGGCATAGATTGCATAACCTTGGTTATTGTTAAGATTATATGCTGAAACTACTGCGATGGATTTAGAAAAAGTATTATCAGGTACATAATATAATACAATTTGTCCAGATAGTGTGCCAACAATGCCAGAGTTTCCTATATTAGCAAAAATATCTTGTTTTAATGATTCTAATACCGTTGGTTCTATTGTATATGTTTCATCAAATTCTAAAGTATCTGGGTTTAATAATCCACCACTTGTTTTATATACACCTTCAATGAATGATGTTCCATAGCATCTAACACTACCATCGGTATCAACAAGAGAAATCATAGCAGTGTATGTAAAATCATCGCCTATTTGTTTACGATTAGATTGTGGTGCAAAACCATTTAATGTAGTATTATTTTGAACTGAGTTATATTGATATGTTGGTTGTGAACCTATTTCAGAAAAAACAGTATTATTATAATTATATGTTACATCATCATACGTACCAGAACATGCTAATAATATTTTTCTATTATCGATGAAACGTACACCTAAAAGGTTTGCACCAACAGCACTACCAAAAACTGGTAAAACGTTTGCATTTATAACGTTACTTGCGGTTCTAGTACTGGCAACCCATGAATCAAACGGTGTACCACTAACCTTATATCGTTGTAGACCATAAAATTCAGTTGAACTCCATCTAAATTTAGATGCAAATACCAAACCATCTTTAGTTTGACATAAACCACCTGCGTTTCCTAATACACCAGCAGCAGTTGTCCCTGTGAAGTTGACCATATTAATTTCAAATGGGTTAGAAACTTGAAATCCATTATTATATGAAACAGTTGCAGGTGCACGAGCACTACCATCTAGTGACATAGATTTTGAGTTTATATTATAAACAAAACTTATTCCAGTACCATAAACTGTTGAAATATACAAAGGTGTAACCATTCGATGTGTTGGATATAAAGTTACACGTATTTTTGATAAATCAGGACTAACGTTGGCTTGAATGTTAAAGTCTGTATAGTCTGAAAATTCTACACGTGATACTGGTGATGTAACTTCGAATAATGAATCCGAGCTAGTACCAACACTATATAATTTATCGAACACTCTTATGTTATTAGATGCAGAATAACTTGTGTTTCGAACAGTTTGACCTGATAACCCAGTAACTTTTGTTAATGATGCCATTGAGCTTGCTTTCACATCACTTAGCTCTACTGTATAAATTGAAAGTGCTAATCCTAAATTAGAAACACTTTTATCTTTACACCAAATATAAACCTTTGTCCCAACAATATGTGTATATATTGGCATATCATTACCAAAAGAAGTACTTGGAACTTTAGCATGAATATGTGATATTTCGTTAAATGTGCCATTGGTTATAGTAAAAATATAATTATCTTCAGTACTTAAACATCCAAGCATCTCATAACCATTAGAGCCAATAAAATACTTAATATTTTCAGTACTACTCATAATTGAAGGTTTATACATTGAATTGGTTGAAATAACACTTTCTTGTGAAATCATAGTTATATTTCGGAGATCTCGTATAAATGAATAATAAAAACCTTTAGTACTACCATTGGTTCCGCTACGCAGAACAACGGCGGTTCCATCATCTTCAATAATTGTTGGCTGAACTACTTGGTCACTTGACATAGGTGTAGCACCTTCATACGATCCACTTACGTTTAATGGTAAGTAATCCATTTCTCCTACACGTGATATAGGCAACATATCTAAAATACTTTGAACTTCTGAACGCTTATATATTGGATATTGAACAATTCCAGTATTGGCATTCGGTGAGGTTCCATTAAAAGTACGCATAGCGTACCTTTGTCCAATTGCCAAGTTCCCAAGGATCTCGGCACTTCCTATAATTCGTTTTGATGACATCTTTCTTTTCCTTAATTTACCAACCAATTGTACCAGTTTCTGATGGTTTTCCAGTACTGACTGGGAATGAAGAACCTTTTTGTGTAACACTAGGTCTATATGTACTAAATCTGGATACTTTATTAATGTTTATATTTGTAATACCACTTGTACCAACGGTCAGTGTTCCAATAAACATTATAATTTCAGATTCTTGTATTTGTGTTGGTGATATTTTATAAATTGGTTCACCGAGAACTAACGTTGCATATACGTATTGTGTTTGTGTTCCAGATGAAACAGTTGAAGCAAAAATAGAAACTGCTGGAAATTTATAAAGATAACCACCAATAAATGATGGTATCTGTCTGTTAAATGTAAGACTATAGCCTGATGAAGTAATATTTAGACTAGCGTCATCATACAATTCTCCGTATTGTGTAAGTGGTAATCCATTGACAATAAAGTTAACTTCATCTTTGGTAATAGAGGGGAATGTACATTCCCCATTTGAATTTGTTGGGTAATAAGTCATATTATTACCTAATACACCAAGACCAGTACTTTTACCCTGAACTGTTACTTGTTGCATTGCCTTAAGGTCTGCTCTTATTTTATATGCCATTATGTAATCCTTTACCAGTTTATGGTTCCTGTTTGTGATGGTAGACCGTAGCTAACTGGGAACGATGAACCTGCTGATTCAAGTGAAGCACCAAATATATCTAAACGGGAACGTTTTTGTATATTAATTGTTTCGATTTGAATTGCATTAGTTTGAATTGTACCTATCCAAAAAATATTATATGCAGTTGTTCCTGTTTCAGAAATAACATCAGTAGTTATGTAATAGTTTGCCAATCCTTGTTCCAATTTAACATATACATAAAATGTTGTATTTGCTGGATTAGACTTAATAGTTCTCAAATCAATATTTGAAACTGGTAGTGAAAATGACTTACCTGAAAGAATAACTGGTGTTTCCTCTGTAAAATATACAATAAACCCTTGAGCAACGTCCTGGGATACTACGTTAATTGGGCTACCTTGTGCAGTCCAGTTATTATAGTCTGCAATCGTTGTTCCATATTTTTTGAATGTCATTTTATTTGAGTAATCCATTGGTTCAAAAATTCCAAAACCAATACCAGGTAATGCTGCTGGTTGACTTCCTTGTTCATAACTGGCATGAGATCCAGTAATTATAAAACTTGTAAATTGTGCAGTTGATTTAGTTACATATGCTCTAAATTGATGAGTTGCAGTATTACCTATTGTTGGATGTGATAATGGGTCAGAACCACCAATGAAGTAGAATGAACCACCATCATATATGGTCAAACCAACAGAAGAAGATGCAATCGAACCATTCCCAGTTGGTGTAAAGTTATCACCATACGTATTCTCAAGTACTAAACGCTTAAATGTAATAGATGTAATATTACCAACTCTAGTATTGACATTAACTTCAGCAATTCTAATATAGTTTCTATAATCATTAGTAATTGTACTCAACATAACAAAAGCTGGAATGTCTGTTTGTTGTGGAACAAATAGTGTCATATCACGGTATGCTTGTGCTGATAAATTCCAATCACTTAGAACTTTGGCATATTCAGTATTTCTAAAATTGTCCAGTACTGATTGTGTAACGCTTATAATTCCTGTGCCATTTAAGTTTTTATCATAGGATAATGATTGTGAATAACGTTTCCCAACCATAAAAATACCACCATTGGTTGTGACAGTTGACCCAGAAATACTACTAATAAAAATTCTATTATTTGCATTATCATCAACATTAGCACGTTCAACTGTAGGTTCATAACCTTGTATTGTTCCTAAAGATAATGATTTAAATGTAAAATTAGGAGTACTTTTATGAACTGCATATGATGGTCTAAATCCACCACTACCTGATGCACGTGAATATTGTTTAGTACTGTTATCTGGTAGTAATTCTACACCATTAATAAATGAACCAACCGCTGAACCAAAAGACGGGCGAACTATACCACCTTTGAAGTCAGTAGAAAGTACAGCACGGACATTCAGCATACTATAAACTATTTGAATAGGAAACTTAGCTTTTTGCATAAGTAATGGTTCTGCTAAGTTTGGACATGCAGTACAAAATGCTTCACCTGAATTTAAATAAAAATATGAACTATAAATGTTTCTTGCATTTGCATGGTTATACAATGGATCGTTATTTAAAACGTTACCAGTAGGAACTAATGCCGAACCAGTATTAGTTATAACTAATGGTGCTTGATATGAACCAATATCGTTACCCGCATCTAATGTACATTGTTTAGTACTCATATTGAACACAAAACTGTAACTATGCTGTGGACGTGTATTATATGTTGCCATTGTAAACCAAGCATCCCCGTTCATTCTAAAGCGGAAATTCTGCGTTCCTGGCTGCTGTGCAACATATAAATCAATTGATGTCATGTAAATCCCAATACCGCGTAGATTTTGTGGAACATACACATAAGGTTTATCAGCAATATTTGTTGATGTTACCTGATTAGTAATAACCATATTATTTTGTGCAGAATATGTCGTGTTATAAAATGTTTTAGTAGTCCATCCAGTAATTCGAGTTGCAGTATAAGTACCATTGCTTATATTATAAACAACTTTAACAACAACTAATTGTAGTTGGTTATTTTCATTAAGTACGTTAAAAACATATATAGAACCATCTTCTGCCATCATAGCATATTCAATACCACCTTCAGGTGATATATCTGCTTGGTTAACGAAAAAACCAGTATGCAATTTATCATCTAATGTACCATTGGTAATTGATATGAACAAACCATTAGTACTGTTAGAAGTATCAATATATCTACCGAGTAAAATATTTGGATCAGTATTGTATAAACCAATCGCAACTCTATTTGAACCAAAAAACCCAGGCTTGTATTGACGACTAGTGTTAATTGTACGGCTCATGTCATCAACTGATAATGCGTTAGCCAAATATGAATAAAATAATCCCTCAACACTACCGTTTGTCCCACTACGTAAAAGTACTAGTGTACCATCGTTTTCTAATAAAATTTTATTTCTACGTTGTGACTGGTTTTCTGATGCACCATTGAAATCCCCAGAAACACCCGCAGGTAGATAGTTTTGTGAACCATAATGGGAGATTGGCATCATACTTACTATATCTAGTACTTCATCTCTGGAATAAGTATCTAATTCCAAGTTACCGTTGGAATCAAAAACTTGTTCATTTATTCCTTGAATTGTTCTTTTACCATTAACTGTCACATTATGTGTGACATCTAAGCCACCATATATTTTCTTTGACATTATATATCCCTTATAAATTAGATATTAGTTAATGTATTTATATACATAATAAAAAAGCACCCAACGGGTGCTTATGCTAAAAATCTTTATTTTTATATAGTATTCTTTGATTATTTGAACCACGGAAAGGTAATTTTAAATTCTTTTCGGACTCAATAAATTTACCATCAACTAATACATCTAAGTACTGAAGTATATCTTTAGCATGATTTTTCATAATCTCATCTAAAGTATACCCACTCCAGCACCAAATAGTTTTACTAGGATAAGTTTCTTTAACTACTTTGCATAGATTTAAAACTTCATCTATATTCTTTTTCATTAATGGATCGCCGCCTAGAAGTGACAAACCACTAACATATGGTTTTTTTAGTTCCTGTAGTATAATCTCAACTGTTTCAGTACTGAACAATTGACCACTTCTGTAATCCCATGCTTCTTCATTGAAGCAACCATCACATCCGTGCGAACACCCACTAACAAATAAAGAGCAGCGAACGCCCTCTCCATTTACTAAATCATCCTTGATTATCGTCTGGTAATTCATCTAATATTGCACTCACTATTTCGACAAGAACATCGCCGTGACATGATTTTGGTTTACAGAAACAACCAAGGCGTTTCCCTGCGAGTTCAAGTAATTCATCAATCTTAACTTCTCCACAAGAAATACGTTCAATAATGTATTCTCTGAATTTTTCAATTGATTCTTCTCTTGTACTAACAATGAACTCGGCTTTGGTTTGTTTATCTTTAATATGGGTAAATGGGTTTCCCCATTTAGACCCACGTCCAATATACACATCATACGGTTCTTTGTATTTGTTAACCACAATTGGCTTTAAATCCATAATTTACCTTATTTGTGCTGAATACGCTCACAACACTCTTGTTGCTTGCCTTTATTGAAGCCACGCGAAGAAGGATTACCCAAGTACCCAGAAACACGACGAATCACTGAGATTGTCTTCTCATTACGATTATCACATACAGGACAGTGGAAACCATGTTTATCTACACTGAACTCACCCTGGAAGCCACATTCATAACAATGGTCAACTGGTTGGTTAATACCAAAATATGGTATCTTAGTGTACGCATAGTTAACTAATGTTTCAAGTGCTTGAATGTTGTTTGCTAAGTTTGGAGATTCAACATAACTGATGTTTCCACCGTTACTTAGGTAAGCAAACCCTTCTTCATAACTCCATTTATCAAATGGAGAACTTTCTACCCATACTGGTTGATGGAAGGAATTTGTGATGTAATCACGTTTTAGTACTGAAGGATATTTTGCTTCAATGCAACGTGCAAATTTATAACAAAGCGACTCTGCTGGAGTTCCATATAGACTAAAAGCAATATTACTTTCTTTTTTGAACTCATCACATTTTACTTTCATATAATTCAGTACTGACATACAAAACTCCTTACTGATAGAACCAGTGAGGATTTCTGAACATTCAACAAGACCAACATAACCAATACTAATACTAGCATAACCATTGTAAAATAGCTTGTCAATGGTTTCTTCTGCACCTAAACGTGCTAATGCACCTTCCATGAACAAAATTGGATTCTGCTTCGCTTTAGTGCCTTTTAAACGCTCCACACGGTTCATCTGAGCACGATATGCAATATTCATATGCTCGTCTATCTTATCAAAAAACTCTCCATCAGAATCACTCTCAAGAGCAATTAGAGGTAAATTGATAGAAACCACACCTAAATTGAAACGACCGTTGTATTGTTCATTTCCATTTGAATCTTCCCATTTTCCTAAGAATGAACGACATCCCATCGGTGTTACAGCAGTACTACTACTTCCCGTCACTTTGTGATTTAATGGAACTGAAACAAAGTCTGGGTAGATTCGTTTTGATGCACAACGCATAGCTAACTGTTTAAGGTCATAATTACTATCATTGGTATTCATGTTTATACCATCTTGTAAAAAGAAAATTACTTTAGGAAACACTGGAGTAATCTTATCTTTACCTAAACCATTCTCATGAACTTTTAAGTACTGTTCAGTGATTAATTTACCAAATTTAGAAGTATTAAGCCCTAAACTAAGAGAAATGAATGCAGCTTGTCCATTAGTGCTAATCATTGAATTAGTCTGGTAAAGTAATGTTTGACATCCATCGTATACTTCTTTTCGTAATTCTTCTTCAATGAACTCATCACTTAGATTATATTTCTTTTGTTTTTCTAACAGCTTATCCCATGACTTTTGAACGTAAGGTTCTAAACCGACATCAATGTGAGCCAACGATTGACCGCCGTATTGGGAACTAGCTACAGCTTGTACAATCTGTGTCAGTACTGTACATGCTACACTAAAACTCTTTGGTTCTTCAATTTTGGCACAACCAATGGTAAATCCATTTTTTAGCATATCTGGGTAGTTAACTAAGCAACAGTTGGTTAATGGGCTGATATAGTAGTCTAAATCATGAATATGACCATAACCATCATTATGCCACTGCATTAGCTCATTTGGAATAACATCTTGTGAATAATGCTTAGATAGGATACCTGCAAGTAAATCCCTGTGTGTATTGACGCATTTCGCATCTTTGTTCGCATTTTCGTTGGTAAGATCAGTATTGCTCTGATTGAGGAAATTCGTTACGTCAGTATATAATTTATCTAATTGCATTGTACATTCCTTGTATTTTGAAATCATCTGGGGGTGAAGATATTTAATATCACCAGACAACATTATAGCGTCAGAACAGGTTATTTCTCTTGACCTATATCAAGGAAAAGTCACATTGGTTTTTATTTGCACAAATAGAAAAAGCACCACTAGGGTGCTTTAAAGTACTGCTAATATAACAACTGCCCAAATTAACAGTAATACATTGGTTGGTGCGGAAAAAAGCATATATGCAGCAAGTGCACTACAACCTATGACAAGTTTAGCTAGTCTCATCTGGACTCCATGTAATAGTCACTGTGAAAGTGCCTTCCTGAAAACCAAACTCATCTTGTGGGATTTGTTCAGCTAATGGGTTAAATCTTGAATCGAATGCTTCATGTACGTCTCTTTGAATATCATAGAGACTTTCACCATCGTATTCTTTTTTGAAGATTTCATTCTGCATTTAAACGTAACGACCCTCGGATTGTATATGGATAATTATCTAATAGATCGATTAGTCTATTAAATGTATGAGTACTGATGAATGGATGTTTCTTAGCTAGTTCAATGCGTTTTTCAAAATCCATTATTGTAATCTCGGTTCTATTGAAACTACCTTTACGTCTGTACGTTAGTAAACGCTCTTTATGTCCATCAAGCTGGAAATCAAAATATGTTGTTGCATTATAATCACTATCATCACTGATAGGCTTTGAAAGATCCAGATTATACGTAGTTCCAATCGCAAAAAAGTATCCACCATCTTCCAATGGAATATCTTTGTCGCTTAGATTGAAATCTGTTTCATCACCTAGTATATCAAATATCTTGATACTTAGTGACATAAATTCATCAGCTAACATTTCTTTTTACCTTATTTGATAACTCTACAGTAGTACTGAATAATGTAAGGAAATAATGGATTATTCACGTATGTAGCGAAATTAGCTATTGTAACTTTTTTATAGTACGAATTATGAATTGTTATAAGAGTGTGGGGATCTATTGATTCTCTATTAGAGAGTTCAACATAACGCCCACACTTCATATAAGCCTTACCATAATAATCGTAAATTATGTCATATTTTTCCATTTATTCAGGATCTTTATTTTTATCAACTGTGTTGTTTTTATTCAAATCAATTTGCAAAGCCATTGCAGCTTCAGCATTTTCTTCATGTGTGCCATTGAATTTATACCCATTCTTGATGAGATTCACGGTGTAGTACTTATTATAAAGAAATGCCCATACAACCATTGCAATTGTACCCACAATCCAAAATGACACTGCGTTGAGGATGAAGTAAATTACGAATGCACCGATGAACGTAATAAAGTCACCACGAAACAATGCAGGGAACGGTCCAAAGAATAATGTTGTCCAAGAAAAACCAAAGAAACCATCTTTGCGTTGTCCTACATTTTCATTTTTTAAAGAAATTGTTTTAGCCATTTTTAATCTCCTACTTTTTATTTGGGTTTGGTATACAGTACACAAATACTAAATGATTAAAATGTTCTGTATTCGCATACTTTGCTAAGTCGGTTATGAGGAAGTTTGTATCTTTAAATCTGCCATCATTGTATGTTGTGATTTGAAAACGTAGTTCAGGTGCAAAAATATAATAATAGAATATATCATTTACACACCCAACAGTATGCTTAGCATATCTTTCAATTTTCATGTGTGGATAATCTCTTTCACCCCATATTCTTTTATTGCTAATGAGCAAATTTCACATGGTTTAGCCGGAACAGGAATTCCATCTTTACTTATCCGTGCAATCAGTAAAGTATGAACATCAGCACGAGCAGCCAGTAAACATGAAATTTCAGCATGAAGAAACTCACCTTGCGGTCGCCCAGCACGAATGGCGAAACCCTTCTGTACTGGGTGAGTCTGTGTATAAGAATTTGTGCGAGTTGCCAGTACTCTACCTTTTTTATCAAGTGCACGAGCAATAACACGATACCGTTTGTAATTTCCTACTTGTTCAATAGGTGGCATCTGGCGTAATTCTTCGATTAGTTTCTCCAATTTACTATTCATAAGTCTAAGTCTATACCCTTTTCAATAGATTTCTCTAGAACCCAAAGTTTACATTCTTCACTCTCCAAATGTATCTTTGCCTCTTTCTGTTGTTCTATTGTACAAGACATTATGAATTCACGCAAGGCTTCTATCGTATTTTTTAAATTTTTTATATCATCGATGATTTTTTCTTTGGTTTCTTCATCGATTACACATGAACTCCAACTGTGTCGTTCCTCCCAAACAGTTTTAGTGGGATTAAAAATTGATGGAGTAGATTTGAATGCATGGATCTTATTAAATGTGTTATCTGCTTCTTGTTGGGTGTAATCACCATATGTGTTTAGCACATTTTTGTATAATTTATCAATCGCCTCTTCATACGTATCACCACCACAATCCAATTGATAATCATGTGCTTGTACCCATTCGTCGTCTTGCTCAATATACATTGGTGAAAGAAATTCTACCCAAAATTGAGTCTTTGTATTCAATGCTTTGAAATCTTCAATTCGATTTGTCATTGGACACACATCATGAGGTTCTATATCAATCCTAGCTGGAACCATATCTTTGTTTATGAATTTAGGATGAGCCAAAATCCACCAGTACTTTTCCGATGTAGTCATAGTAATCTCCAATTAAAAAGTACTGCCCACTGTGGTAGTACTGATATTAAATGTAACGTTTCTTTTTATAATCATACCCTACTGCTTTGTAAAAATCAAACAAAGAAGCATGTTCAAATGTAGGTAATAGGTCATATGGATGCTGATAGTTCGCAATACCAACAATAGCCAGCATTGACTCAGCAGTTCTTACGTTCTCACTATCCCATTCATCCAAACGCCACAGTGAGCAAAGTACCTCTCGTTCATGTTTCTTACCCAGAAAGAATCCAGCTTCACGGTCACGAAATGCACCTACACTGATAGTACTTTTGTACCAGTCTTTTTCACCATATAATGGCATACGGATAATATGTTTTTCTTTAGCTTCTCCAAAGCGATGAAGAAATGCTACATAATCACTCATAATTTATAACCCATTACAGGTTTGGTATGATCCGGTTCGTAAGACTTTTCAGTACTGAACCCTCTGAAATTACCACGACCTGGATTCGGGCAAGCCATCCCTTGTACTGAATGCTTACCCTTATCTTTGCCACAATTTTTACATTTGTAGTCAATTACTTCTTTCATTGTGCATCCTTCGGAACAGTATTAAGACGTTTGCGATTCACAATCTTCCTGCACATGAGATTAAGATCTTGCCCATGACGCATAGTATGACATGCGTATAGTGTTCCTTGGTGATTTAGCTTTGTTAAACCTTGACGGATGATTTCAGCATCCATCTCATCAACTTTAGGAGCACATCCACTCAGAAATACAATAGAAGAAATAATAAAAATATATAATAATTTCATAATTTAATCACCTATACATAAGTACTCGATTGATGGTTTACCATTAACTAACACAATTCCAGTATGAGTTAATACACAGTTGTCGGGAGCTTCTTCAAATACTGATACGTAAATGTATGAACCATTACTAACTGAACAAGATAATACCATAAGAACTGCGATTAGTACAAGTAAAAATTTCATATCATCCTACTTTTTCGATTGGAACAATGCAATCTGTACGCGTGTAATGAACTCACGCTCTACTTCTTCAGCACTGTGTCCTTCATATTGTGTCTTGAAAAGTTCCATTGCTTTTAGTGCCATCTGTACAGAAATGTCTGTAATACTTTCAGTACTGGTACTTTCAAATACATTTTTGAGGCTTAGTTCATCATCACTAACATCATCAACTTCAACTGGGGTGTTGTTTTGTTCATCAATGTAACGTAAAGCTTTGTACTCTGCTTTTGTTAGATTTTCATACCAACGTGGGTGGTGGAACAAATCATGCATTGTAACTTTTGCTGCTTCCATGAGAAGTAATAGCTCTTCATTTCTGCGAATATGTTTTTCTTCACCTTTATGATTTTTGTAAGTATATGCACAACGCATAATGGCTAATCGAACTTCACCTGCTTTGGTGATAGTGTATGAATGTATTGCATTATCATAATCACTTTCCCATTTCTGACCAGCATATTCGTACCAAAGTTCATTAGTTTCCCATTTAATGAAATCAAATTCTAACAAACTGTCAATCAACTTAGCCAAATTACCACTGTACTCACGGCTAATGATATTGAAACCACCATTGTACTTTGCAAGGTACAGAATCTTTTCTTGAGTTACATTTTTCATTACATGTAATCCTTGATGTATTTTAGCAGTTTAGATTTCTCTTCGGTACTTAATGATTTCTTGTTCATTAAGTGTTTCATTTCTTGACGTTCAATTTCTTCACATCTTTTAGATTCAGCTTCAATTCGTGTATTATATTCTTCGTCAGTTTCTTCTCTGGTCCAAATTACATTGTATCCATGAAAACCGCCGTAACCACCGTCGGGTGAAAGACTAATGGGACCGTTATATTCAGCACGATACTTATTAAGAGTGTCAATAAAGGTATCAATACCACACGGTTCAATTTCAATATAACCAATCACTACAGTAACGTCAATTTTGTTCATAAAGTTCACCTATAAAATTAGGGAGCATTAGCTCCCTTTGTATTGATGTTTACGTTTAGTACTGTATTTCCAGCCAGTACTATGTCTTGTTCTGATATCGTCCCAATACGATGGTAATGAACGCATCTTACGTCTTCCACGTATATCAGGTTCCCCCTCATCCTTCAGTACTGCACAAGCCATACGACGCTCTTGTTGTGTCTTAGGACGCTTGTATCGGGAGTGGTTATGTTTGTACATATACGAACGCTTATGTCGCCATTCCGTATCACGAGCTTTACGTTTATGTTCCCAGTACTCATTATAGAGTATCATGTATTCACCCATAAGTAAATCAGGAGATACAAGTAATCCTTTTTCAGTACAAAGATAATAACCCACAAACTTTTCTGGAAACATTTCGTAATAGAAACGGTTCTTCCAAAATGTTTCACGATTCTTTTTGTTGAATTCAGCTAAATCGAATTTCATCTTACTGTGGAAACGGTCTATACCGTCATGTTCCGCAATGTACTCTAACAGATTATCAATAATCTCAACTTTACCAGAATCGTGATACAACGTAAATGTTTGGTCAAAAAACATATGAAATCTCCTTTAAGTTAAAATAACCTAATGGAAAGTCATTCTTCCTTTAATACATGTTCTCATGATTTGTTCCTTTTGTCAAGATATAGATATAAAAAATCCCTGCCAAAAGACAGGGACGAA